>Ga0209050_1001295_pt1 | contig 28310 bp, 20 predicted proteins | sample Araplavi_mTSA_r2_FD_184276 | JGI IMG/M metagenome (GOLD analysis project Ga0209050, IMG submission 184276) | Arabidopsis root microbial communities from North Carolina, USA - plate scrape MF_Cvi_mTSA_r2 (SPAdes) (version 2) | ecosystem: Host-associated > Plants > Roots > Endosphere | place: USA... | reverse complement strand
ACCCTCAAAATCGAACTGAGCACGCATCTTATTTTCGAGGAAACGCTCATACGAAGGCTGAATGTACTGGGGCAGGTTACAGAAGAAAACAAACGATGGAAACCGGGCGTTTACCTGGGTTATGTACTTTATGTTGATGTGCTTTCCCTTGATGGAAGGGGGTGGCTGGCGCTCGATTTCGGGCAAAATGGCGTCATTTAGCTTCGAAGTGGGTATTTTTTTGGTCTTATTCTCGAAAACTTGCACCGTTTTCTCGATCACCTGGAAAATGCGCTGTTTGGTCAAAACCGACGCAAAAACGATGGGAATGTAGTCGATGGGAGCTATTTTCTCTTCAATCTCCTTTTTGAACTTGTCCGATGTCTTCGAGTCTTTCTCGATGAGGTCCCACTTGTTCACCATGATCACCATGCCCTTGCCCTGCCGTTCGGCGAGACTGATCAGGTTCACGTCCTGCGCTTCCAGCCCGCGCTCGGCATCGATCACAATGATCACCACGTCGCTGTCTTCCAACGCCCGCAGTGAGCGCAGCACCGAATAGAATTCAATATCCTCCTTCACCTTGCCCTTCTTCCGAACACCCGCGGTATCGATCAGGATAAAGTTCTTGCCATACATTTTATAGTACGAGTGAATGGCATCACGTGTGGTGCCCGCCTCATCCGTAACAATGCTACGCTCTGTGCCCAACAAGGCATTGAGAAACGAAGACTTGCCCACGTTGGGCCGCCCCACGATCGTGATCTTGGGAATGCCTTCATCGGGATCTTCCACGCCTTCGGAAACGAACGTCTTCACTACTTCGTCCAGCAGTTCGCCCGTGCCGCTGCCGTTCTCCGAGGAGATGGGATAGACTTCGCCAAGGCTCAGTTCATAGAACTCTGCCGCCAGCATGGATTTGTCCGGGGTGTCGGTCTTGTTAGCCGCGACGAACACCGGTTTCTTAGAGGCGCGGAGGATGTTGGCAAACTCCTTGTCGAACCCGGTCACGCCGTCGCGGGTGTCGACCATGAAAATGATGGCCGTGGCCTCGTCGATGGCGAGCTTCACCTGCTTGCGGATCTGCGACTCGAACTTGTCTTCCGAGCCGGTCACATACCCACCCGTATCGATCACCGTAAAGAACTTGCCGATCCACTCGGCATACCCATAGTGGCGATCGCGTGTAACGCCCGCCATGTTGTCCATGATGGCCTGGCGTTTTTCCACCAACCGGTTGAAAAGCGTGGACTTGCCCACGTTAGGCCTACCTACTATTGCTACAATGTTTGACATCTTGAATAATAAATTATGATCACTCCAGGTACCCGAACTGCTTCAGCTTAAAAGCCTGCTTGCGCCAGTTGTCGGCTACCTTCACGTGAGTTTCTAAGAATATTTTTTTGCGAAAGAACTGTTCCATGGCCAACCGTGCCTCTATCCCCACCTTTTTGATCAGGCTCGCGCCCTTGCCGATGAGGATGCCCTTTTGCGACATGCGCTCCACATAGATGACGGCGCTGATGCGAATGATGTCGGGCTCTTCTTTAAAAGACATGATCGACACCTCCGTGCTATAGGGGATCTCTTGCGCGTAGTTGAGAAAGATCTTTTCGCGGATAATTTCCGAGGCAAAGAACCGCTCGCTGCGGTCGGTATACTCATCCTGCGGAAAGAACGCCGGATGTTCCGGCATAAACGACAGCAGCTTGGGCAGCAGCTGGTCCACATTTTCACCCGTCATGGCCGACACCGGCAGTACCTCCCGGACGTTGGGCAAGGTTTGCTTCCAATACGCGCTCTTGTCCAGCACCTGCGAACCCTTGGCCCTGTCAATTTTATTCATCACCAACAGGATCGGAGTCGTGATCTTGAGAAAGCGTTCGAACAACTCCGGCTCAAACTTATCTTCCAGGGCAACCACCAATAATATCACGTCGGCGTCTTCCAGCGAAACTTTCACATAGCTCATCATCGCTTCGTGCAAAGAATATTTGGGTTCCAATATCCCAGGCGTGTCCGAATACACCACCTGGTAGCCGTCGCCGTTGAGAATACCCATGATGCGGTGGCGAGTCGTTTGCGCCTTCGCCGTGATAATCGACAGGTTTTCGCCCATCAGCTTATTCATAAGCGACGATTTGCCCACATTGGGTTTCCCCACGATGCTCACAAAACCCGACTTAAAACCTGTTTCCGCCATAATGATTTGCAAAGGTAACTTGTTTTTTAAATGTGCACGACCTACTTTTGCGAACCATTTAAATAACCGCGTGCGGAAACTTTAAATCGGGCAAAAAAGTTGATATAAAATACCAAGAAGTCGGTTGGGCTTCAAAAAGACATATCGCGGGGTGGAGCAGTTGGTAGCTCGTTGGGCTCATAACCCAAAGGTCACAGGTTCGAGTCCTGTCCCCGCTACTAAGGACAAAGTAAGGCGATCATTGATCGCCTTTTTTGTTTATTGCCTTGGGATTGTTAGGCTCATATCTGCCACACAGGTTCGAGTCCTGTCCCGCTACTTGAAGTAAAGGCGATCGAGAGATCGCCTTTTGGTTATCGTCCGGGTGGTGAACTCGCGACGGTTAACGCAGAATGCTCGAATCCTGTCATGCTATTGACAAATGAGGCGATCCATTGACCCCGTCGCCGTTGTATGCTATTTCTAGATTCCGTTATATGTTATTTCATGTTTACGTCCTCCATTCGACCAGGCTGAACAAGATCTACATTGGTTTTACGTCCGATCTGAAAGCCAGACTAAAATCACACAATGAACTAGCCACCAAGGGCTGGACGATAAAGTTTCGGCCTTGGATGCTTGTTCATTGCGAAAGCTTTGCTTTGAAAGCGGATGCCCTGAAGCGTGAGCGAGAATTAAAGACCGGAAAAGGGAGGCTTTTCATTAGAAAGGAAATTTTACATCAATGAGTGCTCCTCAAGGAACCAGCTTGGCTCATATCCGCCCAGGCGGACACAGGTTCGAGTCCTGTCCCACCACATAACCATCAAAATATCCCGACAAGAGCGGAAGCCAGAGATTATTTCCGGGCGCCTATGGAGAGCAGTTCGAGCGAGTCGAGCACCGTTTTTCTTTTAAGGGAATAGGTGTTCTGAGGATCAAGATTCAAGGCCTTGGTATTTGCCGATTTGGCCCGGGCAATTCTTTTCTGCCTCAGGTAAATTTCCGCCAGCGTGTCCCAGCAGTGGGAATTTTTGGGATCAAGCTCAAGGCTTTTCGTCGATAGCCTTTCGGCCAGGCTCAACAACTGGCCATCGATGGCAAGATACCAGGCAAAGTCGTTCAGATAAATGACGCTGGTGTCGGATTTTATTTCGTATTCCAATAGCTCCGGCAGATACGAATATTCCTTCATGCCGAGATAAACATAAGCCAAGGTTCGTGCGGAGTTTACGCTCTGGCATTTCGGGGTATTCCAGTAGTTGCTGGTGTAGTAGAGTGTGCTGTCGATCATTTTTTCCCGGTAGTACACCTCGGCAAGGCGGTATTTGCATTCGCAGGAATTTTCAATTTGCTGGACACAGCGGAGCAACGATGCTTTCTTATCATAGCTCAGCGAACTGTGCAGGATAAAATCTCTTTCATCCAGTTTGTTGGTCGGAATCATATTCAGCAGGGCGGCCGCCATAGAATCGTATCCCCAGTCGTAGAGCACATTCATCTGGCTCCGGTAGTACCCGGGGTCGGTCTTCAAATTCATGCTGTCGCGCTTGAGGAGCTGGGTAATGATGGCAACGGCATATTTTTCTTCCACCGGAAGTTCCGATACGATACGCGAGAAAATGGCCGAGGGGGAATGTCCGTTTGCCAAATACCGCGAATACGCGATCGGAATGCTGTCGATAATTTCCTTTTTGTCAAGCGTTAAAAGCTTGAAATACGTGTCGAACAGCCGTTCATAGGCAACGCCAAATCCCTTCAGCGTGCGTCCGCTTTTCGAGTATTTTGATGCGGCCTCCATCAGGAGATTGATGTTTGCCGTGGTGTCGGTTCCGAAAGGATCCCGCTCCACCCGGATATCCCGCATCTTTTCGTCTCGCGTCTTGCTGTTTGCCAATTGGGCGAGCGAATCGCCGTCCATGATCAGGGTTAGGGCATCTTTGAATTGTTTATTTTCTTTGGCGTCGTTTGCCGATGCTCTGTACAATAGAAATACCGAAACCAGGGCCAGCGCGATGATGATCAATGCGGTGGTCATCAATTGATAGTTTCGTTTGCTCCTCATTCTTTTCTGCTCTCTCAATAACTCGACCTTGTAGGTTTGAGCGAGCTTATCCTTTTCCTGGACCCGGGCGTTCTCTTGCTCTTGCCGGATTTTTTCGATCCTGATTTGTTCACGTTCAATTTTCCTGGCGGCAATGGGAGGCACGAGGCGATCGTGCAGAATTTGCACGTGATAACTGTCCAGGTACATTTCCCGATTGAGCAAACGGGCGTCTGGGTTTTCAATCAGTTTGTCGATCTCATCGCCCTCGATATGCCATAAAACCGCGAGCTCATACGAGAAAAGCGTCCGCTTATCGTTGGCCGTTATTAGGTACGTTTCAATAAAGTTCTGTGCCCGTTCCGAGAGGTGATTATAGACCCCCAGCACATATTCGGCAATGACGTTGTTTACCATGTAATGTGTAATGTCAAGCTTGGAGCCCACGATGGGTTTCCAAAGCTGACAGCAAACCAGGCTCAGCAAAAAAGGGTCGACTTCGGCTGGACTCAGGTTCCCCTTCTTTTCAGGAATGATGCTCTCGATGATTTTATTGGCCTGATCTGCCGGGATCATTCCCTCTGAGGTATTCAAGATAACATCCAGGGCGATGTCTTTATCGAAGGGTAAAAGCCGGTAGCGTGCGGACGAAAAACGAATGCTGGGGATCCTGCTCGCACACGATTCGAAGTCAAAAAGATATTCCTCGCGGAAGGAAAACAAAAACCGAAAACTTTTGATTTGTGATTTGATGCCATTTTGAATGGCGAGAAATTTCTTTACGTCCGTGTCCGGATTATACAATCCCACCAGGTAATCTGGAAATTCACTTTCAATGCAATAGCGTAATTCAGAAATAAGATGATCCACATCGCCACTCTGAATTTCCAACGTGAAGATCACTTCGAGCTGGTCGAGGATGATTACCGGTATGGGGGGCGCCTTCTTTTCCTCTCTATCTTCGTCGACTTCTGTGTCTTCGCTGTCTGGCGTCGCCACATAAAAGAGCAAGTGGAGGAATTCGAATAGAGAATCCTTTACCTTGAGTTCGGGTACGGTGATGCCGTGCTTTTCCTGAAGCTCCTTTGTCATTTCCTGGATGAGGTAGTGCGAAAAATTGATGCTTGAAGTTTTGTAATCGAGAAAAGATCCAAACCGCAGTACCAACGGTATGTATTTGTCGACGCGTTCTAACGATCCGGTCAGGCCGGCATTGATCAAGGATGTTTTTCCAATGCCAGACTTGGAATAGAGCAGGGTGAGGCTGTTCAGTTCGATCAGGTTCAACAGCTCGAAAATTTCCTTGTCACGCCCGTAGATCCTGTCGCCTTTCTGATAAGCCTTGGGCCCCTTGAAAGGATTTATTCGCTCCTCCATGACTATTTGAATTTTAAGTCTTTGATCAAGGAATTGTACTGAATGTCGCGTATCACCGTCAGGTGCTCTTCCGTCACTTTAGGATCGCTGCGCTGCAATTGTATACCCAAGATGTTCTGGTCCATGGTTTCCCGGATGACGTCTCTGAATTTGCTCAGGTTGTTGGGGATGAGCAAGTCATCGGACACATTATCAACAAAAATGGGCATGCGCTTTTTTTGCTGATGGAGGATCAATTGCCATTCTAAAAGGAAATACGGATTGCTTTCTTTGCGTTCGCTTATTTTGTTGGAAATGACCTGGAGAACCAGGCAACACCGGTCGATGGCGCTGGTAATGCGTTCTTCCAATTGATCGCCTACATCCAACTTGCTTACATCCATCCAGACACTGATGTTATTTTCGATGAGTATGGTCCGGATTTGCAAAGCCAGTTCGCGATCGAGCGTGTTGTAGCTGATCATGACAAAATTGTTGTAGGCGTTCAATGGTTTTATGAAGTTGTCGGTCGGGGCGGGATCGGGCGAACCGTTGGTGGGAGAAGGGGCGCCGCTGGGAGCATGGTCGTCATCATCGCCGGTATTGTTGCCGCCAATTTGCCGGTACAGGGCGTTGATAAACTCTTCGGTATTTCCCGATAGCTTGCTGATTTTAAAATTGCTGAGAAAAAACGATCGTTCGAAGGAATCGGATTGCCCGAGGGAATCAATGAGGGCGTTGTATTGCGCAGCCAGCCGCACATCCATTTGCGGACCTGCCCAAAACCGCGTGAAGAAGCGCAGGAACCAGCTGGAAAAACTGCAGCCGATAAAAAGCAACGACGCATTCGTCAGGTAGTTTCTGAAGTTCGGACAGAAACATTCTTTTTGCAGGAGCTCTACCAGCATATCCACATATTCAACATCGGTTAGAAGATATTTTGAATCGGTGTTATGCGTTCCAAACAAATTATAAATGGTTGGCTTCTGAATGGCAACAATGGAATAGGGATTTTCGAAAAAGAATGACTTGGGATTGGGAAGGTCTCTGCGGTCGGGTTTCAATGGCCCATAAACTTCGTATCCCTCCTTCTTGTTGGTCGATCGATAGGCATTGACCGCAATCTCAATAACATTCGTGCAGGTTACATTGACAAAAAGTTTGAAGTGTGGTATGGAGATCAGCTTGATGATGGGTTCCCAATTGATGGGGCTCTCGGCTCTTACTTTGTTTATGGCCTTGCTGAACTCGAATGTAAAATTCTCTTTCTTTCGCGATTCGAGCGAGTGATAAATGTAATTGATCAACTCGGTGGTAGAAAACTGGGGAAAATCATTTTGGAAAGTGGTGAAGATCTCGGCGTCCCGTATAAATCTGTGATCGATGTTGTCGAACACGTGTTTGATAAACTCGTCCCGGGTTTGATTTCTGATCCTCAGCAGGTCGTAACCGATAATGGGGATAACTTTGTCTCGCTTTATTAATTCCGCAATTTCTTGTACCTGGCTGTTATCTATTCCGATGTCTTGCTGTGTATTCATACATTTGGGGGTCAATTCATGGGAGTTCCGGTTCTTGGTTTGTGAGATGCCATGGCGACATCCTGGTGTTCAAATCCAATGTTTGATTGTCTCGAGTAGATCACATCTCTCTTCACCAGCCCCGGAGATCATTGCACATTTTCCCGGCCCTTGATTGCCATCCACGATCACATGGGATTGACGGCTTCTTATTTAGCGTTACAACACAAATGAACTGAGAGGCTAAATTTCATAAAACAGCAAAGCCCATCACTTCATCACTCAAAGGCAGTGATCAAATTGATGGGCTCTTAGTCAATTTAGCAAAGTTGCTACGATTTTACAATGCTTCCCGAGACTTATTTGCCCCGCCCTTAACTTACAGCGGTACAACCCTGAGACTTTTGCCGGGTCCATCCCTTTATTCAGGAGCAGGCTTGAGCTTTGGAGGACAGCGTCCGGTCCGTCACTGAAAATAAATCAACATCGGACACACGGGTCATCAAATCTTAGAATTCTTTTGAGTGATTTGTAAAATCTGCGGGTATCTTTGAGCGCCGAAAAGGATGTGCGAGGCGTGTGCCCGATAGACAGACGATGGCGTCAACATAAAAAGAATAGGTGAATGAAAAGAATGGTATTGATGGCGCTCATCCTGCTGAGTGTAATTTCTTCTTTCGGACAAAAGAACGTTGGGATTAAGATTTATCAGAATACCGACCTGTTTGAAAGCCAACACTATGACAGCCGGAGCAATACGTTGACGAAAGTTGACCATGTTAATTTTGGCAGATTCAGCCTTGCGTTAGATGTGGAAACAAAAAAGGGCTATACGCACGAAATCGAATTGTTCATTCCTGAACTGTCGAAATCCCTCGATAATATACAATTCCCGGCCCAATACAAATTCCGGGAAGGTCCAACCTTTGAAGGTCAGGCCAGTTCTTATGCTTTGCGCTATGCAGTAAGCAAGACCCTGACAAACAAAGCCAGTCGATTGGGTTTCGATCTGGGGTTGGGTATAAATCCGTATTATGTGCACATTGAATATATTCCCAATGTGGATTGGACGTATTATGTGTCCACCAAATTATATGGCTTTGCATTGAACGGGATTCCGCGCGTGACCTACAAACTCAGTCAGCGCTTTAGCGTGGATCTGAATGTGCCGTTGAAGATTTATGATCTGCGAGGCGAAAGAACACTTATAAAAAATCCTAGTATCCCCAAGAACCAACAAGTGACCACGGACTACAACAATATTTTCTTCGAAAGCGCCTATACAATAAGGTTTGGGGTAGTGTGCCAGTTGAACCACTAACGGGAGTCCATCCCTCATTTTTCGGCATAGCGTCTATCGCGATGATCCCCGGTCATAAAAATGTCCTAAATCGGTCAGTCACTTCACCGAAATAATATTTAATTTCGTTTCTGCTTAACGCTTCCCCTATGCTAAGGAATTTTCTTGCCGTGGCCTTCCGCAATTTCATGCGCCAGCGACTCTATTCGCTGATCAATGTTCTCGGGCTGGCCGCTGGATTGGTGTGTACGCTGTTCATTTACCTGTGGGTCCGCGATGAATGGAGTAAGGATAAGTTCCATCGCGATGGTGAAAAGATCTTTCAGGTCCTGGCAAACCTGGAATTTAATAAGGGAGAGGTTTTAACATGGGTTGCCACGCCCGGGCCACTGGCCGAGAACATCAAGCAAAATATACCCGAGGTGGAAACGGTGGTCCGCACCATGGGCACGGGCAACGTACTTTTTCAGTACGCCGACAAGAGCTTTATGGAGACGGGCTATTATGCCGACGCGGATTTTTTCAACCTGTTCAGCTTCGCCATAAAGCAGGGGCGGCCCAATACGGACTCGTCCGACATTTCAACGATTTCCATCTCGCAAAAGCTGGCGACGAAACTGTTTGGCCAGGACAATCCGCTGGGCAAGACCGTGAATGTGAACCACAAGCTGGACCTCGTCATCGGTGCGGTGTTCGAAGACGCGGGAACAAAATCTTCACTTCAATTTGACTGTATCCTGCCTTTTGAAATTTATAAGAAAGAAAGAGGTGAAGGGTTTAACTGGGGAGATTTTGATCACCCTACCTACGTGAAACTCCACGACCCCGTCCAGGCAGAGGACGCGCTGGCGAAGATCAATGCCAGCGCAAAGAAGGCCAGTGAAGAGCAGGGTGTGTCGTATTATATGCAGCCTTTCCCGGACTATTATCTCAACAGCCAGTACGAAGATGGGAAGCCCGTGGGGGGGAGGATAAAATACGTCAAGATATTTTCGATCGTCGCGATTTTCATCCTGGTCATTGCCTGCATCAATTTCATGAACATGGCGACGGCCAAGGCGGCCACGCGGGCAAAGGAAGTGGGGGTTCGCAAGGTGGTGGGCGCGCCTCGCTCGTCGCTTATTTTTCAATTCATCGCGGAGTCGACGGTTATCAGTCTGATCGCCACGGTGCTGGCATTGGTTTTCGTCACGCTTATGTTACCCCTGTTCAATGTGGTGGTGAACAAACAGATCAGGGTTGATTTTGCGGATCCGTTTTTCTTGATCAGTCTGTTGGTCATCGTGACCGTCACCGGGTTGCTGGCAGGGAGTTATCCGGCTTTTTTCCTGTCATCGCACCAGCCTGCCAATGTGTTAAAAAATTCTTCGCACTTGCAGGTCACGGGGTCGGCGCTCAGGAGGGGACTGGTGGTTTTTCAATTCGCGTTGACGGTGATCCTGATTGCCAGCTCGCTCGTCATCTATTCGCAGATCGATTTCATCCGCAACAAAGATCTGGGTTATAATCGTCAGGCAGTATTGGCCTTCACCATGCGCGGCGACATGGGTAAGCGTTTTGATGCATTTAAAAATGAGGCGCTCGGCTATCCTGGCATCAAGCTGGTCTCGCGCGCCGACAATAGTCTTGTGCAGGTTAACAATCAAAACGGGTCTGTAGAATGGCCCGGCAAACCCGCGAACAGCAATGTGTTTTTCAGGACGGTAGTGGTGGACTATGATTTTCTCGAGACGATGGATCTGAAGTTGCTGGACGGCAGATTTTTTAACAAAGCCCACAACGACACCAGCACGTTCGTGATTAGCGAGCGCGCCGCACAGATCATGAATTTAAAGGAGCCGGTGGGCACGCGCATCGTGCAATGGGGAATACCGGGCACCATCATCGGTGTGGTGAAGGACTTTCACAGCCAGTCGTTGCACCAGGACATCGATCCCATTGTTTTTATGTGTAACGGGTCTTGGGGAAATCAGGTCTTCGTTCGGTTTGAACCCAACCAACTCCAACCTGTCGTAAAAAAACTGGAAAGCATTTATAAGAAGTATGACGCGCAGTTTCCGTTTAGTTACTCGTTCCTGGACGATGATTTTGAGAAGCTCTATAACAATGAGAAAGTGACCGGTTCGCTGGCACTGGGGTTCACCGTGATGGCCATCATCATTTCGGGTCTCGGTCTGCTGGGCCTTGCGGCCTTTACTGCGGAACGGAAAAAGAAAGAGATCAGTATTCGCAAAGTGCTGGGCGCGTCCGTCACCGGTATTGTATCGATGATGACCGTCGACTTTGTAAAACTCAGTGTGGTGGCATCCGTGATCGGTTGTCCGGTTGCTTATTTTTTGATGCAGCAGTTGCTGGAAGGATATGCGTATCACACCGAGCTGAGATGGACCTTGTTTGTTGCCACCGCCATTTGTGTGCTGTGCATGGCATTGTTGACCGTGGTCTTTCAAGTGGCAAAGGCGGCGATTGCCAATCCTGTGGATGCGCTTCGAAACGAGTAGCCCTTTGGACGAATGAACAGTTTTCCTTTAGTTAGGGCATTCGGATAAAAAGGGAGTGTGAAGATGGACGCCGATTTAAGGCGGCCTGTTCTTGTAAAGAACATTTTACTTTCTGAATTTCGGAAGAAATTATCGCGGAAAGTAAAATGAGATCCCTACGGATTTTAGAACCGATTTTTCTGGGCTGCACAGCCAATGTGGTCATTAACTTTTTGTTCAATCCCAATACGTTTGAAGCCCTTCCCGGCGAATTCATCGTGGCTTGTATTCTATCTATTCCCATCACCGAAGGGAATAGATACATCGACCACAGGCTCGAAAAAAAAATCACCTGGCTGGGAAATCCACGGCGGCGTTTGGTCACGCATTTTTTTCTGATCGCCCTTTTGCTTTTGGTCTTGCTGAACATTCTTGGGAATGGTTACCTGTGGATTACGCAAAATGGATTTTTTTCCTGGAAGGAATTGCTCGTCATCAATCTCGTCACGCTTTGCCTGGCCATGGCCCTGACGTTGCTAAAATGGGGATCTTTTTTCTATTCGCGCTGGGTGCGCGCGGAAAGCAGGGCATCGGTATCTGCAAAAATGGCTGATGACCTGCGGAGGAGCATCGCCGGAAGCGCGCAGAGCATCGAGATCCAAAAAGGGGTCAGCAAGATCCGAATAGAAGTTCAAGCCATACGCATGGCAAGAATAGCGTTCGGCACCGTGCGCCTGTATTCAGACAACGGCGAATGTGGTGTTTATCCCGGCACCCTAAGCCAACTTTCCGCACAGCTGCCCGGCTTTTGGTTTTTCCAGGTGACGCGCGATGCGATTCTCCATCGCGAAATGATCAGCAGCATATCGACATCCACTTTTGGAAAGATTCAGCTCACCATCAAACCGCCCCTCGATTCCGGCTTCACCGTGAGCAGACCCAAGGCGGCGGCTTTTCGGAAATGGTACAATAGCAATTCGACCCGAAAAGCATAGCAATTCAGTTCCTTTTCTGTTTTTTCGCTCCACACCTTGTCACAACGGCCGTTTTTTTGTCAAATCATAATCGGTCATGAAGAAAAAGTCATGCACATTGGTGCTCATCGTATTACTGTCGCTATCCATTACTTTGCCAGGATTTGCCGAAAAGCGACCTCCCGGAAAATATCGAAAGGTTCAGAAATATCTGGACGAAGCCACCCGCGACAAACTGGCCGGAGTAGTAATCTACATACAAAGCCCGAAACATGGCGAATGGATCAGCACTTCCGGATATGCAAACCTGGAGACCAAGACGCGCCTGCAGCAGGATGACATTTTTTCACTGGCAAGCATCGGAAAGATGTACCATGCCGTGGCCGTTCTAAAATTGGTAGACGAAGGGCGCATAAAATTGGACGACAAAATCGCAAGCTACCTGCCGGCGGAGATAATAGAGAACCTACCCCACGCCACTGAAGTAACGCTACGACACTTGCTGGGCCACTCCTCCGGGTTTGTCAACTATGAAAAGGATCCGGAATTGGTGCGACTCTATATTTCGGGGCAACTCAAACTCGATACGCTGAGCCATTTGGATGCTCTTAGAAAGTATGTCTTTGGCAAGCCAGGTCTTTTTAAACCCGGCGAGATGTATCGCTACAGCAGTACAAACTATTTGCTGTCGTCTATGATTGTCGATAAAGTAGTTCCCGAAGGTCATTCCGATTATTTGCGCAATCTGATCCGTCAGCATAGTTTTTCAAACACGTATTACCGCCAAACCCCGCCGGAAAAAAATGTAAACTACTATGGTGATGTAAACCAGGATGGTGCGCTGGAAGATCTCACCGCACAAACCCACGAAACAACCAACTGGTTTGCTGGCGACGACGGCGTATACGCGCCCATAGAGGAGGCAGCACACTTCCTTCAAGCCCTGATGAAAGGAAAAATTTTGACGGAGAAGTCGCTAAAGGAAATGCGAACCTGGAATAATGCCCGGAAACCGGACTACGGACTAGGACTCATGGCAGACAAATCGTTTCCCTATGGTTTGTTGATGGGGCATTCCGGCCGGGGGATCGGTGTCACCACCGACGTATACTACTTTCCTAAACAAGATATGACCGTCGCCATTTTTTGTAACACGGGTTTGAGAGGGTCGGCGCCTGTTTTTAGCAAGGCATACTTTAGGATGAGGGCCAGGATAGTAAAGAAATTATTTTTGTTTTAAGGGCGAGCGGAATTTTGCTCATTCGCCCCGCCCTTAAAATGCTTCTCACCGCGTCGCACTTCATTTCCTCCAGGCCCATGGCAACTGTCGTTAATGATATTTCGCCGCAACGTCCCAGACGGGTACAATGTTATCACCGGTCATCTTCCTTTATCATAAAGTAATTTGCCACCCATTGAAAAATGACAAACCCTAAAATGAATACCGGCGTCATGACATTGAAAATTTCCCCCGTCGAAAACGTGATGCCGATGGCTGCTATGCCACTGCCCGCCAAGAGCAGCGTGAAAATCAGCAACGCGTATTTATACTTCGAGGGGGAGAACATCACGCTCAGGGGAACCATCATCCCGAAACCAAATGCGGCAATCGTCAAGAACTTTTCGTCGCCCAAAACAACGTAGAGCAGGAGGCCCGCAACGCACAACGCGAGGCTGCTGGCCACAAAGTTGGAGCTGACTTTTTCATTTTCTTCAAGCAGGAGTTGTCCGTAGCGATTGAACCGGAGAAACAAGTTGCTGATCGGGGTGATGACCCAGGTGGAGAAGGCGACCAGCGAAAGCACGATAATGATCGGCACCAGGTAAGGTTGCATGCCTTCGTTTGCCCGCGCGATGTTTTTTAAGAGCCGCACGCCTACAGAAAAACCAATGAGGACACCCCATTGATATTTGGAGGTGAGGTTGCTCATAAAGAAGGCATATTTCAAAAACAGTCTGTACACCGGATTGCTCGCCTTGAGTGCCTGCGCCATGCCCGCCCGTGCGTAAGCAAAGGTGGGATCATGTTTCAGCGCTTCTGCAAAATGTTGCAGCGCTTTTTTGTGATTGCCCTTCTCCAGTAAACCCCAGCCGTAATTGGCGTGCGTGTACGGGTTGTTGGGCTCTTCGCGCAGGGCGCCCTCAATTGTGGCGAAGGCTTCTTCGGGCTTGTTCAATTTCAGCAGGGCCGTGCTCCGGGTATTCAGCGCCAGCAAATTTTCGGCATCCAGTTCAAGCGCCTTATTGGCCAGCTCAAGGGCTTCCTTATAACGTTTTCGCGTCAGCATGACGTTGGCTAAGAGCGCGTGGTAGTCAGCATCGGCGGGATCAAGGCCAACAGCTTGTTTGATGTTTTCCTCTGCAGCGCCGTAGTTTTCTTGCTCTATGGCGATCCTTGATTTGATATAGAACAGGTATGGCGTATCCGGCGACAGTCCGATAGCCTGATTGATGATGCTCGTGGCCAGCTCCAGGTTGCCCTGCTGAAGGTTCACTTCCGCGAGCAAAGACAACAGGTGGATGTTGTTGGCATCCTGGGCAAGCGAAGTTTTTAGAATTTTTTCGGCTTCGGCGAACTTCTTTTGTTGTATGAGGATGTTGACTTTCGATATTCTGATGTCTTCGTTCATGTCACTTTTTTATTTTAAGAAAATGGAGGATATCGTCATACAGCCCGGCGTCGTTGGCGAACATGGCAAAATTCTTTGCCGTCATGAACCATTCTTGTGTGCTGGGTTTGTGTTTTTTTATGGCCGCGAGAATGTCTTTGGTGTCGATGGGTTTTGGGATGCCGTCTATGAAAGACGCCTCCAATTTTAATTCGATGGCGATGTCAATAATGGCGTCGATGTCGGCACCCGAGTAGTTCTCCGTTTTTTTTGTGATCTGGCTATAGTCGATGGTTTCGGTGGGCTTGTCTTTGAGTTTCAAACGCAAAATGGATTCCCGGGTAACTTCATCGGGAGGTGGAACAAAGATGATGCGGTCGAACCTTCCCGGCCTTCTGAAGGCAGGGTCCAGATTCCAGGGCGTATTTGTCGCGCCAAGGATCAGCACGCCTTCGTTGTTATTGTTTATGCCATCCAGCTCCTGCAAAAATTGGTTGATGAGGTGTCGCCCGGCAGATTGTTTCATGTCGGTCCGGCTCGCTCCCAACGCATCGATCTCATCGATGAACAAAACACAGGGCGCGTTGCTCCGGGCCAGGTCGAAAATTTCGTGCAGGTTCTTTTCACTATTGCCGATCCACATATCGAGAATGTCGTTCAGGCTTACGTTGATGAACTTGGCGTTCACTTGCCCTGCCGTGGCTTTGGCGAGATAAGTTTTGCCGCATCCCGGCGGCCCATACAATAAAATGCCGCCACCGATTTTTTTGCCGTAAGCTTTGTAAAGCTCGGGGTGCAATAAAGGCTTGATGATCTTCAGCTCGATCTCTTTTTTAACGCCTTCCATGCCGCCAACATCCTCAAAATTGATGGTCGGTTTTTGCAAAAAGCGATTGTCAACGTCTTCATCGCCTTCGCTGGGTTCCATCGTTCCTTTCAGTCGAAGCTGGCTGTCGAGTTCTTCATCGAATGCCCGCGGGTCGAGCGCCAGCACCCTTTTATAGGTCTCGATGGCTTTGCTCACGTAGTTTTCCTTTAGCAATCCCTTTGCATAAAGTGTGAGCACTTCCGTATCCTGGTTGCCCTCTTCGATCAGTTCCTCCAGGATCACGTTGCAGGCCGAGTAGCTTCCTTTCGTATAGAACACCCGGGCCAAACCCGACTTGGCCTTCGCGTCGTTGTTTGTCGCGAGAATGAAGGTGTATTCGCGCTCGGCCTCCTCCAGCTTATTTAAACTCAAAAGGGTCTGGGCCAAGAGGAGTCGCAAGGCGACGTTGTCAGGAGAGTATTTCAAGGCTTCCCTTAAACTCTCAATCGTTTTTTCGCTCATCGTATTATATTGATATTTTCTTCTTTATGAATGACGGGCCTTGATTTTCAAAGGTCGTGTGGGCTCACAACACGTTGGTATATCGCCTGTGCGCTACCCGGGAATATCATTAGATCAACGCAACACCATAGCACACAATTTTGACCGCTCAGGTTCCCGCAAAATAAAGTTATTTCTTGAGATTCGCCATGGAATGATGGCGAACATTTTTGGTACTCCGGAGCACCGCAAATGTGATTGGTTTTCCTGGTCGGATGTTCCTTTTGTTAAGACTTAACGTTCCTCAACGTACACCCCAACCTCACACCCACACCTCTTCCAGCATGTTCCCACGAGGGCTTAAGCCTATCTTTGGCCTGGCAGTGGAATGTGCGGATAAGGTTAAGCCACCAACGTTGGCTGTTGCGGATTTACAGAATAATATCATGTTTTGGTTCCAGGGGAGGAGGCAAATCGGTTTCCCCCAGCATTTCGCGGAGATCAATTTCAATCATTCTACACAATTGTGAGATGGGCACATCATTGGCCGTTCCTTCAAAAGGATTTTCAGTACTCTCGCCAACTTGTTCCAATGAAGTATATACCCACGAGATCAGCACGCTAAAAGGAATAACCCACCAGATCATATTTCCCTTCATAAGCCCCGCAACGTTTTCATTGAGTTTGTCAAACTCACGCAGCATACCGAAGGGAAGGAGAAAAGAAAATAGTTTAACAAACATGGCGTTGATCGTTGCAAATTGCCGGGGATAAGGGAAGTTCTTGATCCGTTCGCTCCTGCCTTGTTGTGTATAGAATTCCTTGATGGTTCGCTGCATTTCAACCAGTTGAAGCACGACGATCTCCTGGGTGGTGTAAAGCTCCTTTAAGGTTTTACTTTGCAAGGCCATGATTTGGGTGGCTTTGCTTTTTGTCGAAAGGATGTAGGTCAATTCTTCCGGAGAGAGGTACTTGGAGAGCTCAGCTTCCAAGGACGTATCATTTTCAGGAATGCGATAATATTTTTGATACTCGACGTTGTAGCGCTTGCGAACATTTTCCCAAGCCCGCTTTTCCCGCATTTGAAAACGCATCACGGTCAGCCAGGCCAGGTGTCGATAAATAAGCAGTTTTGATTTTGTCGGGTTGCTTAAAAAATCCCGGCTAACAATGCCCCATGATCTGCTGTTATTCACAATCTCCCCCCAGATTTGTCGCGCCTCCCAAGTCCGGTTATAGGTTTGCGTATTTTTAAACCCGACAATAAACGCTGTGGCTGTACCCAAAAGGGCCACCACTGTCCAGGGGATGGCGACCCACGTCAACCCCACGATCTGGTAAAGAACAACCGCCCCAACGCCAATCACTACCAAGCGATAGATGTCCCTCCGGGTCCAAACCAGAAATTCAGAAAGTTTATACGATTTGCCGATGTGCATAGTGACAAAGTAAGAGAAGATTGTTCGAAAAAAGTGGATGAAAAGGGATTTGAAGATACGGTATTGGAATGTGAGTTGCCACTGCTTTTGACTCAACCAAGAGGTTGTGACTTCAAAATTCCAATCGGGTCGGGTCCCAGCGCAGGATCGATCCTTCGCTGTCCATCTTTTGTATAATCCTCGCGAGAGGTCAACCACCAAATACCTTGCATGGCAGTCGATAAAGACGTTGAAGAAACCGGGGTGGTCATGATTTTGATTTTTTTCTTCTAAGATATCCATGCTTTCAGGATTTTCTGTTTTTTTTAGGGCCTGTTCGATTTGCACGGCAATCTTTGTCGCTATTACCCGAAAGGGTTATTGTCTGCAAGGGATTTTAATCGCTACATTTCACAGTCGTTAAAAAATAATGGCCATGAAACCGCACCCGGCACGCTTGAGTTTTTATCAACTGTTTTTAAAAACAAACAGAGCCTGGCTGACGGCACTATTGTTCGCCTGTGTCGCGACAGCAACGTTCGTATCCTGCAAAGACGATGAAGAAAACGGTACCGTCGGCGACACCGAATTCAAACAGAAGATGCGTGACTTCGTTATCGGCATAAGCCAATACGCCAAAGCCACAAATCCAAACTTCAATATCATTCCACAAAACGGGATCGAATTGGTAAGCAGCAACGGCGACAATTCCGGGACACCCCACACCGCCTACTTAAACGCCATCGACGCAAATGGCCAGGAAGATCTGTGGTACGGCTACGACAACGATGACCAGGCCACCCCCACCGACGTGCGCGCCTATCTGAAAACGCTATTGGAAATCTCAAAGAACGCGGGCAACACCATACTCGTAACCGACTACTGTTCCACACCGTCGAACATAGAAGACTCCTACGTCCAAAATAGCCAGGCGGGCTATGTTTCTTTTGCCGCCACACAAAGAGAGCTGAACATCATTCCGACCTTTCCAAAACCGATCCATGGCGAAAACAACGCCGTCGTGACGTCGATGGCGCAGGTGAAAAACTTCTTGTACCTGATCAATCCCGCGGACTTCGCTACCAAAACCGCATTCATAGATGCGGTGAAAGCTACAAACTATGATCTCCTGATTATGGATCTTTTCTTTACAGACGGCACAGCGTTCACGGCATCGGAAGTAATGCAGCTAAAGAGCAAGGCCAATGGAGGTAAGCGATTGGTCGTTTCCTACATGTCCATTGGTGAAGTAGAAGACTATAGATATTATTGGCAGGCCGCCTGGAATGCTACCAGGCCGTCCTGGATCGACGCCGAAAATCCGGATTGGCCGGGAAATTTCAAAGTAAAGTATTGGGACCGGGAATGGCAGGATATCATTTTCGGCAACGACCAATCCTATCTGAAGAAAATAGTAAACGCCGGTTTCGATGGAGTGTACCTCGACATCATCGACGCTTTTGAATTTTATGAGTAACAAAGCCAAGCGGAATCGGCCTATAACGCAACGCTGCCCAGGCATGACGAGAAGCCAACAACCAACACGATGCCTGCACTGAGGAGAAATGCCCGACCTGCAACCCGGTCGCTCTTTACAAAAAAGTAAATTCCGGCAACAAAATTCACGAAGACGTGGATGCCAATGCAAAAGGATGCCATAAGTGCAATGCCGAGTTCCGCTTCGCTGCCACCCGACATGCTGAAATAGATGAGTACCATGTAGATAAACAAAATCAATAAGTTTATGCCTGCTACTTTACCCAGTTTGTTCATAGTAGATCGTGTTAAGTGTTGTTTGTAGTATACTTGTGTCAAGCGGGGCTCAACTCCTCGCGCAACGTTTTCAGTTTTTCTTTGAATTCGGGTCTGTAGAACAGGTTCATGGTCTCGAAGGGGATGATTTTGCCATCCCTATTGACAATGTGGACGCAAGATTTCTTTATCGCACGAACATCAAAATTATAGGCATCCATAAAATTCATAATGATAACCCGGAAGAGATTGTTGTAGGTGAACTGAGGCGCTACAATGTCGGGCAGACAGCAAAGCAGATGTTTGAAGTCTTGTTCGAGCGCGTCAATGGAGTTTGCTGTGCTGAACATTTTCAAGACATGATTGTGCAGCGTTTCATCTTGTTCATACACGATCGTGTTCCGGGAATTGTTCAAGAGCACTTCAGGATCGATGAGGTGGGTGAGCGATTGAACACCGAAGGGTGTTTTCAGGGCATAGCCCATCACCAGCGCGTCGGGATTGCAGGGCACGGGGATAAGATCATTTGATTTGAATACGGTTGTCTGTTCGAGTATTTTTCTTCTGATCTCCGTGTTGGTAAGCCTGTCCTTGGCGGGATCGAAATTATCCAACCGGCCGCTAATTTGCGTAGGTTGAAACGTTACGCCCCTGACACAGCGTTGTTGCAATGCATAGTCCACGATCTTGCCAATCTCGTGATCGTTCAATCCCTTTTGCATCGTAACGACGAGTGTTGTGGAGAGATTTAAAGCGTTCAGGTTTTCAATCGCCTTCTTTCTGACTTCCGTCAGGTCTTTGCCACGGAGTTGGATCAACGCGTCGGGCTCAAAGGAGTCGAATTGCAGATAGATCTCAAAGTTGGGCATGTACGATGCAAGCCGTTTTGTGAACTCAAGATCATTGGCAATGCGCACCCCGTTGGTGTTGAGCATGACATGCTTTATGGGTTTCGACTTGGCAATATCCAGCACTTTGAAAAAGTCGGGATGTATGGTAGGCTCTCCACCACTGATCTGGACAACATCCGGCTCGCCCTCGCTTTTCACAATGGCGTCGAACATCATTTCTATTTCCTCGAGGGTCCGGTGCCGGCCAAACGTGGGCGATGAATTGGCGTAGCAAGTGGGGCAGGTGAGATTGCAGCGGTCGGTAATCTCTACCAGTGTCAAGCAAGAGTGCTGTTCGTGGTCGGGACAGATGCCACAGTCATAGGGACAGCCAAATATAGTCTCGGTGTGAGGCTGGAGGGGATATTCCGAAGCCTTGTTGTAGTTCCGGATCTGTTTGTAATAGTTTATGTCATCTGCGATCAAAACTTTTTGGAAGCCATGTTCTTTGCATTTTTTTGTCAGAAAGACTTTGCCCTCTTCAAAAATGATCTTCGCATCAATCTTTCGATGACATTCATTGCAAAGACTGATCGTGTGATCATAATAGATATAATTTCTTTCAAGACTCATGGACGACGAGGTTGGATGGCTTTGATATAAGGAAATATAGTGTTTTGTAATAATAGAATAACCCGCCAACGCACGCCAATTGAATGGTGGTTACGCCGATGGCGAAAAAATGAGCAGGTTTTATCCAATCGATAAGCAATCTGAAAATAAGGTAACAGATCATAAAGATTTTGAACCTTACGCCATTGGCCAGCGTAACGCCTTTTTCGATTTGAGCAAGCGAGACCCAGAACGCAATAAGGAAGAAGATTTCATAGAGGGCTACCGGGTGACGAAGTACGCCATCGCCCAGATCCATTGCCCAGGGCGCCGATGAGGCAATGCCGTAGGTAGGCTCGCTGACGCCGGCAAGAAAACATCCGATCCTCCCGACGATCATGGCGAGGATCAGTGGATAGGTGAAGAGGTCGCCCGAGGAAGACTTTTCGTGTACTATTTTCTTGGTGATCTCCACCGTGATCAAGGCGCCTAACAAGCCGCCAACGATGGTTTTGCTGGCATAAAAATAAAGAACCGGTGTGGGAGAGTTGATGAATTGAACGGGATCTTCCAGCGAGCCCAATAATCTTGAGAAAAAGAAGGCCCCAAATGCGGCCGCGATGATTATCCAGATTCGTTTCGTTTCAGGAATCGGATCTGATTTTATTTTTCTTAAGTAGACGAAATATCGGTAGCCAACAAAGAAGGCAAGCGTTTCGAAAAAGAGATGGGCCTTCATGCTAAAACCGGGGGAACCGAGGGGCAAAGAATAGGGCATGTTTTAGGCTTGTCGGGTTTTTCAGCTTTGGAATGCGATTCACGTTTCGCGCGGAATCAAGAAAAAATTATATTGAAATCGTGCGATCAGGAAATGTTGTGAAAAATGGCGAGATAAAGAAATTAATGTGAAGTTTTTCCGGAATTTAACCTGTGTAAAATTTAAGAGTTGTAAACCTACCGGGTCCGATATACACGTCCTCAACAAACTCCGCGGAATAATTATGCGCTTTCATTTTTTCATAGCCGCCAAACTTCCTAATTTAGGATGGGCGCTTGGAAGGGGTGCCCGTTTCGTGCGATCCTATTAACCCCCGTTTTTTATCATGAAAAAAACTATCCGCACATTGATTGTCGACGATCACGGCCTGATGCGGCAGGGCATGATCTCCATGCTTGCAAATGAACCCGGTATTGAAATTGTCGGCACCCTCGAAAGCGGCGAAAGCGCCGTGAACTTCGCCAACGACCAGGCGCCGGACCTTATCCTCATGGACATCGTCATGAAAGGCATGACGGGCATCGAGGCTACCCGCTGGATCAAAGAGCAAAATCCCAAGATCAAAATCATCCTCGTCTCCGGCGAAGTGACCAAAGACTTCATCACGGCCGGCATCAAGTCGGGCATCGATGGCTACCTCCCAAAGGACTCCGACAGAGAAACATTGCTGCAAGCAATACAAACCGTGATGAAAGGCGAGCGGCATTTTAGTCCCGAGATCACGGCGCTGGTGTTTCAGGATTTTTATTTGAAAGAGAAAGAAGGCACGGGACTCCCCACACGCAAGGCCACCCCGCTAACAAAACGTGAAGAGGAAGTGCTGGTGCTCATCGCCGAAGGCAAAGCATTAAAGGAAGCAGCCGAGATTCTTTTTATCAGCGTTAAGACCGTTGAAACCCACAAGATGCACATCCAGGACAAACTTGGCCTCACCAATACCGCGCAACTGGTGAAATATGCCATCGAGCACGACCTCATTTCCGTGAACCGCAAGAAGTAATTCGGTTTAGCGCCATCAGCCATTTCCTGATGTCCCGCACAAATCCCTGATTTTTCAGAATCCGTCCCGCCCCGATGCATGCCGCATCACGAAAATGCAATTTTGTCTCATCAAACAACACGACGATGAGAGACACGAAGATCGAAACCGAGGCCATTGCCCCAGAAGACATTACCTCACTGACCGGCCTGGAGCTGGTGAAAGCGAAAGGAGAGATCGAACAATTTATTTATAGCTGCTCGCATACACTGCGGGCGCCGTTGAAGTCAATCGCCGGCCTGGTCCACCTGTTGAAAAACAGCGAAGGCAACCCGGAGATCGATCCTAAATTCTTTTTGGAGTCGATTGAAAAAACCTGCAGCAAAATGGAATTGCTGCTCGATGATTTCGAACAATTCCTTGCGAATTCGCGGCAGCGGGTGGTCACCCACCCGGTGGATGTGAAAGAGATCGTGGGGGAAGTGCTACAGGATTTTCAGACCGTGATAGCGGAAGAACAAATTCAGGTTTCTGTGACCTGCGATCAACTGGCCCCGTTCTACACCGACAAAAATCGCTTCCGGGTGGTCTTGACGCACCTCATTTCAAATGCCATTCAGTTCCGGAACAACGAACGCGAAAAGATGGAGGTGCGCATTCATGCGAAGGTGTTTCCATCGTTTTGTACAGTGCAGGTGCGCGATAATGGCGTGGGCATCGATGACCAGGTGCGCGCGCATATTTTCGACCTTTTCTATCGCGGCTCCATGCAGTCTACCGGTTCCGGTGTGGGGTTGTATATCGTGAAAGAGATTCTCAATAAAATGAAGGGTTCGATCACCGTGCGATCGTCGGAAACGAAGGGATCCACTTTTCTGATCTCCATCCCCAACTTAATGCCCTAAAGCTTACCCTGGTTGATATTCGACACAGGGTGGGTGGGGCGTGGTTGAGCGGTCGCGCCGGTGGCCCTATCAGGGTTTTCCTGATGCCATCGCGGAACTTCCTGATTTTTGAAAATCCGTATCGCACTGATGTTTGCGACTCCCACCGATAGCAATTTTGATCTACAAATAAACCCATTACTCCGTATACCCATGAAAACAAAATGTAACGAGGCTGTCACCCCCATCATCGACACCGCTTCCGATGGAAATACAGCTTTTGTCGTATTGGACGAAAAAAGGTTCCAGGCCTTTACAGGCTCCAACGATGGCGTGATGCGTGCCACCGCCTCGGCGTTTATCAAGCACATGCCCACCATGACGCAGGACCTCACCGACGCTGCCTGGACCGATGACCGTGAGCGTGTGCGTGCACTGATTCATAAAATCAAATCGGCAGCGGGTCTCTTTGCGTCGGCCGTGTTTGTGAAGACGATGACGACGTTGGAAACAAACGTCGACGGGCTCACGAAACCGGAGTTGGTTCAAAGTACAACCCGTATGACGGAAACGATAGACCTGTTAAAGGAAGAGGTCCGCATCTTTTTGGATAACCTGAAGACATTCGTCTCTAAATAAATAAATCAATGCCATGTTAGCCATTCGCCGATCTAACCACCCAGAAGAAGCCGAGCGCAGAAGACTCGAGGCCCTCTACCGGTCGGGGATCCTCGATACGGAACCCGAACAGGCTTTCAACGACATAGTCGATCTGGCAGCAACGCTTTGCGATGTCCCGACCGCTATGATCAGCTTTGTGGATGCCGACCGGCATTGGTTCAAGGCAACGTCGGGCACCTGCGTGCCGGCCAGCGATCGAACCGCGGCGTTTTGTGCGTATGCCATTCACCAGCCTGGCATACTGCTGATCCCCGATACGAAACACGACGTCAGGTTTGCCAACCATGCGTCCGTAGCGGGCGGATCGGGCGTTCGTTTTTATGCTGGTATACCCCTGGTCACACCCGAGGGCTATGCGCTGGGCACCCTGTGCGTTTGGGATATTCAGCCGCGCACGATGTCACAAAAGCAGATCGACAACCTTTATGGTTTGGGACGACAAGTCATGAAACTGCTGGCCCTGCGGCAACACGTTCAGGAGTTGGAGGATCAAAAATCATTTTTGCAAGGTCACAACCTCAGCCTACACCAGCTCAACCTTGAGTTTCAGGCATCCGAAGAAGAGATCCGCAGCAACCTGGAACAGATCAGCGAGCTGCAACAAAATTTAGAGACGCAGGAAAGACAATACCGCGAGCTGGTGGAAAATGCCAGCGACCTTATCTACGAATTGGATGGCGATGGAAAATTCACGTTTGCCAACCGTCTCATGCAAACCGTGGTGGGGTTCACCAAGGAAGAGTTGGGCAAGATGCATTATTGGGATTTGGTTCACCCATATTACCTGGAAGGCGTGATAGAATTTTACCGCCGCCAGCGCAAAAGCCTCACGGAAAATTCCTACTTGGAATTTGTGCTCAACGCACGCAATGGTGAAGAGGTTTGGGTAGGACAAAATGTGCGCATGTTCTTTGAGGAGAACGGACGTGTCTACAAAGTGAGCGCGATCACCCGCAACATCACCGAGTTGAAATGGGCAGAGCGAAAATTGGAAGGCAGCGAAAAGAGATTCAGGCTTTTATCGGAACACGCGCCCGTAGGAATTTTTCAGACCGATGCGTCGGGCCAGTGCACGTATGTGAACCTTCGCTGGTGCGAGATCGCCGGCCTTTCCGAGGAAGACGCTATGGGTGACGGATGGATAACATCCATTCATCCCGACGATCGTCACCGGATGGTGCATGCCTGGCGCAGCGCCATCGCCGCGCACGAGGAATTCGTACTGGAGTTCAGGTTCATCGACCAGTTCAAGAACATTCGCTGGGTCACCGGCCGCGCCCTGCAGATAACCGACGACCAGGGCCAGCCCGCAGGCTACATCGGAACCCTCAACGACATCACCGAGCTGAAGGAGGTTCATCGCAAGCTGGGAGAACGCGAAGAAATGTATCGCCTGTTGTCGACGAACTCCGGCGACATGGTTTCCCTCTACAAGGCGGACGCCGCCGCCACCCGTGTTTTTGTTTCGCCGAGCGTGCGTTACATTTTGGGCTACGAGCCCGACGAATTGATTGGCCAATCGCCCTATGTGCTCATCCACCCGGAAGATGTCGAGCGTGTGCGGGGCATGATCAGCGACATTATCCGTCACGGCACGATCACCATCATGGAATATCGGCTGCGCAAGAAGAACGGCGAATTCATCTGGCTCGAGTCCAACGCCAGGCCCTTTCTCGACCGCAACGGAAACATGTTGGGCTTTCAGTCGTCGGCCCGCGAGATTACGAAGCGCAAGCAGTTCGAGGCATCTTTACAAGAAGCCAAAGAGAAGGCAGAAGAAGCTACGTTGGCCAAAAGCCAATTCCTGTCGCGCATGAGCCACGAGATCCGCACGCCCATGAACGCCATTATTGGTCTCACCAATTTGTTATTGCTGGACCGGCCGCGCGAAAATCAACGCGAACAATTGGGGCTGCTCAAATTCTCGGGCGAGAACCTGCTCACCATCATCAACGACATCCTCGACTTCAGCAAAATCGAAGCCGGTAAGATCGCCCTGGAGCATGTTGACTTTGACCTGGCACAACTCATTGCAAAAACGAAGGACATGCTGGATCACAATGCCCAGCAGAAGGGTATTCCACTTCAGTTGGCATACGACAACACCCTGCCAATCATGGTCAAAGGCGACTCCGTGCGACTGGCGCAGGTGATCACCAACCTGGTTGGCAATGCCATCAAGTTCACGGAATCAGGTTGCGTGACCCTCACGGTGGAGGACAAGGGCCCGCAAAACGACAAGCGGGCGGTGCGCTTTTCCGTTACCGATACGGGCATTGGCATCGAGCCCGGCAAGCTCGATACTATATTCAACAGCTTTGTTCAGGCCGATTCTGATACAACGCGCAAATATGGTGGCACGGGACTCGGCCTCTCCATCGCCCGAAACCTGGTGAACCTCATGGGCAGCGACATCGCCGTCGAAAGTGTTCCCGGTGTGGGGTCTACGTTCAGCTTCACTTTAGCGCTGGAAGAAGGAATAAACACCAACAACGTCCAGCAAGAAGAGGCCACCCCCGGTGCGCTTCGGGATCTTGACATCGCCGTGCTGCTGGTGGAAGACAACGAAGTCAACCAGATCATCGCGTGCAGTTTCCTTGAGTCGTGGGGTGTGCAGGTGGATGTGGCCAACAACGGCCGGGAAGCTGTTGAGAAGGTTGTGAAGAAACATTACGCGCTCGTGCTGATGGACATCCAAATGCCGGAGATGGATGGATACGAAGCCACGCGTCATATCCGTGCCCTGCCCGGCGCACACTACCGCCATATTCCGATCCTGGCGTTGACCGCTTCGGCTATGTTGGGCATGCGCGACAAAGTAATGGAGGCAGGGATGAATGATTTTATAAGCAAGCCTTTCGTGCCGGAAGATTTGCACCGGAAGATCAATTTGCACGTTCGCGGCTAGCGATGCAGCAGCGCCTGAATGTGCTCGAGTAGCCTGTCGATGTTACAAGGCTTTTTTAAAAAACCTGCGGCGCCCAGGTGAAGACTTTTGTCTTCGTTTTCAGGGGTGGCATTGGCGGAGAACACCAGAACAGGAATGGTGTTGTGGACGGGGTTTGACTTCACGTTCTTCAGGAACGTGAAGCCGTCCATCTCCGGCATGCGCAGGTCGGTGATGATCAGGTTGGGCGTAAAGGCCTCCAACTTTTGAAGCGCCTCGCGGCCGTTCGTGGCGCCCTGCATCTCGTAGCCTTCCATGTCCAGCAGCTCCAGCAGACTTTCCAACACGTCGGGCGTGTCCTCGATCAACAGGATCTTTTGCTTCATACACGCAAGGGTAGGGTAATCGTAAACGAAGTGCCTTCCCCAGCCTGACTGCTGAGATGAATGTGCCCGGCCAGCAATTCCACAGCTTTTTTAACGATCGACAAACCAAGGCCCGTACCTTGAATGGTGCCCACGTTGGCGCCCCGGTGAAACGCAGAGAAGATGTTTTGCTGATCTTCGGGCGTGATGCCGATGCCTTTATCTTTTACTTCGAGCTTGAGAAAATCGGGCGAATTGGTGACCCGCAGCATGACCGATTTTTGGTCCGGCGAAAATTTGATGGCGTTGGTGATCAGGTTGATCAGGATGTTGCGCAGCAATTTCTCGTCGGCCATAAAGGATTTCACGGAGCACTGAATGAACGTTTGCACCTGGTGCGTCCGCATGCTCTCCTCGACCTCGCGGGCGGTTTGGTGAAAAAATGTTTCAATGTCAACCGGGGTATATTTGGTTTTGATCTTGCCGGCCTCGCTTTTGCCGATCATCAGGATGTCGTCCAGCAGATAGGTCATGTGGTCTACCTGCTTTTCGATGGTGGCCAGTTTTTTTATGACATCGTCGGGCGATAATTTTTCGCGGTGCTTTCGCAGAAATCCGGTGGCGAGCGCTATGGTTGACAAGGGTGTGCGGAACTCGTGCGACGCTATGGAGACAAAACGGCTTTTCATTTCCACCAGTTCTTTCTCTTTGCGCAAAGCCTCATTCAGCTCGCGGGTGCGTTCCTGCACTTTGGCTTCCAGGTTGACGCGGTATTCGATAAGCTCGGTAATGTTTTGACCCACCATCAGCACGCCGGTGATTTGTTGTTCTGAGTTTCTGCGGGGTGTGGTGTTGAGCAGGAAGATGAGATCGCGCTGGTCTTTCGATACCATGGGCAGCTGCAGGTTGTCGAGGGGACTGCCTTTGAATACGCGTTGCAGCAGGAGCATAAACTCCTGCCGGTGATCTTCGCGGATGCAACGCCCGATGTTCTTGCCCAGCATGTCGTTTTTGGAGTAGCCAGTGAGGTCTTCGGTCACGCGATTCCATTCGTTGATGTAGCCGTTGCGATCGGCACCGAAGATTGGCGCGTTGGCATGTTGAATGAGTTCCGAAAGCTCGCGGGCAATGGCCGTGATGCTGCGCTCGAATTCTTTTTGACCGGTAATGTCTTGCATCGAACCGATCATGCGCACAGGGTGTTCGTCGTGGTAAATGATGTAGGCACGATTCAATACATATTTATACGTGTTGTCGGCGCAGCGATAGCGGTATTGCGAGATCCAGTTGGTCCGCAACTGCGCAAAGGCTTGTTCGATCTCCAGGTTCACGCGTTCGAAATCTTCCGGGTGGATTTTTTCTTTCCACCAT
>Ga0209050_1001294_pt1 | contig 28347 bp, 16 predicted proteins | sample Araplavi_mTSA_r2_FD_184276 | JGI IMG/M metagenome (GOLD analysis project Ga0209050, IMG submission 184276) | Arabidopsis root microbial communities from North Carolina, USA - plate scrape MF_Cvi_mTSA_r2 (SPAdes) (version 2) | ecosystem: Host-associated > Plants > Roots > Endosphere | place: USA... | reverse complement strand
TATCACCCATCGCAATGTCGTCCGCCTCATGGCCGCCACTCACCCGTGGTTCGGCTTTGATGCCAAGGACACCTGGACTCTTTTCCATTCCATCGCCTTCGATTTCTCCGTCTGGGAACTCTGGGGACCCCTGCTCTACGGGGGCCGACTCGTGGTCGTTCCGCATGCGGTCAGCCGCTCGCCCGAGGCTTTTCACGAGCTGCTCGCCCGGGAAAAGGTCACGGTCCTCAACCAGACTCCTTCCGCTTTCCGTCAGCTCATCGCCGCCGATGCCTCGCAGCCCAAGCTCGAAAAACTCCGCCTCGTCATCTTCGGCGGTGAAGCGCTCGAAATGCAGAGCCTGCGGCCTTGGTTCGATCGTTATGGCGATGCCCAACCTCAGCTGGTCAACATGTACGGCATCACGGAGACGACCGTCCATGTCACCTATCGTCCGCTCAAGCTCAGCGACGTACAGGGCGGCAGTGTCATCGGGGAAGCCATCCCCGACCTGGAGGTCTTTGTTCTCGATCAAGCCCTCAAGCCTGTACCCATCGGGGTTCCCGGTGAAATGTTCGTCGGCGGGGCGGGGCTCGCCCGCGGCTATCTGCGCCGGCCGGAGCTGACCGCCCAGCGCTTCATCGAGCATCCCTGGCGCAGCGGCGAACGGCTTTACCGTACCGGTGACCTCGCCCGGTTTTTGCCCGATCGCGATATCGAGTACCTCGGCCGCATCGATCAGCAGGTCAAAATCCGTGGTTTCCGCATTGAGCTCGGTGAAATCGAAAGTGTGCTGCTCAAGCACGAGGCCATCCGCGAAGCGGTCGTGATCGCGCGCGATCAGCGCCTGCTCGCCTACCTCGTGCCGAAGATACCCGGCGTGCTGCCCGCGGCGAATGAACTGCGGACGCACCTCAAGGCGGCACTGCCCGACTACATGGTCCCGGCCGCGTTCGTTCCGCTGGAGCGCGTCCCACTGACCAACAACGGCAAGACCGACGTCCGCGCCCTGCCCGAGCCGGCCGCGGAAACCGGCGGCGACCGTCCGGTGGGCAGAGCCGAAACGACGCTGCACCTCGAACTCATCGAGCTCTGGGAAACGCTGCTCAAGCGCAAGCCGATCGGCATTCACGACGACTTCTTCGAACTCGGCGGCCACTCACTGCTCGCCGCGCAGATGCTCACCACGCTGGAGCAACGCCACGGCCGCCGCGTCCCGTTTGCCGTACTTTTCGAGCAGGCCACCATCGCCCACCTCTCCGCGTGGCTGGTCGGCGAGGAACGCCGGCTTTCCATCGAAACGCCCATCGTCCCGATCCAGACCCAGGGGAACAAAACGCCGCTCTTCTTCCTGCACGGTGACTTCTCCGGCGGTGGTTTCTTCTGCCGGCACCTCGCCCGTTACATCGGCTCGGATCGGCCGTTTTACGCCATTCACCCGCACGGCCTGCACGGCGAATTGCCGCCCACGACCATCGAAGCCATGGCGGCGGAGCGGCTCGAAGCGGTACGCCGCATTCAGCCCTACGGCCCGTATCTGCTCGGCGGTTTTTGCAATGGCGCCATCGTCGCTTTCGAAATGGCCCGCCAGCTCGAATCCATGGGCGAATCGGTGCCCGCCATCATCATGTTCGGGGCGGATGGCTCGAACTTCCGCTACCGCCACGTCGACGCCCTCGCCCGGAGCTTGAGTTCACTTTTCCAGGACAGCGAAGCCAACCGGGCCGAGCGTTTCCTCCGCTGGCGGGCGCAGGCTCGTAAGGTCGAAGACTGGGGCCGCTCGCAACTGCTCCGCTTCCGCGCTGCGACTCGCGATGCCGGCCATATCCCGCGCCGAGCTGCCGAACTCCTGCGCAAATGGACCGGCACCAATGGCAACGGCAACACGCCCACACTTGAACTCGGCAACGGTTGCGCCGCACTCGAAGACGCCACGCCGAAGGTGGAACGCGCCTACATCACCGGCCTCACCGCTTACGTCCCGGGCTCCGTCGCCAGCCGGCTCATCCTGCTTTGGCCGGAGGAAGACCCGGCACCGGGCGGGAAATACCCCGCCTATGGTTGGGAATCCGTCAGCACCGACAGCCGGGTGATCACGGTGCCGGGCGAACACCACAGCGCGATCGCCTTGGAGCAAAACCTGCGCGTGGTCGCCGACCACGTGCGCAAGGAACTCGATGCCGTCGACCCGGAACCTGTCGAGGATGAAGTGCCATGATCGCCGGACTCGACGCTCCCGCGTTTCAAACCTCCCCGCAGTTTCCGCCCCTCGGCCCTGGCGAAGTCCATCTCTGGTCGATCCGGCTCGACCACGCCGAAACCGAGGAAACCGCACCGCTTTCCCCGGATGAATGGCTCCGGGCCTGGCGGTTTCACCACACCATCGACCGTGAACGTTACATCTGTGCCCATAGCGCACTCCGGCGCATCCTGGCCGGCTACGTAGGCGAAAAAGCGAATGTGCTCACTTTCAAACGCAATCCCCACGGCAAACCCGAGCTGCCCGGCGGCCTGCTGCGCTTCAATCTCAGCCACTCGGACGACCTCATGTTGCTGGGGGTCACGCACGGTCGCGAAATCGGCGTCGATGTCGAAAAAGTTCGTGAAAACCTTCCCTTTGAAATGCTTTCCGATCATTACTTCCCGCCTGAAGATCAATGGTCACTCCGCACCACACCCAGCGTCCAGCGTCTGGCGAAGTTTTTCGAGCTCTGGACTCGCATCGAAGCGCAGCTCAAAGCGCACGGCTCCGGCTTGGGTGAAACCAGTGAAGTGCTCCATCCCGAACGTTTCACCCTGCGTTCTTTCCTACCGGCCGAGGGTTACACTGCGGCTCTCGCCGTGGAAGGCCGTGACTTTCAACTTTCCTGCTGGCAATGGCTGAACTGACCACGGCACCCCGCCAGGAAATCATCATCGAACCGCCGCGCGGCTGGCTACAGCTCGATCTGCGCGAGCTCTGGGAATACCGCGACCTGCTCGTGCTCCTCGTCCGCCGCGACTGGCTCGCGCGTTACCAGCAGACCCTGCTCGGCCCGCTCTGGCACCTGCTCCATCCGGTGCTCACCACGATCATCTTTGTCGTCATTTTTGCCCGCGTGGCGAAGCTGCCCACGGGCGGCGTGCCGGCTCCGCTTTTCTACCTCAGCGGCCTGCTCGCGTGGAATTACTTCTCGCAAAACATCACCACCGCCAGTGGCACCTTTCTGAACAATCAGCACCTCTTCAGCAAGGTCTGGTTCCCCCGGGTGGTCGTGCCGATGGCAGCGGTCGCTTCGAATCTCGCCGCACTCGTTTTGCAACTCATCCCCTTCGCCGGGTTCGCACTTTATTTCATGATCGTCGGAGCGGATTTCACGCCGAGCTGGCGGCTGGTCTTCCTCCCATTCGCCGCCCTGCACGTGGCGTTGGTCAGCCTTGGCGTGGGTTTGTGGATGGCGGCCTCGACTGCGAAATATCGCGATCTCATGCACCTGAATCAATTCGTGGTGCAACTCTGGATGTTTGCCACGCCGATCATTTATCCCCTTTCCCAGGTCCCCGTGAAGTGGGCCTGGCTGGAGTGGCTGAACCCGATGGCCATCCCGATCGAATCCTTCCGCTGGTGCCTGCTCGGCCTCGGCACGCTCTCCACGGAAATGGTCGCGGTATCGTGCCTCTACACGGTGGCTCTACTCTTCACGGGGCTGGTCGCTTTTCAAAAGGCCGCTCGTTCGGCGGTTGATGTGGTATGAGCGCGATCATCGAAGTTTCCGGGCTCAGCAAAATGTACCGCCTCGGGTCGATCGGCTCGGGCAGCCTCCGCGACAGCTTTTCGCGATGGTTTGGCCGCAATGGCCGCAAACCGTCCGGCCCAACCACCCCCGCGATTCCAGGCTCCCGCAGTGGCGGCGATCCGAATACCTTCTGGGCGCTGCGCGATGCCTCCTTTGACGTACAGCCGGGCGAAGTCGTCGGCCTCATCGGCCGCAACGGTGCGGGTAAATCAACGCTGCTCAAACTGCTTTCGCGCATCACCGAGCCCACTCACGGACGGGCGATTTTGCGCGGGCGGGTGGCTTCGCTGCTCGAAGTCGGCACTGGCTTTCACCCCGACCTCACTGGGCGGGAAAACATCTTCCTCAACGGCGCCATCCTCGGGATGAAGCGGGTGGAGATCGCCCACAAATTCGACGAAATCGTCGAGTTCGCCGAGATCGGACCGTTCCTCGACACGCCGGTGAAACGCTACTCCAGCGGCATGTACGTGCGCCTCGCGTTCGCCGTCGCGGCGCATCTGGAACCGGAGATTCTGGTCATCGATGAAGTGCTCGCCGTGGGTGATGTCGCTTTCCAAAAGAAGTGCCTCGGCAAAATGCACGACGTCGCCACGCTCGGCCGCACCGTGCTGTTCGTGAGCCACAATATGGCTGCGATCCAGACGCTCTGCTCCCGGGCCGTGATGCTCGAAGACGGCCGCATCACCGGTGTCGGCCCGACCGCCCAGGTACTGGCGAAGTATCTGCAAAGCGGTGGAGAGGACAGCGACGCCTGGCGGCGCGACCCAGCAGCCCCTTCAGCACCGCTGCAGTTCGATGGGGCAAAGATGCGGATCGAAGGCAACCCGCCCAACCAGCGCCTGCACCTGGAACTCAAGATGAGCACCAATGCGCCGCATCGGCCGGGCTTTCTTTCCATCGATATTCTCAATGCCCTCGGCGCTTCGATCATGCAGGCCATGCCAACGGTCTCGCCGTTCATCGCCGACGACGCGCGAGAGCACACCATCAAGGTCGCGATCGATCTGCCTCCACTGATCCCCGGGCACTACCCCATCACCATCTGGGCTGGATCGCACTTCACCGAAACGCTCGACATGGTCGAACGCGCCCTCGGCTTCGATATCGATACCTCTCCCACACCGGACCGCACCTTCAGCCACGCCCCCGACCACGGCTACATCGTCCCGGCCAGCAGTTACACCTATCTGCCGCATACCGACCGGCAGACCGTTCCCGCCTGACGCCGGATGCCCGCCGAACTCAGCGTCATCGTTTGCACGCACAATCCACGGCCGGAATTTTTCGGCCGCGTGCTCGCCGCGCTCGCCGCGCAGACGCTCCCCCGCGAACGCTGGGAGCTGCGCGTGATCGATAATGCCTCGTCTCCCCCCGTGAGCACGCGGATCGATGTGAATGCGCCGCCGCATCCGTGGGTGGTCGTCGAATCGACCCTCGGCCTCACCGCCGCGCGCCTCCGCGGGATTCGCGAGACGACCGGTGAAGTGATCGTTTTCGTCGATGACGACAACGTGCTCGAAGCCGACTATCTCGCGCACGCCCTCGCCATCGGCCGCACCTGGCCCCAACTCGGCACCTGGGGCGGCCAGGCCTTCCCTGAATGGGAAAAGGCGCCGCCGGATTGGACGCGCGCGTATTGGAACTGGATCGGCATCCGCGAATTCAAAAACGACCTTTGGTCGAACCTCCCCAACGACACCAGCACCGCGCCTTTCGGCGCTGGAATGTGTGTGCGCCGCCGGGTCGCCGAAACTTACGCGCAATCGCTGGCCGACGATCCCGTCCGCCGAGCCCTGGGCCGTACGGGGCAGCAACTGACCGGCAGCGAGGATTCCGATATCGCCTTTACCTCGGCCGATCTCAGCCTCGGGAATGGCATCTTTTCCCGGCTGAAACTCACGCACCTCATGCCCGAGGGTCGCACGAAGGAAAGCTACCTGCTGAAGCTGGTGGAAGCGCAGACCATGTCGCACACGCTGCTGCTCCATCGGCGCGGAGTAACGCTGCCCCAGCCTTCGCGTGCCCAAAAACTGCTGGCGAAGTACCAATCGTTCTTCGTGCCGCCACGGGCCAAACGCTTCGACGAAGCCCGCGCTCGTGGCCGGGCCAAAGCGTTGGCTCAAATCGCGAGCCTCTCCTCTGACAAGGCGAAGCCGTGAGCGAATCGCCTGCGATCACCGGCCAGGCATCCACCGTAGCGGCCGAACGCCATCTGCCCGGGCTCGATGGTTTGCGGGGCATCGCCTGCTTCCTCGTCTTCCTCTATCACCTGCGCTGGGCCGCGGGTGATCCGCCGCTGATGGTCGCCGGTTTCGATCTGCTCCCGGCTTTCAAAAACTGCGACATCGGCGTTGCGATCTTTTTCGCCCTCTCCGGGCTGTTGCTTTCGATGCCATTCTGGCGGGCCATTCACGCGAGCAAACCGACACCAGACTATGGCCGTTACCTCTGGCGGCGCGCCTGCCGCATCGTACCTGCCTACTACGCTTGCCTGGTCGTGGTGTTCCTGCTCGAGGGCGGCACGTACACGCTCTACGGCTTTCTCGATTTCCTGCTGCACACCAGTTTCCTGCATACGTTCAGCGATCAATCGTACCTGAGCCATCACGGCGTGCTCTGGACGATCGGGATCGAGTTTCAGTTTTACCTGCTGCTGCCGGTGATCATGGCCGGCGTGGGCTGGCTGACCCGTCGTGCGGGGGCGATCACAGCCTGCCTCGGGCTCATCGTGCTGACCACGCTGATCGGCTTGGCCGCAGCCAAAGCCCTGCACTTCATCGAGCCGCATGTGCCGGATCGGTTCCTCGGCCCGGACGGCAAGGTACTCAGCATGGGCACGATTTTTCACTACCTGAAATACTTTGCGCTCGGCATCAGCGGCAGCGCTCTCGCGCTGCACTGGCGCAAACAACCCAACACGCTGGCGCCCAATCTCGGCGCCGTGGCGGGCCTCCTCGGTACCCTCGTGTTGCTCTTCATTTCCGGCGAAGGAGTCTGGCGCGAAACCGCGCCCACTGGCTGGCCGGTCAATCTCGCCATCTTCGCCTTGCTCGCCGCCGCCTTGCCCGCCGCGCCGATTTTCTCCCGTTTCTTTGAGCTGCGTCCGCTCGTCTTCGCCGGAGAGATTTCCTATGGCGTATATCTCTGGCACGATCTGGTGATTAAAGCCGTCTTTGCCGGTACGCTGCCCGGGCGTTTTCACGGCTGGCCGCTGGTGCTCATCGGCGGGGCTGTCGCCCTGGCGATCACAACGCTGGTCGCGTGGCTCTCTTTTCGCTTTCTGGAAAAACCTGCCATGCAGGCTTCTTACCCATTCGTTTCTGCCGCTCGCACGCCGTGAAAATCAGCATCGTCATTCCGACTTACAACCAAGCCGCCTACCTCGGCGAGACGCTGCGTTCCGTCCTCGATCAAGGCTACCCCGACGTGGAAGTGATCGTCTGCGACGGCGGCAGCCCGGACCACACTAAGCAAGTGCTGGAGGAATACTCCGACCGGCTCGCCTGGTGGTGCAGCGAGAAAGATCGCGGCCAGACCGATGCGATCAACAAGGGCCTCGGCCACATCACCGGCGAAGTCTGGAGCTACCTGAATAGCGACGATCTCCTCGCTCCCGGCAGCCTCGCCCGGATCGCCGAAGGCTTCCGCGACCCGAAGGTCCAGTGGCTCGGCGGCGTTTCCACCATGTTCGACCAGAATGGCGAACGCGGCCGGATCGATCCGGTCCCCGCGGTGCGCCGGCGCGATTACCTCACGCCGTGGAATCGCTCGGCCAAGTATCTCTTCCCCTGCTCGAACGTGAACTTCATGCGCCGCAACGTGCTGGAGCAGCTCGGCACCTTTGACGACTCGCTCCACTTCGGCATGGATATCGAGTACTACGTGCGTGCGATCTTCGCCGAGATCCCCCTCACCTTGATCCCCGAGGTGCTCGGCCACTGGCGCTGGCACGAGGAGTCGAAAACCATGACCGATGGGGTGGCTTACCGTTTCCTCGAGGACGAAATCAACATCGCCGAGCGCTACGTGGCCAAACTCCCGCCCGACCAACGGCGCGAAGTCGAACGCGAACTCGGCGAGATGCACCGCCACCTCGCCGTGCGCCGGGCCCTGCATCAGCGGGACAAACCAGCGGACAGCAAACCATTCGACCGCTTGATCGCCGAACTCAAGGCGCAGCCCTCCCTGCTCTTCTTCCGTCCGTGGCTGGGGGCGATCCGGCGCCAGATTTTTGCCCGCGCATGAGTCACTTGCCATCGGCCCCGGGTGCGCCCACACTGCGCCGCCCTTGCCCATGATTTCACCCGGCCGTCTATGGTGGCAGTTCCGCCGCGACGTAAAACGCGGTTGGGACGCCTCCTACCACGATTATCATACTCTTCCCCGCATCGAAGAGTGGTCCTGGGCGTTTTGGGGTGAAGAACGGTCGCACGTCCCGGTGCACATGCTCACCGGGCAGAAGGACTGGATGCTCGCCGCATGGGCGCTGGCCAGCTTTTTCCACTTCACCGAGATCGGCTGGCCGGTCGTCATCCACGACGACGGCACCCTGCCCCCGGAGGGCAAGGAACTGCTCAACTCGCTCTTCCAGGGTTGCCGGATCATTTCCCGCGCCGAGGCCGATGCCGCGGTGAACCGCGAGCTGCGCCCCTACCCCTTTTGCTACGACTATCGCGGCACGCATCCGCTCGCGATGAAGATCTTCGACATGCCGCACTTTGCCGAAGGCGACCGCTTCATCGCGCTCGATAGCGACGTGCTCTTTTTCCAGCGGCCAACCGAGATCATCGACTGGGCCAACGGCCCCGCGACCAAGGAAACGTGGTTCAACGAGGACGTGAAGGAAGGTTCACTGATCACCGCGAGCGAAGCGCGCGAAGAACTCGACGTAAAGCTCTGGAACCGCGTGAACAGCGGCCTCTGCCTGCTCTATCGCCCGGCGATCGACTACGATTTTTGCGACCGAGCTCTCGCTCTGACTTCCATCCTGCGCGGCCATATCTGGCGGATCGAGCAGACGCTTTTTGCGCTCTGCGCCTCGCGCCAGGGCAAAGGCGGGCTGCTCCCGCGGACCTACGAAGTGACCCTGAAGCGGAATGCGACGCGGGATATCATCGCGCGGCACTATGTGGGAGCAGTGCGTGACCGGTTCTACGGCGAAGGCCTCAAGCGCCTGCGGGACGAGCTACTGGGCGTGGAGGAAGAGGCCTGAGGGGAGGGTGCTTAGGAAAGACGCAGCTCTCTCACCACGACGCCGCAGCAGGTGTATCTTTGGGTGGAGCACTCGACTCGAGTGCGCTGTTCGGCGACCCGCCGAACAGGAGACGAAAAGCGGGATTCCCAAGGAAACTTCCGACTGACAGCCACCGTTTCACAGTAATCGCGGCGAGCCGCCGCGATTAGCACTCGAGTCGAGTGCTCCACCCGGAACTGACAACGACGCGGCTCGAGCGGTATCGACGGCGCGATTCCCTCCAGCTTGCAAACTCACCCAAACCGGAGGCCCGATCTTTTATCCTTTCGCCACGAGGCTCAGCACCGCTTTCTGCGCGTGAAGTCGGTTTTCCGCCTGGTCGAAAATGGTCTGGGCGTGGGCCTCGACCACCTCATCGGTGATCTCCTTGCCCCGGTAAGCCGGCAGGCAGTGCATGACGAGCGCTCCGGGTTTGGCCAGGGCGACGATCTCCGTATTCAGCTGATAACCGCCCAGCTGAGCGAGGCGATACGCGGCTTCCTCTTCTTTGCCCATGCTGACCCACACATCGGTGTAGAGCACGTCGGCGCCGGAGACGGCCGCTTTCAGATCGTCGATCACCTTGATGTTACCACCGGCTTTGGCCAGCAGTTCAGGCGATGGCTGGAAGGCGGCTGGGGCGGCGATGCGCAACTCAAAGCCGAGGCGGGCGGCGGCCCAGATCCACGAGACCGGGACATTGCACGCGCCGTCGCCGACGAAGGTCACGACCTTACCGTCGATGCTGCCGAGCTTTTCCCCAATGGTCTGAAGATCGGCCAGGATCTGGCAGGGATGCTCTTCGTCGGTCAGCGCATTGATCGTCGGGATGCCGCTGTACTTGGCGAATTCATCCACGTCGTTCTGCGCGAAGGTGCGGATGACCGCGCCGTGGACCATGCGGCCGAGCACGCGGGCGGTGTCCTTGATCGGTTCGCCGCGGCCGAGCTGGATGTCGTCGGCAGCGAGGAAAATCACATCGCCACCGAGCTCCCGGATGCCGACCTCGAAGCTCACGCGCGTCCGGGTGGACGATTTCGAAAACATCATCGCCCAGCACTGATGCCGCAGCGGGTGTTCCGCGTGGCGGCCACGCGTGGCTTTCATCTCGACCGCGAGGGCGAGGATGCGCCGGATTTCTTCGGCCGTGAGGGATTCGAGGGAGAGCAGATTTTTCATGGATACCGAGCGAACAAAAAGGAGATGGAAGCGCTAAGCCGCGGGCTGGAGAGGTTGAAGGACGGAGTCGAGAATGCGCACGGCTTCCTCGATTTCTTCCCGCCGAACATTGAGCGGCGGCAGCCAGCGAATCGCGTGAGTACCGGACGGGATGGTGAGCAGACCCGCTTCGTGCAGGCGCTCCACGAGGCCGAGCGACGGGGCTTTGCCCTCGGGCCAGCCCGTGGCGCGTTCGGCGAAATCAGCGACGAATTCGATCCCGATCATGAGGCCGACGCCGCGGACTTCCTGGATGAACGGTGAATTCAACGCGAGCAGCTGCTCTTTGGCCACCGGGCCGAGGGTGCGAGCATTCTCCAGCATCCCCTCGTCCTCGATCACGGCGAGCACTTCATTGGCCCCCGCGCAGACGAGCGGCGTCCCACCGAAGGTGGTCCCGTGCGTGCCCGGCCCGAGCAAATCGCAAAGCGGCTTGGTGGTACCGTCGATGAGCTGCACCGGCCGGGCGCTGACCCAAATCGCGCCGAGCGGGAAACCGCCGGCGATGCCTTTGGCCCACGACATCGCGTCGGGCATCACATCGGGCGCCAGGGTTTTGGAGCCGATCCAATCGCCCGTCCGGCCGAGACCGCACTGGACCTCATCGAACATGAGCAGGAGGTGATGCTCATCGCATAGCTTACGCGCGAGGCACAGGAAATCAGCCGACGCCGGGTTGACGCCAATCTCGCCCTGGATGGGCTCGAGCAACACGGCGACCGTACCGGGTTCCTCGACGGCATGGCGGAGGGCTTCGCTGTCGTTGAAAGGCACGTGGCGGAAGCCTTCGACCATCGGCTCGAAGCCTTTCTTCACCTTTTCCTGCCCGGTCGCGGAAATGCCCGCGAGCGTGCGGCCGTGGAAGGAGCCGAGCATGGTCACGATGCCCGTACGATGGCCGGGCGTGCGGATCCATTCGCCGACGGCGTGACGCGGTGGTGGCGGCGCGCCGTCGTTACCAAATTTCCGCGCGAGTTTGTACAGCGCTTCATTCGCTTCGGCGCCGCTGTTGCAGAAAAACACTTTGCCCGGCGCACCGACGAGGCGGACGAGCCGCTCGGCCAGTTCGCCCTGCGGCCGGGTGTAATAGAGATTCGACGTGTGGACGAGTTTGCCGATCTGATCCTGCATCGTTTTCACGACGCGCGGATGCGCATGTCCGATCGAGGTGACGGCGATGCCGGCCCCGAAATCGAGATAGCGTTTGCCGGATTCGTCCCAGATTTCCGTCCCCTGACCTCGCGCCAATCGCAGATCGAACCGGCCATAGGTCGGAATGACATAGCGATCAAACAACTCGCGGGTTGGGGTAGTAGGCATCATCTGAAAGGCGCGGAGGTTAAAGCGCGCCGTCCGGTTTGCATCGGGAAATTTTTGTGAAATTCAGGTGGTCAATCTCTTCACCGCAAAGACGCGAAGGACGCCAAGGAACACAAAGACTTGGGAAAATTGCGGTTGTCAGCCCCTGCATGAACGACCTGACGGCATCGTCTGTTCTTCCTTTGCGGCTCTTAGCGTCCTTTGCGCCTTTGCGATGAAACTCAAAACCGCAGCACCTGGTGCGCGTGTTCTTCGCCAAACCAATCGAGATGCGTGGTCGTAATGATTTTCTGCGCGTCCTTGGGCAGCGCAGCGAGGAGGGCGTTGCGGCGGCGGACGTCGAGTTCGCCGAAGACGTCGTCGATGAGTAACACAGGCGGAGCGTCGTAGTGCGCCGCGAGGAGATGGGCCGCTCCGAGCTTCAGGGCCAGGACCAAGGTGCGCTGCTGGCCTTCGCTGCCGAGATCAGCAGGCTTTTCGTTGAGCAGAAAAACAAGATCATCCCGATGCGGGCCTACGGTAGTCTGCCGCAATCGCGCGTCGTTTGCCTGGGCTCCGGCCAACGCAGCCGGGAAATCATCCCCTGCGCCACAGTCGTACTCCAGGTGCAGGTGCTCCTTCGTTTCGCTAATCGCGCTGTGCATCTCCGCGGCCGGCCTTTGCAGCTCCGCAATCAAGCGCTGCCGCGCCTCGATCAGGCGCTGGCCGGTTTCCAGGAGCGGGGCATCGAATGCGGCGATCTCGCGCCAGCGCGGCGAGGATTGCTTCAGCAAAAGATTCCGCGAGCGCAGCGCCCGTTCGTATTCGCGCAACACCGTGCGATACCCGGACTCGCGCTGGGTGCAGACGAAATCGAAAAAACGCCGCCGCAGATCGGCCCCGCTTCGCACCAGGTCGATGTCCGCATTGGAAAACCAGACCACACGGCCGATTTGCAGGTATTCGTGCGCCGTAGTCTGGGCCACCGAATCCAGCGCCAGCTTTTTGCGCTCTTTGCTGAAGTAAAACTGGAGGTGCCGCTCGCCGGTTTCCGTCGATCCACTGCCAGGACGAAAATAGCCGTCGACGACGAGGCCTTTGCGGCTGTGCTGGACCACTGACGCCAGCCGGGTCACCCGCGGGCTTTGCAACCGGAGCAGGACGCAGGCGGCTTCGAGCAGCGAGGTCTTCCCCCGCGCATTCGGCCCCACGATGAAATTCAGCCCATCGCCGAACTCCGCTTCAAAAGCGTCGAAGCAGCGGAAGTGGCGGACTTTAAGGGCACGAAGCATCGGAGGTAGGGCAGAGAGGCTTGGACGCCAGCCGACCGGGGTTCGTCAAGTTCGGCCAACAGCCATTGCCTGTCCATGTACTGGAATTTTAACATATTCGCCGATTCCGCACTCGACGCGCCATTTTTCCGGCCCCAAAAACGCGCCCCATGCGTCGCTCCCTCCCCACCGCGATCCTCCTCCTCGCCACCGCCTCGCTCCTCCACGCTGCACCTCAGGCGCTGGAAGTCGGTCCGGATCAAACCGCCCTGCTTCCGCGCGGCAAGGAAGCCGACGGCATCATTGGCGATTTCCTCCTGCGCAACGACAAGGTCGAAGCAGTAATCTCCGGCAATCTGCCATTGCGCCGGGCAAATATGAGCACCTTTTACGGCGAGAGCGGCGTCACTCCCGGCTGCCTCTACGACCTCACCCCGCGCGGGAAAAACAACGATCAGATCACCATTTTCGGCCCCGCGCAGCAGCAGGGCACGGTCTCGTGGGTGCGTGTGGCGAAAGATGGGCAGGAGGGGGAAGCAGTCATCGAAACCGTGGTTACCGCCGCGCTCCACAGCGGGCTCACCCGCAAACACGAATACCGCCTGCGCGATGGCTGGCAGGGCGTGCTCATCACCACCACGCTGACCAATGAAGGCGCGGAGCCGCAGAAAGTCGGCCTCGCGGACAAATGGACGAATTTCGTGCGCCCGGGCTCGGCGCTCGGCATCGCCTGGGGCAATGCCATCGATCCCGCAGATCGCGCGGGGTACGCGTATGGCCAGGTCGATGGCGCCCCAGATCTCCCGCCGGCGTCGACTCGCGAATTGAAACCCGGCGAATCGATCACCTGGTCGCGTTTCCTCGCCGTGGGCGAGTCTCCGCTGGAAGCCTTCGGGATTGTCGCCGCACGACGCGGACCGGTCGGACAGGTGCAGGCTGCAGTGAAGGATCAGGCCGGTGCGCCGATTGGAAATGCGCAGGTTCTCATTCGCACCACGGGGGAATTCGACGCCACCGTCGGCCTCGCGCAGACGAATGCGGAAGGCAAAGCTGCCTTTGCTTTGCCTCCCGGAAAATACGCCGCGGAGGTCAATGATCTCGGGCGCGCTTCGATCCAGCAAACGCTGGAAGTCCGGGCCGACGAAACCGCGAAACTCGAGGCCACCATGGCCACCGCCGCCGCAGTGCAGTTCGAGATCAAGGACGAGGCCGGCAAGTCGATCCCGTGCAAAGCGCAATTCCTCGCCGAGCCCGGGACCGAACCGGTGAACCTCGGCCCCGAGCAGCGCGCGCATGGCTGCCGCGATCAATACCACAGCGAGCGCGGCAATTTCCGCGTGCAGCTCCCGCCGGGCAAATACCGGATCGTGGTCACCCGGGGCATCGAGTACGGCTATCTCGAAAAAGTCGTCGATTTGCACCCGAGCCAGACGGCGAGTTTTACCGGGGTACTGAAACGTTTCGTCGACACCACCGGCTGGGTCAGCGCGGACTACCACAGCCACTCCACCCAAAGCGGCGACAACACGTGTGGGACCGATGACCGCATCATCAATCTCGTCGCCGAAAACATCGAGTTTGCCCCGACGACCGAGCACAACCGGCTCTACGACTGGCGCTCGCACATCGATCGCCTTGGACTGAAGGAATACATCCAGACGGTGCCCGGCATGGAGTTGACCGGTTCGGCCGCGCACCTCAATTCCTTCCCCTTCTCGCCGAAGCCTTTCACTCAGGACAATGGCGCTCCGGTCTGGCATCCCGATCCGCGCATCGCCGCGATCACCCTGCGCGATTGGCAAACCGTCGATCCGGATCAGTGGGTGCAGATCAATCACCCCGACATGGCGAAGAACTTCGTCGATTCCACCGGGGAAGGAAAACGCGACGGCGGCTTTCTCGGTCTCGCCCAGCTCATCGATGGAGTGGAGACGCAAAACGGTGGCGACAGCAGCATCCTCTACCCGGCCCCGTACCGCATCGGCCGCGATAAAAGCGGCAAGGAAACGGTGCAGGAAGTACGCGAGTTCGTCTGGCTGCAGCTGCTCAACCGTGGGCATCGTTATGTCGGCATGGGGGTGAGCGACGCGCACACCGTCTGGGGCAATGGCGTCGGCGGCTGGCGCATGTACATCCGCAGCGCGACGGACAATCCGGCTGAGATCGATTGGCGCGAAAACAGCCGCACGGCCAAGCGCGGACGCTCGATCATCACCAATGGGCCGTTCATGACGGTAGCCACCGAAGACAAGACCCAGCCCGGCGGCCTCACCCGCGCCCGAGGCGGTGGCGTGAATCTGCACGTGAAAGTGCAGTGCACGAACTGGATCAGAGTCGATCACGTGCAGGTGCTGGTCAACGGCCGCCAGCCCCCCGAGCTGAATTTTCCCATCGAAGCCAATCCCGAACCGCTCTTCAACGTGGTCACCGTTTTCGAGCGCGACATCTTCGTGCCGCTCTCGGAGGACTCGAACATCATCGTCGTCGCCCGCGGCGAAAACAGCACGCTGGAGAAAGGCTACGGCACTTCATCGCAAGGCCGCATGCACCCGACCGCGTACAACAACCCGATCTTCGTCGACGTCGACGGCGGCGGCTTCAACCCAAACAACGACAACCTCGACTGGCAGCTTCCCACAAAGAAACCCAAGCTCGAGGAAGTGAAGAAACAACTCGCCGCGCACGGCTTGCCGAACACGCCGCCGGCGCTGAAGACCGAAGAGCCGTAGAAGCGTCGGTAACCGTGGCCGCAACGTTGTTGGAGCACAGGCTTTAGCCTGTGGGAAGGTGGCGGAGCCTTTGTTATGCAGCCACGAGCAGCTAAAGCCTGGACTCCAACGGGGAAGCAAAGGCATTGTGCACCCCACGTTCTTCTGGACGCTGAAAGACAACGCCACCTACCAAAAAGCGATCGCACTCGAAGGGTGGGAAAGCGGCTTTGATCTCCTAAGCGAAAGCCTCAGTTGAAGTGATCAAAGCGCGCGCCGCTTGGTTAGACTGACCACTATTCATGTCACCTATCCGTGGGTAACTATGGATGAATAGGATTGCCGAAGAAGTCGCAGCCGCACTAATAACCGGCGCATGCGTTGGTTGCAGCCCTTGTTCGCGGTCTTGCTCGTCCTGCTCTTCGGCCTGGAGCTGCCACCCCACGCCTTCGCCCAGGAAAAAACGGACCCCATTTTGCAAATCGAAGCCGGAGGGCACACGGCTAGTTGCAACTGGGTCGGTTTTACCCCAGATGGGCGCCAACTGGTCAGCGCGGGTGATGACAAAGTGGTGCGGGTTTGGGACTTGAGCCAAGTGATCGAAGCCTTCCCGAAAAGCGCAACCGCAGGCAAGCAAGCTCCACTCGCCCAAGTGCCGCTGGTCCGGACACTGCGTTTTCAAATCGAACCGGGCGTTGCGGGTAAGCTCTACGCGGGTGCCATCTCGCCCAAACCACTTCCAGGCGGAGGCTGGCTCCTGGCAGCCTCCGGATGTGGCACACCGGCTACAAAAGATCACTGGGGAGACATCCGCCTGGTCGATCTTTCCACCGGGCAAGTGCTGGGATTGCTGCGCGGGCACTCCGGCACTATCGTTTCGCTCGCCTTCTCGGCCGATGGGAAGACGCTGGCTTCAGGGAGTAGTGATACCAACGTGCGGGTGTGGGACTTGCAGGGCAACCCGAGCGTCTGGAGCCGGGCGGAGGACGGAACGCTCGAAATAAAGAATGAGGTGCTAGCAGGCCATACTGACACGATTTGCGGCCTCACATTTGGCCGTGGCGCGGCAGGCGACGCAACTCTGGCCTCGGGGAGTTTCGACAAAACGCTCCGAATCTGGCATCGCGACCCCAAAGGGACTTGGTCCGCGGCCGCCGTGCGGACCGGCCATACCGCCGCAGTCTTCCGCGTGGCCGCCTCGCCGGATGGACGCTATCTCGCCACAGCATCTTTTGATCATAGCGTGCGGCTATGGGACGGGCGCGATGGCCAGTTTATCCGCATCCTGGGGGAAATTGACTCGCCAAATGCGGTAACAGCGATGATCGCCTTTACCCCAGACGGGCAAGCCTTGATCGCGACAGCCAAGCGCGCCTATGGAGGGTGCCGGGTATGGCGTATCCCGGATGGGCAGGAACTCGCCCGTTTCCAGGAACACGACAATTCCGTTTTCGCCGCAGCGGCCACCCCCGTGGGAGACAGCCCGGCCGGCCAGGAGCCGAAAGCCCGTAGCGAGGGAACCTTGGTGGCGACGACTGGCGGCGACAACAACGATATCTTTCTTTGGGACGCCACAACGGCGCGCACCTTGGGCCACATTGCCGGCACCGGGCGATCCGTGTTTAGTGCGGCTTTTTCGCCGAATGCTCGTTGGATCGCTTGGGGTAACGCAAATGAGAAGCCCTCCTTTCCTCCCGCTGATCCCATTCAACACTGCTTCGATCTGTCTGAAATGCAGGCTGGTCAGAATCCCGTCTCAAATGGACCTTGGCAACGGGCCTTTGCGACGGAAGGCGGCTGGTCCGCCAAACCGATGCAGGACACCCCAAACACCTTGGTAGTCCATCGCGATGGCCGCGAAAGTGCTCGCATTGAGCGGCGGCAATCCTCGGATATGATTCGCTGCTACAGCTTCGTGCCAGGCGGCGGATTGGTGGTCGGATCAGAATACGATCTTACCCTCCACGACCCAGCGACCGGGAAACTACGCCGCACTTTCATCGGACACACGGGTACCATCTGGGCTGTCGCCGTCAGCCCGGATGGGCGTCTCCTGCTTTCCAGTTCCGGCGACCAAACTCTTCGTCTCTGGAACCTGGCGACGGGTGAGCTGCTCCTCACGATTTTCGCGAGCTACCAAAACGATGGGCGGATTGCCGAATGGGTCGCCTGGACCCCAGCGGGCTATTACAAAGCCAGCCCCGGTGGCGACAAACTGATCGGCTGGCACCTCAACCGCGGCCTGGACAAGGCAGCGGATTTCGTCGCCGCGTGGCAGATGCGCAAGGTCTTCGAGAAGCCGGAGATCATCGAATACATCCCAGCCACCCTGAGCGTGAAAGGGGCCATCGAGGAGTATGCAAAAAATCCGCTGAACCGGAGGGAAAAGCCGGTGGACATCAATGAGGATCTCGAGCGGCTGCGCCCGCCGAAGATCACGATCTATGCGCCTAAACCGTTTGCGCCGGTGAAGACCGAAAAAGTGCCATTGAAGGCCACCATCTGGCCTTCGGGGCGGCAACCGATCACGGAAGTGTATGTGCTGGTGAATGGCCGGCCGCCGGCCGGGCTGCCGCCAATTCACCCCCTTGCGGCGACGGACCCGGTATCCCCGTTTCAAATCGATACCGCCATCCCTCTGGAGCCTGGCACGAATGTCATCGAGATCCTGGCGAAAACCGCTTCCGCGACCAGCGAACCCGCCCGGGTGGATGCGATCCGGCTGACCGAGACTCCCGGCGCAGAACCGGCCCGGCCCAATTGCTACGTACTCGGTATCGGTGTGTCGAACTACGAGAACGCCGCCCTCAAGCTGGACTACGCCGACGCCGACGCAGCCAAAGTGGCCGGAGCGCTGACCCAGCAAAAAGAGAGGTGGTTCGGCTCGGTCGAGAGCCAACTGTTTCCGAACGAAAAAGCCACCGCGAGCGGAATCAAACGCGGGTTGGCCTGGCTGCGCAAATCGGTAACGCAGCGGGACCTCGCGGTCGTGCTGGTCTCGTCGCACGGCTGGGTGGACGAGCGCGGGACGTACTATCTCGCCCCGCACGAATTTGACCCGGCGGAACCGAGCGTGACCGGCTTTTCGCAAACCGAGATGAAGGAACAGCTCAGCGGACTGCCGTGCAAAGTGCTGGTGCTCCTCGATGCCTGCCGCAGCGGAAATGCCATCCCCAAGCGGCCGGGCACCAAACAAATCAGCGACGGGATGCAGCGGCTGATCAAGGAATTTACCAGCATCGAGTCCGGCATGGTGGTGATGACTTCATGCGGAGCAAACGAGGAATCCCTGGAAAAAAAGGAGTGGGGCCAGGGCGCCTTTTCCCTCGCCGTGGTGGAGGCGCTGACCGGAAAGGTGACCGTCGGTGAAAATGGACAACCCATCGCCGCGGATAGCGATGGCAACGGGGTACTCTACCTCGATGAATTGAGCACGTATGTCTGCAACCGGGTGAAGACGCTCACCGGCGGCAAACAGCATCCGCGGATCGATCCCAGCAATTTCCAGGACTACTTCCGCGAGCTGCCACTGGCCGTCACCGGCCGCGTGAACCCGAAGCCGCCCAATCTGGATGGCGCCGCGGCCAAGGGTGTATTGAGCGTACCGGTCACGCTACCACTCACCGCCTTTCGCAAAGTGATGCAAAATCCCTCCGCAGAGGCCGGTTGGATCCAGCGCCTGCTCAAAGAGCGCTATCCCCAGGCCACCGGCGTGCAGCAGACCCGCCCGGACACGCTACTCTTTCAGGTATCGAATCTACGCGGCAAGGTCACTGGCGAACCTTCCAGCTGGGAGCAACTCACCCTGCGCTTCGTCGTAGCGGAGAGCGGGAACCAGGTGACTCTCGACTGCACGGGCTGGGGCGAATACGTGAAGGCCACCGGCAAAAAGCCACCCGCCCCCGATGCTTTCACCAGTTCCCTCACGCCAGTCTATCGCCTGCAACTCGAGGCGGAACTGAATGCGCTACTTGTGGAAGTGAAGCAGCGCATCGAACGCGGCACGCCATAGCCAGCGACGAAAGCACCGATGCCCGAAGTAAGTTTTCTCCTCGCCCACGTGCTGGCGGTAATCGTGCTTTTTGGCCAACGGGACGGGTTCGACCGAGGACAACTGGCGCTCGGCCTGTCGGTATTGGTACCGCCGCTGCTTTCCAAGGCAGCGCTGCTCCTGCCGCGGCTGGCGCACACGCAACGCGTCTACAAAGTTGGCCGGGCCCAGACGGCGATCGCATGGATCGGCGCAGGGCTGTTTCTCGGCGCGGCGGCACTGGTGGTGGACCAATTTGCCCGGAAGGATCTGCTGCGCGAGGCTTGGCAACTCGTGCTCTCCCTGGCCGCGCTGGAGGCGATCTACGGAGTCTATGCGGCGTGGTTTGTGCAAAGCCGCGTCATCTTCAACGAGCGGCAGGCTCGTGCGTTGCGCGAACAGCTCACCCAGCAGGAATTCGACGTCTTTCTCTGCCACAACAGCCGGGACAAGCCTGCGGTGAAAGCCCTCGCCGTGCGCCTGATGCAGCGCGGGCTCAAGCCATGGTTGGACGAATGGGAATTGCGGCCCGGCCTGCGCTGGCTGCCGCCACTCGAAGAGCAAATCCGTGCGGTAAAGTCGGCCGCAGTCTTCATCGGCGCGGACGGCATCGGGCCCTGGCAAAGCGAGGAGATCGGCTCTTTTCTCACGGCTTGCGTGCAACGGGGTATTCCCGTGATCCCCGTGCTGCTGGACAACACCCCGGATGAGCCCCAGCTCCCGCCCTTCCTTGACGGGCGCACAAGGGTGGACTTCCGCCAAAACGAGCCGGACCCGTTGGAACAACTGATCTTCGGAATCTCGGGCCAGCGCGGCGCAGTTCGTTAAAAGCAGCCCGGCGTAGCATACCAAACCACGCCGGGTCGCGAGACCCGGGACCGGCGGTATTTAAACCACCAGCCCCGGCAAACTTTTACAGCATCAACCCGCGGGTCACATCCTGCAGCAGCTGCTCACCGGTCATGCGGTGGGCGGCGTCGTGCGGGCAGGAGGCCACGCAGCGGGGCTCCGGGGTGGAGCGTTCGCCTTCGGCGTCGCAGAGGTCGCAGTTGACCGCTTTCGGCTGGGCCACGAGGTGGAACTCGCCGGGGTTTTCGCGATCGGGGGCTTCGATCTTCCGATGCTGGTTCGGCATGAGGAAGATGCTGCCGTAGGGGCAGTTCGAGGCGCAGAGACCGCAGCCGATGCAGTGATCTTCGATGACGATCTGCAGATGGCGCCCGCGATGAATCGCGTCCACCGGGCAGCCGACCATGCAGTGCGCGTTCGTGCACGAGCGGCACGAGGTCGCGACGAGATATTTGTCGAAGCGGCGACCGTCGCGGAGGAGGCGGGTGAGCGGGACGCCGTGCGATTCGGTGCCGTGCTGCTGAGTGCAGCCACGGGTACACTCGTCGCAACGCGTGCACTTCTCAAGGTCAAGCACGAGGATGCTCTGGCCTTCGTAGAGGCCTTGCTCCACGTAGTCGCGGAGGAAGGGATTCGCGTCGTCGCCGCTGCGGAGGCGGACGAGTGAATCGTGGATCAGGCGGCGGCGCAAAATGGGGAATTGCTTCACCATCTGGAGGAAGTCGATGCGGCTGAGGCGCGCCATTTCGAGATGGCCCAGCGCGGTACAAGTCGCGCCGCGAGTACCCATGCGGAGCGCGTTGCCGAGGTTTTCGCCTTCGACAGAATCGAGCGCGGTCTTGATCGCGAAATCGATATCCTCGAACGAACGATCGCGGTCGGCGGCAGTGAGACCGAGCAAACCGATTTCGCCCAGCGTCGAGCCCGGGCCGGCGGACATGACACCCGCTTCATCGCCCGAACGGCCGACGCCGATGCGCACGTAGCCGAGACGGATCAGGAACATCGCGTCGGCAGAATCGCCTTGTTCGAAAATCTCCTGGCCGGGGCGAACGCGGACGAAGGTCATGCGTTCGCGGAGGAACTGCACGATCTTGCGATACTCCGTTTCTTCGATGGCTTTGAAGAGCTCCACGCGATCGAGCACGAGGTCGAGCGCCTTGCCGCGGTAATCCGCATCGAACCGCTGGCGCAGGCTGGGCAGACGCATCAGGCGGTCCAGCACGTTGCGGCGGACTTCCCAGACTTCGCCTTCTTCCGCGGCGATCACGTCCGCAGAACGCGGGGTACCGGTGACGCAGGCCATTTCACCGACGATGAAATCCTTCGGCGTGAGATCGATTTCGAAGACCGGCTTTTTGTCGCGCTGCTCCTGCGGCGCGCCATAGGTCCCCTTCTTCGGTTTGGTGACCGGGTAGACCTGCACACGCACCTTGCCGCTGCGGATGATGAACGCGGTATTGCCCGCGTCACCCTGACGGCAGAGTTCCTGGCCCGCTTTGAACCGGCGGCGGACGACGAGGCCCTGTTGCCAGAGCAGGAATTTCGGCGGGATACCGGCAAAAATCGGATCCTGGATCAGCTCAGCCGCCGGGAGAATTTCCGCGGCCGTTTTGGTGGAAGGCTTCACCTGCGCCACCGGCTTGTAAGTGATCGCGCTGGTCGGGCACGACACCATGCACTCGCCGCACTTCACACAGCTCGACTCACCCATCCAGTCGTTCAGATCGAACCCGATACCGGCATAGGCGCCCTTGCCCGTACGGCCGATGACGTTGTTTTCCATCACCTCGCCGCACGCACGCACGCAGCGGTCGCACAGCACGCAGGCGGTGTGATCCACGAGGAAGACCGGCGACGACATATCGAGCTGGCGGCGATTGCCGAGCGTCACCGGATTGCGCGTCGGATCGGGTTCGGTGGCCGGAGCGAGTGCGCTGATCTTGAAGCGGGAACCGTCCACGTGGCACTTGCTGGCCATCTGGCCGAGCTCATTGAACGGCGCGAGTTCCTCGGCCAACGAAGGGGTGAGCGCCGGCTTGAGATGATCGGCCGAGAGCATCTCGGTCATCACCTTCACCGTCTGGCGCACGCGGTCGCCGTCGGCGCCCTCGGCATTCATGGTGAAGACTTCCATGCCTTCCTTCACCGGGTGCTGACAGGCCGGGAGCAGCTTGCGTTCGGCGGCGCGCTGGCCGCGTTTCTGGCCGTAAATCTGGACCACGCAGAGGCGGCACACGGCCACCGGGGTCATGTGCGGCTGATGGCAGAGCGTCGGAATCGGGATCTTCCGTTCGTCGCCCGGCTGCTTCACGTAGAGCTTCACCGCCGCATCGTAGATGGTGGTGTAGCGCGGGGTGGTGCGGCCTTCGAGGTCGACGATGATGTTGCCTTCCGAATCGGTCAGCGGCTCGGCCATCGGGACCGTCACCGTCTGGCCGTCGATCTGCATCGTGACGGTTTTGTCGTAGTCGCCTTCGGTCGGCGTATCGAGACGGACGAGCTGACCGTTGATGTCACGGCTAAACAGCGTTTCGTCGTCGTCGCGGACGAAAAGTCCACCCGTTGGCTCAATATTCATCGGCATGGCTGTGGATCCTTAAACTGTTGCGCTTCCGTTTCCGTTGATCTCGCCACCGAGGTGGCGTTCGATATCTTTCTCGAAGAAACTGGCGACCGTGCGCAGCGGCACGGGCACCGAACGGCCGAGACCGCAGATGGAGGCGAGTTCGATCGCGCGGCCCATCTCGTTCATCAGCGGCCAGAGTTCTTTTTCCCAGTACTGCGGGGTGAATTCGCCATTGAGCAGATGCGTCCCGAGGGCGGCCATCTTCTGCGAACCCGAGCGGCACGGCACACACTTGCCGCACGATTCGTTGCGGTAGAACTGCATGGAATTGACCGCCTGCTCCGCCATATCGCGGCCCTCGGCATAGACCACCACGCCAGCGCCCAATGCCTGCGTGGGGCTCAGTGCGCGGAAAAGATTCAGCTCCAGCTCGAGATCGAGGATATCGAGCTCTTGCGCCGCCGGATCGAAGCCGCGGCGTTCGGCAATCGCCAGCCACGATTTGTTCTCCGTATGTTTGCGCGGCAGACCGGCGCCGACCTTGAGTTTCGCCGGGAGGAATCCGCCGGACGGACCTGAAGGCGCGAAACCTTTGAGCTCACGGTCTCCGACGATACCTCCGCAATATTGCTCGCCGTAGATCAGCTCGCGCAGAGTCATGCCCATCGGCACTTCGTAAACGCCGGGGCGTTTCACATCGCCAGAGATGGAGAAAAGGCGGCGGCCTTTCCAGGTGTTCTGCCCGAGATTGGCGTAGGTCTTGCCACCATGGATCCAGATATACGGGATCCAGGCATAGGTCTCGACGTTGCTGACGATGGTCGGCTGATCGTCGAGGCCGTTGGTTTCCAGCTTCGGCGGCATGTTGCGCGGTTCACCGCGCCGATCGGACATGGCCTCGATCAAGGCGCTCTGCTCGCCGCAGATGTATCCGCCCGGGCTGACGAAGACCGAGACTAGGAACGGACGCCCCAGCACGGTGGCTTCGGGCCCGCAGATGCCCATCTTTTCCGCACGGCGGATCTCCGCTTTGCAGGCTTCGATCTGCTCGGTGTATTCGTGGCGAATGTAGATGAAACCCTGCGTCGCCTCGGTGATCAGCCCCGCAAGAATGACCCCTTCGAGGACGGTATGCGGCGTCCGGAGAAGGATTTCGCGATCCTTGAAAGTAGCCGGCTCGCTTTCGTCGCCATTCACGACGATGAACGCGCGATCGTCGTTGCCGCGCCGGCGAGCGTCGCGGACGGCATCCCGCACGTCGCGCAACTTCTGCATATTGGGAATGCCCGCGCCACCCATGCCGCGCAGATCGGCGTCTTTGAGTTCGGCGAGAATCGTTTCCGACCACCCCCCGAGCGTCGGCCCCTTGGCCCAGTCGGCTTCGGTCTGCCAATCGCGCACGGCTTTCTCGATGTCTTCATCGAGCGCCCGCTCGCTCCCGCGAAGCTGGCTGGTGGCCGCGAAAGAAAATTGTTCCCGTTGGCTGCGGGTCCAGCCGTACTTGGCCGCCAGCGCTTCACCCGCCGCGGCGAGCGAAGCATCGCGGATTTCCACCGCCTTGCGCACGCCGGCGTAGGTCACCTCGCCGCCGGAATAGGCGTCAATCGTCGCCTGGGCCAGCGGGTTCGGCAGATCGGCGTCGTGATCCGGCGCGGGAATCTGGTCGCGCACACAGGCATCCACGATGTCCTTCAGCTCGGAAGTCGTCCGGCCAAGGTAATACATCTCGTGATGCGCATCGGCCAGCGCCACACAGGCGGCCATCGGACGATCGCAACGCCCCAGGCAGGATACTCCTTCCACCGCCACTTGATCGCCGACGACCGATTGCAGATCGCGAATCGCCTTGCCCGACCCATTCATACAACAGGCCATGTCGCGGCAGATTTTCAGGGTGACCTTTTTCGGCGGCGCCAGCTGGAAATGCGGGAAGAAGCTGGCGACCGTATGCAGCCGGGGCAGCGGGATGCCGGATTTCTCCGAAAATTGCTCCATGGCCTCGCGTTTGAGGTAGCCGTGGTCGTGCTGAATCTTCTGCAGCGCAGGGACCAAAACGGCGGCGTAGGCAGGGAAAGTGGCGGGCGAATTCATCTTAATTTTTCAGGGACCCAGCAGTAGATTTTCGGGCTTGGAACGCCCCGGGAATGACGCAACGCACAATGCGAGGGTTCTAGTGAAATTCCGTAGGGAGGGTCAATCGCATTCCGGATGGAAAATGCGTTTTTGTCGCAAATGGGTGAAGGCCGCGAATCCGCTTGGTGCCTTGGCCGCCGGGTGGGAGGTCCGGAATGGGCGTTTTCCACCGGGATAGCTATTCAGCAAAGAGGCCACTCCGAAGAGAAGCTGGGTGGAGCACCCGACTCGGGTGCGCTGTTCGGCGACTCGCCGAACAGGAGACAAGAGGGGTGTAGCGTCGGCTCTATGAGCCGAGAGGAAAACCGCCCATCGCCATCCACGTTCACACCGCATTCGCGGCGAGTCGCCGCGAACAGCGCAAACCGCGGGCAACACCGACCCAGTCCGCAATCCCTACCCGTGACACCCGCACCCCGACCCACATGATCCCCCGCCGCCATTGCCGTTGCGGTTCACCGGCTGCACGCCGCGGGGCAGGCTGGGGTTCTCTTCGGCGAAGCGGACTTCGAGGTCGATATCCTGGAGCGCAATCTGTTCGCGCACATGGCTGAGGAAATCGATGGCTTCCTCCGGCGGAGCTTCGAGGCAGCGGAGAATGATCCGGATCGGCTTGCCCTCGAGCTGCGGGTAGGATTCGGCCATTTCGCCGTCGAGCGCGAAGCTCAGGTAAGCGTTCAGCTTTTCCTGCAGCTCGAAAAGTTGCTCGTCGCCGCCATCCCACGGACGGGGCTCAAACATCACCAAATCCACGCTCCCCGAATTCGCTTCGTGCGTAAGCAGATCGATCACGCCGGGGTAAGCGAGGCCACGTTCTTCACCAGGCGCAGGGAATTGATATGGATCGGAAGACATGAGGAGGTTTTTTTACCGTCAAGACGCCAAGGCGCCAACGAAAAGGAGCGGGTGCATGATTTTGAGTGCACTCACCCTCTTTTGGAGGTCTAAAAACTCGCTTCGACGCGCACTCTTTACACCTTCCCGCTGGCGGTTTTCCCCGCTTGACGGTAAAATCAGGCGTTTAGCCATCCGCGGGCCACAACCACAATATATTGTGGTCTAAATTTTCCACCCACCCACAAATTGCGCTTGTCTCCCCTGCCGGTTGGGCGCATTACGGCCCCCGCACGAGCGGCCAAAGGGGCCGTCGCGTCGGTTCACCTTCAACGATCACATCTCGATGTATCTCAAGTCCCTCGAAATCCTCGGATTCAAGTCCTTTGCGCCCAAGACGCTGCTCGAATTCCATCGCGGGGTGACCTGCGTCGTCGGTCCGAACGGCTGCGGTAAATCGAACGTGCTCGACGCGATCTTGTGGGTGCTCGGCGAACAATCCGCCAAAGCCCTCCGCGGCGCGGACATGACCGACGTCATTTTCTCCGGCACCGACAGCCGCGCAGCCCTGGGCATGGCCGAGGTGTCGATGTGCTTCAGTGAGTGTGAGGAAGCCCTCGGGCTGGATTGGCACGAGGTGACGATCACCCGCCGGGTTTTCCGCGAAGGCGGCAGCGAGTATTTCCTGAACAAGACCCCCTGCCGTCTTCGCGATATCCATAATCTCTTCATGGATACCGGCATCGGCCGGAGCGCGTACTCGGTCATGCAGCAGGGCAAGATCGACGCCGTCCTCTCCACCAAACCGGAGGATCGCCGCGCCATCTTTGAAGAAGCGGCCGGCATCACCAAATACAAGAGCCAGAAGAAGGAAGCGATCCGGAAGCTCGAAGCCACCGAAGCGAACCTGATCCGCCTCGCCGACATCGTGAAAGAGGTGAAGCGCCAGATCGGGTCGCTCCAGCGCCAGGCCGGCAAGGCCCGCCGCTATCAGTCGATCATCGGCGACCTCAAGATGCTCGAGCTGCACCACGGCAAACAGCAGTGGGAAACCCTCGAGGGCCAGCGCACTGAAGCCCGGACCCAGCTCGACAGCATCAGCTCCCGCCAGGGAGAAGCCGAACTCCAGATCGAGGAGCAGGAAGCCGAGGCCAGCGCCCGGCGCGCCGCGCTGCAAGAAATGGAGACCAAGCTGAATGCTGCCCGCCAGGCCGTCAGCGATCTTCGCACCCGCATCTCGAACCACGAGAACCGCATCATTTTCAACGAGGAACGGACCCGGGAATTCGACGGCCTGGTCGATCGCTACCGCAGCGAAGTGGCCATCTCCGAGGAAAAGCTGCGCAGCCAGGAGGAAGAGCTGCACTCCACCGACGCCGAGCTGGCCCAAATCACCGAAATGCTGGCCGGCGAACTCCGCCGCATGGAGGAAAAGCAGGCCGCGACGGCCTCGATCACCGCCCAACGCGCGGAAATCGAAGCGGCGCTTTCCGCGATCGCCCAGGATTCCATCCGGATGGAAAACAAGGTCAGCCAGATTCGCGGCAATATCTCCGGGGTTTCCCAGACCCGTGAAGGCGCCGAGGCCCGCCTCGCCCTGCTGGCCGACGAAACCCGTCAGCTCGAATTTGCCTTCGCCCAGCTGACCGAACAGCGCAACTACGCCGAAAGCGAACTCGCCCGGTCCATGGCCGAACTCGAAGTGCTCACCGCGGAGGTCGCCGCTTCCGAGCAGTCCCTCCGCCAGACCCAAAGCTCCCTCGGGGAAATCGAGAAGGAACTCCGTGAAGCCCAACGCGTACTCGCGGAAAAGGAATCGAAGGTCGAAATTCTCCGTGGGCTGGTGGAAAGTGGCGAAGGCTTCGGCGAAGGCACCCAAGCCGTCCTCCGCGGCCTCGACAATCCGGACTTCTTCAAACCCGCCGTGGCTGGCGCTCTCGCCCAGCTCATCGACGTCGAGCCGCAATACGTCCGCGCCGTGGAATCGGCCCTCAATGGTCACCTCCAGGCCATCGTGATGAAGGACTCCATGATCGCCGAGTCGGTCATCAAGACCCTGACTTCGAAGAAACTCGGGCGAGCCACCCTCGCCCTTCGCGACTTCTTCCCGGCAGCGCTCGGCACGATCATCGCCGCTCCGGCCCCCCTCCCGACTCCGGCTCCGATCGCGGTCGAGACTGCCACTGACGTCACCACGGAGCCCGCTCCGGCGGCCCCGTTCGACCCCACTTCGGTTCCGGCTGAAGAAACCCCGGTCGCCAATTTCGCGTCCCCGGATCCTGCCCCCACGGAAGGCGATTTCGTCAGCGCGCCGCCCTCGGCAGAAGCGATCCCCCCGCTCGAACCGACTCCGGTTTCCGTACCTGCGGCCGTCCTCTCGGCGCCTCTTCCGCTCCGCAATTTCGTGAAGAGCCCGGAAGAATTGGCGCCCCTCCTCGATGCCCA
>Ga0209050_1001293_pt1 | contig 28391 bp, 26 predicted proteins | sample Araplavi_mTSA_r2_FD_184276 | JGI IMG/M metagenome (GOLD analysis project Ga0209050, IMG submission 184276) | Arabidopsis root microbial communities from North Carolina, USA - plate scrape MF_Cvi_mTSA_r2 (SPAdes) (version 2) | ecosystem: Host-associated > Plants > Roots > Endosphere | place: USA... | reverse complement strand
TCGGTGTCGCGGATACGGCTGCGCGAGGCCGACAGGTTTTCCGAGGTGGTGTTCAGGTTGGCGATGGTGGAGGTGAAGCGGTTCTGGATCGCACCCATGTCGGCGCGCGAGGAGTTCACTGCCTTCAGTGCATCGTCCACGATCGACAGCGCCTTCTGGGCACCGGCGACAGAGGAGATGTCCACGCCGCTGACGGTGTCACGGGCGTCTGCATCGGCGGTGGCGCCAATACCGGCCATGGCCACGGTCAGGCCGGTGGCATCGGTGGTGGCGGTGGTGAAGGAGAAGTCCTTGCCCGACTTCAGCGAGGTCAGTTCCAGCTTGCCGTCCTTGTCCAGCGAGGCGTAGACGCCGGTCTGGTCCATCTTGTCGTTGATGGCATTGACCACCTTCTTGCTGACGTCGGCAGCCTTGTCGCCCACGGCCACGGCCACGTCGGCGATGGCAACACCGTTGATTTCCATGTCGGTCACGGTGCCGGCAGCGGTCGCGGCACCGCCGAAGGCGGCGGCGGTCGAGGTCTGCTTGGCCGCGTACAGGCCGTTACCCAGCTCGGACGTGCTGGAATTGACGATGCTGTTGATGCCGATGGTCTGGCCCGAGTCCGCACCGATCTGGAACAGCGCGCCCGAGAACGAGCCGTCCAGCAGCTTGGTGCCGTTGAAGTTGGTCTGGCGCGACACGCGGTCGATTTCCGAGACCAGCTGGTTGACTTCGGCGTTCAGCGCTTCACGGTCGCTGTCGGAGTTGGTGGCATTGGCCGACTGCACCGACAGCTCACGGATACGCTGCAGGTTGTTGCCGATTTCGACCATCGCGCCTTCGGCGGTCTGGGCCAGCGAGATGCCGTCGTTGGCATTGCGCACGGCCACGTCCAGGCCGCGGATCTGGGTGCTGAAGCGCTCGGAGATGGCCAGGCCGGCCGCGTCGTCCTTGGCGCTGTTGATGCGCAGGCCCGAGGACAGGCGCTGGATGGTGGTAGCCAGGCTGGAACCGCTGGTCGACAGGTTGCGCTGAGCATTCAGCGACATCACGTTGGTATTGATTACTTGTGCCATTTTTCTCTTTCCTGTGGGCAAGTTCCGGCCGCAGCGTGCACCCGGAGTTGACGCAGAGACCGCACCCGTGCCGGATGCAGCTGTTGCAGGAGAGATAACGGCGGCTTGCCCGGAGCCTTGAGAAAAAATACGCGGAACACATCACCCGGGTGGGGTGATGGTCGGGGGTTGGGCGCAGCCGGCAGGGACCGGGATGCGCGCAACGGCCTGCAGAACGGGGCCTTCGCGGCCCCGCGTGCGCGCTATGTCAGCGGATCGCGTTGAACAACGACATCTGCTGCATCTGGGTGAAGATGGTCTGCGCGGCCTGCAGGGAGATCTGTTCCAGCTGGTACTGGCCGATGGCCTCGGCGTAGTCCAGGTCGCGCATGGCCGACAGGGTGGTTTTGAGGGTCACGCTGTTGGCGTCGCGCAGCGCACCGGCATCGTCGATCGCCTTGAGCTGGGCGCCACCGGAGGCGCGGGCATCGATGAATTTCTCCGAGGCACGCGCCACGTCGCGGATGCCTGACTGCAGGATGTTCTGCTGGCGGGCGACCGCGGTTGGATCGTCGGCGGCGTTGTCCAGGGCGCTGATCATGCCGTCCAGGGTCGCGAAGATGTCGCGGGCGTCGGCGGCGCCGATACCGAAACTGTCGCCGGCCTTGGGCTCGCCCTCGATCCGCATGGAGACGCCTTCGAAGGTGATGTCTTCGCCGGCCTTGAAGACGCCGGTCTTGACCACCGTGTTGCTGGCGTCGACGACCTCATAGGCATCCGGGCCGGTGAAGCGCAGGGTGTAGCTGGCCCCGTCCCAGTTGCCCGAGGCCGGGTCGCGGCCAAAGGTGGTGAGGACACCGGTGCCGGTGTTGGTGCTGGCGGCACTGCCGTCCAGGGTGCCATCGCCGGTGCGGATGCGCAGGAAGATTTCGCTGCCGGGCAGGGCGTCCTTGACGAAGGTGTCCGGGGCCACTTCCACCTGGCGCTGGGTCTGGTCGCCGTTGTAGGTGACCACGCCGTTGCTGAGCTTGAACGGCGCGTCGGCATCGTCGGTGCCGCCGAACAGGTACCGGCCGGTGCCGTCGGTGCTGTTGGCCAGCGACAGCAACCCGTCGCGCACGCTCTTCAGCTCGGAGGCGATCGACTTCAGGTCGGAGGCCGACAGGGCCGGGTTGTTGGCCTGGATGGTCAGCTCGGTGATGTGCGCCATCATGTCGCCGGCCTGGGCCAGTGCGTTTTCCTGAAGACCCAGGCGGTTTTCGACCACGTCGCCGTTGCGCGCGAAGCGGTCCAGCTCGGCCACGGCGCGATCCAGGCCGACCGCGGTACCGGCGGCCACCGGATCGTCCTTCGCGCTGACCAGCTTCTTGCCGGTGGCGAGCTGCTGTTCGAGGTGGTTCATCTTGCTCTGCTTGGCTATCATCATCGAGATGGACTGGTTGAACATCATCCCGGTGGAGATTCGGTTGTTCATCGCGAAACGGCTCCCAGGATGGTCTGGAACATGGTGTCGGCAGTGGAGATCAGCTGCGAGGCGGCCTGGTAGGCCTGCTGCAGCTTGAGCATGTCGGCGGCTTCCTCGTCCAGGTTGACGCCTGAGATCGAGTCGCGCGAGGCCTGCGCCTGGTCGGTGATGACCTGCTGGGCCTGCAGGGAGTAATCGGCTGCCCGCGCGGCCGAACCGACCAGCGTGGTCAGGCCGCCGAGGGCACCGTTGAGCGTCACCGTGCCGGCGTTGAATGCTTTTGCATCCTCCACCTTGGCCAGCAGCAGAGCATTGGTGTTGTCGCTGGAGCCGGCCGGTGTGGGGCTGATGTTGAAGCTGTCGCCGATCTTCGGCGCGCCGTCCAGCACGAAGCTCCAGCCGTTGGCGCTGATGGTCTGCCCTGCGGTATAGGTGAACGGCCCGGTGCCGTCGATGGTGTATTCGGTGGCGCTGGTGAACACGATTGCAGCGGGGTTGCGCAGGTTGGCGTTGGTGGCGTCGGTCACGGCCACGCCGCTGACCTTGCCGGTGCCGGTGTTGCTCAGGCCGGCGGCGGCCTTGACCGGTGCGGCGGCGGCGATGCGCGAGGTGTCGGTGATCGCCACGGACAGGGTGCCGGCCACGCCGGCCGTTGGCTGCAGCAGGAAGCGGTCGTTCTGCGCCGGCGTGCCGGACATCACCAGCTCCACGCCGTTGAGCACCAGCGGGTCGGCAGCGGTGCCGGTGCCGGTCATGGGAACCGCGGCGCCGGTGTCGGCCCGGGTAGCCTGCCACGTGCCGCCATCGAACTTGAGCACGATGTTCTGCCCATCGAGCTTGGACAGATCGCCGAAACTGGCGCTGATGCTGGCCGAGCCGGTATTGGCGGTATTGCCGGTCACCCGCGGGCTGCCGTAACTGAAGAAGTCGCCGCCCATGTTGCCGTACAGGTCGACGCCCTGGTGATGGGCGTCGTTGAAGCTGCTGGCCAGTCCCACGGCCAGCTTGCCCAGCTCGGCCTGGGTAGGGGTCAACACCGTTTCGCGGAATTCCAGCAGGCCGCCGATCTGCCCGCCCAGGCTGTTCGGGTCCAGGGTGATCTTCTGACCCTGGGTTTCCACCGCCAGCTGCAGGCGCTCGGGCTGGTAGGGATCGGTGAAGGTGGTGACCTTGCTCGCGGTGGTGCCGACCACCACGGCCTGGCCGCCGGCGGTATAGACGTTCATGAACCCGCCGTCCTGGATCACCGCAGTGCCGCCGGTATAGCCGATCAGGTTGGCCACCAGCTGGTCGCGACGATCGAGCAGGTCGGGTGCGGCGGTATTGGCGTTGCTGCCGATGGCACCGTTGAGCTGGGCGATCTCGGCGGCCAGCCGGTTCACTTCGGACGCGCCGGCGATCAGGCCATTGTTGACCTCGCTGTTGAGCGCGTTGAGGCTTTCGTTGAGCTGCTTGAAGCGGCTGGCCAGGGTGCCGGCGTTGTCGAGCACGTTCTGCCGGTCGGCCGTGCCCGAGGCGTTGGAGGACAGCCCGCTGACCGTATCGAAGAAGTTCGACCAGACCCCGGACACATTGGTGGCCGTGTCGGAGAACAGCGAATCCACGCGGTCTGCAAGGGTGGACAGCTGCTTCAGCCGGGCCAGTTCGCCGCTGCTGTCGAGCAGGCGCGAGATCGCCAGCTGGTCGGCCACGCGGCGTACGTCGCTGATCCGGGTACCGTTGCCGATGTCGCCGTAGCCCAGGTTCTGCGGGGTGGCGGTGACGAAGTCGACCTTCTGCCGGCTGTAGCCGGGCGTGTTGATGTTGGCGACGTTATGGCTGGTGGTCGCCAGGGCGCGCTGGAAGGCGAGCAGGGCGCTGGTGCCGGTGGAAAGTACGGACATGGATTACCTCAACGACGGATTGCCCCCAGCCCGGCGGGGCTGGCGGTGCTGGCAAAGGTGCGTCCCAGGCGCTGGCTGGCATCGTCCACGGCGGCGATGGCGCGCTCGATGGTCGGCCCGCCGGCGATCGCGGCGATCTTGGCCGCGTAACCGGGGTCGGTGGCGTAGCCGGCCTTCTGCAGGCCCTGGGCGAAGCCGCGCACGTTCGCACCGGCCTGCAGCGCGTTCTGGTAGCGCGGGCTGTTCTTGAGCAGCTTCACATAGTCGGCGAAGCTGTCGCCCACCGAGGTATAGGCGCGGAAGCTGGCGGTTTCGTTGCGGCGTACGCCATCGACATATTCATGGGTACCGCTGGTGGCGCGTTCGCCACTCCAGCCGGTGGCCTTGATCCCGAACAGGTTGTGCGAACTGCCGCCGCCATTGCGCTGCACCAGCTTGCGGCCCCAGCCGGTTTCCAGCGCGGCCTGGGCGACCAGCGCCTTGGCGTCCACGCCAAGCTCGCGTGCGGCCTGCTGTGCATGGCCCCAGATGCTGGCCACGAAGCCTTCCGGGGTATGCGCGCCGAGCTGTGCGGCAGCGGTGTTGCCGGCCAGGGTGTCGACGGTGCCGGGCGCAGCACTGGCAGTGTTGCCGACATTGCGCCAGCGGTCATCGGCCATTGCCCAGTTGTCGCTGGACGGGTCGGCGGCCGGCATGGCGGCATAGGGATCACTGCGCCCGATGGCGTCATGCATCTGGCTGCTCTCGCGGCCGGCGATCAGGTCGAGCGCGCGCTCCATCGGCTGCAGCACGGCCGAGGGCGCGTTCCCACCCAGCTGCTGGAGCAGGTCGGCTTCACTGCTGCCGGCAGGGGGCGGGCTGGCCGCCGGCAGCGCCATCGGGGCCGGCGCCGGCGCATGGAGCTGATAGGCACGCAGGGCGGCGGCAGGGTTCAGGCGGGTGTCGGTCGGCGCGGTGGCCTCGCCGTCGGCGCTGCCGAGCTGGCGCGCGATCATCGCCGACAGCCCCAGACCGCGGCCACGGGTCATCGACTCGGCGATCTTCTGGTCGTACATGTCACGGAAGGTGGTGTTCTCGCCGGGCAGCAGCGAGTCGCCGAAGCTGGCATCGCGCATGCTCTTGACCAGCATCTGCGCGAACTGGCCTTCCAGCTGGCGCGCGACCTTGTCGACCTTGGCCGGGCTGTTGGCCTGGGCCGGGTTGAGTTCCAGTGACGGCTGGATGCGCATCAGATCACCTCGAGCTCGGCGCTGAGCGCACCGGCCTGCTTGAGCGCTTCCAGGATCGCAATCAGGTCGCCGGGGGCGGCGCCAACGGCGTTGACCGCATGCACGATCTCATCCAGGGTGCTGCCGCCGCTGAACTTGAACATGCGGCTGCCATCATTGGTCGCGGTAACGGTGGACTGCGGGGTGACCACGGTCTGCCCGCCGCCGAAGGCATTGGGCTGGCTGACGTTTGCGTTCTCGTTGATGGTCACGGTCAGCGAGCCATGCGAGATGGCGGCCGCCCCGACCCGGACCTGGGCGCCGATGACCACGGTACCGGTGCGCGAATTGACCACCACCTTGGCCGGTGCGGAGCCGGGGGTCAGCTCCAGGTTCTCGATGCGCGCCAGCAGGCCGATGCGCGCGCCAGGATCGCTGGGCGAGCGTACCGCGACCGTCACGCCATCCACGGCACGCGCCGCGCCTTCGCCGAACGCATTGTTCAGCGCGGCGACCATGCGCGAGACGGTGGTGAAGTCGTTCTGGTGCAGGTTGAGGGTGATATCGCCGCCGGCGCTGAACACGTCGGGCAGGGCGCGTTCGACCGTGGCGCCGTTGGGAATGCGCCCGACGCTGGGCACGTTCACCGACACCCGCGAGCCGTCCTTGCCCTGCGCGCCGAAGCCGCCCACCACCAGGTTGCCCTGGGCAATGGCATAGACCTGGCCGTCGGCACCGCGCAGCGGCGCCATCAGCAGCGACCCGCCGCGCAGCGACACCGCGTTGCCGATCGAGGACACGGTGATGTCTATGGGCTGTCCGGGCTTGGCGAAGGGCGGCAGCTCGGCATGGATCGCCACGGCGGCCACGTTCTTCAGCTGTGGATTGACGTTGGCCGGCACATTGACGCCCAGCTCGCCGAGCAGGTTCTTCAGGCTCTGCACGGTGAACGGCGCCTGGCTGGTGCGGTCGCCGCTGCCGTCCAGACCGACCACCAGGCCGTAGCCGACCAGCGCATTGCCACGCACACCGCCCACCTGGGCCAGGTCCTTGATGCGCTCGGCCGAGGCCGACGACATGCACAGCAACGTGGCGGCAATGACGTAGACCCACGCGTTGCGTGGATGGCCTGAAATGATCGAAAGGATGCTTTTCATGTCCGCCTCAGAACGGCACCAGCGCCGAGTTGAAGAAACGACTCAGCCAACCCATCGCATTGGACTGGGCAACCGGGCCGCGGCCGCCGTAGACGATGCGGGCATCGGCCACCCGGCTGGAGGCGATGGTGTTGTCGGGATTGATGTCGGCCGCGCGGACAATGCCCTGCACCTGCACCAGCTCATCACCCTGGTTCAGCCGCAGGTTCTTGGCCCCCTGCACGACGAGGTTGCCGTTGGGCAGGCGCTGCATCACGGTTACCGTGACGCTGCCCTGCAGCCGGTTGCTCTGCGCGCTGCTGCCCTTGCCGGTGAAGTCACGCGATCCGGCCGCGGTAGCACTGAGGATGTCCTTGCCGCCCAATGTCACCGGGGCACCGAACAGGGTGGGCGTGCCCAGGGCCAGGTTGGATTCCTTGTCGGTGCTGGTGTTGGCCGTGGTCTGTGCGGTGGTGCTTTCGGTCAGGGTGATGGTCAGCAGGTCGCCGACATCACGCGCGCGGCGGTCCGAATACAGCTGCAGGCCCGGCCCGGCGGCATAGATGGCCCCGGCCGTAGCCGGTGCGCTGGGGGCGACGACAGGAACCACCGGAGCCATGGCCGGATACGGCCGGACGTCGCCGGCGATCACGCAGCCACCGAGCAGGGCGGCCACGCTGGCGGCGGAGAGCAGGCGAAGGGCAGGGTAGAAAAGCGACATGGCGGGGTCCCGGTTCAAACCGATCAGACGTTGTTGTTGAGGTAGCCGAGCATGGAGTCGGTGGTGGAGATCGCCTTGGCGTTCATTTCGTAGGCACGCTGGGTTTCGATCATCGACACCAGCTCTTCGACCACGTTGACATTGCTGCCTTCCAGTGCGCCCTGGACCACGCTGCCGAGGCCGTTGAGACCCGGGTTGCCGTTCTGCGCCGGACCGGAGGCGGTGGTCTCCAGGAACAGGTTCTCGCCACGTGCCTGCAGGCCGGCCGGATTGACGAAGTCGGTGAGGGTCAGCGCGCCGATCTCGACCGAGGCAGCGTCGTCGGCCATCTTCACGCTGATGGTGCCGTCGGTGCCGATGGTCAGCGACTGTGCGCCTTCCGGAATCTGGATGCCCGGCTGCACCGGGTAACCGCTGTTGGTGACCAGTTCGCCCTGCTGGTTGCGCTGGAACGAGCCGTCACGGGTATAGGCCGAGGAACCGTCGGGCATCTGCACTTCGAAGAAGCCGCGACCATTCACCATCACGTCCAGGGCGCGGCCGGTCTGCTGCTGGCTGCCCTGCTCGAAGTTCTTCGAAGTGGCCACCACGCGCACGCCGGTGCCCAGCTGCAGACCGGTGGGCAGCTGGGTCTGCGCCGAGGACGAACCGCCGGGCTGGCGCACCTGCTGGTACAGCAGGTCTTCGAAGCTGGCACGGTCCTGCTTGAACCCGGTGGTGTTGGTGTTGGCGAGGTTGTTGGAAACCACCGACATGCGCGTCTGCTGCGCATCCAGTCCGGTCTTGGCGATCCACAATGCCTGGTTCATGGCCTTGTTCCTGTGTTGGTACGGGTGGCCACGCGCGGTGGCCGTCATTCGGGGTGATGCATGGCGCGTGCCAGAACGGCGCCGGGATTACGTCACGGCGGGCGATCAGCTGCCCAGGCGCAGCAGGGAGTTGGCGCTGCGGGCGTTTTCGTCGCCGTGCTTGATCACCTTCACCTGCATTTCGTACTGCCGCTGCAGCTGGATCATCTGCACGAGCGCGCCGGCGGCATCGACGTTGCTGCCTTCCAGCTGGCCGCTGTCCAGCGACTTGCCCTGGGCCTGGACGAACGGCTGCTGCGGGTCGGTGTTGCGCATCAGCCCGTCCAGCCCGCGCTGCAGCCGTGCGTCATCGGCCTGGACCACGCGCAGGCGACCGATCACGGCCATGGTCTGCGGGCCTTCACCCTGCGGGATGATCGAGATGGTGCCGTCGTTGCCGATGTCCATCGCCTGGTGGGGCGGAATGGCGATCGGCGCGCCGTTCTCGTCCAGCACCGGATGGCCGCCGGCGGTCACCAGCTGGCCATTGGGCGTGATCGACAGCGAGGCGCCACGCGTATAGGCCTCGCCACCGCCGGTCGGGGCCTGCACCGCCAACCAGTTGCCCGACTGCAGCGACAGGTCCAGCGCGTTGCCGGTGATGTGCTGCGCGCCCTGGCGGCGGTTGAAGCCGGCGTCTACGTGCAGGGCATCCACGCGCGAGGCGAAGCCGGTGCCCTTGATCGGAAACGCCTCGGTGTTGGCGAGCGCTTCCTTGAATCCGGGGGTATCGGTATTGGCCAGGTTGTGCGACAGCGTGCCCTGCGCCTGCAGGGAGGCGCGTGCGCCGGTCATCGCGACGTAGAGAGCCTTGTCCATGGTGGTGTTCCCAAGCTGCGGTCAGGGGCTCATCAACGGATGTTGATGATGGTCTGGGTGATCTGGTCCATGGTCGAGACCATCTGCGAGTTGGCCTGGAAATTGCGCTGGGCGGTGATCATGTTGACCAGCTGTTCGGTCAGGTCCACCGTGGAGGATTCCAGTGAACCGGCCTGCACCTTGCCCAGGTTGGAACTGTCCGGCGCGCCGGTGCGCGGGGTGCCGGAGCTGAAGGTCTCCACCCACAGGTTGTTGCCCTTGGCTTCCAGACCCTGCGAGTTGTTGAAGGTGGTCAGCGCGACCTGGCCCAGCGGCTTGTCGTCGCCGTTGGTGTAGCGCGCGTAGACCACGCCTTCCTCGGAGACGGTGATCTCGTTGAGCTTGCCGGCGGCATAGCCGTCCTGCTGGGTGTTGCGCAGCGAGAACTTCTCGCCGTACTGGGTCGACCCGGTCACGTCCAGCGTCATCGCCAGGGTGCCGGCGCCAGTGGTGGGGGTGAACGGGTCCATGACGATCTGGCCATTGGCCGGCGTGGTCAGGGCGCCGGCATTGTTGAAGGTCAACGTGGTCGGAGTGCCCACCGCCTGGCCGTCGACATAGTTGTAGACCTGCCACTCGTTGGCGGTGGCGGTCTTGACGAAGTACGAGGTCTGGGTGTGGCTGACGCCCAGCGAGTCGTACACGGTGATGCCGCCGGTGGACTGGTTGTAGCTCTTCGAATCGGTGGGGTCGAAGGTGACCAGGGTCGGCTGCTCGGCGTTGGCCGGCAGGGTGAAGGCGGTGTTGACCGTGCCGGTCTGCTTGGGCGGGCTGTCGGTGGTGAGCAGCTGCAGGTCGGTCAGGCGGCCGCTGTCGAAGCCGGTGCCGTCGGCATTGGGTGCGAACACCTGCAGGCGTGCGCCCTGCGGGTTGGTCACGTAACCGGCCTGGTCGGTCTGGAAGTTGCCGGCGCGCGAGTACACGCGGGCGCCGTTCATGCTCATGGTGAAGAAGCCCTCGCCGGAAATGGCCATGTCCAGGCTGCGCCCGGTCTGTTCGTTGTTGCCCTGCGAGAACTGCTGGGCCACGTTGGTCAGGCGCACGCCTGAACCCACCGCGTTCTTGGACAGGCCGTAGCTGGTGGCCGAGAACAGGTCGGCGAATTCCGCGCGCGATTCCTTGAAGCCGGTGGTGTTGACGTTGGCGATGTTGTTTGCGGTGACGTTCAGATCGGCATTGGCGGCGTTGATGCCGGACAGCGAAATGTTGAAGCCCATGGGATTCTCCTTGGATGCGTGACGAAGTGACTCAGCTGACGCGCAGCACGTAGTCGATCGGGGCCGTGCCCAGGCCCTTGAGGTTGAGGTACAGCCCGTCCGAGCCGACGGTGACGCTCTCCACCGGGGCCTCGACGTAGGTGTTGATCTTGGTCTGGGTGCCGGCGCTGTCGGTGTGGGTGGCGGTGATGCTGTAGCTGCCGGCCGCCAGGCGGTTGCCGTTGGCGTCCTTGCCGTCCCAGTCGAAGGTGACTTCACCGGCGGCCTTGGCCTCGACGCTGAGCTGGTTGACCTTGACGCCGTTGGCATCGGTGATGTCCACGGTCACGTAGCCGGCACCCGGGGCGGCGACCATGCCGCTGGTGTCGCCTTCGGTTTCCAGCTGCCACTTGGTGGAGGGCACCAGCACGTCGTGCCCGACCAGTGCGGCGCCACGCAGGACCTGGTCGCCGGCCATCGATTCCTGGAAGCCCTTGACCGTGCTGTTGAGGTCGTTGATCCCCTGCACCTGGGACAGCTGCGCCATCTGCGCCACCATCTGGGTGTTGTCCATCGGCTTGAGCGGGTCCTGGTGCTGCAGCTGCTCGGTCATCAGGCGCAGGAAGTCGGCCTGGTCCAGGGTGTCCTTCTTCTTGGTGGTATCGCTGTTGGGCGCGTTCAGGCCCAAGGCGCTGTAGATGTCGGTACTGCCGACGCCGCTGGTGGTGGTCATGACGGTATGTCCTGCAATGAGAAAGGTCAGCGACCCATGGTCAGGGTGGCCAGCGCCAGTTCCTTGGCGGTGGTCAGCATTTCCACGCCAGCCTGGTAATTGCGCGAGGTCGAGATCAGGTTGACCATCTGCGCCACCGGGTCGACGTCGGGCTGGTAGATGTAGCCATCGCCATCGGCCAGCGGGTGGCCGGGTTCGTAGCGCTTGATCGGCGCCGCGTTGCTCTGGCTGATTTCCTTGACCTGGACGGTGGTGATGTTCGGGTCGGTACGGCTGGTGACCGCCTGGAAGATCGGTTCCAGCGGCTTGTACACCGCGTCGGCCGTGCCGGAGACGGTATCGGCGTTGGACAGGTTGGAGGCCAGGGTGCTCATGCGCACCGACTGGGCCTGGAGCGCGGAGCCGGCGATATCGAAAATGGGCAGATTGCTCATGGCTTATTGCCCCGTGATCGCGGTGAGCATGGAGCGCACCTTGGATTCGACAAAGCTGAGCGAGGCGCGGTACTCCAATGCAGCGCGGCCGTAGGCGGCGCGTTCGGCATCCGGGTCGACGGTGTTGCCGTCGATGCTGGGCTGGACGCCTTCCTTGGTGATCTGGAACGGATTGAGCCCGCCGCCGATGGCGTAATGCTGTTCGCTGGTGGTCCGCATCAGGCCGTTGCTGTCGGCGCCCTGGGCGTTGCGCAGGGCGGCATCGAAGTCCAGGTCCTGCGCCTTGTACCCGGGGGTATCGGCATTGCTCAGGTTGCTGGCGATCAGCTTCATGCGCTGCTCGCGCAACGGCATGGCCTGGGCATGGACACCCAGGTAGTCGGAAATCAGGTTGGGCACGGCGCTCTCCCACGGGACGATGTGGGGGAGGGTGCAAGGCGCGTGCCAACGGCCGCACGCTGCGGCCGTTGGTCGTGCAATCAGGGGGGGGCTGCCGGCAGCCAGGAGTGCCGGCTGCGCGTGCGGTCAGGCCGCTTCGGCCACCGTGCGCAGGCGGTCCAGCACGAAATCGGCCAGTTCGTGCGGGGAATACTTGGCGACGAAGGCGTTCGCGCCTACGCGCTCGACCATGGCGTTGTTGAACACGCCCGACAGGGACGTGTGCAACAGCACGTACAGGCCCGCCAGGCCGGGGTGGCGCCGGATTTCCGTCGTCAGGGTATAGCCGTCCATGGCCGGCATTTCGATGTCCGAAATGACCATGGCGTACCGCTCGGCCGGATTCTCCCCGGAGGCGTGGATCTGCAGCAGGTGGTCCAGCGCCTGCTTGCCGTCCGAGAGCAGGGTGGCCCCCACGCCCAGCTGGTCCAGTACGCTGCGGATCTGCTGGCGGGCAACGCGCGAGTCGTCCACCACCAGTACCTGCAGCTGTGGGGCGTCGCTGGCCAGGGACAGTGCCATCGACGGGTCGAGCACCGCTTCGCCGCGGACCTGGGCGATGTCGGCCAGCACGCTCTCCACGTCGATGACCTGGATCAGTTCGCCCTGGAAACGCGTCACCGCGGTCAGGTAGCTCGATTCGGCGCCCAGTTCCGGCGGCGGGTGGATGTCTTCCACCGCGATGTTGACGATCCGCTCCACGCCGCTTACCAGGAAGCCCTGGATGGAGCGGTTGAATTCGGTCACCACCAGGTAGCCCGGGGCCTTGTCGGCGTCCGGTTCGCGTTCGGGGTGGCCGATGGCCAGGCCCAGGTCCAGCACCGGCACCGAGCGGCCACGTACGTCGGCAACGCCGGCAAACTGGGCGGGAAGTCCCGGCACCTGGAACAGGTCGGGGCGGCGCAGGACTTCCTGGACCTTGAACACGTTGACGCCAAAAAGCTGACGTCCGCCAAGGCGGAACAGCAGCAGGGCAAGGCGGTTGTGGCCCGCCAGGCGGGTGCGCTGGTCGATGCGGTTGAGCAGGTCATGTGACATGGAAAGAGTATCGGCGCCGGTCTCCTTCACTTGAGGGCGGCACCGGGCCGGGTAACGGCACGGTGCTTGCATGACGCTGCGCATGTGCCTGTTCCCGGAGCCGCTATGCGCCTGCCTGCCGTCCTTGTCCTGATCGCCGCCACCTTGCTGGCCGTGGCGCCCGTGCATGCTGCGGGCAGCTGGCAGCCGGTGGAGAGCATCCGCGAGGCGGCGCTGTCCACGCTGCCGGCCGGCAGCGAGGGCGACACCACGCTGGATTCAGCGCTGCGGCTGCCGGCCTGTGGCCAGCCGCTGCGCGCGCAGCCGACCGGCACCAGTACGGTGGAGGTCAGTTGCCCGGATGCCGGTGGCTGGCGGCTGTTCGTACCGGTCAAGGTGCGGCGCAACCAGGCGGTGCTGATCCTCAATCGGGGCATTGCGGCTGGAGAAACGCTGGCGGTGGCCGATATCACGGTTGCCCAGCGCGACACGGCCCGGATCGCCGGTGCGGCGTTGGCCGATCCGGCCGCCGCGGTAGGCCGGGTGGCGCGGCGGCAGTTGAGTGCCGGCAGTCTGCTGTCGGCGAACGATCTGGTCGCCCAGCGTCTCATCCGCCGCGGCGACAGCGTGGCCCTGGTGTCCCGCTATGGCGGGGTCGAGGTCCGCGTGGCCGGCAAGGCGCTGGCCGATGCGGGTGAAAATGAACGCGTGTCGGTCGAGAATCTGTCGTCACGCAAGGTGGTCCAGGGTACGGTGGCGGCCTCCGGCGACGTTTTTGTGACGCGCTGACCACTCCTACCTGCAAATTCCCCTAAAGATGACGGCGCTGCCGCCGTTATCCCTTGTGAACCGTAACTCCCAGGACAAGTCCATGAGCCAGAAAATCGACGGCAACCTGCAGGCGACCGCCCATCTGCGCAGCATTGCGCCGGGCACCAAGCCCAGCGTGAGCACCGATTCCCCGGCGCGCCCGGTTGAAGCGGCCGACAGCCTGCGGCTGACCGGCGAGGCCACCAGCCTGCAGGCCATGCAGCGCGAGCTGAGCGCGGCCCCGGCCATCGATGCGGGCCGCGTGCAGGCCGTGCGCGAGTCGCTGCAGAACGGCACCTACCGGATCAACCCGGACGCGATCGCCTCGCGCATGCTTGAGCTGGACCAGCAGCTGCAGGGATGAAGCTGGCCATGAGCGAGCCGCTGCAGCGCCTCAGCGATGCCCTGGACGTCGAACGCCAGGCGCTGGTGGACCATGACGTGCCCTCGCTGATCCGCGCGACGAGCGCGAAGCTGGACGCGCTGCGCGCTCTGGAACAGATGCTGCCGGTCGGGCAGAACGAGCGCCTGCAGGAACTGGCCGAGCGCAACCGCGCCAACGGGGTGCTGCTGTCGCGCCGGCGCCGCGAGGTCAACTGGGCGCTGCGCCAGCTGGGCCGCAGCGAAGCGTCCTCGGCGTACGATGCCAAGGGCCAGGCCAACACGCTGCACACCCGCCGCCCGCTCGCGGTGGCCTGAGCCGCCAGCACGGCGGCCATACCGGTCGCCGGCCGGCAATCGCAATGCGGCCAACGCGGATATAGTGGGCACCTGTTTCAACTGCCCCGACCTGCCCGTGACCTTGTCCACTACGTTTGTCACCGCACCGCTGCCGCCGCAGCCGGTCCTGCTTGCCCTGTTCGAGCGCATCAACGAAGGCGTGCTGCTGTTCCGCGAAGACGGCACGGTGGCGGTAGCCAATGCGGCGGTGCGGGTGATGCTCGGCCAGGCCCAGAACGATGGCGAGGCGGAGGCGTCCACTGCGCTGGATCCGGCGCAGTGGCTGCGCCAGCTGCTGCCCCCGGACGCGTTGGAGCATGCGCGGCAGCATGGGCACTGGAACGGCAGCCTGCCGGTTGGCGAGCGGATGGTGATCGTGCATGTGTACGAGCAGGAAGATGCCGGCCGGCGCCATTATCTGGCGTTGTTCCGCCGCATCGAGGGACAGGAGGATTACGAGCGCGAGCTGCAGCAGCGCCATGCGGAGCTGCGCCAGGCGTACCTGCGCCTGAACGGTACGCAGGAGAAGCTGCTGCAGTCGGAGAAGATGGCGTCCATCGGCCAGCTGGCGGCGGGCGTTGCGCATGAGATCAACAATCCGATCGGGTATGTGCACTCGAACCTGGGCAGCCTGCAGGAATACCTGCGCAGTCTGTTCACGGTGATCGAGGCCTACGAGCGGGCGCTGCGCGCGCCGGACCCCAAGGCATTGATTCCGGAAATCGACGATATCCGGACGCGCTTCGACATCGATTTCATCAGCCGCGATCTGCCACAGCTGATGGCGGAGTCGCGCGAGGGGATCGAGCGGGTGACGCGGATCGTGCGCGATCTGAAGGACTTTTCGTATTCGGGCCGGGATGAGTCGTGGAAGCTGGTCGATCTGCACTCCGGGCTGGAGTCGACGATCAACATCATCTGGAACGAGCTGAAGTACAAGGCGGAGCTGAAGCGCGAGTTCGGCCAGCTGCCGCTGGTGGAATGCCTGCCGTCGGAACTCAACCAGGTATACATGAACCTGCTGCTCAATGCGGGCCACGCGATCGCCGAGCGCGGCACGATCACGGTACGCACGGGGGTGGAGGGCGAGAACGTGTGGGTGGAGTTCGAGGACACCGGCGGCGGCATTTCGCCGGAACTGCGCCAGCGCATCTTCGATCCGTTCTTCACCACCAAGCCTGTAGGCAGCGGTACAGGGCTGGGGCTGTCGATTTCCTACAGCATTGTCAACAAGCACCACGGCCGTATCGATCTGGACAGCACCCCGGGCGTGGGGTCGCGGTTCCGCCTGGTATTGCCGATCAAGCAGCCGCGCTGAAGTCTGCGCTCATTGCTTGATTGCTTGATTGTTTGATTGCTTGATTGCTTGATTGCTTGGATTGGCGTGGCGCCGGGCGTTGCCCGGCTTCATGCATTTGGGCGAACAGCCCTTGGCTGATGCATGTCCCGAGCTGGGCCGTCGGGTGTGGGTTTGCGGGACACGCCGTGAATCCGTCCCTGGAGGCTTGTAGAAAACATCCATGTTTTCTACAGTCCCGCAAACCCACCCCCGCCGACCCTCCGACAGTGAATCGGTGGCCATGGGAAATGCGGACCTGCCGACCTTGTCGGCAGTTGCCTTGGCCGGCGATCCGCCGGCACCGGCTTTTCCCGTGGCAACGACACACTGTCAAAAGGTGGGTCGGGGCGGGTTTGTGGGGGTGTGAGCCGCATGGATGCGGCGACCAAGCCTACAGGGGTGAAGGCGCACTGCTTGCGAGGCACTGCCTCGCGTGCGACTGAACGCACAGCCGCTGGCGGCTGGGCCGGGCCCCGGAGGGGGACTTGCGGCGTCCCCCACAAACCCGCGCCGACCCGCCTAAGCCAGAGGTCCCATCAGCCAAGGGCTGTTCGCCCAACTGCATGAAGCAGCTGGCAGCTGCCAGCTGCCAGCTGCCAGCCGACTATTCGCCCTCAGGCGCCGACATCGCTGATGGTTGGGTGGTGTTGGCGCGGCGCTGTTCTTCGTGTGTGCGGAATGCCTGGTGGATGTGCTTGCGCAGCTCGTCGTCGTTCCAGGGCTTGGTCAGGAAGCGGTAGATCGCGCCGCGGTTGATCGCGTCGGTGACGGTGTTGAGGTCGGTGTAGCCGGACAGGACCAGGCGGATCGTGTCGGGGTAGAGCATCTTCACCCGGCCCAGGAACTCGGTTCCGCTCATGTCGCTCATGCGCTGGTCGGACAGGATGACCTGCACGTCGTTGATCGCCAGCAGATCGAACGCATCGCGCACATTGCCTGCTGCCAGGATCCGGTAGCCGTCACGGCGGAACAGGCGTACCAGCGACCGCAGTACGTTTTCTTCGTCGTCCAGCAGCAGCAGGGTGCGGTCCGGGCGCGTCTCGGCGAATGCCTCCGGGCGCAAGTAGCGGCGGCGCAGCGTCATGCCGGCCGCGTCGGCCGACATCGGCTCGCCGAACAGATAGCCCTGGAACACATCGCAGTCGTTGCGGCGCAGGAAGCCCAGTTGGGCCTGTGATTCCACCCCGTTGGCGATCACCGTCATCCCCAGCTGGTGGCCCATCGCGATGATCGCGCGGGCGATGGCCGCCTCGCGGTTGCCGGCCGGTGCGCTCTTGATGAAGCTGCGGTCGATCTTCAGCTTGTCTACCGGGTAGCGGACCAGCGCACTCAGGCTGGAGTCGCCCGTGCCGAAATTGTCCAGGCTCAGGCTGATGCCCTCATTGCGCAGGTTTACCAGCGTTTCGTGCACGAAGTTGACGTTGTTGGTCAGCGCGCTTTCGTTGATTTCCAGCGTCAGCATCTGCGCCGGAACGCCCGCCGTCTGCATCAGCGCCATCACCTCGGCAAAGAAGTTCGGGCGCAGCAGCTGCAGCGTGGAGACATTCACTGCGATGGTGAAGTCGTCGAAGCCCTGGTCGCGCCACAGGCGTGCCTGCTTGAGCGCGCCTTCCAGGACCCACGTGCCGATCTGCACGATGATGCCCAGCCGCTCGGCCGTGCGCATGAAACGTTCCGGTACCAGCATGCCCAGCGTCGGCGACTGCCAGCGCAGCAGCGCCTCCATGCCGACCACGTGGCCGTCGCGGGCGCTGACCAGTGGCTGGTAGCGCAGCTTGAGTTCGCCGTTGGGAATCGCATCGACGATCTGGCGCGCGATGATGCTTTCGCTGTGCGCGCTGGACGGCGTGTTGACCGCATGGATGCGTACCGCGTTGCCGCCCTCGCGCGCGGCCTGGTACAGCGCATCCTCGGCGTGGTCGAGCAGGCGCGAGGTGTCGGTGGCGTGCTCCGGGCACAGGCTGACGCCCAGCTTGCCGGTCATGAACAGCGTATACGGCAGCACCGAGAGCGGCAGTTCCAGCTGCTGGCGGATCTCCTCGGCCAGATCATCGGGCAGCGGCAGGTCGGCCGCGCGCGGCACCGCGATCAGGAACTCGTCGCTGCCGTGGCGCCACAGCTTGCCGCGGCCACGCAGGTGGTGCTGCAGGCGCTGGGCGACCAGCACCAGCGCCTGGTCGCCGACTTCGGCGCTCATGTTTTCGTTGACCGAGGCGAAATGGTCGATGTCCACGTGCATCAGCATCAGCGGGGTGCCGCCCGAAGCCGCCTCGGCGACCATCGCCTGCAGTTCGGGGTTGCCGGCGCCCAGGCGCTTCGGGGCATCTTCGATGCTGACCAGGGGCAGGGAGGGATTCCACATGAATCAGGGTTCCACGCTATCGGGAGTGGCGGGACTGTCGCTGCGGTAGGGCAGGAACAGGTCCACCAGGGTGCCGGCGCCGTGCGCCGACTCGATCTTGAGGGTGCCGCCGGCGCTCTGCGCGCGCTCGCGCATGACGATCAGGCCCAGCCCGCGCGGTCCGTCCGGGTCGAACCCTTCGCCGTCGTCGCGGACCTGCAGGTGCAGGCCGTGGTCGTGCACATCGTGCAGCTTCAGATGCACCTGGCTGGCGCGCGCGTGGCGCAGCACGTTGGTCAGGCTTTCCTGCGCGATCCGGAAGCAGGCCTGCTCGATATCGCCTTCCGGCCGCCGGGGCAGGGCATCGATATCGGCCAGCAGCTCGATCGGCGAGGAGCGGAACAGCACGCCGGCCTGCCAGCGCAGGGCCGCTTCCAGGCCCAGCGCATCCAGCTGTGGCGGGCGCAGCAGGGTGGAGATGTCGCGCAGCTTGCCCACCGTGGCATCGGCGAGCTGGATGATCTGCTCCAGGTCCTCGCTGCGGCGCTGCGGATCGGATTCATCCTGGGCCGCGTAGGCCGACAGCTTCATCGCGGTGATGGCCTGGCCGATGTCATCGTGCAGGTCGCGCGAGATCGCACGGCGCTCGTCTTCCTGCAGCGAAAACAGTCGTCCCGCCATGGCCTGCAGCTCGCGGTTGCTGGTCTCCAGCGCGCCGCGGATGCGTTCGGGTTCGCTCAGGTCGCGCACGATCAGCAGCTTGCAGTTGCGCCCGCCATAGCGCACATCGCCCACCGCCAGCCCGGCCTGGAAGCCGTGACCATCGATCCGGCGCATGCCGATCACTTCGCTGCCGCTGGAAAGCGGGATCGTGGCGAACAGCTGCGCGCGGACCCGGGCCAGGTCGCTGGCGGCCACCAGCGCGGACAACGGTTCCCCCAGCAGGGTCTGCTGACCGTAGCCGAACTGCGCGGCGGCGCAGGCATTGGCATACAGCACGTGTTCGTCGGACAGGATCACCACACCGTCGGGCAGCACCCGCACCAGCTCGCGGAACTGCTCTTCGCGTTCGCGCAGCAGGCGTCGTGACTGCTCGCGCTCGGTCACGTCCTGCAGGGTGCCCACCACCAGGGGACGGCCGCTGTCATCGGTGCCGCTCTGGGCGCGCAGATGCACCATCAGCGCACGCCCGTCCATGGCCAGCAACGGCAGCAGCACATCGATCTGCACCTGGCCGCCGCGCATGTCCTGCAGCAGCTGCTCGCTCAGCGCGGCGGTGGCCGGATCGGCCGGCACCAGCAGCTCCTCGAACCGGTGCCAGCGCCGCGCTTCGGGGGGGCGCCGGCCGAGCAGCAGGTAGACCTGGTTGGAGTAGCGGCCGAGCCCGGTGGCCGGGTCGACCTCCCAGGCGCCGATCCGGGCCATCTCGTGCGCTTCTTCCACCCGGGTCAGGGCCTGGTCGCGGCGACGCAGTGCCTCGTCTTCGCGGGTTCTGTCGATGGCGATCAGCAGCCGCGCCGGGCGACCGGCGTAGTCCAGGTAGTTGCTGCGCATCTCGATGCGGCGCGGGCTGCCATCCTTGAGCAGCAGGTCCGCGGTCAGCACGCACAGCTGCTCGGGCTGGGCCCGGATCTGCTCGAGCTTGGCCGCCAGCGTGGCCTCGTCGCCGGGCGGCCACAGGGTGGTCATGGAGAGGGTCGTGAACTCCTCCCGGGTCCAGCCGAACAGACCGCAGGCGGCCGGATTGACGTCCAGGATCTCCAGCGTGTCCAGGTCGTAGACGAGGATGGGCCCGGGATTGCCTTCGAACAACTGGCGATGGCGCTGCTCGGAGTGCTCAAGCTGGGCGTGGGTCTGCAGCACGTGCTGGGCCAGCGGGCGCAGCAGCAGGTAGATCAGCGCGCCGCTGAGGATGACGAAGAACGCGCCCTTCGCGGTCTGCAGGCGGGCAGCGGTCTGCAGGTCGGTGGTGAGCAGCTGCACCGCGGCGTCGCTGCACAGGATCCAGACCAGCGCCAGCGCCAGGTAGCCGATCACCACCCGCCAGCGGTCGCGGCGCAGGGCGCGCGCCAACGGGAGGGCGCGACGATGTGGAGCGGGTGGGCCGGGCGGGGCGACGGGCATGGGGCGCGACGGTACGGGGCAGGTGGGCGCTCCATAGTAGTGGTTGCGACGGCTCCGGCGCACGCGGCACTCAACTATCGGCCGCCGCCGCCGCTAACGGTTACGTTCCCGGCTGTCGGGTGCGTTATCGGAGTCATACCGCGTGGACCAAGGCATCATCGCGAGTCTGCTGCAGCACCCCCTGGCCTCGGCGCTGGTCATCCTGGACCGGAGCGGGCGTCCGCTGGCGGCCAATCCGGCTGCGCGCGAGCATGGGCTGCCGGCAACCGTGGCGGCCTACGGCGAGCTGCTGGAAGACCTGCGCCTGCTGGCCGCCGATGGGGGCCTGGTGCCCTGCCAGCTGCCCGGTGGCCCGGGTGGCCGCTTCGACGGCTGGATGCGCTCGGTGCACGATACCGACGGCAACCTGCTGGCGTTTACCCTCAGCGTGCCCGAACCGGTGGGAGATGCCCCGGGCAGCCGCCAGGCGCGGAAGGACATGGAAGCCCAGCTGCTGGAGCAGCAGGTGCACCTGCGCGAGGCGCAGCGCATTGCCAGCATGGGCAGCTGGTCGTGGGATCCGGAGACGCGCCAGTTCTGGTGGTCGCCGGAGTTCCGCGCACTGCTTGGGGTCGGCGATGGACCACTGAGTGGCCGACGGCACTGGCTGCGCCTGCTGGAACCGCGTTCGCGCGGCCAGCTGCGCCAGGCCTGGCGCCGCATGCTGCGCGATGGCAAGCCCAGCATGCTGGCGCTGGAGCTGCCACGCGACAGTGGCGTGCTGCATCTGCGGCTGTGGATGCAGCCGCTGCTGGGTCCGGAGGGGCGCATCCAGCGCCTGCTTGGCCAGGTCCAGAACATCACCGAACAACATCAGACCGATGCGCTGATCCGCTGGCGCACCGAACTGCTCAACCGGGTGTCCGCGCTGGGCCGGATCGGGGGCTGCGAGATCGACGTGAGCACCCGGCACATGCAGTGGACCGAGGAGTGCTACCGCATCCACGGCCTGCGCAAGGAGCCGATCACCCTGGACCAGGCGCTGGCGTTGTACACGCAGGACTCGCGCGACGCCTTCGAGGCCGCGCTGGCCCGGATCGCGGCGGGCGGCCTGCCCGAACAGCTGGACCTGTGCTTCTATCGCCAGTCCGGCCTGCGCGTCTGGGTGCAGGTCCTGATCGAGCTGGACCACCGTGATGGTCTGCCGACCCGCTACGTCGTGCTGTTCCGTGACATCACGCGCGAGCGCGAGGCCAACGAGCGCATCGAGCTGCTCGCCCACTACGATCTGCTCACCGGCCTGCCCAACCGCATGCTGCTGCGCGAACAGACCGCCGATGCCATCGAGGAAGCGCGCGACCGCGGCGCTGCATTGGCGATGCTGTTCATCGATCTGGATGGTTTCAAGACCATCAACGACACCTTCGGGCACGCCACCGGTGATGCCCTGCTCAAGGCGGCTGCAACACGGCTGCACCAGAATCTTCGCAATGCCGACCTGTTCGGGCGCTTCAACGGCGACGAGTTCATCGTGGTGCTGCGCGATCTGGCCGACCCGGAAGATGCCGGGCACGTCGCCCGCAAGCTCATCGCCTCGCTGGCCGAGCCGCTGCAGCGTGGGGATACCACGCTGAAAGTCGGCGCCAGCGTGGGCATTGCCATGCTGGATGACGAGCGCGCCGATTTCGACACCCTGCTGCGCGCCGCCGACGCCGCCATGCATGCAGCCAAGGAAGCGGGCCGCAACACCTACCAGTACTACAGCCAGGACGCACTGCTGCGCATCCAGCGCCGGCTGGAAATCGAACATGCGCTGCTCGGGGCGATCGAACGCGAGGAGTTCAGCCTGGCCTACCAGCCCCTGCTGCACGCCGCGCACGACCAGCCCCCGGCCATCGAGGCGCTGCTGCGCTGGCACCGGCCGGGGATCGGCTACTGCAGCCCGGCCGAGTTCATTCCCATCGCCGAGAAGTGCGGCGAGATCGTGCGCATCGGCGACTGGGTACTGGCTGAAGCCTGTCGCCAGGCCTCAGTCTGGGACCGGGCAGGGCTCGCGTTCGACCGCATCGCGGTGAACGTGTCGGCCGTGCAGCTGCGCGACCGGGGCTTTGCCGAGCGGGTGATCGACATCTGCCACGCGCATGGCTGGGCGCCGCAGCGACTGGAACTGGAACTGACCGAATCGGCGCTGATCCGCGACACCGAGGTATTGCGCCATTGTTTCGACGTGCTCGAACGGCACGGCGTGCCACTGGCCGTGGACGACTTCGGTACCGGCTTCTCCAACCTGCACTACCTCAACCGGTTCCCGGTGGGGCGGCTGAAGATCGACCGCAGCTTCGTGCAGGGCATGCTGCACGACACCGGCACCGCCGAGGTCACCCAGGCCATCGTGCACCTGGGGCACGCCCTGGGCATGAAGGTGGTGGCCGAAGGCGTGGAAACCGAGCAGGAAGAAGCGATGCTGCGCCGCCAGGGCTGCGACGAGATCCAGGGGTACCTGTACTCGCGTCCGTTGACCCCGCGCGATCTGGCGCAGTGGCTGAAGAACGGCGGAGCGCAGGTGCCGGTGGTGGCGTCCACGGCCGGCGGGCTGCCCCGCATTCCGGTTGCGCCCTGACGCTTCGTGCGCCGGCCAACGGCCGGCGCTACCCTGATCCACCCAATGGATGCCGGACCCGCAGGGTTCGGGTTCCATCAATCCTTACCCCCATCGGATCAGGATCAGACGATCTGGTCGCCGCTCAGGCCCAGGTCCCAGGCCAAACCCGCGAGCACGCGGTCCGGCGGGGGCGTCACGGGTGCGCCCACCTGCGCCTGCACCAGCATTGCCAGCTCCTGCTGTGCCAGCTGTTCCAGCGCGGCGAGCAGCGCGCGGCCGCTGCTGGTCGGGGCCGGGGGTGCCGCGACCGGGCGGGCGACCGCGGTGCTGGTTTCGGCTGGGGTGCTGGCGCCCGAAGGCGTGGCGTGGCTGGAGGCGGTGTTCAACAACATGCGGTCATCATCGACAGGTGGGGCAGGGCGCTGGACGCACGAAAGCCCCGGGGATGCCGGGGCCGTCGTGGATGCCGCTGCCGGCAGGGTGCAGGAATCAGAACAGTTCGACCGCGCCTGCGGCCATGCTCTGCTGGCTCACCGGCTTGTGCGGCGGGCGTTCCCATTCGCTGCGCATGTCGCGCAGGCGGTTGCCGGTACGCTGCAGGGCGGTGGCCACTTCCGCGTCGAACACGCCGCCATTGCGGTGCAGGAGTTCCTGCAGGGCCACGGCCTCGCGGTTGATCGAGGTCAGGCGGTCCAGGTGGGTGTGCACGCCGCCCAGGGCCTGGGTGGCGATGTCCTCGAACTGCAGGGCGCGCACCGCTTCGGCCACGCTGCTGTCGATGGCACGACCGCATTCGGAGATCTCGCGCATGCCTTCGCCCAGCGAGGCATTGATCTGGGCGACGTTGTCCAGCATCGCCGCCGCTTCGTGGCGCGCCTCGCGGGAGCGGTCCATGTCGCGCGAGGCCATGTGGGACACGGTTTCGCGGACCTTGGCGATCGCATCCTTCGAGCTGTGCGCCAGCTTGCGGATCTGTTCGTTGAAGGTGGTCGAGCGCTCGGAAAGGTTGCGCACTTCATCGGCGACCACCGCGAAGCCGCGACCGGCTTCGCCGGCACGTGCCGCTTCGATGGCCGCGTTGAGCGCCAGCAGGTTGGTCTGGTCGGCGATCGACTTGACGTCTTCCAGCAGCGCGAAGATGCCATCCAGGTGCTGGGCCATCTGATCGATGTGCTGCACCGTGGTGCTGCTCTGGCCGCTCACCTGTTCCAGCGCTTCCACCAGCTGCTCCATGCGGTGGCTGGCGTGCTGGGCGAAGCGGGCCACGTCGACGCCGGCGCCACCGTCTTCACCGGCGCGGTCGACGATACGGGCCAGCGCCTGGCTCTGCTGGCGGGACTTGCGGTTCATTGCATCGAAGCTGCCGCCCAGGCCGGCAACGGCCTGACGGATCAGGTCACGGGCGCGTTCGATCTCGCCGCGTGAACCGTCGATTTCATTGCCGACGAACGAGCGCAGCTCGGTCAGCAGCTGGTCCTGTTCCCGCATCATGCGGGCATGCTCGGGCGAGCGCTGGGTCTGGGCGCGGGTGGTCCACCACGCAAACCCGAGCCAGCTGAGCGTCATCGTGGTCAGGATCGCCCAGCGCAGGGCAGCCGGCCATTCAAAGCCGATGGCGAAGGGAAGCAGCAGGGTCAGGACCAGGGGGGCGGCCAGACTGGCGAAGAGGCGTGAGTACATAAACGTTCTCGGGGAGGTGCACGGAAGATGTATCGGCCGTACCCCCGTTTGCTTTAGGCACAGCGCACATATTTCGTTCGCCACCGTGCCGGTAGGTGACGACCGTTGGTCGTCACGCCTTACCGTCAGCGCCGGTAGGTGACGACCGTTGGTCGTCACGCCTTTCCATCAGCGCCGGTAGGTGACGACCGTTGGTCGTCACACCCTTCCGTCAGCGAAGCTGACGGTCCACAGCTTCAATCATCGCCTTGCGCGACAGCAGGAAATCCCAGTACTGCCCGCCGGTCTGCCGCCACAGCACCGCCGAGCGCACCGCCGCCAGCAGCAGCGCACGGATTTCCGCCACCACCCCGGCCTGGCCCAGGTAGTGCGGGTTGCCCTGCACCATGACGCGCGGCTTGAGGTGGCTGATGGTGTCGGCGTACAGGCCGCCCAGGCTGGTCAGCACGTCGGGGTGGACGCTGTCGTTCAGTTCACCGGCCTGGCGCCGGGCGCGTGCGATGCCCTGGCTGACCTGCTCCACCACCGCATGTTCACGCACGAACCGGCGCTCCAGCTGCAGCACGGCCAGTGCCAGGCGCGGCAGGATCTCGTCCTGGCCCTGGCTGCGGAAGTAGTTGTGGAGCAGGCGCAGGCCCGGGGCTACATTGGCCGCGCTGCCGTACACGGCCTGCGGGCTTTCGGCATCGACCCTGAACACGCTGTCGATCGCGGTACGGACCACGCTGGCCTCGGAATGGCCGGTTTCGGCGATGCGGCGCACCTGCTGCAGCGCCTGGGCGATGCCAGCCAGGGCAAGAACGCGGTCGTCGATCGAAAAACTCATGCAGCAGATACCTCGAAGGGAGAAGGGGCGGTGCGCAGGCGCTGTTCCAGGGGCGCGTCGGTGGCGGCGATCACCGCGCCGCCCAGACAGACCTCGTCGTCATACAGCACCAGGGATTGGCCGGGGGTGACGGCGCGCTGCGGCCGTGCAAAACGTACGTCCACGGTGCCGTCGTCGCGGACCCGTACCGTGCACGGCTCGTCGGGCTGCCGATAGCGGGTCTGGGCGGTGCAGTCGAACTCGCGGGCCGGCGGTGCCCCGGCGATCCAGTGCGCGGTTTCCGAATGCAGGCGGGTGGACTGCAGCCACGGGCTCTCGCGGTCCTGGTCCACGTACAGCACATTGCTGGCCACATCCTTGCCCACCACGTACCACGGTGCCGCCGGTCGCCCGCGCACGCCGCCGATGTTCAGGCCCTCGCGCTGGCCCAGGGTGAAATAGAACACGCCGGGGTGCTCGGCGATGCGGTTTCCGTCCGGGTCCTGGATCTCGCCGCTGCGGGCAGGCAGGTAGCGGCCCAGGAACTCGCGGAAATCGCGCTCACCGATGAAGCAGATTCCGGTGGAGTCCTTCTTGGCGTGGGTCGGCAGGCGCGCGTCGCGTGCGATCCGGCGCAGGTCGTTCTTCTGCAGGTCGCCGATCGGGAACAGGGTGGCCGCCAGCTGGGCCTGGCCGAGCTGGTGCAGGAAATAGCTCTGATCCTTGCTGCGGTCGGCGCCGCGCAGCAGCGCCCAGTGCCCGCCCAGCCTGGCCACCCGGGCGTAGTGACCGGTGGCGATGCGCTCGGCGCCCAGTTCGCGGGCCGCGTCCAGGAAATGCTTGAACTTCACTTCGCGGTTGCACAGCACGTCCGGATTCGGCGTGCGGCCCGCAGCGTACTCGGCCAGGAAGTGCTCGAACACGCCTTGCCAGTACTCGCTGGAGAAATCGCGGAAATGGAACGGAATGTCGAGCAGGCCGCACACGGCGACCGCGTCACGGCGGTCATCCTCGGCGCGGCAGTCGCCGCTGCCATCGTCGGCCCAGTTCTGCATGAACAGTCCGGCGACCGGCTCGCCCTGCTGGACCAGGCGCCACGCCGCCACGGACGAGTCCACGCCGCCGGAAACGCCGACCATGATGCGCGGCGCGCTCATGCGATCTCCTTCACAAGCGACAGGGGATGGCGCTGACCGGCCAGGAAGTCGGAAACGACCTCCCAGACCAGCGGACTGCGCAGCCGGGCCGGATCGGCCCGGAGCTCGGCCGGATCGAGCCAGACGGCCCGCAGGATGCCGGTGTCCAAGGGGCGGTCCGGGTCATGGGCGACCGGCTCGGCGGCATAGGCAAAGCGCAGGAACGGGGTGCCGTCCGGGGCGGTCCACTGGTAGGTGCCAATGAAAGCGGTCAGGCGCACCGTCCAGCCCGATTCCTCCAGCGTTTCACGCACGGCGGCATCGGCCAGGCTTTCGCCCGGCTCCAGGTGGCCGGCGGGCTGATTCAACACCGCGCGGCCTTCGATGGATTCCTCCACAAGCAACACGCGCCCGTCCTCGACCACCACAGTGGCCACGGTGACATGCGGCGCCCAGCGCAGGTCCTGCACTTCGTTCACGTCAGTACTCGTCCGTTCCGGTCAATTCGTTTTCCATGGCGTCGGCCGTGCGCATGGCCGCGTCGATGGCGTCTCCCAGCACCTGGGCGCTGGCGCCGGCGTCGACCTTGACCACGAACATCGCCAGCTGGTCCTGCTTGACCCACGCGCCGAGCTTGGCGTCCTGGGAGTCCTCCAGGAGCCGGTTGGCCACGGCCAGCGGGAACTGCTTGCCCGGCGCGTTGTAACCCGGCGACCAGATCTCGCGGATCCGGTGGGTGCCGTACTCTTCCACGGCCGAACGCACGAAGACCAGCTGGGTGCGGTCGCCTTCTACGTCGAAGACCAGCTTGTAGTCGCCGTCCTCATCGATCTCATAAGGGTACTTCAGCGTGTCCAGCACGTGGCCGACAGCCTTGTCGGGCGTTGCGGCCTGCGCCCCGAATACGGAGGCGGTGAGCAGCAGCGCGGTGGCGATCCTTTTCATGAAAACCCTGTGAACGTCGTTGCGGATGCGGGGATTGTGACGGGGGCAGGGGGCCAACGTCCAATCCGGACGGTCTGGCGTTTATAATGTGCGGATGCCTCGCGAGCCCTCCCAAGACCCCCATCACGATCACGGCGTAGCGCTGGAACCGGCCCGTCCGGAAGTCGCGCCGCCGCCGTTCTATCAGGTGATGCTGCTGAACGACGACTACACCCCGATGGATTTCGTGGTGACCGTGCTGCAGAGCTTCTTTGCCATGGACCTGGACAAGGCCACCCAGGTGATGCTGCACGTCCACACCCGCGGCCGTGGGGTATGCGGGGTGTTCACCCGCGAGGTTGCCGAATCGAAGGTGGCCCAGGTCAATGAGTTCTCCCGGATGAACCAGCATCCGCTGCTTTGTACGATGGAAAAGGCTGGGTAATCGGCGGTTGGGGTGCCTGATGGGTGGCTTCGGTGGGCTTAAACGTCGGATGGTGTGTTCCAGGCGTTGATGCATGGGCTTCGGATGCTTGGGCCGCGCTGCGCGCGGTTGCCGACTGACAGTCGGCACTACGAATTGTTACGGGCCCATTGGGAGCCGGATCAATCGACCATTGCCGGACGCGCTCTGGTAGCGCCGGCCGTTGGCCGGCCCACGTACCGGGCATCGGATTCGGTCGGTTAGACAGTGCCGGAGGCCGCGGGTGGGCGGGGCGGCTTGAAATGGGGTGATGACATTGCCATCACGGCGGGGAGGCCAATGCTGGCGCTGGCTGGTGCATGATGCTGCCAAGTGCCAACGGCATCTGAACGCACCGATTGGCCAAGATGATGGAAATTGAGCAGGTAGGCCGCATATTGTTCTCAACTGCCGCCGGAGTAGAACATGTTCAGTAAAGACCTCGAACACACCATCGGTCAGTGCTACAAGCGCGCCCGTGAGGCCCGCCATGA
>Ga0209050_1001289_pt1 | contig 28441 bp, 24 predicted proteins | sample Araplavi_mTSA_r2_FD_184276 | JGI IMG/M metagenome (GOLD analysis project Ga0209050, IMG submission 184276) | Arabidopsis root microbial communities from North Carolina, USA - plate scrape MF_Cvi_mTSA_r2 (SPAdes) (version 2) | ecosystem: Host-associated > Plants > Roots > Endosphere | place: USA... | reverse complement strand
CTGACCTTCGGATCGAGATCACCACCAGCTACAAGCTCACCGACATCGCGGCGGAGCGCTACGACTTCGGTGTGCGTTCCGGCTCGGACGTCGCCAAGGACATGGTGGCGGCGCGATTGGATCCCGACTACCGCCGCGTCATCGTGGGGTCGACGTCGTATCTGAAGGCCCATGCGCCACCGCGGCAACCTGAAGACCTCATGACGCACAACTGCATCACGATGCGCCTTGCGTCGAGCGGCGGTCTTTACGCCTGGGAACTCAAGAAAGGCCGGCGCTCGCTCCAGATGCGTGTGAGTGGGCAACTGACGTTCAACAACAGCTATCAGATCGTGCAGGCTGCCCTGCACGGCAACGGCTTGGCATTCACACCCGAGCCGCTCGCCAAAAAGTATGTGGACGCCGGGCAACTGCAGATGGTGTTGGAGGAGTGGTTCCCGACATCGCCGGGCTTTCACCTGTACTACCCGAGCCGACGCCAGCCCTCGCGCGCCTCGATGCTGGTGCTCGAAGCGTTGCGCTACAAGGGCTGAGACGACATGGCGCGCGACAACATGGCCCACCTGCTCGCCTTCCTTGCTGTGGCAAAAGCGGGCAGCTTTACTCGTGCTGCCGCCATCATGGGCGTTTCACAATCGGCATTGAGCCACACCATTCGGGGGCTGGAAACCGAAATGGGGGTGCGCCTGCTGAACCGGACGACGCGCAGTGTTGCTCCGACCGAGGCCGGCGAGCGATTGCTCCAGACCGTGGCGCCTCGACTCGAAGCCATCGAGATGGCTTTGGCGGAAGCCGGCGAATCGGGCGACAAGACCACCGGCACCGTGCGAATTTCGGCCACCGAGTACGCAGCCAATACTGTCCTTGCGCCGCGACTGGCCAGGTTGCTGCCGAACTACCCCGACCTCAAAGTCGAGACCACCGTGTCGTATGGCCTGACCGACATCGCTGCAGAGCGGTTCGACATCGGCCTCTGGTGGGGCGACCAGGTGACCAAGGGCCTGCGTGCGGTGAGAGTCGCACCAGACTCTCGAATGGTGATCGTCGGGGCACCTGCCTATCTTGCGACACGCCCGGTGCCTGCCAAACCGCAAGATTTGCTCACCCATAACTGCATCACCCTGCGTGCGGCGGACGAAGGCACGCCCCACGCCTGGGGCCTGAAACGCGGCCGCCGTACGGTGCAGGTGCAGGTAGAGGGACAGGCCAATTTCAACGGGATTTATCAGTGCTTGAACGCCGTACTGGCAGGCGACGGACTGGCGTTCTTGCCGGAAGACCTTGCGCTGCCCCACATCAGCGCCGGGCGGCTTTCCTTTGTGCTCGAGGGATGGTTTCCGACGGTGACCGGGTTGCACATGTACTACGCGAGCCGGCGCCCGTCGCGCGCACTGTTGCTGATCGTTGACGCGCTACGGCTGCCGCAGTAAGCACAGCGTCACGCTGCTGCGCAGGGGCCGCATTGATGCGCGTGCCTCATAGATGCATGCGCATTGCAGGCATTTATCTGATGATCAATCGTCCCTACAGTTCATGGCAAAGGACACGCCATGCAACTCAAACGCGCCGGATCGCAACCGTCTTCCAAAGGCCCTGCTGAATTTTTTACGGGCACGGTCCGTATCGATCCCCTGAACGCCGCCCCGGCGCCGTCCAGAGTTTCCTGCGCCAACGTCACATTCGAGCCCGGCGCACGCAGCGCGTGGCACACCCATCCGCTCGGCCAGACCCTCATCGTCACCTTCGGCTGCGGCTGGACTCAGTGCGAGGGCGAGCCCCGTGTCGACATTCGTGCCGGCGATGTGGTCTGGTGCCCGCCGGGTCACAAGCACTGGCACGGCGCCACGCCGACGACTGCCATGACGCACATCGCAGTGCAGGAAGCACTGGACGGCATCAATGTAGTCTGGCTCGAGAAGGTGACCGACGAGCAGTACCACGGCGGCACAGTCGAGAGGGGCTGAGCCGATGCACGTTCGAGCTTCAAGCAATGGACAGTCGACCTCTTGGCTGATCCGCGGCTATGCATGCCTGCTGGCATTCGTGGGCCTTGCCCTGACGATCGGCGGCGCAGCCCTTGCTGTGCAGGGCGGTTCGGTCTACTACCTTCTGGCCGGCGTCATGTTGGTAGCAAGCGCAGTTCTTGTGTGGCGCAGGGACCCACGCTGTGCCTGGGTGTACGGCGCGATGCTGCTCGGGACGCTGGCATGGGCCATCTACGAATCCGGCGCCAACACATGGGGTTTGCTTCCCCGTCTTGCCGCTCCATACGTTATCGGCATCCCGCTGTTGTTCAACGCCGTTCGCGGTGGACGACTTCACCCACCTGGACAACCCCAGTCCGTTGTCTGGAGGAGCGTCGTCGGTTCGCTCGTGGTCGCGGTGCTGGTCGGTTCCTTGTTGCATCTGGCGGCACCGGCGCCGACCGACCCCTTGCGACAGCGAGGCATCGCCACCAAGGCGCCCGATCGGCTGGCGCAGCCGATGGCATCGATCGCGCGCAGCGACTGGCCTGACTATGGCAACGACCAGGGCGGCACACGATTCAGTCCGCTGACGCAGATCACGGCAGCCAACGTCGAAAAACTCGAAGTCGCGTGGGAAGCAGACGTCGGGCCTTTCACTGGCGTGCGTGGCACGCTGCAGGTGACGCCGATCAACGTCGGCGATTCACTGTACGTGTGCAACGGCCACAACGTGGTGATGGCGCTCGATGCCGAGACAGGACAGGAGCGCTGGCGTTACGACATGAGCGGCAGCAGCGCGCCCACCGGCAAGCCTTGCAGGGGCGTCGCCTATTACCGTGTGCCCGAAGCCACGGGCTCGTGTGCGGAGCGCATTCTGGCAACCAGCCAGCTGCCGGAATTGTTCGCACTCGATGCACGCACGGGACGCCCTTGCTCCGGCTTCGGCACGGACGGACGCGTGCCATTGCTCGAAGGCTTGGGTGAGGTTCCGCCCGGCTACCACTACGTCAGTTCTGCTCCCCAGGTCATCCCGGGCAAGGTCGTGTTCGGTGGCGCCATCATGGACGGCCAGTATTGGGGCGAGCCATCGGGCGTCATCCGCGCCTTCGACGCAACAACAGGTCGCCTGGCCTGGGCCTTCGATGCGGGCAGACCGCAAGACCACGGCGCTCCGGCGGCGGGGGATAGCTACACGGCTGCGACGCCGAACAGCTGGGCCCCGATCAGCGCGGACGAGTTGCTGGGTCTGGTGTACCTGCCGATGGGAAATGCGACACCTGACTTCTACGGCGCCCAACGCAGGCCCTTTGCAAGATCGGGGGCTGCAGTGGTTCTCGCCGACTCGGACGAAGCTTCGGTCGTCGCTGCCGCAAAGTACCTGGTCGCGCAAGGCCATCGGGCCCTCGCCATCCGGTGCGACGTTGCAGACGACCTCCAAGTTGAATCAATGGTTGCGCAAACCGTTTCCACGTACGGAAGACTCGATGCGGCGTACAACAATGCGGGCGTGCAGAACGTGCTGGCTGAAGCGGCCGACGCACCCCGCGATGACTACGACCTCGTCATGTCGATCAATCTGCGTGGTGTGTGGAGTTGCATGAAGTTCGAACTGCAACACATGCGCAAGCAAGGCTATGGTGCAATCGTCAATTGTTCATCACTCGGTGGCTTGCTCGGCGGTGCGGAACGTGGCAGCTATCACGCCGCGAAACACGGCGTCCTCGGACTTACCAAGAGCGCAGCACTGGAGTACGCAGCCCGTGGCGTCCGAATCAATGCGATCTGTCCTGGCCTCATCGCGACACCAATGTCCGACCGGATGGCCGCCGGCGGTCAAGCCGATGCACTAGAAGCGATGCTCAAGAGCGTGCCAATGGGCCGCTGCGGGCGGCCTCACGAAATCGCGGACGTTGTGTTGTTTCTGTGCAGCGAGGCATCAAGCTACGTGACAGGGCAGTCCATCTCGGTCGACGGTGGTTTTGTCATGCGATGACGCTCCCGGACAAAACGGCTGCTGAGCGGCAGTGACGAGGAGCATCTTGGAACGGTATCGCAAACCTGAGCGGGCCGCTACCGCGCAGCGCTGAAGCGCAATGCCTTCACCACCAGCGAGAAGGCTGGCGAAGGCTGGCGCTTGCTGGGGTAGTAAAGGTGGTAGCCAGCGAATTTGGGGCACCAGTCCTGCAACACGCGAACGAGCCGGCCCGACTCAATGTGCGTCATCAGTTCGTCTTCCGGCAGCAGCGAGATGCCGAGACCGGCCAGCGCTGCATCCACCTGAGGCGGTGCGGTGTTGAAGATCAGCGGCCCGTCCACGCGAACGTTGACCTTCCGACCTCGCTTCTCGAAGTCCCACACGTAGAGCCCGCCCGAGGTAGGCATGCGCTGGTTGATGCACTGGTGTCTTGTGAGGTCGGCCGGCGTCTTGGGGATGGGATGCACAGCGAAGTATTCGGGGGAGGCCACCACCGCCATCTGCAACGGCGGCCCGATCGGCACGGCGATCATGTCGTTGTCGATCGTGTTGCCCATGCGCACGCCCGCATCGAAGCGGTCAGCCACGATGTCCCGAAAACCGTAGTTCATGTCGAATTCGATCTTGATGTCAGGATACTCGCGCAGCAGCGGCCCGAGCTTCGGCAGCAGCACGCTGTGAATGATGTGGTCGCCGGAGGTGATGCGCACAGTGCCTGCAGGTTTGTCCCGCAACTCAGTCAGCGCCTCAAGCTCGGCCTCGATCTCTTCGAATCGATAGCCGATCGCTTTCATGAGCCGCTCGCCCGCGGAGGTCGGCGCGACGCTGCGCGTGGTGCGCGTGAGCAGCCGGATCTGCAGCCCTTCTTCCAGCCCGCGGATCGCCTGGCTGAGCGCCGACTGCGTGACGCCGAGCGTTCCGGCTGCCTTGGTGAAGCTGCCTTCGCGGGCCACCGTGACGAAGGCCAGCAGGTCATTGAGATTGCGTCTTGGCATGTCGACCTCCAGCAAAGGACTGATTAGTAAAGGTAATAAATGTATTAAGCATTCATTACCTAGTCAATTTTCCCCTCGATCGGCAGACTTGCTTTCAAGGAACATCGACCATGAACACCCAAGCAGACACCCTCTCCGGTTGCAGCGAAAAACTTACCTCGTCCTTCCACAGGTACTTCGTCGCGGGGAGCGCCCAATGACGGCACAAGCCATCGGAAAGCCGGCCGGCAGCGTCACCTTCGACGAACGACGCGAAGCACAGCCCGCCCACTGGGGCGGTGTCTTCGCGATGACGTTGTGCGTCTTCGCGCTGATCGCCTCCGAGTTCATGCCCGTCAGCTTGCTGACGCCGTTGGCCGCCGACCTTCAGGTCACCGAAGGCATGGCCGGACAGGGTATCGCCATCTCGGGCGCCTTCGCGGTGCTCACCAGCCTGTCGATCTCGGCCATCGCCGCGAGGATCGACCGCAAGACGCTTCTTATGTCGCTGACCGCGCTGATGTGCCTGTCCGGGACCATCGTTGCCATGGCCCCGAACTACCTGACTTACATGGCGGGCAGAGCGCTCATCGGTGTCGTGGTCGGCGGCTTCTGGTCCATGTCGGCGGCCACCGCCATGCAACTCGTACCGCCGTCCCAGGTGCCGCGCGCGCTCGCCATCTTCAACAGCGGGAATGCGCTGGCCACGGTGGTGGCGGCCCCGCTGGGCAGCTTTCTCGCTTCGGTCATCGGCTGGCGGGGCGCCTTCTTCTGCCTGGTGCCGGTCGCGGTGATCGCTTTCGTCTGGCAGTGGGTCAGTCTGCCGGCCATGAAGGTGCGGGCACGTGCGCACGGGTCGGGCAACGTCTTCAGGCTTTTCAGAAACCGGCTGGTCGTGCTCGGCATGCTGGCGGTGGGCGTCTTTTTCATGGGGCAGTTCGCGCTGTTCACCTATCTGCGGCCGTTCCTCGAGACGGTGACGCGGGTCGACGTGTCGACCTTGTCACTCGTGCTGCTGACGCTGGGTATCGCGGGCTTCATCGGCACCACAGTCATCGGCCGGTTCCTGAAGCTCGGCTTCTACGGCACGCTGACGGTCATTCCGGTGTTGATGGCGGCGATCGCGGTCACGCTGATTGCGGTGGGCACTTCGGTGCCGGCCACGACGGTGCTGCTGGGCGCCTGGGGCCTGATCGCCACCGCCGCGCCGGTGGGCTGGTGGCTGTGGATCGCACGAACGCTGCCGCGGGATGCCGAAGCCGGCGGCGGGCTCATGGTCGCGGTGGTGCAACTCTCCATCGCGCTCGGCTCGACGGTGGGCGGCCTGCTGTTCGACAGCAATGGCTACCGGAGCACCTTCGCTTTCAGCGCCGGCTTGTTGCTGGTCGGCGCGCTCCTGGTAGTCCTGACAGCGCGTGCCGACCGCACGGAGCCGACATGAGCCATGACCTCGTTCCTCTTGCCATGGCGAACAAGACTCGCCGACCGTGGCGCCTGTACCTCGCAGCCTTGTGCATCGGCTTGCTCTCTGCCGGTGGCAGCCACGCCGAACCACGCCTGTGGATGACCGTCGGCGAACGGCGCATGGCCGTGACCCTGGCCGACACGGAGGCTGCCCGTGCATTCGCAGCGCGACTGCCGCTGACGCTCGACATGACCGATCTCAACAGCAATGAAAAGAAGTTCGACTTGCCGAATGAGTTGCCGGCGAACGCGAGCCGACCGGGAACGATCCGCAATGGCGACCTCATGTTGTATGGCGCAAACACCATGGTTCTCTTCTATCTGACCTTCGACTCTCCGTACTCGTACACGCGTCTCGGTCGGGTGGACGATCCGAGCGGCTTGGCGCAAGCGCTTGGACAGGGCAGTGCAAGGGTTCGGTTCTCAAGGAACTGAACGCCGGTTGCCACGCATCCCATTTTTTGAAAGGACACCGTCCATGCCCCACGACATCCATAACGACACGCCAGCCGAGCTCAGTGCCGACGAAGCGGCCTTGCTGCGAGAAATGCCCGCGCTCAGCGACGTCGGGCACGCGCGCCGCACTTTCATGATGCAGACCGGCGGCAGCGGCATCGGCCTTTTTGCCGCGAACCTGCTAGCCACCGAGTCCGCGCTCGCGCAACTGGCGCCCGTGTCCGGCGCCGCCTCGGCACCTGTCGTGGCGCAGAACGTCGTGACGATCAACTTCCGGGTCAACGGCGCACCGCATGCGCTGGACATCGACTCACGCGTCGTGCTGCTCGATGCGCTGCGCGAGCGACTTGCGCTGACCGGCTCCAAGAAGGGTTGCGATCAGGGCCAGTGCGGCGCCTGCACCGTGCTGGTGGACGGACAACGCGTCCTCTCCTGCCTGACGTTGGCCGCGACGCTGGACGGCCGCGAGGTCACGACCATCGAAGGACTGGCGAAGGGCGACCAGCTGCATCCGATGCAGGCGGCCTTCATCAAGCACGACGGCTTCCAGTGCGGCTACTGCACATCGGGCCAGATCTGCTCAGCCGTCGGCATGCTGGGCGAAGCGCAGCGCGGCCAAGTCAGCCATGTCACCGAGAACGTCGGCAAGACCCCGACGCGCCTGAGCGACGACGAGATCAAGGAGCGCATGAGCGGCAACATCTGCCGCTGCGGTGCCTACCCGGGCATCGTCGCCGCCATTCAGGACGTGCACTCGGGCCACCAGAGCGCGCAGACCTGGGGATTTGCCACCGAGGCGCAACTGGCGATGACCACCGACGAGAAAAAGGAGGATGGCCATGCGACCGTTTGAATACGTCCGAGCAACGGATGCCGCCTCCGCGACCGCCGCCATGTCGGCCATGCCGCAAGCCAAATACCTCGCAGGCGGAAGCAATCTGCTGGACCTGATGAAGGAAGACGTCGAGCGCCCGACGCGCCTGGTCGACATCACACGCCTGCCGCTGCGCGACATCACGCGCAGCCGCGCAGGGCTCTCCATCGGCGCCCTGGCCACTAACACCGAAACGGCCAATCACCCGCTGGTCCGCGAAAACTATCCGCTGCTCACGCAGGCCATCGTCGCGGGCGCCTCGGGACAGTTGCGCAACATGGCGACCAACGGTGGCAACCTGCTGCAGCGCACGCGTTGCAACTATTTTTACGACACGTCCATGCCGTGCAACAAGCGCGAGGCCGGCAGCGGTTGCGGCGCGCGCGAGGGGCTCAACAAGATCGGCGCGATCCTCGGCTGGAGCGAGGCCTGCGTCGCGACCTACCCCGGCGACATGGCCACGGCGTTGTACGCGCTTGATGTCAGGGTGCGCGTGCGCGCGCCCGATGGACACGAGCGGTTGATCGCGATCACCGACTTCCACCGGCTGCCGGGCGACACGCCGCAACGCGACAACAACCTCGAGCACGGCGACTTGATCGTCGCGATCGAGTTGCCCGTTTCCGCCGGTGACTTCGCACGCCATTCGCACTACCTGAAGGTGCGCGACCGTGCCTCGTACGCCTTTGCGATGGTCTCGGTCGCTGCTGCGCTCGACATGGACGGCAGCAGGATTCGCCAGGCGCGCGTGGTGCTGGGCAGCGTCGCGCACAAGCCCTGGCGCAGTGCCGAGGCCGAGGCGGTACTGGTGGGCCAACGTGCCGACGAAGGGACGTTCAAGCGCGCCGCCGAAGCTGCATTGCGCGATGCGCGCCCGCTGGCGCACAACACCCACAAAGTGGAACTGGGTCGTCGTTCTGTCGTGCGAGCGCTGATGCGCGCTTCGCGACTGGCGTGAAGAAGGAAATCACATGGCACGCTATCTAGGCAAAGAGGCGACTCGCGTCGACGGGCTCGCCAAGGTCACTGGCAAGGCGAAGTACACGGCAGAGTTCCAGATCCCGAATGTCGCCTACGGCTTCATCGTGCTGAGCACGGTGGCCAAGGGCCGCATCACGGCCATCGACACGCGCGAAGCCGAACAGGCGGGCGGCGTGATCCGCGTCTTCACGCACATGAACGCCGGCAAGCTCGGTCCGGCCCCTGCAGCCGGCGCGCCGCCGGCGTGGTCGTGGCCGCTGCAGTCGGACCGGGTGTTCTTCAACGGACAACCGATCGCGCTGGTTGTGGCGGAGAGCTACGAACAGGCACGGTATGCGGCGCGGCTGGTGAAGGCAACCTACGAGACCGAGTCGCACAACACCGACTTCTCGAAAGTCCTGGCTCGCGCGCAGCCGGACCCGGCGACCGCGAAGGGCAAGCCGCGCGGCAACCCCGTCGCTGCGATGCAGACCGCGGCGGTCAAGGTCGAGGCGGAATACCGCATTCCGATCAATCACCACAACCCGATTGAGCCGCATGCAGCCATCGCCTTATGGCAGGGTGATCAGCTCACGATCTTCGACAAGACGCAGGAAGTCTTCGGGGTGCAAAAGCACCTGGCAGAAAGCCTGGGTGTACCGGCCGAGAACATCCGCGTGGTGTCTCCATTCGTGGGCGGCGCTTTCGGCGCATCGCTCAAGCCCAACTACTACCCGTCGTTGACGGCGATGGCGGCGCGCGAGCTCAAGCGTCCGGTCAAGGTGGTCTACACACGCACCCAGATGTTCACCGGGCACGGCTACCGGCCAGACACCATCCAGAAGATCGCGCTGGGTGCCGAACGCAACGGCAAGCTGACGTCGATGATTCACGAGGCGTTCCACAACACTTCGTCGTTCGAATCCTTCTCGGATTCCACCACCGGCTTCACGCAGCAGCTCTATGCCTGCCCCAACCTTCACGCGCCGCTCAAGGTCGCGGCTACAGACTTGGCCACGCCGACGTGGATGCGCGCGCCGGGCGCGGTGAGCGGCATGTTCGCGCTCGAATGCGCGATGGACGAGTTGGCCTACATGCTCAAGATCGATCCGATGGAGCTTCGCCTGGTCAACTACGCCGAGACCGACCCGGAGAGCGGCAAGCCTTTTTCCAGCAAGGCGCTGCGCGAGTGCTACCGTCTGGGTGCAGAAAAGTTCGGCTGGAAGAGCCGCAAGGCCGAGCCGCGCTCCATGCGCGACGGCCGTCTTCTGGTGGGCTGGGGTATGGCCTCGAGCGTCTGGGGTGCGATGCAGATGCCCGCCAGCGCGCGCGTTACTTTCCGTGCAGATGGCACCGCGGGCGTGACCAGCGCGACCAGCGACATCGGGCCGGGAACGTACACGGTGATGACCATGATCGCCGCCGAATTCCTCGGGCTGCGGCTCGATCAGGTTCATTTCGAACTGGGCGATACAAGGCAACCTAAGGCGCCTGCGCAAGGCGGCTCGTGGACAACATCCAGCGTGGGTTCAGCGGTGCGAGGTGCCGCGCTCACCATCGTCGCGAAGTTGCTGGACCTGGCGAACCGCGATGCGGCATCGCCGCTGAAGGGCGCAGCCTCGACCGACGTGGAAATGCTCGATGGCGTCTTGCGCCTCAAGCGCGATGCGGCACGCTCCGTTGTCATTGCCGATGTCATGCGCCGCACCGGAACGAACGAGATCACCGAGACCTATGACTCGACGCCCTCGCCCGAGCGCGCCAAGTACGCCTCGCTCGCGCACGGCGCCCAGTTCGTCGAGGTGAAGGTCGACCCGGACCTGGGCACGGTGAAGGTCACCCGCGTGATCGAGGTCACCGCCTGCGGCAAGATCCTGAATCCGCTCGCCTCCCACAGCCAGGAGATCGGCGGCGTGGTCTGGGGCATCGGCATGGCGCTGGAAGAAGCCACGGAGATCGACCACCGCTACGGCCGCATCATGAATGCCAACCTGCAGCACTACCATGTGCCGGTGAATGCCGACATCCACTCGATCGAAACCATCTTCGTTGAGGAAGAAGACACCATCGTCAACCCGCTCGGCGTGAAGGGCATGGGCGAGCTCGGCATGGTGGGCATTCCGGCTGCGATCGCCAACGCAATCTTTCACGCGACCGGCAAGCGCGTGCGCGATCTTCCGATCACACCGGAGAAATTGATGTGATGACGTCGAGCGACAGACCACTTAATGCAACGAGTCCTTCAGGCTTACCGAGTCAAAATAACGGCATGAAGCTCCACATCGTCGTTGACGGCGCTGTCGTTGCAATTGGACTGCTCGACGCCAATCCAAGTGCAGCGGATTTCGCCTCGCTTCTTCCTCTGACGCTGCATTTGCGAGACTACGAGGCAACAGAAAAGATTGCAGATCTGCCACGCAAGCTTTCAACTGCAAGCGCCCCGCGGTCGTATACGCCGTCCTCGGGAGACATTTGCTTCTACGCTCCCTGGGGAAACATCGCCTTCTTTTATCAAGATGGCGCATCTTCAGATGAACTGGTACGCCTCGGGCGTCTTCAATTAGGGCTTGATCGCTTGAAAAAATGCACACGACAAAGTTTGGTCGCAGACTTGTGCTTGGTCTAAGTTCGGAATGGCTGCTACCGGTCCGAGGCAGCGCTTCAACGACCTCTTTGGATCGAGGCAATCCCTTGCGATGTCACCGGGACTGACCGTTTCCCGCTCCGAAGCTGTCGTTCTATACGACCGTGCCGAACGACCGGGATCAGTCTAAAGCGGACTTCGCCACATGAAATACCGCCCTGTGCGCGAAGTCAAAGGCTTGGCTGCAAATGGCGAACGGTGCTCACCGATTCCAGCTGCGCCGCCGCGTGCAACAGCGTCGATTCCGCCAGCCAGGTCGACACCAGCTGCACCCCGATCGGCATGCCATCGCTGCTCGTCCCAAACCGGATCGACATGCCGGGCAGGCCGGTGAGGTTCAAGGGCACGGTGGAACCTTGGAGGTAAGTCGCGTCGACTTTCTGCCCGTTGATGGTGAACTCGGAGACGCCGTGTTTCTGCGCAGGGGTCGGCTGCACGGGCGTGAGTAGCACGTCGTAGCCTTTGAAGTAGTCGGCAAAGCCGTCCCGGAGCCGCTCGGCCGCCTGCTCTGCAGCGATGTAGTCCGCCATTGATGTGTCTGGGGTTGCGAGCATGGTCCTGGCCATCATGTAGATCTCGTCCTGGCCGCGCCCTGCCGTGGCCCTCGCGAAGTCGGGCTTCATTTCCATCACGTGCAGCTTGTTGAAAACATCCAGAGCGAAGTCACGCTCGAGTGCCGGAATACGAACCGGCTCGACGACGTGGCCCAAGCTCTTGAACGCGTCCGCCGCTGCCATCACCGTTGCTGCGACTTCCGGGTCGATCGGCCCGAAACCCGGCTCGATCAACCAACCCACGCGCAGGGGTCGAACTGGCGAGAGACCCAGCCCGACATTGAACGGTCCTGCGCTCGATGAGAAGGCATCAGCGCCGTCGGCCCCCGCCATGAGCGAGTAGGCCAGCGCAACATCGCGAACGCTGCGGGCCATGGGGCCGACATGCCAGAAGCGTCGCGGTGCCCGTGGCCAGATTCCCGTCATCGGAACCCGACCGTGGGTGGCCTTGAGCGACGTGATGCCGGTATGGGCGGCGGGCCCCCGCACGGAAATGGCCAGGTCGGTGCCAAGGCCCAACGGCGACATGCCAGCTGCGATCGCAGCCGACTCGCCGCCGCTCGACCCACCCGGTGTCCGCTCCAGGTTCCAAGGGTTATTGGTTCGTCCCGACAAGAGGTTGTCACTCTCGATCCAGTAGGAAAACTCTGGAAGATTGGTCTTCGCCAGCAAGATGCCACCTGCGCTCTTCAAGCGCGCCACGCTGGTCGCGTCGGCATCCGGTGTGCGGCCTCTGAAGATCGGCGAGCCGCGCTGCGTCATGACGCCAGCGGTGTCGATCGAATCCTTGACCGTGAAGGGCACGCCATGCAGGGGGCCCAACTCGGCGCCTGCCATGACGGCTGCTTCGGCCGCCTTAGCAGCGGCGAGCGCGTTGTCCGCCAGGGTGACGATGGCATTGACCCGGGGGTCGACGGCTTCGATGCGGTCCAGGTGCGCCTGGACGACCTCCACCGGCGAAACCTCGCGGGTGCGAATGAGCTGAGCCAGCTTGGTCGCGTCGTGATGAATGAGAGCGGATGCCATGAAATAATCTTTCTATCTATCAGTTGGTAGGTAACGGATGCTAGATAGCAACGCGCGCGTCGTCAACAACTATCTGCCACTTGATAGATAAAAGCTGCGGCAGTAAACTCATCGCCTGCAGTCCCGCGTCAAACACGGCGACCACCATCCACAAGCGGAGCCGTTCCATCGCCACCACGACCCGAGAAACCATCCTGGCGGCCGCCAGGCAGACGGCCCAGCTGCATGGCTATGCTGGCTTGAACTTCCGAGATCTCGCGGAGACAGTCGGGATCAAGAGCGCCAGCATTCATTACTACTTCCCGAGCAAGGCCGATCTCGGCTCCGCGGTGGCACAACGCTACTGGGAAGACAGCGCCGCGGCTTTGGAGGCACTGTCGGCCGATGCTGCAGATCCGTTGCAGAGCCTGCGCGCGTACCCGCACGTGTTTCGCCAATCACTCGCAAACGAAAACCGCCTGTGCATGTGCAGCTTCATGGCGGCCGAATACGACGATCTGCCCACCGCCGTCAAGAAAGAGGTTCAGACCTATGCCGACGTTCACGTCGACTGGCTGAGCAAGATGCTCGTCGCGGCGGGTGTGGCAAGCGCCAAAGAGAGCGAAGCGCGTGCGCGTGGCATCTACGCCGCAGTGGCGGGCGCTCAGCTCGTCGCGAGGAGCCGCTCCGACATCGCGCTTTACGACGCGATGATCGAGACTTATCGGAATGCCGGCCTCTTCGGCCCCTCGCTCGCGTCTACCGACTAGATGCTTGAGCTGAGAACGCTGATCGAGGAAGTGAATGTCGAGTGGTGCTTGCAAAAGCTTTCGACCACACTCACCTCGGACCGTCGATCGACCTGTCGCTTCAGCGATCGGCCGATGTCGCAATGAGCCCGTTTGCAACGCTTGGGCGTCCCGGCCAGATGCGTTCAGCCAGCGCCGACGCAAAGAATTCTGTCACCTCGCGCACCCTCGCCGGGATGAACTTCCGGTTGGGCCAGATGAGGCTGACGTCGCGGGTCTCGCCGATGAACTCATCCAGGACGGTCACGACGTCGTGGTCACCCATTTGACTGGCCAGCGAGGCTCCATAAAACATCCCGATGCCTACGCCGGCCTGCACTGCGGAGAGGATGGTCTCGACGGTATTGGAAGACAGATTTCCGCTCACCCGCACGCTGCGCTGGCCGTGCGGTCCGTTGAACGTCCAGCTGTCGATGCCGTTGTAGATGAGGCAGTTGTGATTGATCAGGTCCTCGGGCGTCTCTGGCATGCCGCACCGCTCGAAGTAGCGGCGCGACCCCGCACAGACCAGCGAGGTGTTCACGACCCGCTTGACCACGGCGTCTAGGCTGCGTTCGGGGCTGACCCGGATCGCCAGGTCAATGCCCTCGGCGAGCAGATCCTGCACGCCGTCTCCCAGCCTGAGATCCAGCGTCAGCTTCGGATGAAGTTCCAGCAAGGCGGGAACGACGGGGAGGACGTGCAGCCGTCCGAAAGTGGACGGGGCTGCCACCCGAACCAATCCGGAGAGCTGGAGCGAACTGTTCGTCAACTCGCCATCCGCCTGCGCCATTTCCTCAAGAAGCGGCTTGGTCCGCTCAAAGTACTGCCGCCCCTGATCCGTCACGACGACGCTGCGCGTGCTGCGGTTGAGCAACTGCACGCCAAGACGCCTTTCCAGTGCGCTCACGGATTTGCTGACCGCGGACTGCGACTCTCCGATGCGTCGTGCCGCGGCGGAAAAACCGCCGGCCTCTACGACGGCTACGAAAGAAGCCAATTCTTGAAATCGATCCATGGAATTCCTTTGATCAGGGGCGCGCGCTGCAGACAATTTATTCCAAAAGAGACTAGATGATATGGAAAGTTTGGCGATTATCACTTGATGGAAGGCTAATTACATTGCGGTGTCACCAGCCAGCGGGGCCGACAGCGAAGGCAAAGCAACTGCAAAGGTCTGGGTGACACGACAACCAAACCATCGAACAAAGGAATCAAACATGACTTATGCAACCAATCAGCCAGGCAAGATCGTGGCTCCGTCCCTAAACCTCTCGGGAAAAAAAGTCGTCGTGGTGGGCGGCAAGACAGGCATTGGCCTGGGGGTGGCGCAGGCCGCACGCGCAGCAGGGGCCACGGTGGTCGTCGCCAGCCGTCGCACTTCGCCGATCGAGTCGCGCCCGGACCTGGAGGGCTTTTTGCAGGTTGGCCTCGACATGCGCGACGAGTCGGCCGTCCGAACAGCGTTCGATACCATCGGCCCACTGGATCATCTGGTCGTGACTGCGGCTCCGGACCTGGGGACCTGGGGCGCCTTCATGGACGCTGACATGCACGGTGTGCGGAGCTACATGGAAGGCAAGTTCCTCGGAAGTTGGGCATGCGCACGTTATGGCGCGCCCCATCTTCGGGCCGGAGGCTCAATCACTTTCCTGTCGGGCGGCATGGCCACCCGTCCGAAGGTTGGTTACGCGGCCGTCACTTCATCGTTCGCTGCAGTGGAAGCACTGTCAGGTTCACTCGCACTGGAACTCGCACCCATCCGGGTCAATACGATCCGTCCGGGTTTTATCGACACGGACATGTGGAGCTTTCTGCCGGACGATCATCGCGACGGCTTGCGCCAGAAGGTGGAAGAAAGTTTTCCGTCGCGGCGCGCCGGGAAGGCTTCTGACATTGGTCATGCGGCGCTATTTCTCATGACCAATCCGTATGTGACCGGCACCGTGGTCGAGGTATCCGGCGGCGAGAACCTAGTCCCTAGCATCTCCTGAAATCGAAGCCAGCCTGACCCAGCCGCGCGCTTTTCCATCATCGGGAGCTGTGCGTCAGCTTGGCAGGCTAATGCCGGACAGCGTTTCGCAGGCGGCCAAGAGCCGGTCTTGACGGACGATGTCAAGCGCCTGCGGATTTGGAGTGCGCCGTTCACCGTGGTAGAAATACCGGCCAGTGACTTGCGCATCGGCCTCATCTGCCGCAGCGAGCCAAGCCTGCGTCCGGTGGGCCTCGTCCATGTCATCAGGTGCGCCGGCTCCGCCCATGCGGGTCGGCACCCAGCCCGGTTCGAGTGCGTTGCTCAGTACATCTGGCCAGAGGCGTGCAATCGCAAAGGCCAGCAACACGTCATACAGCTTGCTTTCCGCATAGGCTTGGGAGCCGTTCCAGCGACGACGGGTCCACATTAGGTCGTCAAAGTCGCCTTCAATGCCGCGGTGCATGCCGGAGCTTAGATAGACCAGGCGCCGAGGCTTGTGCATCAGCGCCGTCAGCAGGTAGGGTGCAAGCACATTGATGGCAAAGACATGCGGCACGCCGTCTTTGGTTTCTATTCGGCGCGGCTCCCGATAGCCTATCCCTACGTTGTGGATGACGGCGTCGAACGTGCCCAATCCGTTGGCCTGGTCGGCAACGGAGCGGCTTCCTTGGACTGTAGAGACATCGCCCACAACCACCGCTTGCGCCTGCGGGAGCGCGCGACGCGCGTCCGCTGCCCGTGCCGCGTTGCGCGCGTGAAGTACGACTTGATGGCCCTGCGCGACAAGCAGTTCGCCGGCCATCAGGCCGAGGCCTTCTGACGATCCAGTGATAAAGATGCGAGAAGACATGGAGAGACCTTTCTAGTAGGGTGCTGCGCGGTTTGGAGTTGGGTTGGACGGCGGGAGGCGCGATGCCTTCCGACTGATCTGTACAAGTGCGAGACCCGCCAGTGCACAGGCCGCGCCGAGCACGAACACGGCGCCGTAGCCCATGTGTCCGGCAACCCATCCGGCTACCGGACCCGCCAAGCCATAGGCAATGTCCAGGAAGGCCGTGAAAGCGCCCATCGCGCTTCCCCGGTTGGCGGGTAGGACGCGCGTCAGAGCCTCCACGCCGAGTGCGGGGTAGATCAGGGCGCAGCCAAGGCCGGTCACCAGCGCGCCCGCCAGCGCGACCCCTTCATTCGGTGCAAGCCACAGCATGGATTGACCTATGGCCTCCACCACGAATGACCAGAACGCAACGCGGTACCCGCCGATCCGATCGGGCCACTGTCCGAAAGCGATCCGCGTGACGATGAATCCAACCCCGAAGAAACTCATGACCCAGCCAGCATGACCCCAGCCGCGCGCGCTGAAGTACAGCGACGCGAAGGTCGTAAGTGCAGCGAGTCCCACACCCTGCAGTGCCAATCCAAAGCCCTCGCGCCAAATCTGCCGAACCACCTGCAGGAACGGCAGCCGGTTGCCTGCAGGCGAGACGAATTTCGGGGCAAGGAATGCCACCGCAGCGGCAACCAGCGGCGCGGCGATGCAGGCGAACATCACTGCGGCCAAGCCGTGCTGCTGAAACAGCAGCATGCCGATCGGGGCGCCGATGGAAAGCGCGGCGAACATGGCGATGCCGGTCCACGACATCGACAAGCCTGCGCGCTGCTGCCCGACGGATGCGATCGACCAGGACACGCAGCCGGTGACGAACAGGCTCTCTCCGATGCCTGCCACCAGACGGCCGACGACGATCACCGCGAGACGCGCAGCCGGCGACAAGCCCGGCACAGTGGCCACCAGGTAGCACAGACCTGCCACCGCACTGATTGCTGCGCCTTGAAGTGCCGCGCGCTTGCCGCCGCGCTGGTCGACCAACCGCCCCGCGTGACCGCGCGTCCAAAGGGTGGCGACGAACTGGACGCCGATCACCAGGCCGACCACGAGGCTGCTGAAGCCGAGTTGCTCGTGAATGAAGATCGGCAGAACGGGCAAAGGCAGCCCGACGGCGAGGTAGCCAAAGAACAGCGCGGCAATGATTCCCGGCGCTGGCCGCGAAAGAGGGACTTGCGACACGCTCGGCGGGCCTGCGGTGCTTGACACGGTAGATGTAGACATAGAGATTCCTCCGGATGTCGGATGGGCAAAGAGTTCGGGCACCACCGCAGTGCGGGCGTGGTGCGGGTCCGAATTCAGACGATGACTGCCATTGCAGAGCGTTCCGGCTGGTAGCCGCTCACGGCCAGCAGGTGATCGCGTGACGCATTCACCTCAGCCTCCAGCTTCGTCAGGTCAACGCCGATCAGTCGGCCGGCGCGCTTGCGCAGTTGCCCAGCGACCATGACCGTGTCGACGTCTGAGCGCTCCACCGCATGGACGATAGTGCCCACCGCATTCGTGGCCGGAAAAACGGCCACGCCGTTGGTACGCACCATGATGATGTCGGCCTGCTTGCCGGGCGTCAGCGTGCCGATGGACGATTCCAGGCCCGCCGCACGCGCGCCGTTGACCGTGGCCGCACGCAGCACCGCCTCTGCAGAGATCGGTGCGGGCGTGTCGGACTCGCCGCGAAAGCGCCGGTAGCGCATGGCCGAGCGCTGCTGACCAAACAGCGCATGCATTTCGCCGAACATGTCGCTGCCGAAGGCCGTGTCCAAATCGATGCCAAGCGCGGGTGTCAGACTGTGGTCGATGGCCTGCTGGTACGCGAATGTCTCGTCGTCGAAACCGAACAGGGCATCCGATCGCGGGTTGACCGTGATGCTGGCGCCGGCTTCGGCCAGCACCTTCCAGGTCGCCTGTGGCAGGCGCGTGCAGTGATTGAAGATGTTGTGGGGGCCAAGAAGGCCAGCCTCGGCGAACTCCGGCCCGAGCTGGGCGAGGTCGCCAATGAACTCCGTCAGGATGCGCAGGTCAAGCCGGCGCGCCACCTGCCACCACGCCAGATTGAACTGGCCGAACAGGCCAACGCGCACCAGGCTGCTGGCGCCGTTCCAACGTGCAGCCAGGCGCTCTAGGTCATGTGGCAGATGCGCAGAGGAAGCTGTTTTGTCCATCGCGGCGCCCACCATGTGCAAGGCACGGATGCCTGTCGACTGCAACGCGTCGATGGCCGCATCGGAGTGTTCGGGGCTGCGCGAGTTGTGGCAGGCGTCGATGATGGTGGTGATGCCGGCATCCAGGCATGCTGCGGCCGTGAGTCGGGTGCTTTGAAACATGTCGATCGGCCGGTAGTGGGCCCCCAATGTTTCGGCGACGACGTCGATGTAGGCGAACAGGTCGTCCACATCCGGCATCATGCGGCGCATCACACCCAGCCAAGCGTGGTGATGTGCATTAACGAAACCCGGCAACACGATGCTGCCCGCCGCATCGATTACCTCGGCATCACTGGCCTCGATGTTTGGAGCGATGGACACGATGCGGTCGCCGCGCACCAGCACATCGCCTGTCGCGAGATTGGGAACCTTGGCATCCATGGTGAGGACGGTGCCGCCCTTGAACAGAACGCTGCGTGTGGAATCAGACATGTAAAAACTCCAGTGGTTGGGTTTGATCGAAAAGGACATTCGCCGATCGATGGACGCAACGATAGGGATCTGCTGATTTTTGATAAAGGTGGGCTTGCTCAAATCATTTATGCTTAAAGTCAACAATCGGAGTGGTTAATGAGCTTTGATGGACGGCTTTTGGCAGGCATGAGCGTGTTGGCAGCAGTGGTCGAATCCGGCAGCTTCAGTCGGGCCGGTGAGGTGCTGGGCCTGTCTGCCTCTGGGGTGAGCCGGTCGGTCGCGCGACTCGAAGAGCGGCTGGGGGTGCGCCTGCTGAACCGCACCACACGCACCTTGCACCTCACCGACGAAGGCGCGCGCCTTTACGAGAGCGCGGCGCCGCACCTCGAAGGCATCGAAGAAGCCGCCAACGCGGTGGCCGGTAATTCGGTCATGGTGCGCGGCGGGCTACGCGTGAGCGTGAACGCAATCTTTGCGCGCCACGTCCTCGGACCCAAACTGGCGCTGCTGGGCGAACGCTTTCCGAACCTGGAGGTGACGGTACTGCCCCATGCGGACAGCGGCGACCTGGTAGCAGACGGCATTGATGTGGCGGTGCGCTTCGGGGCGCAACCCCCATCCACGATGTCTTCCCGCCTGTTGCTCGAAACCCGGGTGCTCACCGTTGCATCGCCCGCGTACTTGGAGCGGCATGGGCGCCCGAAGACTCCCGCGAAACTCAAGGATCACGTGTGCATCCAGTACATCGACTCGCAGCGCGGCAAGCCGTTCGAGTGGGAATTTCATCGCGGCCGGGAAGTGCTGCCGGTCGATACGTCTGGCCGACTCACCATGGCCGACGCTGAGACGATGGTTCAAGCCTGCGTGGCCGGGGCTGGCGTGGCGCAGGTGTTGGCGCTGAGCGTCGAGCAACTCGTCGCCGACGGCACGCTGATCGACCTTTTCCCTGATTGGCCTGGCGAGACGTTTCCGCTGTACGTCATGCGACCTTCAAGGCGCCTGGCACCTGCTTCGGTCAACGCGTTCCTTGAGTTCTGCAGTGAAATCTGCAAGCGGTAAGCCAGTAGCGCGGTACTGCGCCGATGTCTGAGTCCGCTTCGAAGCAATCACCGTCCCCGGTGAATGTGGATCCATGCCTACGGTCTTGCTCCGGCCGTGCCGAACAGGGCTTGGTTCGCTGCAGCCGATGGCAACACGCATCCGGCGTCATGCGCGCAGCCGGGAACGACAGTCAGTGTCCGCAGCGTCGAAGGGCGCAAAGTCTCGCGCTCATACGCCACGTAGTTCTGTGCGCGCTGCAGCCTGAACGTGCCCTGCAACTCTGCGCTGCACGAATGGTCGAGCAACTTGTTGAAGGTTCCTGGGTTGGGTCCACTATCAAGTGCTCCGACCAAGTAGGCGATGTCGGCGGTACGGTAGTGCTCGCGCGCAGTGGCGGCGTCACGCCCGAGATGTGTCGGCAACCCTTCCATGCCGTATTTCCAGCGGTCATAGCGGGGACAGGCAGCGGAAGACGGCGTGTCCATCATCAACGCACAGGTGCCAGGATAGTTTGACGGGTCACCACAGGCTGCGCCGTCCGCTGAAGCTTGCCCCCCAAGCGAAGCGGCCGGGCGCACGGGATCGAAGTAGAGCCAAGTGCCAGGGTCGGCGATGACGAAGCGAATGCGCAGTCCCTCGGGCAGCTGGGCCGCAAAGCCTGCGTAGTGCTGCAGCAGCTGGGCTCCTGCCGAGAAGCCCGCCAGCGTGACGGTCTTGAGCGATGGCCACTTCAGGTGCAGTTCTGCGAGGAGCGCGTCCATCGCCTGGAACGAGCTGATCGGCTTGGCGCCCGTCGACATGTCCCCCGCAAGCCATCCGCCGCAGCGCCAGAGCGCGTCGCCAAGTTGCGCCGTCACTTCCTTCGGTGTGCTGCATCGTGTTGCATCGTCTGCACTGACTTGGAACAGTGGCGCTACGATCAGAACCCTGCCTGGACGATTGGCTGCTCTAACGGATGCCAGTCCGGCGTTCAGGCTGTGCGCTGCATCGCGCGGGTAGCCGTGCATCACAAGCAGTGCCGAGTCTGGCGCTACTGTCGATTCTGGCAACTGAGAGACATAGTAGGAAAACTGGCCTGCACCGCCAGGCAGTTCCAACTGCAGCAAGCACGAAGCCGGCTGCGCTTGCTCGTCGCATGGCACGTTGGCATCTGCCGCTGGAAAAATCGAAACCGGCGAGCGGGTGGACACAGGCTCCTGTGCAGAAGCCCCCCACGTTGCCAAACTCAACGACGTGGCAATCGCCGCAAGAAGATGTGTTTTTATTTTGTGCTTTCTTGCTGGCGCGCGTAGGCCTGCAGATGGGTGTAAGCGGCCTGCAGGAGGAGTGCAGGCAACCCTTGGTCCAACGCGCGACGTGCCATGTCCCCGACGATGTCGGTCTCCAATCTGCGCGCGCCGGTCGCGATGTCGCGCATCATCGATGCGGCCCAGCCGGACTCTTTGTCGAGCAACCTTGTACGGATCTGGGCCAGTACTTCTTCCTGCGGGGCTTGGCCTGCCATCGCCGCTACACCTGCGCATTCGTCGATCGCTTGCGCCATGACCGCCTGACCGTAGCGCGTGGCCATGATCTGGCCGACGTTGGCCCGCATGAGGCAGGTCACCGCTGCACCGGCGGCCAACATCACCCATTTGTTCCAGAGCTCCTGCTGGATGGTCGTGGAAGGCACACGCTGCCCAACTCCCGGCGCCAGGATTGCGTGCAGCGCGCGGACTGTGTCAGCTTGGTCATCGTGGCGTGCTCCCACCACGAGACGGTCCAAAGGCCCGAGATGCTCGATCGTCCCATCCGGGCTAAGGGTCGTCGCGATGTAAGCCGCTCCACCCATCACGCGATCAACACCGAACTGGGCATCCAGCCGGTCGTACACCGCCAGGCCGTTGAGCAGCGGCAGCACCCGGGCGCCACCCGCGACGGCTGGCGCGATGGCTTCCATCGCCCCGTCCAAGTCATAAGTCTTGCATGCCAGAAGAACGACGTCGACGTTCGCCTGCAGTTCGACCTTCAACGTTGCCTGTACTGCTTGGTGAAAATTTCCCAATGCACTGCGGACGACAAGTCCTGATCGCTCAAGCGCCTCGGCGCGGGCGCCGCGTACCAGGAAGGTGACATCTGCACCTCCTTCGATGAGGCGCGCGCCGTAGTAACCGCCGATCGCGCCAGCTCCAAGAACCAAGACTTTCATGATTTTTCCTTTAAGAACACGTGTGCAAAGGTCGCCACGTTATAGATGTTGATAAACCTTTATAAAAATGATGGGTAAAATCTATACTCATGTCAACTTGCTGTTGAGGAAGAGCTCATGCCACGATCGTCCAGAGCCCAGATGGAGACCCATCGTGAGGCCATCACTGCTTCAGCCTCCCGCCTGTTCCGCGAACGCGGCATCGGTGGCGTCAGCATCTCTGACCTCATGGGCGATGCCGGCCTGACGCATGGCGGGTTCTACGGTCACTTCGGATCCAAAGATGAACTTGCGGCATCTGCGTGCAGTGAGGCGTTCTTGCGGTCGAGTGAGCGATGGCGGCGCCGTGTAGGCGGCAAGACAGCGGGCGTCGAGGCCATGTCTGCTCTGGTGACGCCGTACCTCTCAACCAACAGTCGCGACAAGCCAGGAACAGGTTGTCCGGCAGCCGCACTCGCCAGTGATGTCGCGCGCGAGCCCGCGGAGGCGGCAGTGCGAGCCGCGTTTGTCGGGGGTGTTGAGCGGTTACTTGAAGTTATCGCGTCTGTGTCGGCGAGCGATGATGCCGATCTCGGTCGGCAGCGAGCGATGGCGACCCTTTCCACGATGGTGGGCGGCTTGCTGCTTGCGCGCGCATTGGGTCGTGGGCCGATGTCGGAGGAGATCCTTTATGCGGCCCGTGAAGGGTTGATCCAGGGTGTATAGATACGAACAGCAACTGATCGATGGCGTGCTTCGTTCGGACATCTAACGGGCAATCAGTCATCGCATGCAAGCGGCCCCCCAGAAAACCGCTCTCCCCTGAGCCAGTACCAGCAGCCGCTTCGCATCTTCGAGCGAAGCTCCGAGGACCCAGTCTCTCCAGTCTGCTTTGCAGCGACTACGGTCGTTGGCCGCCGATTTTTGAATGACTGCTTCGCGACTCATCGCAGTCGTCGGACGTGCCGTGATGCGATGAGCTATTCGAAGATCTCAAGCACAAGCACAAGCGCGAGCGAGCGTCACCCCTGCTTGATGAGGTTCTGCAGAACCAGCGCGCCGCCCTTGTCCAGCAAGGTACCGGACTCCGCGAGTGTCCCGAGGACGATCGGTGCAAAGCCCAGGTCGCCGACCAGCTTCGAGATGACGGCGGTGGCCTGCGTCTCATCACCGGCCACGAACATTACCCGCCGTCCGCCTTGCTCGACCGGATTCATCGCAAGCAGCCTGGCCGGAAGTTGATTGAACGTCTTGACCACGCGTGTACCAGGAAAGGCAGAAGCCACCACGACCGTGGACGGCTGACCTTTCAGCGCTTCCGGCGGAACGCCGTAGGTGTTCATGGCGTCGACCACGATCTTGTCGGTCCACTGCCCTCCAGCGCGGGCGACATCGACGTGTGCGCTGAACGGCACCGCGAGAATGACCACGTCTGCCTTGACCGCGTCCTGCAATGTCAAAGCAGTGACGTAGCCAGAGAGTTCCTTCTCGAGGGTTTCGATGGAGTCGGGGCCGCGGGTGTTGGCGACGCCGACAGCGATGCCGCTGCGTGCGAACTGTCGGGCAAGCGCCGAGCCGACGTTGCCTGAGCCGATGATGGCGTAAGTCATGAGAATTCCTTGAATGATTGAACGTTGAGGCCTTAGGCCGAGATGGCTGCGATGTCGGCAAGCGCCTCTGCGACGGCAGCCTTTTTGGCCTCGGGGCCCATGGCGATGCCTTCAGCTCGCACAACGGTCACGTCGGTGATTCCCAGGAACGCAAGCAAGCCGATGAGGTAGCTCTCCTGGTGTTCTAGACCCGCCGCCGGGCTTCCAGCCGAATACACACCCCCTCGCGCCGAGGCGATGAATGCCTTCTTGCCCTTCAGCAGGCCCTCGGGGCCGGTGGCGGTATAGCGGAAGGTCTTGCCTGCGACTGCGATACGGTCGATCCAAGCCTTGAGTGGCGTCGGAATCGACAAGTTGTACATGGGCGCGCCGATGACGAGGATGTCCGACGCGAAGAGTTCGTCCATGTACGCGTTGCCCTTGACCAGATCCGCCGTGATGGTCGCGTCTTCGGTGGCTGCACCGTTGAAGGCGGCCAGGTGGGCGCCGGAGAGGTGCAGCACCGGGTCGGCCGCCAGGTCGCGGGACACGACCTGGATGCCGGGGTGCAGGGCGCGGTGGCGCGCGACCAGTTCGGCGGAAAGTTGCCTGCTGACGGACGCGCCGCCGAGCACACTGGAGTCGAGATGAAGGAGTTGCATGAGAGCCTCGAAAGATTGATGAAGAAGTACGACCTGCCCGCTTCGGCGCACAGGGCCTCGGGAAGTCTTTCCCGTGGCTTGAATGGTGGAGACGCGGCATCATTCTGAGAAGCCGGTATATTGAGATCTAATCCATCTGCCCTGGAGATGGAAGGAGTTCAAATGCTCGACGGCGTGTCCCTAGACCAGCTGCGAACGTTCATCGCGGCCGTGGATGAAGGCAGCTTCTCGGCGGCGGCCCGACGGCTCAATCGCGTCCAGTCCGCGGTGAGCGGGTGGGTCAGCAGCCTGGAGGGCCAAATCGGCGTCGTGCTGTTCGACAGGTCGGGCAGGTACCCGAAGCTGACACCCGAGGGCGTTCTCTTGCTCGCGGACGCACGCAACATCGTGTCCGGCGTCGACACGATGAAGGCCCGCGCAAGGTTGATGTCTGCCGGGTTGGAAGCAGAACTCTCTGTCGTGGTGGACGTCTTTTTTCCCACGGCGCTCGTCAGTGCGGCCGCAAAGGCGTTTGTGAGCCGATTTCCGCTCACTCCGTTGAGGTTGTTCGTGGAAGGTTTAGGTGCGGGATACCAGCCGGTGCTGGACGGACGGTGCAGCCTGGGAATACTGGCGCCGCTGGCGGTCGAGTTTCCGTCGCTGAGCAGCGAGAGCATTGGCCAGGTGACTTTGGTCACCGTGGCCGCACCTGACCACCCGCTGGCGAGCTTCAAGCGAAGAATTCCAAAGGCTGCATTGTCCAAGCACGTCCAACTCGTTCTCACTGACCGGTCGGAGTTGAGCGCGGGCCGGGACTTCGGCGTCAAGTCGGCTTCGACCTGGAGATTGGCAGACCTTTCCACCAAGCACGCATTTCTTAGGGACGGCGTGGGCTGGGGCAACATGCCGATGCACATGGTGCAGAGCGACCTTGCGAGCGGCGCGCTGATTTCACTCGATGTCGAGGACATGCTGCCTGCCGGCTTTTCACTGACGATGGCGGCGTTCCGTCGCGCCTCGGAGCCGCCCGGACCCGCGGCCAGGTGGTTCGTCGACGACCTGAAGGCGCGCTTTGCGCACGACGCAATGGAGTTAAAGACTTAGCCTGTTGAAACGCTCACGCCGTGACTCGGTGGTGGCCCAGACTTGCGTCTGATCTCTCTGTAGAACGGTCACGACGCAGACTGAGGCCAGCGACCGCTTCATGCCGATTGTGTTGAAAAACTCCCCTGAATTCTAGGAGCTGGCTCGCAGTTTGCATGCCATTTTGTCATCGATGGAGGTACGCATCATGATGGGTCAGAGCACCGTTCAAGACCAGTTGTTCTACGCATTCAACCTCGAAGATCACGTCCCACGCGATCACCTGCTGAGAGGCGTTGACCGCTTCCTCGATCTCGGCGAATTGCGCCAACATCTGGCGCCGTTCTACAGCCACACTGGCCGGCCCTCGATCGATCCCGAACTCATGATCCGCATGCTCGTCATCGGCTACTGCCTGGGCATCCGATCTGAGCGCCGGCTGTGCGAGGAAGTCCATCTCAATCTGGCCTATCGTTGGTTCTGTCGCCTCGGCCTGGAGGACAGAGTGCCCGATCACTCGACCTTCTCCAAGAACCGCCACGGCCGCTTCCGCCAGAGCGATGCATTGCGCTTCGTCTTCGAGACAGTGCTGCGCCGTTGCATGACCGAAGGCCTGGTTCAAGGCGAAGGATTCACCGTCGATGCCAGCATCATCAAGGCCGACGCCAACCGCGCGCGCAACGTTCCTGCTTCCGACGTCGCGCAATGGCGCCAGGGCACCCAGTGCAAACGCGCGGTGCGCGAGTACCTGGACGCACTCGATGCCAACAACCCGGTGGCCGAGGATGCACTTGAAGAGGTGCACGACACAGCGACTGCATCGCGGAACATCTCCCCGACCGACCCGGCTGCGCAGTGGACCGCAGCACTAGGTGGTCCGGCGTTCTATGCTTACTCAACCAACTATCTGATCGATCTGTCGGCGGGAATCATCATGGACGTGGAGGCAACGCCGGCGCACCGCACGCCGGAGGTCGACTCCACCCGGACGATGATTGACCGTGTCGAGCAGCGCTTCGACATCAGGCCGCGGCGACTTGTCGGCGACACCGCGTACGGCACCGCCCCACTGCTGGGCTGGATGGTCGAAGACAAGCAGATCGAACCTCATGTGCCTGTGTGGGACAAGACGGTGCGCAAGGACGGAAGTCTGTCGATCGGCGAGTTCCAGTGGCAGCCCGAGCGCAATGAATATGTTTGCCCTGAAGGCCGTGCGTTGCGCAACGACCGGCGGCAGTTCACGACGCCGCGAACTCGCATCACCAAAGCCGACACCGTGATCTATCGGGCAAGCCAGGCAGACTGCGTCGCCTGTAGGATGAAGGATCGCTGCTGCCCAAGCACGCCCTTCCGAAAGATCGCCCGCAGCATCCATGAGGGTGCTCGTGAGGTGGCGCGGTCCATTGCGCAGACACCGCAGTACAGGCAGTCGCGCAGGGAGCGCAAGAAGGTGGAGATGCTGTTCGCACATCTCAAGCGCATCATGAAGCTGGATCGACTCCGGCTTCGCGGGCTCAGTGGCGCCCAGGATGAGTTCTTGATGGCTGCCACAGCCCAGAACCTCAGGCGAATGGCGAAGTGGTTGATGTCATCTGAAGCGGATACGGCAATGAAGACGGCGTGAGGTGAGCCTGCAAGGCTGCCACGCGTTACCGAATCGCCAACTCGAACGCGAATCGTGTGGGATCGCGAATGTAGGCTCGATTCAAGGCGAGTTTTTCAACACAATCTGCCCGAAGCAGTCAGTGAACGTGCTCGAAAGCGGTCGCTCAGGTCAGTTGGAGCACTCAACTCCACGAAGACGCAGCGCACTGCAGATTTTGTCCAATCGAGAGTCGCCGTCGTCATCCTCCTTCACCTCGGGTGATCGACCTCGAGAAACTACTGCTATCGCACTTCTCCTAGTTTCTCGAAGTCCGCATCCAGCCGCGCCAGCGAGCCAGAGATTTGCTCACGCCGCGCCTTGATCCAGCCGTCCTGCTGGGCCACCCGCTGGGTGGCATCCCTGATCATGCGCTCCATCTCGGCAGGCTGAGGTCCGCCGGAAGTCTGGCGGTTGTTCACGATCGCCGCCGGGTCCAGCGTCGAGCGGAACTCGGCCTCTGACATGGGCAGAGCCTGCGCGTACTCCGAGCCCTTCACCGTCTCGGCATAGATGCGTTGCGCTTCGCTATAGGGGAAGACGAGCGGCTTGATGTCCTTGGCTTTGGCGTACGCCACCACCTCCGACGCAAAATGATGGCCCGTGCGGAAGGGCAGCTTGTACTTGCGCATCAGCACGTCCGCCAGCTCCTGCGAAGCGGTCCAGTCGTTGTTGAGTTCTTCGAGCGCTCGATTGGGGTCGATGACCAGGTTGTCCAGGATACGGGTCCAGTTGTTTAGGACACTGGCGGCCGCTTGCACCATCGCGGCGTTGGAGCGGATGTCCTTCGCGTCGCTCATGCCCGGCGGTATGTTGTGCGCCTGCAGTACCGGGCCCATGCCCAGGTTTAGCGCTGTGGAGGCGTCGCTGCGGGTGCTGTTGAGCAAGCCCGGATTGCGCTTCTGCGGCATGGCGCTGGATACGTAGGTGTTGCCGCCACCCTCGCGCAGCAGGATCCAGGGCCGTGGCTGGGCATATTGCGTCATCACGTCCTCGATAAAGCTGCCCGCATGAAGAGCGATGGCCATGACGATGGCGCCGGCTTCAACGGGCTGATCGACCGCTGAGATCTGTGCGGCGTCGTAGGCGTTGTCCACGGGCGCGGAAAAACCCAGGTATTCAGCCATGCGCTTGCGGTTGA
>Ga0209050_1001286_pt1 | contig 28516 bp, 24 predicted proteins | sample Araplavi_mTSA_r2_FD_184276 | JGI IMG/M metagenome (GOLD analysis project Ga0209050, IMG submission 184276) | Arabidopsis root microbial communities from North Carolina, USA - plate scrape MF_Cvi_mTSA_r2 (SPAdes) (version 2) | ecosystem: Host-associated > Plants > Roots > Endosphere | place: USA... | reverse complement strand
TTAATTTAACCAGTTGAATGCTTCAGACTCAATTGAACCGCGAAAACACCCCTAAAAGACTCACCAAAAATCACTCTTGCAAGGAACGTCGCTATCTTCTTTCCATTCGGCGTTGTTGCGGCGCACATTACTTTTGCCAGAGGAGAGAATGCCTTTGCCCGATGTGAAAGGCGCAACATTTTTTTAAACATGGGCATAATAAGCAACACAGCCCACCCTGAACGACCATGTACCTGACCAGCGACGCACAAGTGCGAAATATCCTGATCGTGGATGATTCCGCGTTTGAGCAGCGCATGCTCGTCGACTTGTTAAGCGAGATGCCCTACCGGGTGTCGGTGGCCTTCAATGGCGAACAGGGCTATCAACTGGCGCTGTCCGGCCAGCCCGACCTGATCCTGCTGGACGTGCGGATGCCGAATATGGACGGGTATACCTGCTGCCGCCTGCTCAAGGCCAACCCGGCCACGCGCGATATCCCGATTATTTTCCTGAGCGGCACCGAGGCCGTGGAAGACCGCATCATGGGCCTTCAGCTTGGCGGCGTCGACTTCGTCAGCAAGCCGTTTACGCCGGGTGAACTGGCGGCACGCATCCACGTGCACCTGAACCTGATGAAGCGCCCCCCGGTGGAGGCTACGGAAGCCGGGCCGATCGACACCGATTCGGTCATCGTCAATGCAGCCAAGCGCCTGATCTACGACAACCTGGCTGCCCTGCCCGGCCTGGCGGAAATCGCCGCCAGCGTGGGCACCTACCGCGAAAAGCTGAACCAGCTGTTCCGTACCCACACCGGCATGACCGTGTTTGCCTATATCCGCGAAGCGCGCATCGAGCGCGGCATGCACCTGTTGCGCGATACCGACATGGATGTCCAGGACATCGCGCTGCTGCTGGGATTTGCCAATGCCGGCAATTTCGCTACCGCCTTCCGCGAGCGGATGGGCACCACCCCCAGCAGCTACCGCGCCTCCATCATTAAAACTTGTGATTGAGCTTGACTGAGGCGAAGCGTCCGCGCGGGTCGCCTTGCGTGAAGTCGAAGAAGGCGAACGAGCTATCCCACGAAGGCTTACGGTCGAATGCATTGGCCAGGACCAGGTTCACGCTGGTGGCAGCGCTGACCTTGTAGCCCACGTTCAGGTCCACGGTTGCGAACGGCTTCACGCGCTCGCCCGGGCGAGTGGTCTGCTCGTAGCCGTCAACATAATTCCACGCGGCGTTGGTGGTCCACTGGCCCAGTTCCCAGGTGGCGCTGGTGGTGCCGCGCCATTTCGGAATGGAGCCGAAGTAGTTGGTGCCGGCGCCATTGGTCAGCGGCTCGCCGTTCGACAGCGGCTGCTCATACTTGAACACGCGGCTCAACTGCGCATTCAGGGTCACGTTGCCATAGGCTGTCTTCGGCAGCTTGTAGCGCAGGTCCACGTCGATGCCGCTCACCACGCGTTCGCCCTGATTGGCATATTGGCGATACAGGGTCAGGATGCGGCCTTGGTCGTCGCGCACCACTTTCTCAGGACGGGTGCTTTCGTTGGCCAGGATGGTGTCGGTGCTTTCGGTGTCGATTACGCCCTTGGTACGGATATGGTAGAAGTCCACGCCCACGCTGCTGTTGGCCGATGGCGACACCACGAAGCCCAGGTTCAGGTTCTTCGAGCGCTCGGGCGACAGTTCGGTATTGGCCACGGTGATATTGGTGACGCCGCGCGGCTGGCTCGGGGTGATCGGGTCCTTCGCATCGATCACGGAACCGTAGCTGACCGAGGTCGAATTGGTGATCTCCGGCAGCGACGGTGCGCGGAAGCCGCGCGACACGGTACCGCGCAGCAGCAGCCATGGGGCAGCCTGGTAACGCACGCTGGCCTTCGGCGAGAAGGCGGAGCCGAAGTCGCTGTACTTGTCGGCGCGGCCGGCCAGGTTGACGGTCAGGTCTTTCAGCACCGGCACGTTGAATTCGGCAAAGGCCGCCGTCACTTCACGCTTGCCCTTGATGATGTTAATCGCGGGGCGCAGTTCGGTACCGGACAGCACGGCTGTCGACGTGTTGGAGTTCATTTCTTCCTGGCGCCATTGGCCGCCGAATGCAAAGCCCAGAGCGCCGGCAGGCAGTTCCAGCAATTCCTTCGATGCGTTGAAGTCGGCCACGGTCAGCGTCGATTCGGCAGGACGCAGGGTCGACAGGCGCAGGCGATTGCGTACCTCTTCGCTATTCTTCGACTGGTCGGCGAAGTTGTAGCTGCCGTCCGCCAGCACCTTTTCGAACTCGTAACGGTTGACGAAGTTCTGCACGGTTTCTTTCAGCTTGCTGCCCGAACGGGCGATGGATGCGTCGTATTCCCAGCCGCTCCAGACACCCTTGATGCCGGTCAGCGCGCGGTAGAAGTCCACCTTGTCCTGCTTCATGCGCGGGCCCAGGTCGAACAGTGTGGCAGTGTACGGCAGCGCGGTCGCGCCTGGGTTGTTCGGATGGCCGACCGGCAGCGCCACGGTGATGTTGTCCAATGCCTGCCTGCTGTTGTTCCAGGCACGCAGGCCGCTGCCCACGGTCAAAGGTGCGCCAAAGGTCTGCTCCGCCCACGAATAGCCGTACAGGCCTTCTGCGTAGACTTCGGTGTCGTCATTCAGCTTCAGGGTGCCGCGCAGCGAGGTGTGCACGCGCTCCACGCCCGGGATCAGGGTGCGGAGTTCGGCCGGGTTGTAGGCCAACACCTGGCCGCTCTTGCCCGGCGTGATGTCGCCGTAGTTCTGCACCTGCAGCGGTCCCTGCGCGCCACCCAGTTGCCTGGTTGCGTCGGAAGTGCCGTAGTAATTGGTCGGCGTCCACGCCAGTGTGCCGTTGGCATAAGCACGGAAATCGCTGCCGCGCAGGTAAGACACGTCGGACTGCTGCAGCTTGTCGCGCTTCAATGCGTCGAGAGAGAACACCACGCTCCAGCCTTTTTCATCGAGGCTGCCAAAGCCGGTCTGCAGCGACGCGCTACGTTCAATCTGGCCGGTGCCTTCGGTGGACGAACCGACTTGCGCACTGACCTCAGTGCCCTTGAACTCCTTGTACAGGATGATGTTGACCACACCGGCCACGGCATCCGATCCGTAGACGGAAGAGGCGCCATCTTTGAGCACTTCAATGCGCTGCACCGCGGCCATCGGCAGCGAGTTCAGGTCGACAAAGACTTCCTGCAGGTCCTGCGCCGTCGCATAGGAAGACACGCGCTTGCCGTTCACCAGGATCAGGGTGTTCTTCTGGCCCAGACCGCGCAGCGACAGGCCCGCCGTGCCGGCCGAGAAGCTGCCGGTGTACTGCTCGTTGTAGCTGTTGCCGCTATTGGCGGAAATGGTGCGCAGGATGTCGGCCACGGTGGTCTTGCCGGTGGCGGCCAATTCTTTCGCCGTCAGCACCTGCACCGCGCTGGCGCCTTCCTTTTGGGAGGTGCGGATATTCGAACCGGTGACAACGACGCGCGCCAGTTCTTCTTCGGCGTAGGCGAGTTGCGGGAATGCGGCGGCAATGGCCAGCGTAATGCTCAGTGGCTTGATCATGTTTTTCCTTTTGGGTGTACGTCGCCCTCAGCGCCTGGTCGGCGGCTGGAGCATGGGTGTTACGGGGAATGCGGGGATAGGGTGCTTAGCAGCGGCACATGCACTGCGCCATGCAGAGGATGTAGATGGTGTGGCGGCGGTGGACAGCTTGCGTTTTCATGCGGCAACTATAGCGCCGACCTTTCATTTCTGAAACTAATTAAATTTCAGACTTATATGCAATTTGGATATATAGACAGCATTGTCTACATTTCGCCACAGCGAAAGCGGCGAAGTATACAACTCTGTCTAGACGGGCTATTCTAGTCGGAACGTTACAAGGAAATAAATATGGCGACCATTCCGAAACCCACTCCCGCCGAGCTGGAACTGCTGCAGGCGATCTGGCCGCTGGGCCCCGCCACCGCGAAGCAGGTCCACGAAGCAATGCTGGCAGAGAAACCCGACCTGGCCTATGGCGCCGTGCTGCGCCTGATGCAGATCATGCACGGCAAGGGCCTGCTGATACGCGATGAGCGCCAGCGCTCCCATATCTATGCCGCCGCGGTGGCTCGTGAAGCCATGCAGGGCAACATGCTGCAGGACCTGTTGCAGCGCGCCTTCGCCGGTTCCGCCAAGGCGCTGGTGCTGGCGGCACTGAAAAGCGGCATCTCGAAAAAAGAGCGCGATGAAATCGAAGAATTGCTGAAGCAGGAGGACAAGCCGAATGAATGACGTCATCCATGCCGCCGGCTGGGCCTTGATCCACTTCCTCTGGCAAGGCGCGCTGCTCGGCCTCGCTGCCGCCGCCCTGCTCTGGCTGATGCGCGGCTCACGTCCCGGCACACGCTATGCCGCGGCCTGCGCAGCCATGCTCGCGTGCCTGCTGTGGCCCGCTTATGAATTTGCGAGCGCGCTGCAAACCACGCCGCGTTCGCTGCAAGCCCTGGTGCTGGCAGGCGGCGACAGCAAGTTCGGGCAAAGCGAACTGCTGGCGAACATCGACAGCCGCTTGCCGCTCCTGGTCGCGGCCTGGCTGGCTTGCGTCGCCGCGCTGGCCCTGCGCAGCGCCCTGGGCCTGGCATGGATCGCCCGTGCCCGCCGCACCGGCGGCCGCAACGAGCATTGGCAACTACGCCTGTCTCACCTCGCCAGGCGCCTTGGCATACGACGCAGTGTCGGCCTGCGAATCGTTGAAACGCTGGCAAGCCCGATCACCGCGGGCTGGTGGCGTCCTGTCGTGCTGGTGCCGGCCGCGTTGATGGCCCGCATGCCACCGGAGTTACTGGAAGCGCTGCTTGCGCACGAACTGGCCCACGTGCGTCGCCATGACTTCCTGGTCAACCTGCTGCAGAACGCGGTTGAAATCCTGCTGTTCTACCACCCTGCCGTGTGGTGGTTGTCACGCCGTATCCGCCACGAACGCGAACTGGTAGCCGATGGCATCGCCGCGCAGTTGACTGGTGAACCGCGTCGCCTGGCACAGGCACTGTCCGAACTGGAAAAGATGCAGTTCGCCACACAGCGCCTGGCGCTGGCAGCGGACGGCGGCGACCTGCTGCAGCGCGTCCGTCACTTGCTGGCCCCCCAGGAACAGCACAGCAACTGGAAGGCTGCAGTAGCCATACTGGGCGTCACAGCTGCGTGCCTGGCCGGCTATGCAAATGCCCGCGCCGACGCGGCCGATGTCCCCGCCGCGCGCACGCCGGCTGTAGTCGACTTCAAATCCTGCGCCAAGCCGCTCTGGCCTGGAGAAGACCTGCAAGCCGAGCATACCGGTACTGTCACCCTGAGCTTCAATATCGATCAACGAGGCAACGTGACCGGCTCGCGAGTCGTCAAGTCAAGCGGCCACCCCGGCCTTGACCAAGCGGCCCGCGAGGGCATCAGCAAATGCCATTTCAAGCCGGCGAAAGTCCGCGGCACGCCGATCTCGACCTGGCAACAGATGCAGTACGTCTGGACCCTGGAGTAATCGCATGAAAATGAGAAGCACCATTGCAGCACTGGCGCTGTGCGTGATGTCGGTCACCTGCAGCGCGCAGGCATCCGGCACCAACCTGCCCTCGCATCCCTTTGTCAGCACCAGCGGTAAGGCGCAATTGTGGATGCGTCCCGACATTGGCGAAGTGAAGTTCGAAGCTGGCGCCCAGGATGCCAGCTCCGAAGCGGCAGCGGCGCAACTGCTGGAACTGAGCGCCAGTGCGATGCAGCTGCTGGCCGAGCACGGCGTGCAGGTAGCCGACATCGAATCCTACGAAATTGAAAAGAAAACCGTTCCAGTCGAGGCCGGACAACCGCCAGTGTATTCAATGGGCCGCCTGTTCCACGCCCGCGTGCGCGATCTGGCGCAATGGCCGGACCTGGTCGCCAGGCTGGTGGAAATGGCCCACATCACCAGCATCAGCTCCACTTTCGACCGCACCGATGGCGACGAGATCAACACCCAGCTGATGGCCGCAGCGGCCGACGACGCGCGCAACAAGGGCAACTCGCTGGCCAAGGCCTTCGGCCGCAGGCTCGGCCCGGTGGTGGCCATTGCACGCGGCCCGCTCGCCCAGGTCGGCGCGCCGTTCGTGGAGCAGCAGGCCGGCCGCGAAACGCGCGGCACCACGCCGCAAACCGGAAAATACAGCGTGCCGGACTCAATCGCCTATTCGCAGACCGTGAATGCCATCTTCCTCCTGAAGTAACACAAACCCATGAAACTTCGATTGATCGCCTGCGCGGCGATGGTCTTCGCACGCGCCTACGCCCAGGCCCCCCCGCCGATCGTGCAGGTAAAAGCCGGCGCCGACCTGCAGCGCCAGCGCGACACGGCCTCGCGCACCACAGTTACGCGCGAGGAGATCCTGAAATTCGGCGACAATAACGCGCTCGACGTCGTGAAGCGGCTGCCCGGCGTAACGGGTGGCGAAGGCGGCCCACGCATGCGCGGCCTGGGGGCCGGCTACACGCAGTTGCTGGTCAACGGTGACCGCCCACCGCCAGGTTTTTCGCTGGAGAACCTGGCGCCAGACATGATCGACAAGATCGAAGTGATGCGTTCCGCGACTGCCGAACATAGCACGCAATCGGTTGCGGGAACCATCAATGTCGTCCTGCGCAAGTCGGCCAATAAGCCGTCGCGGGAATGGCGTGCGAGTGCAACCTTGCCCGGCCACCTGCCTTCGCGCAGCGCCGGCATTGGCTTGGCGGACAAGGACGACACAGGAAGCCATACCTTTAACGCCAGCATGACCCAAGGGAACAACCACCGTCCCGAGCATACCGACGTGCTGTGGAGGAATCCAGCCGGTGCCGTCACCAGCCAGCGCGAAGAAGACGTGTATAGCCGCAACCGTTTCATGTTCTTGAACGTTAACAATCGCCTGGACTGGACTGTTTCGCCAAGCGAAGCCGTAGGCTGGCAAACCTTCGCCAGCGTGGTTCGTTTCCACGCCGATCGCGGGCTCGACGTGCGTCTCACCGGTGGCACTCTGCTGCCATTCGCCCGCTCCGATTACGTGCGCAAGGACCAAAACGAAAGCTTGCGCACCGAAGGCACCTGGTCGCGCAAATGGGACCAAGGCGGCCGAATCGAATCGACAGTCAGCTTAAGCGGCAACGACGACCAGCGCGACCGCCAGTCCAGCTATGACGCACTTGCCGGCAAGCGCACGCTCGAGCGGCGCTACGACGTCGATGCAGACAGCCGGCGTGGCGCCTGGACCGGCAAGGTCACCCTTCCGCCTGCGCGAGGCCACGCGCTTGGCTTCGGCTGGGATGTTTCCACCAGCAGGCAGCGCGAGCGGGAACGGCAGGACGAAACCGCTTTCGACGCTACCGTCCTCGCGGACGACTTCGACCGTACATCGCGCACGCGCTTGCGCAGCCTGGCTGCCTATCTGCAGGACGAGTGGGAGGTCGGTGATGGCTGGTCCTTGTATGCCGGACTGCGTCGCGAGGCCAGTGAGACGCTCAGCAGCGGTTCCGACATCAGCGAGGTTGTCACGCGCACTGGCGTGACCAGCCCGATCCTGCAAGCCTTATGGAAGCTTCCCGGCGAACAGCGCCGTCAGTTGCGCTTTGCCCTGGCCCGCACCTACAAAGCCCCCACGCCGAACCAGCTGATGCCGCGCCGCTTCCGGACCCTGCTCAACACCGAACTGACGCCCGATTCGTCCGGCAATCCTTCGCTCCGGCCGGAACTGGCACGGGGCCTTGACGTCACCTTCGAATCTTATGGAGGCGACGGCGCCCTGTTCTCGCTGTCGGCGGGCACCCGGCGGATCACCGACGTGATTTTCAATGCGATCGCGCTGCGGAACGGGCGCTGGGTTAACTTGCCGGCCAACTTCGGCCATGCGCGCACCGGCAGCTTGGAGCTGGAATGGAAAGGGCCCATACGCGCAACACCATTGCGTTTTTCGTTCAGCGCCGGGCGCCACTGGTCCAGCGTGGACGTTGTGCCAGGTCCCGACAACCGCTTGGCACGCCAGCCGCGATGGACCGCGAACGCCGGCATCGAACACCGCTCCGGGCCTTGGGGAGCTGGCGCCAACCTGGGCTACACCGCGACCGGCTGGGTTCGCATTACCGGGTCGCAGCTGGTCTATAACGGCATCCAGCGAGACCTCGAAAGTTACGTCAGCTACCGCACGGCGGCTGGCAGCCAGTGGCGTCTCACCGCAGGCAACTTGCTGCGACAGGATTCGCTGGCGGCCAGCGTTTACACGAACACCGGCGGTCGCAAGGAAGAAGTTGGGACCACTGGCAACGGCGCCTGGATACGCGCCGGCTACGAGCGCAAATTCTAATGCCCCGTCGCGCGCTGACGGCGCCAATGCCGCCATGCGACCAGGGCGTTGATCCAGTAGGCCACGTAGAGCGCGGCTGTCAGGTACAGGCCGCGGCTGGCGTACAGCGGCACGGAAATGGTATTCACCAGGAGCCATACCGGCCAGTTCTCGATACGGCGCCCCATCAGCAGCACTTGCGCCATGATGGAGAACATCAGCACCGTCGAATCGACAAAAGGCGCGTAGGCATTGGTGTAATGCTTCAGCATCAAGCCGTAGGCCGCCGTGGCTGCGATGCCCGCCAGCGCCATTTTCAGCAAGGTCGCAGTGCGCGTGGTGCGGATATGCAGCGCATGGCCATGGTCGCCGCGCAGCCATTGGCGCCAACCGATAATGCATGTCGCGATGAAGAACAGCTGCAGCGCCACGTCGGCATACAGCTGCGAGCCGTAGAACAGCACAGAGAACAGCGCGCAGCCGGCAATGCCGGTCCACCAGGAATGGATATTATTGCGTCCCGCCAGGAAGATCGAGACTGCCATGATCGCGTTTGCGGCGATTTCAAGCGGCTCCGCCATGCTTACTTCCCTTCGACGAACTTTAATTGATCGTCGAAATGGCCATGCAACGCCTTGGGCATGGCGTTGTAGTGCTTATCGTAGTCAAAGCCCTTCAAGGTCAGCAAAGCGGGCAACTTGAACGACAGGCGCTTCTCCTTGCGCTTGCCATCGAGCTTGCGCCAGACCAGCGCTTCGCGCGTCAGGTAATTGACGCTAAGGCGGCCCTCTTCGTCACTCTCCCCTTTGGGAAGATGATAGCCATCCTCCCCGACCAGGACGAATGCGCCATCGCGCAACTGAAACTGGAATTTTTCCGCCCAGTCGGAGCAGCAGCCATTGGAACCGCTGCGGTGCAAGAACAGCGACGGGCCGCGCGCCTCCAGTGAGCGCTGGCTGCGGCTATGCCCCATCACCGTGCCCGACTGCGTATGCAGGACGTAGCTGCCATCAGCCTGTGCCAGGAACACAGCGATAGGAAGGTCTTCGTCAGTGACTGGATCTCCAACGAAAGTGGCAAAGTCCGGCCGCCCGTCTTTGTTAAAGTCGCCGACTGCAGCTTCGGCCTGGACGAACCTGTCATTGGGGTACTGCTTGCGGAACGCTTCCACTGCCTTGGGCGAAACGGGTGAGGCAGCCGTCGCCGTGCAGGCAAAGAAGAATGAAGCCAGGGGGATCAGGCGCATATTGGAATTCAGGCTATCGATAGGATGACCAGCAGGCCCGGCATGTCTTCGCCGCTTTCCTGGCGCAAGGTGCTCGGGGTGATTTCATTGATGGTGAAGCCGTAGCTTCGCGCCAGCGCCTCAATGCCGGCGCGCGAGTGCGCGTAACGGCCGGAGGAGCGCAGCACGAAGTCTTCGGCGCCTTTGTATTCCTCCACAGAGAAGGCGAAGCGGCCGCCTCCTCGCAGCGCCAGGCGGGCCACGGAAAACACCGGTTTCAGGTCGCCCACATAGACGAACACGTCGGCGGCAACGATGACGTCAAGACTCGCCGGCCGTACGCGCAGGTAGCCCACCATGTCGCCGCAATACAGGCCGTCATACAGTCCGGTATCGCGGGCGCGGTCCAGCATGTGCGGCGACAGGTCCACGCCTTCCAGCAGGCAGGCCAGTGGCCGCAGCAGCGGTCCGCACAGGCCGGTGCCGCAGCCGGCGTCCAGCACATCGAGTTCGCCCGGCGGCAGGTGGCGGCGCAGCGCTTCGACCAGCAGCGATGGCGTGCGGTAACGCAGCACGTCTACCAGGTGGCGGTCGAAATTGCCGGCGTACTGGTCGAACAGCGCTTTCACGTAAGCAGCCGGCGAGGCGCCCGGCGCCTGCTCGGCGCCCATGATGGCCAGCATGTAGCCAACCGTTGCGGCGTCGGCGCCAAACGCCAGTGCCGCCTGGTACGACTGCACGGCCGCTTCACGGCGGCCCATGGCGCGCAAGGTATTCGCCAGGCCAAGCTGGGCGCGTGCGTAGCGCGGACGCACGGCCAGCGCATCCTGGAAGCTCGATAGCGCTTCCTCGTAATCCTGGGCGCGCAGCAGCAAGGCGCCGCGCGAGCACCATGCTTCCGCATATTCCGGCTGCAGGTGCAAAGCACGCTCAAAACCTTCCAGCGCATCAGCCGGCTTGCCCAGCGCCAGCAGCGAAACGGCGGCGCCATGCAGGGCTTCCGGGTATTCATGCCTCACCCTCAGTGCTGCCCCAAAACTGTCCAGGGCCGCGTCGTGGCGGGCCAGCGATTGCAGCGCCAGCGCCCGGTTGCACAGGGTGTCCGCATTATCGGGCGACAGGCGCAGCGCTGCATCATAGCTTTCCAGCGCGCGCTCGATTTGCCCCAGGTGGCGCAGTGCATTGCCGCGATTGCCCAGGGCGATCGCATAATCCGGCTGCAAGGCCAGCGCACGTTCAAAACTGGCCAGGGCCTCGTCAAAACGGCCCAGGTCCTGCAGCGCCACGCCGCGGTTGCAGTGGGCGATGGCGCGGCGGTTGTCGATGGCCAGCGCGCCCTCGATCAGGTCCAGCGCGCGCTGGGGCTCGCCCTGCTGGCGCGCCAGGGCGCCGCTCAAGTGCAGAGCATCGAAGTTCAGCGGCTGGGCGCGCAACACCTCGTCATAGATGGCTTGCGCGCGGCCCAACTCGCCCTTCTTGTGCAGTGCGACGGCCTGTTGCAGTAGTGCATGTATTTCGTTCATGGCCTGTATTACACCAAGCCGTCACACGGGCGTCAAACGGCCGTCATATTGGACCTGCAAAATGCGTGCACCTGGCGCTGCGGCGCCACTACCGGGGCCGGCGGTCGGGAAATATACCGGCACCACACTGACAAGCTTTCCTCTTTACAGCAACGCTGCCATCTGAAACACTGTCCTCGTGGATATTTTCGGATGCCTTCGGCCATGAGGCTGTTGCTTGCTGCACTGCTGATACAACTTGCCGGACCTGCCGGGGCGTGCACCCTGCGCCTGGCCCCGGAAGAATGGCCACCATACTTTTATCACAATGACAAGGAAGTGCTAGGCGGCGTCGATTTCGAATTGCTGCAGGCCATCCTCAAGCACGCCGGCTGCGGGCTGCAACTGGAGAAGGAAATGCCGCCGGCGCGCCGCAATGTCCTGTTCCAGCAAGGCAAATTGGACTTGCTGATGGCCGCTTCCGCCACGGAAGAGCGGCGTGGCTATGCCCGTTTCAGCCTGCCCTACCGGCAGGAGACAGTCGGCCTGTTCACCGTGCCGGAAAAGCTGGACAAACTGCGCCGCATCGACAGCTTCCAGGATATCGTCACCAAGCATGCCAGCCTGCTGGCGCCGCGCCTCGGTTATTACGGCGAGGACTACGACCGCGTGCTGCCGCTGCTGAATGCGGAAGGACGGCGCAGTACCTTCGGCACCTTCGAGCAAGGCATCAAGATGCTGGAGGCCGGGCGCGGCGACCTGATCATGGGCGACGCCAATGCCTTGCGCCATATCGCGCGGCTGCAGAATGTCCGGATCGTGCAGATTCCCTACATTCCTTACCGCGCTCCGGTGCACCTGATGCTGAATGCCGCCAGCACAACCCAGGCCCAGCTCACGCGCATCAACCAGGCGATAACCCAGCTTGAGCAAAACGGCGCTTTGGCGGCCATCCGGGCCCGCTACGGCGTCAACTGATCACTTTTTGAATTCCGCGTAGGCTGCAGGAATGTTGATGCCCTTGTGGACCCAGTCGTAAATGGCATAGCCTTTGAATGCCGGCAGGTCGGCGTGCGACTGCGCCTGTTCCAGCGTCATGCCCTTGGCATGGGCATCCTGCACGGCGGCCTTCAGCGCAGCCAGGTAATCCAGGTGCCATTTCATCGCTTCCTTGCCGATCACGGGACCGTGCCCCGGCACGATGCGCGCATCGGCAGGCAGGAAGTTATAAAGGCGGGTCAGCGTGTCCAGCGTATCCTGCACATGGCCATCCAGCAGCCACGGCAATGAGGGCTGGCCGGCGATCACGGGATTGCCGGTAAAGGCCACTTTGGCCTGCGGGTCCCATACCACCAGGTCGCCACCGGTCTGTCCGAAGCCGAAGTCGATGATATCGATCACCTTGCCGCCAAGGTCCAGCTGCACACGGCTGTCCTTGGCCACCAGCACGTCGCCGGTACGCGGTTTGATCTTGTCGATGCCGCGCCCCTTGCCGAAGGCTCCTTCCATGAACTGGACGTCCTTGGCAAAATTGGCGTCCACGTATGCCTTGGCCGCGGAATGCTGGATCACGGTGGTCGATTTCGGCAGGTAGTAGTTGCCGTAGGAGTGATCGCCGTGGTAACTGGTATTGACGGCGTAGCGCAGCACGCCGTGGCGCTTTGCTTCCGCCATGACCTGCTTGTGCAGGCGCTCATTGATCATGGTGTCGACCACCAGGACGCCCTTGCTCCCGCTAAGGATGCCAGAGGTGGTGGCAAGCGGCACGCCATCGGCAGCCTTGGCTGCGTCGGCCGGCACCATGGCGTACACGCCTTCCGCCAGTTTCTGCACCTTCAATTCAACCTTGTTGGCGTCCCAGATTGGCTCACCGGCCTGCGCGGCCCCGGCTGCCATCAACAATGCGGAGACAATGACCCTGATTTTCATGTTCTTCTCCTGTGAAGGGTTTATGCTGCTTCACAGTATAGACACATGTCAGTCGACCAGTGCCCTGGCGCCAACGCCCGACCCGCCAAGCAGGAAGTCCTGCACTTCTTGATACAGCTTGAAACGAGCAGACTCGAGGTGCATCACGTGCGTCCCGCGTGGAACGATTGCGTGGCGCGCATCTTTGATCTTGGCCTGCAGCGCTAGATAGTCGGCATCGCTGGGCCATGCGTCCCATTCTCCACGTACCAGGAGGACCGGCATTTCCAGCCGCGCGGGATCGTAGTAGCCGCGACCCTGCTGCAGGTCCGCCAGGTCGGCACTCGGGCCGGCCGGGAAACGCACGGCGCCGTCAAGGCGCGCGTCCGATGCCAGCCATTGCGCGCCCCAGCGCGTGAAGATGTCGGCGTGCAGCAGCACAGGCTCCTGTGGCGGACGCAGGCTGTCCATGGCGGCGATACGCTGGGCCGGCGTAAGTTCTTCATACGCATTGGCGGATGGCACCGGAGCGTGCGCCGGCGGATGCACAGCACGCGGCGTGATCGCCGCAAACAGCACCAGCTTTGCCACCTTGGACGAATGATCCTGCGCATAGCGCGCGGCTACTGAACCTCCCCAGGAATGCCCGACCAGCAGGACCTGCTTCCCGCCGCTGCTGCGCAGGATCGCATCCACCGCGTTGCCCACATCCTGCGCCACGTCGCGCGCACGGCCCGGCGGCGACGGCGCGTCTGCGGCGTAGCGATCCGACAGGCCATAGCCGGGGAAATCGAGCGCGTACACGTGGTAGCCGCGGGCCGCCATCCAGTCCATCCAGGACTGGCCGTCCATGCGGAAATCGAATGACAGTCCAGAGGGGAAGGAAGAGCCGTGCACGAACAGCACGGGCAGCGCGCCATTGGCACGGTCAGGCGCCGTGTGGCGCACGCGCGCCACCAGGGCCGGCTGGTGGCTGGGGATATCGATTACTTCGTAGGCTGGCATGGCAAGCTCCTGTAAAGCCATCATGCTAGCCGCCGCACCATCGCAACAATTCGCCCGCCGGCGAAGGATGGATGCGCGAAAACCTGCTATTTCAGCACGTAGCTTGCCAGGACTGCCTGCACCTCGTAAATGCTCAGGCGCTTGTTGAATTTTTGCGTGAACGGTTCCGCGGTGCTGGAGATCCAGATCTTCAAGTCCGCGTCGAGGTCCAGCGTGCCGCCGGTCTCTATGCTGAAATGCGTCACGCTCTTGTAAGGGATCGAGTGATACTCCTTCTTGCTGCCCGTGACACCCTGGATATTCACCACCACCAGGCGCTTGTCGGTGAACACGAAATAGTCGCGTATCAGCTGGTAGGCATGTTCCACCCGCTCATTCGGTGCCAGGACCTTCGCAAAGTCTTCGCGCAAGTCCGCGACATCGATCTTGGACGCGTTGCCCAGCATGCCGTCAAGGATTCCCACTTCAAACCTCCGTCTCAATGTTCAAAGTGGGAATCTACCACGTTACAGGCGGCAGCTCGCTACCGGAGTGGGCTCCACCACGAAGCTGTAATGGGCGGTGTAATCACCCTGGATCGGCTGCGTGCCGGAGGCCCCGGCGTTCGAACCGATGATATAGGTCTGCGCCTTGGGTATGCCACCGTCGGCGTAGGCCGCGATATCGGTGGTGGCATTGCCGTAGGCACGCACAATGTTCAGGCCGACCGTGTTGCGCAGGTAGCGTACGTAATCGGTCTTGAACTGTTGCGTATTGGGCGGAATGGGACCGTCGCCGTAGGGGTTGGAATGGTAGTGCCATTGCCCCATGTTCTGGATCTTCAACCACTCCAGGCCATCCTTCGTCACCCAATAAGGGCGGGCCGTCAGGAAGATGACCTGGTAGCCCTTCTGGCGGTAGGCATTCACCACCTGCGGCGCATAAGAGTATGCCGTTGCCGTCTTGACGCCGACGTAGTCGGCATAGGCTTCGAAATCGTTGATCGTCAGCGTGCCGTCTATATCGAACAGCACCGCGTCCCGGCTCGGATCGACCACGCTCAGGTAGCCGCTGGTGCTGCTCAAATCCCCCTCCACAACGAAGCGCACCGCATAGTCGCCGACCGGGCGCACGCCCAGCGGCACATTGACCTTGCCGTCGCTATCGGTAATGAAGCTTCCCAAATACTGCCACTGCTGCATGCCGGTACCGTACAGGTAGGCGTGCACCTTCTCGCCCTCCAGGTCCTTATGCAGGACAGCGTCGTAATCGAATTTTCCGGTGATTGACGCGGCCTGGCCGGCCTTGACGATGACATCGTGCGCCATGTGCCACGGCTTGTACAAGCCGGCGAGGATGGTGTTGCCGAAATTGGAAAAGCCCTTGCGCGCAGGGCCCGACAGCGCGGGCGGGTTGGCTGCCGTCACGTAGTCGGGGCAGGCGGCCATGGCAGGCAAGGCGGAACAGGCGCACGCGATCGCGACCGCGCAGCTAAAGGGTTTCAGCATCTATCGCTCCTCTGAATTGTCTATCGGTGAACGGATTTTTTTCGGACTGCGAACCGGCCAAATTAACAGGACTTTGCTACAAGTAAATGACCGCACGAGCCAAAATCTTAGAGGTGAGCCTCCATCGTGCGGTCGCATTTCGTGGAGTAAGTTTGCCGGTTCAGGACACTCACTTTCGGAGGCAGAATGAAGCTGGCGGGCGTCATCGTTTCTCTCCTGTTCGGGATGCAGGCAGCGCATGCTGCCGACCTTGGCCTGGGCATCCGGACCCAATACGACGTGGCGATGGACACGCCGCTCAATCGCTTCCAGGTGCTGGGCGCGCACAACGCCTGGAACGACAGCGGCGCAACCTGGGCCAACCAGCGCTGGCCGATGAACCAGCTGCTCAACTCGGGCATCCGCAACATCGACCTTGACCTCCACGTGAACAATGGCGAGGTGCAGCTGTGCCACCAGGATTGCTCGGCGATCTACGGCGCCCCCGACAATTACCCCAACGAGCTGTGGAAGATCCGCAACTGGCTCGACGCCAATCCGAAGGCGATTATTTTCGTCGACCTGGAAGACCGGGCCAACACCCAGGCCGGCGTCGTGGGCCCGTTGACATCCGTGTTCGGTAGCCTGCTGTACAAACCCTCCGACAAGCCTGCCGGCCGCTGGGAGTCGCCGCGCGAGATGATCGCCCGCGGCAAGCGCGTGATCGTCAAGTCGGCCAACAACACCTACGACGGCGCCGTGATCTGGCAAGGTCCCCTGTTCGCCACCGGCGCCGCAGGGGGCTGGAACAGCCGGCAGGTCAAGTACGTCAATACCGGCAACTGCACGGTGGACGGCGTTCCGGTCGAGCAGGACAAGATTTACGCGGTTTCCGACTCCAAGCTTGGCAAGGACGTGCTGCCCGATTCCTGGGTCGACGAAACCGGCACCATCGACGCCACCAACATTCCGGCGCTGATGCGCTGCGGCGTGGACAACGTCGATGCGGACCGCTGGGACGAAGGCATGATCGCTTCCGCCATCTGGTCCTGGGCCGATGGCGAGCCTAACGACTACAACAACGAAGACTGTGCGCAGATGCGCGGCGATGGCCGCTGGAACGATGCCGCCTGCACCGCTGCCTTGCGCTTCGCCTGCCAGAACAAGGCGCAACCCGACGACTGGCGCGTTACTGCAGCTGCCGGCGCCTGGCAAGGTGGCAGGCAGGCCTGCATCGCGGCCTTTGGCAATGGCTTCGCGTTTTCCGTACCCGCCAACGCCTACATGAACGAGCGCCTGCGCCTGGCGGCCGGCGCCAATCCTGTCTGGCTCAATTACTCGGACCAGGCGGAAGAAGGCAAATGGGAAAAGTATGACGATGCGCCGACGCGCTGGGATACCGGCGCCTATGGCAACAATGAGGACCGCGCGCAAACCTTGCGCCTGCCCGGCGCCGGTGCGGTGCGCGTCAACGTCACAGGCTCGCTTGGCGCCGGCGACGTTCTGCGCATCTATGACAGCAACCGCCGCCTGCTGCAAAGCTTCAACGGTACGCTCGCCCACTCCCTGGTCGTGGCCGACAACGCCGTGATCGCGCAACTGGTGTCGGACGGCGCCGGCACTTCCGGTGGCGCCAGCGTCGGCATCGAGCCGCTTGCCACCTCCTGGAGCAGCGGGGCTTACGGCAACAATGAAGACCGCTCGCAGTGGCTGACCATGCCAGGCGCCGCCGCGCTGAAGGTCTACATCAACGGCAGCACCGATGCGAACCGGGACTTCATCCACGTTTATGACCGTAATGGCGTGCTGGTGAAATCGCTGTCCGGCGCCATCGCCACCAGCTTCATGGTCAGCGGCGACAGCGCACGTATCCGTCTCGTATCGGACGGCTCAATCACCGGCGCGGGCGTGACCGCCGGCGTCAAGCCGGGCAGCGCCTATGTGTTTCGCAAACTGGTCGACGGCCGAGGCAAGTGCATGGATATCGAGGGCAACAATATGTCCAACGGCACGCCGGTCCATCACTGGAGCTGCCAGGGACAGGTCACGCAACTGTGGTACCAGGATCCGGACGGCCTGCTGCGCAGCAAAAACAATCCCGACAAATGCGTCGACGTCTACGCCTTCGGCACCGGCAATGGCGCCAAGCTCGTGGTCTGGGATTGCAACGACAAGGCCAACCAGCGCTTTTCCTGGTCCGGCCAGACTTTGCGTCCGGCACATGCTCCCGGCAAGGCGGTCGACGTCAAGGACGCCTGGTGGGGTTCATTCGACGGCCAGGACCTGCACCTGTGGGACTACCAGGAAAGCTGGGGCCAGACCTGGCGTTGGGAGTGACTCCCAGGTGAACCAGGAGGGCTGCAGGCCATCGGCCGCAATGTGCTCGAGGTCGACCATCGGCGCAAAGCGCCGGAGCCGGGCTTGCGCTTCCGACGCATAGCGATGGGCGAAGTCCTCGCGCACCGCTTGCGTCCGCAGGTAATAACTGTCGTCGGTGCGCAGCCAATAGTCGACGTGGTGTCCCAGTTCATGCAGCAAGGTACGAAACAGGACAGTATTGCGCAGGCTGTCGGGCGTCGGGCGGATTTCGAACCCGCGCCGCGTGCTGATAATCTCGTGGCCATCCTCCTTCAACCGCGCCAGCTCCCGTGCGCGTTCCGGATCGATACGCTTGCTCCAGCGGTAGGGAAGCAGCGAACGCGCCTCCAGGACAATGGCGGGGCCTTTGAAGCCATTACCTTCGAAATTCCAGATCGCACGTCCCCAGACCGGCGCGTGCAGCTCCTGCTTGCGCGTCGGCTGGCGCAGAACCACAAGCTCCACCAAGCCCGCGTGCGCCGCCGGGACCTGCGTCAGCACTGCCACGACGTCGTCTACCGTGCAGGGGTATGCGTAGCCCGGCCTTGGCGGTTCGATCAGGAACACCAGTTCGCGCCCGCCCACCTGGCGCCGCACCATGACGGGTCGCGCCAGTTGTTCGAAATAGGCGGTGGCGCGATTGCGCAGGAAAGGAATGTCGAAATCGTTCTCGCGCCCCAGGCCATTGGCCCTGGTACCGGCATTGCGGTTGCGCCGCGCCGGCTTCCAGCCCGGCCTCACGCCACCTTCCTTTCGTTTGCCAGGAAGGCGGTCGCCGCGGAGGCAGCCATCGGCCGGGAGAAATAATAGCCTTGCAGGTAGTGGCAACCCAGCTTGCGCAACTGCGCGGCCTGGGTCGCATCTTCCACGCCTTCCGCCACCAATTCGAGGCCGAGGTTGCGCGCAAGGCCCACTGCGGTGGCGCAGATCTCCTGGTCCTTGGCGGACTTGCCGATATCGCGCACGAAGCTGCGGTCAAGCTTGAAGGCATGCACCGGCAGCAGTTTCAAATAGCCGAGCGAGGAATAGCCGGTGCCGAAGTCGTCGATCGACAGGCGTACGCCCAGCCTGCGCAAGGCTTCCAGCCTTTCGATGGAACGTTGCGGATCCTGCATCAGCACCGATTCCGTGATCTCGAGTTCGAGGTCGGCGCCTAGCAGGCCTGCACGCTGCAATGCCGCCTGCACGGTATCGCCAAGGTCCGACAGCAGCAGCTGCTGGGCCGACAGGTTGACTGCCACGCGGACATCAGTGAAACCGTTTTCACGCCAGCTTGCCAATTGCCGGCAGGCCGCATCGATCACCCACGAGCCGATGGCGGCGATAGCGCCGGTGGCTTCGGCCAGCGGAATGAATTTGTCCGGCATCACCAGGCCTTGCGACGGATGCTGCCAGCGTATCAATGCCTCCATGCACACCACGCGCCCGGATTCCGCGCAAACCTGCGGCTGGTAGTGCAGGATGAACTGCTCATTTTCCAGCGCCTCCTTCAACTCGTGTTCCAGCCCGATGCGTTCGCTCAGCGACTGCTGCAGCGAAGGGTGGAATACGCGCAGGTTGCCCGGCCCCGCATCGCGGGCCTGGTGCAGGGCCAAGGCCGCCGAGGCCAGCAAGTCTTCCGCCGACGAAGCATGGTCGGGATATAGCGCCACGCCGGCGCTGAATGTCATGTTCAACACCGTCCCGGGAATGGCGAATGGCGGCTTGACCGCGGCCAGTATCGCTTCCATTTCGCGTTCGATGCCGGCCCAGGTCTCGTGCCCGGTCATGGCGACCACGAAACGCGCGCTGCCCAGGCGCGCCACCAGGCTGCCCTCGCCGCAGTGCTGCCGCAGGCGTTGCGCCACTTCGACCAGCAGCTGGTTGCCGGCCTCATAGCCGCGCGTGCCGTTGATGATTGCCAGCCGGTCCAGGTCAAGCAGCAGTACGCCCATCCTGGTCAGGTTCGATTCGCTCTGGACGAACATGGCATGCAGCTTTTCCAGCGCTCCCAAGCGGTTCGGCAAGCGTGTCAGCGCGTCGTTGGTCAACGCATGTTCAAAGCGCAGGCTGGCGCGCTTGTGGCTCTCCACTTCGCGTTCCAGCGCAGCGCTGATGCGGAGCTTTTCCGTCATGCGCTGGGTTGCTTCACGCCGCACCAGCAGCAGGTAGGAAGCAGCGAGGAACAGGAAACCGAAGCCGCTCAGGTACGGCAGCTCCAGCCAACCGGCGTCGCTGGCGCCGCCAAGCGCGGTTGTGACGATGATCAGCGCCACCGAGATCCATACCAGGCGATTCGAAAAGCGCGCTCGCTGGCGCCGGACGCGGATGCAGAAGGTGGCGGCATACGCCGCGGCGCCGATCGACAGCAGGCGGTTGACGGCATAGGCCGGGGTGGTTTCGCCTGCCAGCAGGAAGGCACGCTCCCCCCACCACAGTTCAACCGGCACGTCGGATTTGAGTTCGGAAAAGCGGTAGCCCAAAGGCGCCGCAAGGTTATCCGCCACCAGCAAGGCCGTCACACAGGCCACGCCGTACGACAGGCGAAACGCCAACTTGCGCTCATCGAGCGAAGCAAGCAGGTACCAGATCTGCGGCACCAGCAGGAGCGAGAAGAAGTTGACCCATTTATGGGCTGCAATGGCTGCGGCCAGGCCCGGCGCCAATTGCTGCCGGACGTTGCAAAACTGGAACAGCGCAAAGGTCAGGCAGATCGCCGCAAAGGTCCAGCAAGCCCGCACATAGGTGCTGCTGCGCGCCAGCAAGGCCGCCTGGAATGCACACATTGCTAGCGCTCCCACGGAGACCAGGTAGAGCGAAGCAAGGGAAGTATCCATTCCGTCCTCAGTTTTCCTTTTGGCAATTCGCGTTATTTTATTATAAACACGGAACTACGCGCGAACTGGGTTGGTTTTATACAGGATCTGCTGCTGAGTTGTTTATAAAAAGTGTCATCAGGCCGCAGCAGCCACCTGCTCCATCAGGAAGTTGGTGGCCGCGTGTGCCGGAAGCGGGCGCGCAAAGTAATAGCCTTGCAGCAGGTTGCAGCCCAACTCGCGCAGCTGCTCCGCCTGCACCGAGTCCTCCACGCCTTCGGCGACGATTTCGAGGCCGAGGTTGCGTGCCAGGCCGACCGCGGTGGCGCAGATTTCGAGATCCTTCTCGCTGGTGCCGATATCGCGCACGAAACTGCGATCGAGCTTGAAGGAATGCACCGGCAGCATTTTCAGGTAGCCGAGCGAGGAATAGCCGGTGCCGAAGTCGTCGATCGACAGCCGCACGCCCAGGTCGCGCAAGGATTCCAGCTTCTCAATGGAGCGCTGCGGATCCTGCATCAGGACCGATTCCGTGATTTCGAGTTCAAGGTCGGACCCCATCAGGCCGGCGCGCCGCAAAGCCGCCTGCACATTGTCGCCAAGGTCGCTTAGCAGTAGCTGTTGCGCCGACAGGTTAACCGCCATCTTCACCTCGTGGAAGCCCAGTGCCCGCCAATCCTGCAGCTGCTGGCAGGCGCTTTCAATCACCCAGGTTCCGATCGCCGCAATCGTGCCTGTCGCCTCGGCCAGCGGAATGAATTTGTCAGGCATCACCAGGCCCAGTTCAGGGTGCTGCCAGCGGATCAGGGCCTCCATGCCCAGCACACGCTCGGTCACCGCGCAAACCTGCGGCTGGTAGTGCAGGAACAGCTCGCCGTTCTCCAGTGCTTCCTTCAGTTCGTTCTCAAGGCCGATGCGTTCGCTCAGCGACTGTTGCAGCGAAGGATGGAATACGCGCAGGTTGCCCGGCCCCAGGTCGCGCGCCTCGTGCAGTGCCAGGCCCGCCGATGCCAGCAAGTCTTCTGCCGAATTGGCATGGTCGGGATAGATCGCCACGCCGGCGCTGAACGTCATGTTCAAGACGGTATCGGCCACCGCAAAAGGCGGCTTGATTGCCGCCAGCACGCCCTCCACTTCGCGCTCGATGCCGGAAAGCGTCTTGTGGCCGGCAATGCCCACCGCGAAGCGCGCGCTGCCGAGCCTTGCCACCAGCCTGCGCTTGCCGCAGTGATCGCGCAGCCGCTGTGCCACTTCGATCAATACCTGGTTGCCCGTTTCGTAGCCACGCGTACCGTTAATGATCGCCAGCCGGTCCAGGTCGAGCAGCAGCACCGCTGTCCGGGTCAGGCTCGACTCGCTCCAGGCGAACATGGTGCGCAGCTTTTCCAGCGCGCCTTCGCGGTTGGGCAATCGGGTCAGTTCGTCGTTGGTCAGGGCGCGCTCGATGCGCCGGCTGGACTGCTTGTGGCTTTCCAGCTCGCGCTCCAGTGCGGCGCTGATGCGCGCCTTCTCAGTCAGGCGCTGGGTCGCTTCGCGCCTGACCAGCAGCAGATAGGATGCGGCCAGGAACAGGAAACCGAAGCCGCTCAGGTACGGCATGCGCAACATGCCGGTATCGGTTGCCCCGCCAAGCGCGGTCGTCGCCACCACCAGCGCAGCGGAACTCCACACCAGGCGGTTGGAAAAACGTGCCTTCTGGCGCTGCACACGTACGCAGTAAACGACGGCAAATGCCGCCGCACCCAGCGACAGCAGGCGGCTGACCCCATAGGCGGCTGTCGTTTCGCCGAAAAGCAGGAAAGCCTGTCCGCCCCACAGCAGCTCGGTCGGGGCATCGGTATCCAATGCGGAAAAGCGGTAGCCGTAGGCCATCAGTACATTGTCCACCGCCAGCACGGCCGAAATGAAGGCGATGCCGTAGGTCAGGCGGTATGCGGTCCGGCTTGGGTCAAGCGAGGCCACCAGGTAGCAGAATTGCGGCGCCAGCAGCAACGAGAAGAAATTAACCCATTTGTGCGCCGCGATGGCTTCTTCCAAACCGGGCGCCAGCTGTTGCTGCACGTTCGCGTACTGGAAGCAGGAAAATGTCAGGCAGATGACGGCAAACGCCCAGCACGAACGCCCGTACGAACTGTTGCGCGCCATCAGGGCGGACTGGAACGCAGACATTGCCAGCGCACCTGCGGAGATCAGGTAAAGCGAAGCAATGTGCGTATTCATAGGACCTTGTCTTTACTGTTATCAAAGGCGATTACCTCGTCGCCTGGCTGCGCCTCGCAGCCTGCGCCCATCGGTTCCCAACCGCGCCGGATCACGACGTGGTTCGAGTTGTAGCACAGCTCAATGCGACGTGCCTGCGGGGCTTCGCGTTGAACAAAATGCTCAATTGACGAAGGCATGCTGACCCGCATGGTCTGCGCGCGCAGGTCTTCGTCAGGGTGGTCCAGCACATGCACCAGCGGTACGAAATGCGCGGCGATCACCAGCGTGCGGCCAACGTTCACCGGCTCCGCCTCATAGCCGCGCTCGCGCAGCCAGCGCTGGGCATCGTCGCGCCGCGGCGCGGCAGCGCCCCAGGCGCTCGCAATCAGCTCCACCAGCCACTGGTTGCAGTTCTGGTAGCGCGTGCTGAAAGCGTAGGCGTTGGCGCTGTATTCGCCGGCCAGCAGCGAGAGCGGGGTTTGCGCGTCCAGCGCAGCCGCCTGCAGCGTGCTGGCTTGCTCCTCCGGCAGCAGCACCAGCGACAGGTGCCCTTGCGAAGGCTCTTCCGCGCCGAGCACGAAACCGGCCATGCCCTGGTCGAAGATGCGCGGGCGCTTTTCATCGCACGCGTAGTAAAGCTGGCGCACCGACCACGGGCTGTTCGGATTGCCTTTCAGCGCCAGCCCGGCATGCGAATAGCGCATGCCGAGTCGCGCCAGGTCCAGGCCGGCGCGCGACACCACGGCGGCTGTGGCCCCGGAACGTTCCAGTTCATCCTTCACCACGGCCGCAAAGCGCAGCACGTGGTCCTGCGCCGCCGCCGAAACTTTCGCCGGGCGGTCGCAGAACATCATTCCCCCCGCCTGCGCTGCGGCATTCCAGCCCAGCGCAAGGCAGGCGGCGATCAGATGGCGTGCGAGCGCAGTTCGCGTTGCCATGCGTCGTCGAGGGCCAGGAAGAAGGCCTGGCGCGTGTCGGCGTAAGCGAACTCGTAGCCATATGGACGCTCGCTGACCTGAACCAGCGCGCCGGCCGGCAATGCGCGATCAGCCAGGGCGGCTTTCGGCAGGGTCAGGAAGAATTCATTGCCCTGGCCTTGCAGTTTCAGGCGGGTGGCGCCCGGCTTGCCGGCTGCTTCGGCTACTTCGATGACGCGGTACTGGCCAGCGGCCACTTTCTTGTCGTCGCCGCTGGAGCTCTTGCTGGAACCGCCGATGGAGTCGGACACGCTACCGGAGGAAGCGGAACCTGCGCTCGAAGCGGACGAGGTGAAGCTATCGGCTTGGGCAGGGATGGCGATAGCGGCGGCCAGCGCGGACAGGGCGGCGGCGCGACGCAGGAAATGCATGGACATTGATGGATTCTCCGGTTGAAAAATTCGCTTGCATTATACGCGGCACCGCAGGCTGTACGACACGACTTTGGAGTTGCTGCCATAATACTTGTTTGTTTTTTTGGCAATCTATGGAGCCATGTCGAAACCTGTATCTCCGGTCGCCATCGACCTTCTCACCAAACAACTTGCCCATGAAATCCGCGAACAGCGCAAGATGGTCGCCTTGCGCCTGCACTGTGCTTTCCTGTACATGGTCGAAGCACTGGAGTCCTACCGCAGGCATTGGCAGGAAGCGGGCGCCGTCACCTACCAGGCCGCGGCGGAAGTGGGCTGGAATCCGCCAGCTGCCAAATGGCTCCGCTCACGGCCCATCGTGTTCGACGCAGGGTTGTGGAGCGACTATTCCGACAGCTTGCGCAAGCACGCCACCCCAGGCGACCAGGCACAGTCCGACCAGGAGGACGAATGGGTGTGGTGGAAGGAATCGATGCAAAACGTGCCCGACACAAGTGGCATCAAGCTGCGGCCCGGCCGCGAACCTCGCGCCGCCTCGCACGACTTCAGCCACGGGGTCACAGGCAACGACGCGGCATTTGCCGCAGCCTTGCGGGAACACCGCGGCGCCGTATTCTCCCTGCCTACCCTGATCGCCAGTGGCGACAAAGCAGGCATCTCCGACTTCCTCGAGCGCGTGCTGCCGGCAATCTGGCCGGAACTGGCCGAAGCCATCCTCGCTTCGCAGGATCGGCAACTGATCGATGACCTGCTCGACGAGCATGAGAGCATGCTCGCCTGGCTGGCCCATATGGAGATCGTGTTCGACGCCATTCCGCCCGCCATGTACGCCTATATCGCAGGTGCCGGAGGCGGCACGCTGATGCTGGAACTTCGCTTGCTGTTGCCTCTGCTGTTGCTTTGCACCGGGCGGGTGGTCGACAACATCATCGTCGAGATCGGCGAGCGTCTCGAATCCTCGCTGCCGGACGGGCGCGATGGCCTGGCATTTGACTGGGCGCCCGAAGTATTCACCGAGTCGCTGGTCCAGTTCACGCGCGCCGCAGATGAAGTACACAGGATTGGCACGCTGCGGGCCGAAGGGCGGGAAGATGAACTGCAGATGCCGCTCGTCACGCGCTCTGGCCTGGCAACACTGAAAGCCGCAATCCACAAGGACAAATCATGCCGCCGCTGCGGCAGCCTCGATCACCGGACGTCAGGCCCCCAGGTCGGTACGGTCGATTACGAATAAGGGGTACACCATGACCAACTTTGAGAAAGAATATTACTTCATCAAGCGGGGCCGCAGCGATTCGCTGCCTTCGCCGCGTCCTTTCCACGAAACGGAAGAACTCGAATACGAAACCAGGCCCTTGCCACCCGGCGCTCCGCCGCTGGCCTTCTACAATATTTCCAGGCAATGGGCTCGCCGGCTGGGTCACCCATCGCTGCCGGTGCCTCCCGATGTGATGTTCGAATTCGATAACCTGCTGGTACGCAAGCCGGTACGGGACGCATTGCTGGGACAAGGCGTCAGCCGCATCTTCACGCACCCTGCGCAGTATGTCCACGACGACAAGACGCTGCACGACTACTGGTACGTAGGATTCACCGGCAAATTCGCTTGCCTGGACTGGGAACTGTCGGAGATCATGGGGGAGGACAATGACGGCGACGACGAAGCCGACCGGGGGGCAAGCTCCAGCCCTCCCGACGTCACAACCTTCCGCTTCAACACACAGCTGATGGCTAGTACGCCAATCAACGAGCGCCTGCTCTTCGTCATCGATGGTTGCTTCTCTCCCGGCGTCGTATGCCACAAAAGCCTGCTGCCGCTGTTCCATGGCTTCGAGAACTGCGGCACGCGCGCAACCCTGGTGGAAGACTACTAGTCAGCCGGTGCGCGGATAGGTGAACGCGACGAAATGCACCAGGTTCAACAGGAAATGGGCGACGATCGGAATCTCGATGCGCTTCGTCCTTGAATACAGCAGCGCGTAACCCAGGCCGGCCAGGCTGGCAAGTACACCGAACTGCCAGCCACCGCCCAGGTGCGCAGCGCCGAACAGCAGGCCGGAGACTGCGACAGCGATAGTTTCGCTGTAGCGTGCGAGCTGTCCCTGGATGACGCCACGGAAGAAGGCTTCCTCCGCCACGCAGACAAACAGCAGGTTGATGACAGCGAACAGCGGCAGGAATGGCGACAGCTTGAAATCCGGATGCACGAATCCAATCGCCCAGCCTGTGCCGAGCACTGCGCACAACAGCCCCGCAAACACGAGCGCTTGCGACTTCGATGCGGCGGCAAAATCGCGCCAGGAACTGGCGCGGCGGCAGAACAACACGAGCAGCACCAGACCGACCACCCCTTTGTCGAAGTTCGCATACAAGGTATACGGCGCCGAATGGGGCGACAGCCGGACATCCTTCAAGAGCAGGGGATTGTCGTAGCCGGGTACCGCGTGCATTGCAAGCGCAAGTGCCAGCACCAGCGCCAATACCGTAAACAGCGCCCGCACAGCGGCTTTGCCATGGCGGGTGGCCAGCCAGGCGAAAGCCAGCAAGGCTGCCATGCTGGCCAGGGCGATGGGGCGTAACACGCCCGCCGCCAGCCCGGCGCCGGTCGCCAGTGCGAGCAAAACCAGCCAGAGATGGCGCAAGAAAGCCGGCTGCTCGCCAGGGGTGGAGGCCAGGCCGGAGCCGGCAATCGAAAGGCCCAGCAAGCCGAATGGCAGCCAGGCAGGCACGGAAATCAATTGCGGCTCTTGTCAGGCGAACTTAGAGAAGTCCGGTTTCCGCTTTTCAAAGAAGGCAGTGAAGGCTTCCTTGGCTTCGGCGCCGGTCAGCATGGATCCGAACTGCGCGCTTTCCACGTCGATGTGGGCTTTCAGCGCTTCGCGGCCGGCCTTCATCAGGCGCTTGGTCTGGCGGATCGATTCGGCCGGCAGCGCGACCAGCTTGGCCGCTTGCGCCTGCGCGTGCGCCAGCACCTGGTCGGCCGGCAGCAGCTTGGAGATCAGGCCCATGTCGTAGGCTTCCTGCGCGCTGAACGGCTCGCCCAGCATCAGCTTTTCCGCCGCGCGGGCGTGGCCGCCGTTGGCCGGCAGCAGCATGCTGGAACCGAATTCAGGGCACAGGCCCAGGGCCGCGAACGGCACCGAGAACTTGGCGTTGTCGGCGGCGTACACCAAGTCGCAGTGCATCAGCATGGTGGTGCCGATGCCGATCGCTGCGCCGTTCACGGCTGCCACGACCGGCTTGGTGCTGTTGAACAGGGCTTTCATGAACTGGATCACCGGGCGGTCGGTGAATGCTACGCCGTCGTTGGCGGTGGTGGTCATTGCGAAGTCGACCAGGTCGTTGCCGGCGGTGAAGATCTCCGGCTTGCCGGTGATCAGGATGGCGCGCACCTCGGCGTCGGACTCGGCGGCGTTGATGGTGTCAGCCATGGTCTGGTACATGGCGGAGGTGATCGCGTTCTTGCGGTCCACGCGGTCGAATTCGATGGTGAGGATGCCGTTGGCTTTGCTGGTCTGGATGGCCATTGTTGTCTCCATTTTTTATCCCGGTAAACCTGGGTCAGACCCAAGGGTCTGACCCTGTCTGCTCACAGGACTGTGGATGTGAAAAAGGCGGGCCATCTGACCCGCCTTGCTGATGCGTTATCGCGTCGTCGCGCGGATTATACGCGCTCGATGATGCCTGCCGCGCCCATGCCGGCGCCGACGCACATGGTGACCATGCCGTACTTCAGCTGGTTGCGGCGCAGTGCGTGCACCACGGTCGCAGCGCGGATCGCGCCGGTTGCGCCCAGCGGGTGGCCCAGGGCAATTGCGCCGCCCATCGGGTTCACTTTGCTGGTGTCCAGGTTCAGGTCGCGGATCACGGCCAGCGCCTGGGCTGCGAACGCTTCGTTCAGTTCGATCCAGTCCAGCTGGTCCTGGGTGATGCCGGCGGCGGCGCAAGCGGCCGGGATGGCAACCTTAGGACCGATGCCCATGATTTCCGGTGGCACGCCGCGAACAGCGAACGAGGAGAACTTGGCCAGCGGGGTCAGGTTGTGTTCTTTCAGGATCTTCTCGGACACCACGATCAGCGCGCCGGCGCCGTCGGACATCTGCGACGAGGTCGCGGCGGTCACGGTGCCCTTGGCGGCGAACACTGGTTTCAGCTTGGCCATGCCTTCCATGGAGGCGTCGGCGCGCGCGCCTTCGTCGGTATCCACGGTACGCTTGCCAACCTTGATCTCGCCGGTACGCAGGTCAGGGGTGCGGGTGATGATTTCGACCGGGGTGGTTTCGTCCTTGAAGAAGCCGGCTTGCTGGGCGGCGATCGCCTTGCGGTGCGATTCCAGGCCGAAGGCGTCCTGGTCTTCGCGGGAGATCTTCCACTGCTGCGCCACTTTCTCGGCGGTCAGGCCCATGC
>Ga0209050_1001285_pt1 | contig 28571 bp, 29 predicted proteins | sample Araplavi_mTSA_r2_FD_184276 | JGI IMG/M metagenome (GOLD analysis project Ga0209050, IMG submission 184276) | Arabidopsis root microbial communities from North Carolina, USA - plate scrape MF_Cvi_mTSA_r2 (SPAdes) (version 2) | ecosystem: Host-associated > Plants > Roots > Endosphere | place: USA... | reverse complement strand
CGCTGGTGGAGAGGGCTGGATTCGAACCAGCGTACTCGTAAGAGGGCAGATTTACAGTCTGCTGCCATTAACCACTCGGCCACCTCTCCGGCGAACCTCGAAATATAGCACGGTTTTGTGACTACCCAGAAATCCCAGCATCAAGAAGATGCGGAAGAACTGCCCGAGGCGTGAGCCCACGATTATCTCCGAAGTTCAACCCTCCGGCCGCTGCGCCTCCCGCCATGCGCGCGCTTCGCCGAAATGACCGCAGCCGATGAACGGCACGGGCGGGCGCAACGCCGAAAGAGGCGACGGATGATTCGACATCAGCACCTTATGGCGCCCAACGTCGATCAACGCGCGCTTACTCTGCGCGTGCGAGCCCCACAGCATAAAAACAACAGGTTTGGCGCCAGCCGAAACATGGCGGATGACGGCGTCCGTCAGCACTTCCCAGCCGCGCCCGGAATGGCTGGCGGGCTGCGCTTCTTCGACCGTCAGGCAGGTGTTGAGCAACAGCACGCCGTGCGTCGCCCATTTCACCAGGCTGCCGCCCGGATTGGGAAACGGCGGCTGCGGCGCGCCGAGGTCGCGCTGAAGCTCCTTGAAGATGTTGCGCAGCGACGGCGGCAACGCCACGCCGGGCGCCACGGAAAACGCCAGCCCCTCGGCCTGGCCGCGTCCGTGGTACGGGTCCTGGCCCAGGATCACCACGCGCACCTCTTCGGGCGGCGTGAGTTCCAGCGCCCGCAGCGGCTGCGGCGGAAAGATCACGGCGCCCGCATCGAGGCGTTCGCGCAGGAAACCCAGCAACTTCTGCCCGACAGCGCCGCCGAAAAAGTCGTCGACCAGCGGCTGCCAGCCGGGCGCTACCGGCCAGTCGGCGGGATCGCTGCTCGACAGCTGATCAGGCCGATTCATTTGAACAACGCAGCGAGGGCCTCGCCGGGCTCCTTGGCGCGCATGAACGCCTCGCCGACCAGGAAGGCATTGACGCCGGCAGCGCGCAGCGTCGCCACGTCCGAGCGCGTGGCAATCCCCGATTCGGTGACGGGCAGGCGGTCCGCCGGCAGCCTGGGCAGCAGATCGATGGTCGCCTGGATCGACACCTCGAAGTTGCGCAGGTTGCGGTTGTTGACGCCGATCAGCGCGGTCTTCAGCTTGAGTGCGCGGTCGAGTTCGGCAGCGTCGTGCACCTCCACCAGCACCGCCATGCCCAGCCCGCGCGCGATCGCTTCGTAGTCCTTCATCTGCGCGTCGTCGAGGCACGCGACGATCAACAGGATCGCATCGGCGCCCATCGCGCGCGATTCGTACACCTGGTACGCGTCGATGATGAAATCCTTGCGCAGCACCGGCAGGTCGCACGAGGCGCGGGCCTGCTTGAGGTAGTCCACGCCGCCCTGGAAGAACTGCTTGTCGGTCAGCACCGAAAGGCAGGCTGCACTGATCTCTCCGTCGCCTTCGGCGTAGCTCTGTGCAATGTCTGCGGGAATGAAGTCTTCACGCAGCACGCCCTTGCTCGGGCTGGCCTTCTTGACTTCGGCGATCACGGCGGCATGGCCGGCGGCGATCTTGGCGCGCAGCGCGGCTTCGAAATCGCGCGTCAGCACGCGGCTCTCGGCGTCGAAGCGAACGGCTTCGAGCGGCGCGCGCTTCAGGGCCGCGGCCACTTCCTGGTGCTTGACGGCAATGATCTTGTCGAGGATGTCGGACATAGCTTTGGGGTTCCGGTTTCTTGAGGCTCAGACGGCCGCGGAGGCCTTGACCAGTTCGGCCAGCTTGGCCTTCGCCGCGCCCGACGCGATGGCCGCGCGCGAGCGCTCCACACCCGCCGCCACCGAATCGACCACGTTCGCCGCGTACAGCGCGGCGCCGGCATTCAGCAACACGATGTCGAGCGCGGGGCCGGCGTGATTGTCGAGCACGCCGAGCAGCATCGCCTTCGACTGTTCGGGCGTCTCCACGCGCAGTGCGCGGTTGCTCGACATCTGGAAGCCGAAGTCTTCCGGATGCAGTTCGTATTCGCGGATTTCGCCGTCCTTCAGTTCGCCCACCATGGTGGCCGCGCCGAGCGAAATTTCGTCCATGCCGTCGCGGCCGTAGACCACCACCGCATGCTCGGCGCCGAGCCGCTGCAGAGCGCGCACCTGGATGCCCACGAGGTCGGGGTGGAACACGCCCATCAGGATGTTCGGCGCACCGGCCGGATTCGTCAGCGGCCCGAGGATGTTGAAGATCGTCTTGATGCCGAGCTCCTTGCGCACCGGCGCGACGTTCTTCATCGCGGGGTGGTGGTTCGGCGCAAACATGAAGCCGATGCCGCACTCCTCGATGGAGCGCGCGATCTGCTCGGGCTTCAGGTTGATGTTCACGCCCAGCGACTCCAGCACGTCGGCACTGCCCGACTTGCTCGACACGCTGCGCCCGCCATGCTTGCTCACCTTGGCACCCGCGGCGGCCGCGACGAACATCGAGCAGGTCGAGATGTTGAAGGTGTGCGAGCCGTCGCCGCCGGTGCCGACGATGTCCACGAGGTGCGTCGTGTCCGTCACGGGCACCTTGGTCGACACCTCGCGCATCACCTGCGCGGCGGCGGTGATCTCGCCGATGGTTTCCTTCTTCACGCGCAGGCCGGTGATCAGCGCAGCCATCATCACGGGCGAGCACTCGCCGCTCATGATGAGGCGCACGATGTGCAGCATCTCGTCGTGGAAGACTTCGCGGTGTTCGATGGTGCGCTGCAGCGCTTCCTGGGGGGTGATCATGGAAAGTCTCCTGGAAAGTGAGTCAGGAACCGACGCGAACGGCAGGCGCGTCGGTGAACGCGAGCTTGAGGCCGAAGCCGATGAAAAGCACGCCGGCGGCGCGGTCGAGCCAGTGCATGCCTTTCTGCACGGCACTGCGATGTGCCATCCAGCTCGCCGCCATGGCCCATCCGACGTTGACGGGGATGGCGTTGAGATTGAACAGCACGCCCAGCAACACGAAGGCCAATGCCTTGCTGTCGGTGCCCGGCGCGATGAACTGCGGCACGAAGGCCAGGAAGAACAGCGCAACCTTCGGATTCAGCACGTTGGTCCAGAAGCCGCCAAGGAAGATCGCCTTGAGGCTGCGCGCCTCGCTCACAGCGGCCACTGCCTCCAGGTCGGCCGGCGGCTTCGCGCGCGACAGCAGCGTGCGCACACCGAGGTACAGCAGGTACGCCGCGCCGATGTACTTGAGCACGGTGAAGGCCGTGGCGGATGTCGCCATCAGCGTGCCGATGCCGACCGCGGCGGCGAAGATGTGAACGAAGCAGCCTGCCGTGATGCCAAGCCCCGCCATGACGCCGGCGCGCACGCCCGAGCGCAGCGAGTTGGCCACGACATACAGCACGTCGGGGCCCGGCGTCAGGTTCAGTAGCCAGCCGGCAGCGATGAAGGCGAGCAGATGGGGAAGATCAGGCATCGCGTTCTCGCAGCACTCAGGACTTGTTGAAGAAGGCGCGGATCGCGCCGATGGCCCGGTCGACGCCTGCGGCATCGACATCGAGGTGCGTCACGAAGCGCAGGCGGTAGAGCCCGGTCGCGAGAATGCCCTGCTGATTGAGGCTCGCGAGCAGTTCCGAAGAACGCGCCTGCGCGGCGCCAGCAAGATCGACGAACACGATGTTCGTGTGCGGCGCCTCGACCTTCAGCCCTTCGATGCCTTCGAGCCCCTGCGCCAGGCGCTGCGCCAGTGCGTGGTCGTCGGCGAGACGATCGACATGGCGGTCGAGCGCATGCGAAGCCGCTGCCGCCAGAAGCCCCGCCTGCCGCATGCCGCCGCCCGCCATCTTGCGGATGCGGTGTGCCCGCGCGATGAACTCCCGCGAACCCACCAGCGCAGAGCCGATGGGCGCGCCGAGCCCCTTGCTGAAGCACACCGACACGCTGTCGAAACATTGCGCGATGCGGCGGGCTTCCGCGCGGATGTCGCTGCGATTGTTCAATGCCGCCTGCGCGGTCGCCGCATTGAAGAGCCGTGCGCCGTCGAGATGCCGCTGCAGCCCCTTGCTTCCCGCCAGATCGGTCGCCGCCTGAACGTACTCGAAAGGCAGCAGCTTGCCGCCCAGCGTGTTCTCCAGCGCCAGCAGCCGCGTGCGGGCGAAGTGCGCGTCGTCGGGCTTGATCGCCGCCTCGATCTGCGCGAGCGGCAGCGTGCCGTCGGGCGCGTGATCGAGCGGCTGCGGCTGCACACTGCCGAACACCGCGGCGCCGCCGCCTTCCCAGCGGTAGCAGTGCGCCTGCTGGCCGACGATGTACTCGTCACCCCGGCCGCAGTGCGACAGGATCGCGCAGAGGTTGCTCTGCGTGCCCGTGGGCACGAACAGCGCGGCCTCGAAGCCCAGCATGCCTGCAATCTTTTCCTGCAGCGCGTTCACGCTCGGGTCGGTGCCGAAGACGTCGTCGCCGAGCGGCGCCGCCATCATGGCTTCGCGCATCGCGGGCGTGGGCTGCGTGACGGTGTCGCTGCGCAGATCGACGATGGAGGAGCGTTCTGTCATGGCGGGTCAGTCCAAAAAGTTCTTGAGCATGGCGTGGCCGTGCTCGGTGAGGATCGATTCGGGATGGAACTGCACGCCCTCGATGCGCACATCGTGCGCGAAGCCGGTGTGCCGCACGCCCATGATCTCGCCGTCGTCGGTCCACGCGGTGATCGCCAGCGCCTTCGGGCAGCTTTCGCGCTCGATGGACAGCGAGTGGTATCGGTTGACGATGAACTTCTCGGGCAGCCCGGCGAACACGCCTTCGCGCGTGGTCGTGATTTCGCTGGTCTTGCCGTGCATGAGCTGCTGCGCGCGAACGATCTTGCCGCCGAAGGCCGCGCCGATGGCCTGATGGCCGAGGCACACGCCAAGAATGGGCAGCTTGCCCGCGAAGGCCTTGATGGCCGCCACCGAAACGCCCGCTTCCGCAGGCGAACAAGGCCCTGGCGACACCACGAGGCGCGTGACGCCGGAAGCGATCAGCTCGCCGATCTGCGCCACCGTGATCTCGTCGTTGCGGTGCACCTGCACGTCCGCACCCAGCTCGCCGAGGTACTGGACGATGTTGTAGGTGAAGGAATCGTAGTTGTCGATCATCAGCAGTTTCATGGCTTGCTCACAATCCGGTGCACGCCCTTGACGACGGGGAACACGTTGAAGTTGATCAGAAGGCCCAGCTTGAGGCCCGAAAGACGCAGCGCGGCCAGCACCTGGGCGCGATGCAGGTCGGTCAGCACGTCGACCGCCCTGAGTTCGACGATGACCGACTGCTCGATCACGAAGCCCGCGCGGTACACCTCGCCGAGCGAGCGGCCCTTGTAGCTGGCGGACAGCGCCACGTCGCGCGTGAAGCCGATCTCGCGCTCGGCCAGCTCGATGGCCAGCGCCGCGGCGTAGGCCCCTTCATCGAGCCCCGTGCCGAGCACGCGCTGCACCTCGACGGCGGCGCCGATGATCTCGTGAGAGAAATCGTTCTGAATGTCGGATGCGGTGCTCATTCCAGCCCCTCCTCGACCAGTTCGGCCGCACGCAGGAGCGCGCGCGCCTTGGCCTCTGTTTCCTTCCACTCCAGCTCGGGCACCGAGTCGGCCACCACGCCGGCCGCGGCCTGCACATGGAGCATCTGGTCCTTCACGATGCCGGTGCGGATCGCAATGGCCACGTCCATGTCACCCGCATAGCTGATGTAGCCGCAGGCGCCGCCGTACAGGCCGCGCTTGGTGGGCTCCAGCTGGTCGATGAGCTCCATCGCATGCACCTTGGGCGCGCCGGTCAGCGTGCCGGCCGGGAAGGTGGCCTTGAGCACGTCGATGGCGGTCATGCCGTCCTTCAGCGTGCCTTCGACATTGCTCACGATGTGCATCACGTGGCTGTAGCGCTCGACCGCGAAGGCTTCCGTCACTTTCACAGTGCCGGTCTTGGCGATGCGGCCGATGTCGTTGCGCGCGAGGTCGATCAGCATCACGTGCTCGGCGCGCTCCTTCGGGTCGTTGATGAGTTCCACCTCGGCCGCCTTGTCGAGCTCGATCGATGCGCCGCGCGGGCGCGTACCGGCCAGCGGACGGATGGTGATCTTCTGCTCGCCGTCGCCCGTGTTCTCCTGGCGCACCAGGATCTCGGGCGAGGCGCCCACCACGTGGAAATCGCCCAGGTTGTAGTAGTACATGTAGGGCGACGGGTTCAGCGAACGCAGCGCGCGGTACAGCGACAGCGGCGACTCGGTGTAGCGCTTGCTGATGCGCTGGCCCACCTGCACCTGCATGAAGTCGCCGGCGGCGATCATTTCCTTGGCGCGCTCCACGGCCGCAAGGTAGTCGGCCTTGGCAAAGCTGCGCTCCGGCGGATGCGGCTGCGTGGGCCTCACGACGGGCGCGCTCACCGAGTACTTGAGCTTTTCCTTCAGCTCGCGCAGGCGTCGCTTGCCCACGGCATAGGCCTCGGGCTGCTTCGGATCGGCATAGACGATGAGGTAGAGCTTGCCCGACAGGTTGTCGATGACCGCCAGTTCCTCGCACTGCAGCAGCAGGATGTCGGGGCAGCCCAGCGTGTCGGGCGGGCAGCTGTTCTCGAGCTTGCGCTCGATGTGGCGCACGGTGTCGTAGCCGAAGTAGCCGGCAAGGCCGCCGCAGAAGCGTGGCAGCCCGGGGCGCAGCGCGACCTTGAAGCGCTTCTGGTAATCGGCCACGAAATCCAGCGGATTGCCCTTGGCGGTCTCGACGACCTGGCCGTCGGTCACCACCTCGGTGACGGCTTCGGCACCGAAGCCCGAGGCGCGCAGCAGCGTGCGCGCCGGCAGGCCGATGAAGCTGTAGCGCCCGAAGCGCTCGCCGCCCACCACGGATTCGAGCAAGAAGCTGTGCTTGCCACCGCCCTGCGAATGGGCCAGCTTGAGATAAAGGGACAGAGGCGTTTCGAGGTCGGCAAAGGCCTCGGCCATCAGCGGAATGCGGTTGTAGCCCTGGGCGCTGAGGCTCTTGAATTCAAGTTCGGTGATCACGGATTCGTTCTCCAGTTGCCGGCCGGCACTCCTTTGGCCGTGGCAAGGTCATTCACGGATGGTCCGGCGTCGTCGTGTGTGTCGATCCGGAACCGCGGGCGCACGGCGTGCGCCGTGCAATCAAACAGTCAGCGAAGTATGGCGACGCCAGGGCCAGGCTCCCCGGCTGCCTTCACCTGTTTGAATGATGTGATGAACGAACATATGAGCCGCGGAGTTTAGCCCACGAAAACGCGCAAGCGTGCACCGCGAGCCGCGAACCTCGGTTTTGAGGGTTCCCCCCGAGGGCGAAACGTAAAACGAAAAGATACATTCGCACGACCGTTCGCAAAAACCCAAGGAGTCCCCCGTTGACCGCTCTTTCGCTTCCGGGCGCGTTCTTCTCGCGCCTCGTCCTGGGCGTTTGCCTGGCCACCGCAGCCCTCGGCGCCTCGGCCGCGCAGGTCGACGTGGCCGGCGTCAAGCTCGAAGACCAGATGGATCTGCGCGGCACCCCCGTGGTGCTCAATGGCGCGGGCATTCGCTACAAGGCCATCTTCAAGGTCTACACGGCCGGCCTGTACATGAGCAAGAAGGCATCGACCACCGAAGAGGCACTGGCCTCGCCGGGCCCCAAGCGCGTGGCCATCACCATGCTGCGCGACATCGACGCGAACGAGCTCGGCAAGCTCTTCACCAAGGGCGTGGAAGACAACTCGCCCAAGAGCGAGATGGTCAACCTCATTCCCGGCCTGCTGCGCATGGGCCAGATGTTCGCCGACCAGAAACAGCTGAAGGCCGGCGACACCTTCACCATCGACTGGCTGCCCGGCACCGGCACGGTGATCACCGTGCGCGGCGTGGCGCAGCCCGATCCGATAAGGGAACAGGCCTTCTTCAACGCGCTGTTGCGCATCTGGCTGGGGCCGAATCCGGCCGACTGGAAACTGAAGGACGCGCTGCTCGGCAAGCAATAGCCGGGCAACAAGCAGGCAGCGCCGCTATCGCATCGCGGCCGCCCCGAACTCGGCCAGCGAATCGACAAAGCCATCGGCATCGACGCCGCGCACCGGCTCGCCGTGGTTGTAGCCGTAGGTCACGAGCACCACGGGGCAACCCGCGCCACGTGCGGCGCGCGCGTCGTTGCTCGAGTCGCCGATCATCAGCGTGCGCGCGGGCTGGGTGCCCAGAGCTTCGCAGGTCTTCAGCAGCGGCAGCGGATCGGGCTTCTTGCGCTCGAAGGCATCGCCGCCGAACACCAGATCGAAGAAGCCGTCGAGGCCCTTGCCGGCAAGCAGCGGCTTGGCGAACGAAGTCGGCTTGTTGGTGAGGCAGGCCAGCCTGAGGCCTCGCGCACGCAGCGCCTTCAACCCCTCGATCACGCCGGCATACACCGCCGAATGCTGTCCGTTGATGGCAAGGTAGTGATGCTGGTAGCGCTCCCACGCGCGATCGAACAGCGCCCGGGCCTTCGCTTCGGCAGCGCCGGCACCCGACGGCGCCATCACGTGCACGAGCGCGGAATGGATCAGGTGCTCCGAGCCCTTGCCCACCATCGCCTCGATGGCGGCAGGTGCCACATGCGGCAGCGAGAGGTCGTCGAGCATGCGGTTCAGCGACGCGGCGAAGTCGCCGAGCGTGTCGACCATGGTGCCGTCGAGGTCGACGATGGCTGCGTCGAAGTGGGTGTGGTCCATGTGGAAAGAGTTCAAGGCAGAGAGCAACAGGAAAATCGAAAGCGGCCGCCCCCCTCAACGGCGGGAGCCCACGGCGTTCTGCATATTGTTTCAAAAATGCCGCCACCACGCGTCGGAAACTTTTCCCGGTCTTTTGCACACCTACCGTCCATCGTTTGCAAAACTCACCACCGAGGAACACTCCATGCGTCTCACGACGAAGGGCGGCTTCGCCTTGACGGCCATGATCGATGTCGCGATGCGCGAGCGGGACGGCCCCGTGCCATTGGCGTCGATCAGCCAACGGCAACACATTGCCCGCTCTTCGCTGGAGTTGCTCTTCAGCAAGCTGCGCCAGCATGCGCTGATCAAGGCAACGCGTGGCCCCGGAGGCGGCTACACATTGACGCGCAGGGCTTCCGAAATCACCGTGGCTGACATCCTCGCCTCGGTCGATGGCCAGCCCGTGGCGGACACCGATGCTTCGCCAAAGAAGGACACCGGCGGCAAGGGCTGCTATTCGACCGACGCGCTGTGGGCCTCCGCGAAGCACCATGTCATGGAGTTCCTGGGCTCCGTCACGCTGCAGAGCCTGGTCGAAGAGCAACTCGCCAAGGGCGTGCGCGTCGAGCCCGAAGCGCCGACGAAGAGACAGACCCCGCAAATCTCCGCCGTCACGCCGATGCGCGTGAATGCGCCGAACTCCGTGTTCGCCTGGAACGGCGTGTTCGCCAAGCGCTGAACGCCAGGCGCGTGCGGGCTCAGGCCTGCTGCGCTTCGGTCAGCGCCTGCGCCGCCACCACCGCCTCGGTGCGGTTGCGCACATTCAGCGCGCGGAAGATCGCCGCAAGGTGGATCTTCACCGTGCCCTCGCTGATGCCGAGGCTACGCCCGATCAGCTTGTTGGGCTTGCCTTGCGACAGCAACTGCAGCACCTCGACCTGCCGCTCCGTCAGCACGTTGCGCAGGTGCTCCAGAGTCTGGCTGCCAGCGCCGCCATTGCCGCTGCGCACCAGCGCCTCGGCGCCGGCCTGCGGCGCCACGCCGGCCACGATGCCGGGCGGCAGCGCAGCCAGCATCATCGGCGGCACGTACACGCCGCCGGCCAGCACCAGCCGCACGGCCGAGAGCATGACCTCGGGCGAGTAGGCCTTCGGAATGAAGCCGAGCACGCCGCGTTCGAGCGCGCTGCGCATGATGGCCGGGTCTTCGTAGCCCGACAGAACGATCAGCGGCACGGCCGGATGGCGGCGGCGGATTTCGTCGATGTGGGCCTGGCCGTCGGCGCCGGGCATGTTGAGGTCGATCAGGGCCAGGTCGAGATCGTCGGTGGCTCCGGCAAGCAATTCGTCGACGCTCATCGCCAGAACGAATTCGATGCCAGGCTCCAGCTCCGACAACTTGGCTTTGACCGCCTCGATGACGAGCCGGTGGTCGTCGGCGATCAGGATTTTCATGATGCTTTTTCCCCGTGTCCCAGCGTGCAGTGAATTGCAGGCGCTGAAGATACCGGCGAATGCCCCGTGCAGCAAGGGCGGCGGCCCCACCAACGGCATAGACCCCAAGCGGTATGGCGCGGGGCGAGAGCCATTTGAAAGAATGAACGCCTACTCGAAGAACCGGGGACATGGGCATGTGCCATCGCAGCAGACTCCGGCGCAAGGCATCCTTCGCAACGCATGGCTGAACGAGCCCACGCATGGCTCGCCTTCTCGACTGCTTCTCCAGCTTCATCTCGTTCGGACTCGCGCTGGACGCGTCGATTGCGGCCGGCGCGCCGCCGCTGCTGCCGCACGAGACCGCACAGCAGCAGGCCCGCCAGCTGCTCGATGCGGCGCGCGCCGCCGCCGAGGCCTCGGGCACGCCCGCAGCGCAGATCGAATCGGCAACCTTCGCAATGGTGGCCTGGATCGACGAAATCCTCGCGCGCCATCCCGGCGCTACCGCTGCCGTCAACACGGCTGGCGCAGCCCCGCTGCAGGTGCAGCTCTTCAACTCCAACAACGCGCACAGCGAGTTCTTCCATCACCTGTCGGCCCTGACCCCACAGGACGACCCCGTGCGCGAGGTGTACTGGCATGCGCTGGTGCTCGGCTTCAAGGGCCAGTACTACTTCGAGGATGGCGACCACGGCGAGCTCGGCAAGCTCAAGGAACTGCACGGCCGCCAGCTTCAGCTGCGCCCGCTGTCCACCGGCAGCCCAGTGCAGGACCGCGTCGCGCCCCAGCCCCACGACGTGCCCGGCCCGCGCGGCCCCAGCGACACGCGCCGGCGCGACCGCACGCTGTTGCGCAGCAGTGCCGCGCTGGCGCTGATGCTACCGCTGCTCTACCTGCTGTGGCTGTGGTCCACCGGACCGCCGGCCACCGCCGCGGGCCCGGGCCAGCGCGTGGAGCAGCACCTGCAGACTTTCGCTTGCGCCGACCTCACGGCCGGCATCGACCCCGAGGGCCGCACGCACGTTACGGGCTTCGTCTCGGTGCCCGGCGACCTGCCGCGGGTCGAGAGCGAAGTGAGCGCGATTCCCGGCGTGCAAGCGCCGCAATTCGACATCGGCCTGCGCGTGTGGCCCCACTGCGAGGTGTTCGCCATCCTCAAGCCCTACCAGGCGCGCAACCGCGAGAAGGTCTACGGGCTGGAGGTAGACGCACCTTCGGCCCGCGAAGGCGACCTGCGCGAGGGCGATGGCGTGCGCGTGCGGGTGGTGGCGCCGCGCCACGACAGCTACATCTGGGTCGACTACTACACCGCCGACGGCTCGGTCATGCACCTCAACGCCGGACAGGCGCCCACGCGGCTGCGGGCCGGCGAGACGCTGGAGCTGGGCCGCGACGTCCCATCGAGCTGGCTGGTGAGCCCGCCCTTCGGCAGCGTGCTGATCACGGTGCTGTCGTCGCCGACGCCTTTTGCAGAAACATCCGGCCGGCCGCCTTTCGAGCTGGCCTCGGCCTACCTGCTGCGACTGCGCGAGGCGCTGGCGGCGAGCAAGAACAGCGAGCGGTTGATCGCGGACTTCGTGTTCCTCGAAACCGTTCCGCGCTGAGCGCGTTGCCGTTCCCCGCCCACCGCTTCTGGCGGCTCGGCGGCTTGCGGCGCTGCGCTCACTTCGCGTCGACGCGGATCGCGCGAGCGCTGAAGTTCACGTCGAGCGCCTGCGCCTTGCCGGTAGTGACGGGCCGCACTTCGCGCCAGCGCGCGCGGTCGAGATCGCGGAACGCCGCCATCACGCCGATGGACTTCGCATCGGGCGGCAGGTTGAAGTCGAGCTTCTTCGTCTCGCCGGGCCGCAGCAGCACTTCTTCGCGCTGCACCAGTTCCGCGCCGAGCGTGGCCTGGTCCTTCTCGAACAGCGAGAAGAAATCGGCGCCCTCGAAGGGACCTGGCGACTTCAATGCATACACGCGCACGGTGAGCGGCGAGGCGCGGCCGCGCGCATCGGGGTTGGCGTCGGCGCCCGCCGTGAGCGTGACGGCCACCGTGGTGACGACCGGCTTGCTTGCGCAGCCCGTCATCAAAAGACCCGCTGCAGCAAGGCCAAGGACCGCAATGCGGCGCCGCGTTGCAGCGGCAAGGAAGCCTTCATAGGACGAATGGTGTGTACCCAGCGTGCGCATGCTATTCCCTTCGTTGCATTGACCGGTCAAGACGCATCTTTGATTATCACCAGCGAACTCCAACAGGCAACATGCTGACCAACGAACTTGCAGCCACACTGCTCGCGCCCATCGGCGAGGCCTCGCCATGCGGCGACGATCTCGAGTACGACGCGGACTTCATGGCGCTGGTGGCGGCCGCGCAAGGCAAGCCCGAGCAGCAGTTCGGCGACACCGTGATCCCCGCGGTCGAACCCGAGTGGCGCGAAGTGGGCGAGCAGGCCGGGAGCATCCTGCGTCGCAGCAAGGACGTGCGGGCCGCGGTGCTGCTGCTGCGCGCATCGACGCACCTGCAAGGCGTGCCCGGCTTCGTTGCCGGACTGCAACTGCTGACGGGTCTGCTCGACACCTTCTGGGAAGGCATACATCCAAAGCTGGATGCCGACGACGACAACGACCCGACGATGCGCCTGAACGCGCTCGCGCCCTTCTGCGACGAGAGCCAGACGATGCTGCGAGAGCTGTACGACGCACAGGTGGGCGTGGCGCCCGGCGTGGGGCCGATACGCGTGCGCGACATCGCCGTCGCCCACAACGCACTGGGCGCCGTGAGCGGCGAAGCCACCTACTCGGCCTCGCAGGTCAAAGGTGGCCTGGAGGCCATCCACGCGTCCCAGCCCGAGCCGCTGCGAACCGCGATGGACGTGCCCGCCCACCTCGAGAAACTGCGGGCCTTGCTGGTCGATCGCACCGGCCGCGCCGACGCCATCGACCTGACCCCGCTTCGCACCGTTGCCCAGGTGCTGAAGAAAGCGTGCGGCGCCGCCGCTGGCACGCCTGACGAAGCGCCAGCGAGTGCGGATGCCGAAGCCGACGAATCGCAGGCGGCCGGCACCACCGCCCGTTCCACCGTGATGCGCGGCGAGATCCAGAACCGGCAGGACGCGCTGCAGATGCTCGACCGCGTGATCCGCTACCTCGAGCAGGCCGAGCCCGGCAACCCCGCGCCGCTGCTGATCGAGCGTGCCAAGAAGCTCATCGGGGTGAGCTTTCTCGAGATCATGGCCAACCTCGCGCCGAACGCGATGGACACCATCGAAACGGTCACCGGCCGCCGCCCGTCCGAATAAGCCCGCCCTTCCCGACACCCGCACCCATTCACACCCGCAAGGAGCATCTCCATGGCCAAGAGCAGTCAGAAATTCATCGCCCGCAACCGGGCGCCCCGGGTCCAGATCGAGTACGACGTGGAGCTCTACGGGGCCGAGAAGAAGGTGCAGCTGCCCTTCGTGATGGGCGTGCTGGCCGACCTGTCGGGCAAGCCGGCCGACCCGCTCGCGCCGGTGGTCGACCGCAAGTTCCTGGAGATCGACGTCGACAATTTCGACTCGCGCATGAAGGCCATGAAACCGCGCGCGGCGTTCGCGGTCGAGAACTCTCTCACCGGCGAAGGCGACCTCAAGGTGGAACTCACCTTCGAGAACATGGAAGATTTTTCGCCCGCCGCCGTGGCGCGCAAGGTCGGTGCGCTCAACAAGCTGCTCGAGGCGCGCACGCAGCTGTCGAACCTCGTCACCTACATGGACGGCAAGGGCGGCGCCGAGGACCTGCTGGCCAAGGTGCTCGAAGACCCGGCCCTGCTGCAGACGCTGGCCGCGAGCAAGAAACCCGAAGACGGCAGCACGTCCGCCGCCTGACACCCATCCGAGCACACGAGGAGTAAACCACCATGGCCGAAGCACTCGAACAGAGCGCGCTGAAAGATGTCGCGTATGCAGGCAGCGACTTTTCTTCGCTGCTGCAGAAGGAATTCAAGCCGCGCAGCGACGAAGCCAAGAGCGCCGTCGAAGCAGCGGTGCTCACGCTGGCGCAGCAGGCGCTGGCCAACAGCACCGTCATCGGCAAGGACGTGACCCGGTCGATCCAGGCCATGATCGCCGCGATCGACGCCAAGCTCACCGACCAGGTCAACAGGATCATCCATCACCCCGACTACCAGAAGCTCGAGAGTGCATGGCGCGGCCTGCACTACATGGTGAACAACACCGAGACCGACGAGAACCTCAAGATCCGCGTGATGGACATCTCCAAGCAGGAGCTGGCCAAGAACCTCAAGAAGTTCAAGGGCGCGGCCTGGGACCAGAGCCCAATGTTCAAGAAGATCTACGAGCAGGAGTACGGCCAGTTCGGCGGCGAGCCCTTCGGCGCGCTGGTGGGCGACTATCACTTCGACCAGAGCCCGCCGGACGTGGAACTGCTCGGCGAGATGGCCAAGATCGCAGCCTCGGCGCATGCGCCCTTCATCACCGGCGCCAGTCCCAACCTGATGCAGATGGAGTCGTGGCAGGAACTCGCGAATCCGCGCGACCTGACCAAGATCTTCTCCACCCCTGAGTACGCCGGCTGGCGCAGCCTGCGTGAATCGGACGACTCCAAGTACCTCGGCATGTGCATGCCGCGCTTCCTGGCGCGCACGCCCTACGGCGCCAACACCAACCCGGTGGAAGAGTTCGATTTCGAGGAAGACACCGCCGGCGCCGACCACAGCAAGTACGCCTGGGCCAATGCCGCGTATGCCATGGCGACCAACATCAACCGCTCGTACAAGCTCTACGGCTGGGGCTCGCGCATTCGCGGCATCGAGTCGGGCGGCGCGGTGGAGAACCTGCCGCTGCACACATTTCCGAGCGACGACGGCGGCGTGGACCAGAAGTGCCCGACCGAGATCGCCATCAGCGACCGGCGCGAGGCCGAGCTGTCGAAGGCCGGGCTGCTGTCGATGATCCACCGCAAGAACTCCGACTTCGCGGCCTTCATCGGCGCCCAGTCGCTGAACAAGCCGGCCGAATACGACGATCCCGACGCCACGGCCAACGCCAACCTCGCGGCGCGCCTGCCCTACCTCTTTGCCTGCAACCGCTTCGCGCACTACCTCAAGTGCATCGTGCGCGACAAGGTGGGCAGCTTCAAGGAGCGCGAGGACATGCAGCGCTGGCTCAACAAATGGATCATGAACTACGTGGACGGCGACCCCGCCAACTCGTCCGAAACCACCAAGGCCCAGAAGCCGCTGGCCGCCGCCGAGGTGATCGTCGAGGAAGTGGAAGGCAACCCGGGCTACTACACGTCCAAGTTCTTCCTGCGCCCGCACTACCAGCTCGAGGGCCTCACGGTCTCGCTGCGCCTGGTGTCGAAGCTGCCTTCGACCAAGGGCGGCACCTGAAAAGTCCCGCGGGTTTTCTTGAAATTCCCGGTTCCGTTTCGTTCTCTCTGTAGCTGCCGCGTATCGGTCGTGTCTTCAAACCGCCGGCAGCCTTCGTCTTCAACCCAGTCATCAACCGCCCGAACGCAAATCGGGTTCCAAGGAGTAGGAACATGTCTTCTGACTTTCACATCAAGCTCGACGGCGTCAAGGGCGAGTCTTCCCACAAGGACCACAAGGACGAGATCGAGATCTCGTCGTGGACCTGGAACGTGAGCAACTCGTCGGGCTCCGGCTCCGGCGGCGGCTCGGGCAAGGGCAAAGCCACGCCCGGTGAGTTCCACTTCACGCACACCTACGACAAGGCATCTCCGGTGCTCGCCAAGAACTGTGTAAGCGGCAAGCACTTCAAGGACATGATCATGACCTGCCGCAAGTCGGGCGAAGGCCAGCAGGAGTACCTCAAGGTCACGATGAAGGAAGTCTTCATCTCCAGCGTCGCCCCCGGCGGCGCGCAGGGCGGCGATGTGCATGAACAGGTGCTGTGCTCGTTCAAGGACATCGAGTTCGCCTACAAGGCCCAGGACGACAAGGGCGCTGCGGGTGGCGAAGTCAAGTTCGGCTGGAACGTGGCGACCACCGAAACCCGCTGACCGAAAGCGGATTCGTCGAGTACGGATTCAGGCACGGCACCGTGCCTGGCCCGCCCCCTTACGCGTCCCTCACCGGAGCAATGCGATGGCATTCAGCACCCCAACCATTGGCGACAGCGGCGCGCTGCTCACCACCTACAACATCGACTGGTCGGTCGGCCGGATCGGCTCCAACACGCGTGAAGACGTGATGCTGGTGCAGGCACTGTTCAAGATCTTCTACTACGAGCTGATGGGCTTCAACCACGACTTCGACCCACCGCCCGGACAGACCGAAGTGATCGGCGTGGACGGCTACTACGGACCGGTCACGCAGAAGCACATCACGCACTTCCAGCAGCAGATGGTTGCGACCGGGCGCAAGGTCCTGCCGGACGGCATCTTCGACCCGTTCCGGGACCCCGGTACGTCCAGCACGATCAGCCATTCGCGCTACGCGCTCGACCTGCTCAACAACGGCTGCGCCAACTTCTGCAAGGAGCAGGGGATCGACAACTACACCAACCTGCCCAACCGGGAAGACATGCCGCTGTTGCTGCGCAGCGCATTGAAGCGGGTCAAGAAGACGGCCAGCAAGTATGCCTACGGCGCACCCGCGAGGGTTCCGGTCACGGGCGGCATCTGAGTTTCCGCCCCGCCCCTCGGCAACGAGCAAGGGCCTGGAGCGATCGTCCGATGGACGGTGCTCCAGGCCCTTGTCTTTTGTTCGAAGCAATTCAAGAGTCAGTCGGCCGACGCAACGCTCTCTGGCAGCAGCCGCGTCGCATCGTCGCTCTCATCCTCGATCACCCACAGCGTGAGCGCCGTGTAGTTGTCGTACCCCGGCTTGGCGTTGGCCTTCACCTGCGCGTCGATCAGCTCGGTCCACTGGCTGGGCGTGCGCGAGGCATGCAGCGTGTCGATCAGGCGCTCGTCGCCCAGCGGCTCCCACACGCCGTCGCTGCACAGCAGCAGCACGTCGCCTGGCAGCAGGCGCATGCGGTCGGACACGGCGATGTCGGGCGCCTCCTCGATCGAGCCCAGCGCCGACAGCAGCATGTTGCGCTGCGGATGCAGCCGCGCACCCTCCTCGTCGAGCATGCCGCCGGCCACCATCTGCTGCACCAGGCTGTGGTCCGTGGTGCGCGCCACGATGGCACCGCCGCGGAACAGGTAGGCCCGGCTGTCGCCGCTGTGCACCCAGGCCAGTGCATGGTCCTCGAGGTCGATGGCTGCGAACACGATGGTCGAGCGCATGCCCGCGAGCTTGCCGCCTTCGGCCTGCCGCGCCACCACGTCGACGTTGGCCTGCTCCACCAGCCGGCGCAGCGTGGGCTCGTCGAGCCCCGGCGCGGCCGAGAAGCCGCCCAGCACGCTGCTGCGCGCGGTGGCCGCGGCCACGTCGCCCCCGCCATGGCCGCCCGCACCGTCGGCCACCAGGCAGGCGACATAGCGCTCGTCGTGCCAGTGGCCGTGGACGTCTTCGTTGTAGGTGCGGCCGCCCTGGCGGGAGAGCGTGACGATTTCGATTTCCAAGCGGGTGCCTCGCGGGTGATGCGGTTGTAGTTGTCGTCAGGCTTCGGACTTGAGGCGCGCCATCTGCTCTTCGTAGGCTTCGAGGAAGGCCTTGCCGAAGAGGCTGTGGAAGTCGTCCTCCGCCTCGCTCGCGATACCGCCGTAAAGCGACACGAACTGGTCCCAGAGCTTGGCCTTGCGGTTGGCGCTGAAGAGCGCGTCGAGCGCCGACTTCGCGCTGATCTTCTTCTCCAGTTCGGCCGGCTCGAAGCGAGCGATGACATGGGCCAGCGCCGCACGCATGCCCACCATCACGCCGAACTGGTGCGCGCGCAAGTCGTTGTAGGCATCGCGCATCGCGGCCTCGGGCGGCATGAAGCCACGCACGCCAGGGCCCAGCAGATGGGCCAGCGCCACCTCGACCGTGGGCGAGAACTTCAGCGGATTGTTGGCCTGCGACGCGATCATCGTGACCTCGGCGCGCACCTCGCGCTTGAACTCCTGGCGCGTGAGCAGCAGCTGCAGCGTGCCCTCGGTGGCACTGCGCAGCATCGCGCCGATGCGCTCCATCAGGCCCGGCGTGAGCATCTCGGGCGGCTGGTGCGTGCTGGCGAGGCCGCGCAGGAAGGCGGCGAGCAGCTCGTCGTCGGTGGCCATGCGCGCGGGCGTGGGCGCTGCCGGGCGCGGGACCGGAGGCGGCGGTGCGACGTGAACTGCGGGCGCGGCCGCCTCGAGCGGCTTGGCGGCCCCCTCGGGCCCGCTGATGCGGATCGGCTGGCCGGTCTCGTCGTCGAACTTCGCCACAGGTTGTACGGGCGGCAGTGGCGGCGTGATGGCCTTCGGCGGCGTGAAGCCGAACTGGTCGATCGGGAGATGGTCGGAGCGCGGCGTGGGCGTGGGAGGCGCCGCCTGCTGCAGGGCCGCCAGCGGATCGGCATTGGATGCGGTGTTGGGCTGCAGCAGCGGATCGGCCAGCGGCGACAGCGCGAGCGGATCGCCTCCGATGCCGCCACCGCCGCCCATGCCGCCGAACAGCTCGTCGATGCCCGCGGCCTTGCCGTGCAGGGGCGGCGCGCCGAGGTCGGAGAAATCGTCGAGCGCGCCGAGGCCGACCGCCGGCGCGGAAGACGGCGTGGGTCCGAGCAGGTTCGCGAAGGGATCGATCTGCGCGGCCTGCGCGTTGCGCGAGCCGCTTTCCATCGGGTCGGGGAACAGCAGCGAATCGGGCAGTGCCGCAGCGGGGGCGGAGGCGGGTGCAGATGCAGCCGGTGCAGCCGGCGGCGCGAGGCCCGCCAGCAGGTCGGCGAAAGGATCGTCGCTCGACGGCGGGGCAGCGGCCGAGGCCGCGGAAGGCCCGCCCAACACCGTGTTCGGGATGACCAGCGACGGCGGAGCGGCGTCGGCCGTCACGCGCACCGCGAGCTCGAAGCTGCCGACCACGAGCCGCGCGCCATCGGCCAGCGCGACTTCCTTGCCCGAGCCCAGCGACACGCCGTTGCATTGCATCGGGTTGCTGCCGCGGTCGATGAGAAAGTACTGCCCGTCGCGGCACAGCACCTGGGCGTGCACGCGCGAGACCGTGCGGTCGGGGTCGACGAGCACGAGCGTGTTGGTGTCGGCGCGGCCGATGGTGCCGCCATTGGGTCCGAAGTCCGCGGCGATGGACTGCCCCGCCGGGGCGCCTTGCCGGGTGATGACAGCGATATGGATCATGAAACGGCCCCTGTCGCCCGTCGCGAGCGAAACAACTCGAGGGAAGTATTCATTCCGGCCGGCACCTTGGCAATCTCGCCTAAAGAGGTATGCCGTCGCCGAGCCAGCGCTGCTGCCGCGACGCCGGCGCGCTGGTCGGGAACAGTGGCGCGCGCGCGTCGAGCAACGCGAGGTGCAGCGCGGCCGCCACGCGTTGGCGCTGGAAACCCTGGCGCAGCACGCCCGTGCAGCTGTCGGGCGAGACGGGCTGTCCCATGAAGAGCCGTGTCCCGGGGGTGAAGCGCGCACCGTTCTTCTGCCACCACGCGCGAATCTTTTCGATGTCGGGCCACGGCAACGCGATGTCCTCGGGCAGCTCCACGTTGTCGTCGTCAGGGTCGTCGGTCGGTCCGTCCTCGAAGCCGTCGGGCGGCGGAACCTCCATCTGCGCGAGATTGAAGTCCACACCCGTGATGGTGACGAAGGCCTCGGCCGCGATGCGCGCTGTGGCCGGCTGCGCCATCTGCTCGATGAGCCAGGGCACGTAGCGCGCATCGCCGATGAAGCCCGAGCCGATGATGCGCAGGCGCTGCGCCTCGGGCAGCGTGGCGCTGTCGAGCAGAAGCGCATGGCCGGGGGCGATCTCCATCGCCTGCAGCGCGATCTGGAATGCGCGCGGCTGGCGCGGCCCGCTCTTCAACGCGAAGGCGGCGAGCGCATCGAGCGCCTGCGCCCGGTCGCCGAGCAGCACCGCCGCCCACGCGGCCCAGAAGCGCAGTTCGGGCTTGGCCTCGCCCAGCAGCGACTGCGCCTGCGGCAACAGGTCGGCACGGCCCAGTTCGCCGGCCGCGCGCAGCGCGCGGATGCGCACGCTGTCGGGCGCGCTCGCGAGCAGTTCGCCGAGCAACGGGCCCGGATCGCGCCGATGCAGCGCGCAGGCCGCCACGCCGAGCTTCTGCCGCAACGGCGAGGCATCGTCGAGCAAGGCCTTGACGCGGCCGCCCAGATGCTTCGGCTCCACCCAGCCGAGCGCGGAGATCAGGCCGGGTACGACCTCGGGCAGGTCTTCTCTTGCACGCTCGACCAGATCGTCAAAACGGCTGTCGACCGCTTCCATGGCGAGCACGGCTGCGACGAAGAAATCTTCGGGGCCTTCGTTGTCGGTGAGGGCCAATGCATGTTGCCAGCCTTCATTGCCGGCGACGCGCAGGCCGTCGATGTGGGCGGCGAGGCGTTCGTCGAGGTCGGCGAATTGCTGGGGCGAGTAGTTGGGAGCGTGGACTGCGCTGGTGCGTTGGAGCCAGAGGAAGGAGGCTTCGTCGGCGTGCTCGGCGACAACGGAAGACAGTGTGTCGGAGTCCACGAGGCGAGCTCCTACTCGAAGTGCAGCCGCACGATGGGCAGTGTCTCGTGCCAGGCGCAGCAGAGATTGACGATCAGATCCCATGCGTCGGCGTCCGCCCTGTCCCAGATCCATTCGTGATAGTGGATGGTGCGCGGATCGTTGAACATGGCCTGCGCGCCGCTGACTTCCACCGCCTCGTCGGGATCGTTGGGATACGCGAGCGTCAACGCGTCCCACAGCGCAAGGGTTTCGAGCAAGCCCTGCTGGACTTCGGGCTGCACCGGCTGCGCGAATTCGATCTCGATCAGCAATGCGTAGTTGCCACCCATGTCCTCCGGGAACTCGACTTCGAAAGGCGGCTCCTCCGGAGCGGCCGGACGCACGCCCCTCTCGCGGAGCAAGTCAAGCTCGCGCTGGCCCAGCACCCCACGCGCTGCGCGAAGAAAGACTTCGTGTTGGCGGCAATCCGCCAGCATTCCGCCCAGCACATCCAGGGCCGTGACAGGGAGATCCTCGACTTGCAGTCGCGCCTGCACCGACGTGCCGGCGACGCGAAGCTCGGCCGGCACAGAAGGAAGCCGCCTCCCCGGAAAGAAGAACCCCGCGTCGACCGCATCAAGAAAAACACGAATGCGCCGCTCCACAAGCCCGACCGAGCCTTCGGGGCCGTGCTCCAGCGTGGCCTGAAGCAGAAGCTGCCCGCTGTAGCTCTCAGACGAAGAAACGTCGAAGCCAGTCATGCGCGCGCTCCTCGGACATGCCTTTGATGAATATCTGGTCCAGCGCCTCGTCGGGCGCCACCACGTGCGCGATAAGTTTGCCCACGGCGCCATAGATCGGCACGGTCTCTTGCCGATTCGCGTCACCGACTTGCGGCCCATCGCCGGCGCGCAAGATCACGCCGGCTTTGCCGAGCGCAAGCGCGGACACCCCCGCGGGCGCACTTCGCTCAAGGGCTGCCAGACCGCCAAGCGCCGCCGCCGCTTCGGCTCCGAGGAAGGTCAACCAGTTGACGGCCGCGACACCATGCAGCGCCCCATTCGACATGCGCAAGGCATCACCGTAGCCGAGGCCCGGATACCGCAGCATCAGCGGGACCGACCATCGGAGAACTTCCCGATCCACCAATGAATCCGCGTCTTCCCAGAGCAGAGAGTAGCCGGCATATCCACTGCTGAGCGGGAATTCGGCGAGCGCATCCTGGGCCAGCGCGATCACCTGATCGGGATGGTCGCCCCACTCGACGGGTAGCGCCATTCGCAGCACAAAGCGCGGCGGATCCAAAGGCCCCGCCAACGACATCCTTATCGCGGGTGACTGAATCTGGCCGGCTTTCTTGCCCGAATGCGCCCGGTGGCTCAGTATTTTGGTTGCGAGTGCGTCTGGATCCGAAAACCAGTGATTCGGTCCCTCAGTCGCCTTGGCATCCTGAACGCGGAAGCGCTTCATGTCGCCAGTGCGATAGAAACGCTGCTGATTGCCAAAAGCGTCCATGTACGCGCGCAGAAATCGCGCAAGGCCCGCTCCAATGTTCTCAGGCAGGCCATAGGCAAACGCGACGATCTCGACGCAGGGCGTCGCCACGCTCTCGCCATCGTCCGTCAGGGTGAACAGGGACTCATCCATGAGCTTTTTTCCTTTCAGGTACACAGGCAGTCGGCACCTTTGGCGTCCTTTGCCCCTTTTTTTCTGACCTTCATCTCTGTCAGCTTCTTGTCCGTGTCCGGGTGTGTTTTTCGCAGAATGTCCTGGTTGTCCGTAGGCGAGTCATTGGGAAACTTCACCTCGACGATATGGTCCACATCGGCAAGCGTCAGCGCTTTTTTTCCAACGGCTTTCGCTGCATCGAACAGCAGGATGTCCCACCTGGCATATCCCGAACCACTGCCGATATCCATGCCATGTTTGCCGATGAGTTTCCCACTCTTTAGATCCTGCGAGACCTCCGTGAGCAGGCCCGGTTTTCCGCCACGCGGCTTGGGATCGACTATGTTGCGCATGCGGCGCTGGTACTGGTCGGTGGAAGCCTGCCCTGGCGGTAGTTTGGCGTCAGCGGCCTCCTTGTCTTTCAGGGCCTGGCACGCGGCTTCGCAAAGCTCTTGCGCCAGGGCAGCGTCCCCCAGGGCGTCGATCAACGGCTGCTGCGCCACCCCACCCAGATTCGCCGCGTTCTCCGAGTTGTGGAACATCTTGTCCGTGAGCCGGGCCGTGTTCTTGCCGTCCATCTTCACGTCGAAGGAGTAGAGGATCCAGGTTGCCTCCTTCATGAACGTGCTGGACTTCACGCCACCGGCCACACCGGCGTTGTCTCCGTTGGACAGCGCGAACTTCGAGCCCTTGTTGGCCGCCATCGCCTTGTCGCCTTTGACGGTGGAAGTGCCGTTGGACAAGGTGATGGAGTTGGCGATGTTCGGGTAGGGCACCGGCACCGGACCGCCGGGGCTCGGCGTCTTGCACACGTCGGGGATGGTCGCGGTGCTGATGCCGATGCTGAACTTGTGAACCAGCGTGAGACTGGTGCCGTTGACACGGATGGTGAGCGGCACGGCTTAGTCCCCCATGCCTCCGGTGCCGCACAGCAACACCGCCCCGCGCTCGCCCGATTCCGAACTGGCCCACACCATCGACAGCGGCCCCTTGTCGTAGCGCTTGTAGCTCGCGATGACCGCCAGCGCGATGTGCAGCGACGAGCCCGCTGCGCCCACATCGCCCCAGCAGTCGGCCGGTGCAATGAAGTCCGACGCCGCGCGAAAGCGCTCCCCGGTGCGCAGCGCGGCAAAGCCGAACTCGTCGGCACGATAGGCCTCCCCATTGAGGTCGCAGAACACGTTGTGCACCTGCTCACCGGGAGGCAGCGCCTGCAGCGCTGCGCGGAAAGCCTGGGTCAGGCCCTCGCCGACGCACACCTCGCCCGTCTTGATCAGCCTGGGCTCAATGCCGATGCCGACCGACACAAGTTCACCGAGCGGCGCAATACCGCACAGCTGCGCCAAATGAGGCGTTCCGAACAACACCGCGCCAGCGGCCTCGCCGGGGATGAAGCCCCAGGGATTGTTGAGCGGGCCGCCGCCGTGGAGTTGATCGCAGGCTTCGACCCATTCGAGCGTCTCGGGTGCGAGGTACGAGTCGGCGCCCGCCACCACGCACGCATCGAAGGCACCACGCGCGCAACCAGCCTCGGCGGCAGCTATGGCCATGTGGCCCGCTGCGTGGCCGACCTCGAAGCGCGCGATGCGGGTGAATCGATCACCCATGCGCTCCCGGATGGCCTCCAGCACCCCATCGGCCAAGCCGTCAGGCTGTCCGGGCCGAGGCGGCGGCAGCGCCAGTGCAAGGCCGATATGCGGCGACACGTTCTCGCCAAGCTCCGTTAACGGCGTCAACGCTTCCTCGATGGCCGGCAGCAGCAGCGCACTCAGGCGCGCGGCACCATCGAGGCCCACGTCGAGCCAGGGTGCCCGTGCGATACGCATCGGCTCGCCGGCCGTGTCGACCATGTACGGATGCTCCGAGAAGCCACACACGCCGGCGCGCGCCGCCGCAGCGCTGGCCCACACATTGCGCCCGATCGGCGTGCTGGCGCCAAGCCCGAGGATCTGCAATGCGTTGCCAGCCATGCTCAGGCCTCCACCGCTTGCTCGGGCACGGTCTCGCCCAGGCGCAGCAACCGTTTCTCGACGATGCGCGTCTTCAGCAGCTTGTGAACCTTGGGATGGCAAGGCAGCGCGCTGTGCCAGACCAACGAAACGCGCATCACTGCCGGCTCGAGGATCACGGTGTGCAATTGCGGTCTCACATGCAGCACCTGCGTACCGTCGGAGAAGAAGGTTTCGAGACCCAGCAGCACGCGCGGCAGCGTGAAGCGAATCTCGGGCTGCTGCGCCAGATGCACCATCAGCACCGGCTCATCGCCCACGAGAAACTGCGGCGCCTGCTGATCTGCAGGTGCGCTTTGATAGTGCCGGTCATCGAAGTCCACCGGCAGCAACGGCAACCGATCTCGCTGCCACGCTTCGTCATACGTCCCCGCGAAACCCGCCCGCGGCTGCCAGTGGTTGCACAGCGGCCCAAACCCCGCGGGCTCCGGCCGGTCGCTCCACGTCCGCACGCATTGCTCCGGATACTCGATGTTCGGCAGCCGCAGGCCCTCCGCATGCGCGGCCTCGAGCGCGAAGCCGGTGCCCACGGGGTTGCGCACGTCGAACTGCGGATTCGGCGCATCGCGCGTCCATGGATCGACACCGCCGTAGGCGCGCTCCCACACCAGCGGCATCGTGCTGAAGAGTTCGGGCTCCGACGGCGAACCGCCCAGCCACACGCGATCGCCCGTCACGCGCAGCCGCTTGGCGACCGGACCGACGCGTAGGCCCACGTCGAGCTGCGTCACCGGCACGCCGCCGGGCGCATGCGCATGGCCGATGAGCAGCACGTCGGTCGTCAGCTTGGTGCGCACCAGGTCCATCTCGTAGAGCAGGCTCGGCTGGGGCGCGGACTCGTCGATGAAGACGGGTGCCTGCGCGACGGGCGGCTGTTCGGGCGCGATGCTCGTCTCGCCATCGGGCGAAATGTCGAAGCTGCACTTCACCGCCACGAGCCAGATCTCCGCCCCGTCGCGGTCGCGCACCCAGGTGCGTTCGGCGGCGTAGGGCGTGCGGTTGTCGAGCTGCCACATGGCACGCCTCTTCAATTGATGCCGACGTACGCGCCCTTGACGCGGTTGGCGCCGCGCGAGCGAGAGAGCACGTAGTTGCCGTTGATCAGCACCTTGCCCGCGCGCGTGAGCACGATGCTGGCCTCCCCGCAGCGCAGTTCGATGCGCTCGCGCGCCTGCAGCACGACGCGTTCGCCGTCCACACGTGCATCGAGCGCCGGTGTTCCGGTGCGTGACGGCTGCAAGCGCCCGACGATGACGGGACGCCGCACCTCGCCCTGCTCGAAGGCCACGACGATGGCTGCGCCCGCATCGCCGGGCGTCAGCCCCACGGTCGACAGCGCCTGCACCGGCGCCATGCCGTCGCCCAGCGTGACCAGGAACCGCCCTTCGGCATCGAAGCCCGCGAAGGCGGCCACCGCCACGCCCTGGCCCGACAGTTTCGACCAGGCCGCCACGCTGTGCAGCACGCTGCGCGCACTCTGGAGATCGGTGTGGTCTTCCACGGCTCAGTCCTCCCCCAGGTTGGAGCCCTTGATCTTGATCGAGCCCCCGGCCTTGAACGATGCAGTGCCATCGGCCTTGATGGTGATCTTGGCGCCCTTGATGGTGATGCCGCTGGCATTCATGACGATCTTGCTGCCGCCTGCCTTGAGCATGATGGTGGGCGCCTCGACCATGCAGATCGCGCCCGCCTTGATCTTGATCGGCCCCTTCGATGTCTCGGCGATCACCGCCGCCGACAGCTTGTGCGGGCCGCCCACGCTGATCGACTGCAGCGCGCCCACGCTCACTTTCTGCAGGCCGCCCACGCTCACCATCTGTGCACCGCCAACGCTGACTGTCTGCACGCCCCCAACGTTGATGGCTTCGCCCGCGCCCACGCTGTGCATGCGGCCCGCCCCCACCGTGTGCGCCTCGGCCACCGAGATGGTCGTGGTCTGCATGCCGTTGACTGTGTGGCTGCGCCCGCCGTTGACCGTCACGGTCTCGCCGCCGTTCACGGTCTCGGTGCGATGGCCCGTGATGACGATGGTCTCGGTGCCGCCCACGGTCTCGCTGCGGTTGGCGCCGATCGACACGGTCTGATTCACGCCCACGTGCTGCTTCTGGTTGTTGCCCACGCTCTCCGAGTCGTCCACGTCGATGGTGTCGGTGCGGCTGTTGTGCACGGTGGTCGTCTGGTTGTTCTCGACCGTGGTGTTCATGTCGTACTGGCCGTGGATGGTCACCTTCTCCTTGCCGGCGGTGTCGTCCATCGACAGCTCGTTGTAGCCCTTGCCCTTGTGCGTGTTCGACTTGATGCCGCTCACCACGGCACCTGCCGGCAGGCCGAAGGGCGCCATCGATTCGCCGTTGTAGAAGCGCCCGATGACGATGGGCTGGTCGGGGTCGCCGTCGAGAAAGTCGACGATCACTTCCTGGCCGATGCGCGGAATGCTGATCGCGCCCCAGCTCTTGCCGGCCCAGGGATGCGACACGCGCACCCAGCACGAGCTGTTCTCGTCGTTCTTGCCGTAGCGGTCCCAGTGGAACTGCACCTTCACGCGGCCGTGCTCCTCGGTCCAGATCTGCTCGCCGCTGCGGCCCGTGACGATGGCGCTCTGGGGCCCGGGCATGGTCACGCGCGGCGTCAGGCGCGGCGGGCGCCACGGCGTGTTCAGCGGAATGACCGTGAGCAGAAAGCTGCTGCTCGCGCGCTGGCCGGTACGCAGCGCCGGCGTCTCGGCGATCAGGTCGCTCACCAGCTCGCCCAGCCCGGCGTTGACGGGGTCATCGGCCAACGCCTCGTGCAGCACGCTGCCGATCGGCCGCTGGCCCTCGGGAAAGTTCGCGCCCTCGTAGCCGGGGTGGCTCGCGACGAAGGTACAGGCCGCGATCAGGTAGTCGCCGTCGCGATTGCCGTCGGGGTCGCCCTTGAACGAGAAGCTGCGCCCGGCGGTCACGTCAGGCCAGCCGGTCAGCGCCCAGTGGCGCTGCCGCCGGCCGACCAGCTCGTCGAGCCGCAGCTGCGCGAGGTTGTCGGTGTCGTCGCCCGACTGATAGCCGCCCGGGAACTCGAACACTTCCAGGTCGGACAGCTCATGCGTGTCGGGGTCGCCCTTGTCCGCGTCCAGCTGCTTGCTGATGACCTTGAAGTCGCGATCGCGCGACGCGAATTTTCCCGAATCGAACTGCCGCGAGCTGACCCAGCGCGTGATCTCGTTGAAGCGCCCTTCCGACGCGCCGCGCTCGACATGGTTCAGCGTGTCGGCAACCGGCAGTTTCTCGTGCGCCAGTGTGCTGGCATCCGACAGGTGCAGGGTGCCGGGCGCGTCGTGCGCATCGAACCAGTAGTAGATGCCCTCTTCTTCCAGAAGGCGCGAAAGAAACTGGTAGTCGCTCTCCCGGTATTGCACGCAGTAGACGTGGGGTTCATGGGGCCCGACCACGCCGCCGGCCTTGATCTTCTTGAGGCTGCCGATGGGGCCGTCGTCCAGCACGGCGTCGATCACATCCAGCACCGGCTTGTTCTGCAGGATGCGTGCGTTGACGCGCTTGCTCAGCAGCCAGAACCACGAGCGCAGGCTGATGCGGTACTCGAGAAAGCGCCCGCTTTGCGACACGCGCGTGAAGCGCACGGCATGCCCCTGGCAGTGCCGCTTGTGGGTGTCGCCGTCGGCATCGGCGAACTCGATCGCGACATCGAAGGAGCGGCCCAGTATGTCCGCGGCATCGATGCTTTCGTTGTCCGTCAGCACGGTGAGTTCGTAGGCCGAGGGGCGCGCGAGCACCTCATGGCCCGCGATGCGCCAGAACATGAGCTTGTCGACGACGGGCGAATCGCCCTGGATGCTGAACTTGTGATCGGCCATGCCATGCGCTCCCTCTTCGTGCTCCTTTGCGAACCATGCCGCCTCGCGGCCTCGCCGTGAAGCAGCCGTGTGGCCTATGGCGCCAGCAACAGCACCAGCGTCTGGCTCGGCACCGTGCGCACACCCGGGCAATTCGTGCTGTTCTGCAGCGACACGCTGGTGAGCCGCGATGCGGGCATGCCCATCAACAGCACCGTGAAAGCCCCGGTGAGATGGCGGCTCGGCCCCATCACCGTGCCCGAGGCCACGCCCAGCAGCACGCCGGAGTTGTCGCCGTTGGTCATCGGAATGGTGGTGCCGAGGTTGTGGGCCGGCCCGCCCATGATGAGGATCGTGGGGCAGTTCGGAATCGCCATGGGGCCCATGGCGATGTTCGGGTACGGCACCGGAATCGGCGACGGCGCGGCGGGCGTGATGCAGACATCGGGAAAGCCCATGTCCG
>Ga0209050_1001282_pt1 | contig 28698 bp, 26 predicted proteins | sample Araplavi_mTSA_r2_FD_184276 | JGI IMG/M metagenome (GOLD analysis project Ga0209050, IMG submission 184276) | Arabidopsis root microbial communities from North Carolina, USA - plate scrape MF_Cvi_mTSA_r2 (SPAdes) (version 2) | ecosystem: Host-associated > Plants > Roots > Endosphere | place: USA... | reverse complement strand
ATCAGCCCGCCGAACACGACGACGCGCGGGTTGCGCATCGCCATCACGATCTTGATTTCATGGCCGTCGACCACCACCGAGCCCGGCGAGTCGAGCAGGTCGGGTTCGGGCACTGGAACCGGTACCGGCAGGCCGTTCGCCTTCGCGTGGTCCTTCAGGAAGCCCTGCAGCGTGTTCTCGAGCGCATCGATCGCGACGTCTTCGGTCCAGCCGCTGTCGATCATGGACTTCAGGACGTCGTCCGGGCTGCGGCCGGCCTTGGCCTGGTCGACGATCCATTGCCGCAGTTCGGGCGTGATGTTCTGCTTGGTCGTGCTGTTCATGGTGGGGGTCAGCTCAGGTGGACGCGGCCTGCCCGCCGTCGGGCAGGCGGCGGCGAAAGACCAGCCGGTCGGGTTGCGACACGGCGGGATCGAAACGGTAACCGTCGGCGTTGAATTTTTCCAGCCCCTTCGGCGTGGCCAGCTTCTTCTTCACCGCGTGCCGGGCCATCAGCCCGCGGGCGCGCTTCGCGAAGAAGCTGATGACCTTGTACTGGCCGTTCTTCCAGTCCTCGAACACGCAGTCGACGACGCGCGCCTTCAGCACCTTGCGGCGCACCGCGCGGAAGTATTCGTTCGACGCGAGGTTGACGACCACCGGGCTGGCATCGGCCGCGAGCCGGTCGTTCAGGTGCTCGGCCAGCGTGTCGCCCCAGTAGTCGTACAGCGTGGCGCCGCGCGCGGTGGGCAGCGGCGTGCCCATCTCGAGCCGGTAGGGCTGCATGCGGTCGAGCGGGCGCAGCACGCCGTACAGGCCCGACAGGATGCACAGGTGCTGCTGCGCCCAGGCCAGGTCGGCATCGCTCAGCGTCGGGGCCTTCAGGCCGTCGTAGACGTCGCCGTCGAACGCCAGCGCGGCCGGGCGGCTGTTGGCGTCGGTGAAGCGCGGGCTCCAGGCCGCATAGCGCTCGACATTCAGGGCCGACAGCGATTCGGAGAGGTGCATCAGCGCGGCGATGTCGGCGACCGACTGCGTCCTCAGCACCTCGATCAGTTCGGCCGACCGCGGCAGGAAGGATGGCATCGTCGGCTCGTGCGCAGTGCGCAACGGCGTGTCGTAGTCGAGGGTCTTGGCGGGCGAGAGCAGGAACAGCATGAAACCGGTGCGCGGTGCAGGACGAAACGGAAACCCCGAACTCTATCGAATCGGCGCGCAACATCTGGTTTCCAGGTGTGCCCGCGCTTCGGCGGCATCAACGGAAATCGCGACTTCTTGCCACCAGCCCGCCGAGCAGCGGCGTGTGGTCGATCATCTTGACCGCCAGCAGGTGCATCACGTCGCCCTGGCGCTGCCACTGGCCGTAGACCGTCAGCAGCCGCGAACCGAGCAGGGCCTGGCGCTGGGTCTCGAACACCCGCGGCCAGACGATGATGTTGACCGCGCCGGTCTCGTCTTCGAGCGTGACGAAGATCGTGCCCTTCGCGGTCTGCGGCCGCTGCCGGTGCGTGACCAGACCGCTCGCGCGCGCCAGCCGGCCATCGGGGTAGCCGCGCAGCACCGCCGCGGTCTGCACCTGGAAGGCTTCGAGCTGCGGGCGCAGCAGCGCGAGCGGGTGGCGCTTCAGCGTCAGCCCGAGCGCCTGGTAGTCGGCCAGCGTCTCGTCGGCCTCGGCCGGCTCGGGCAGCTGCAGCGCGGGCTCGTCGACGCGGGTGCGGCTCAGCATCGCGGTGGGCCGGGTGTCGACGCCGGCCACCGCCCAGGCCGCCTGGTGGCGGTGGCCGCTCAGGCTGCGCAGCGCATCGGCCTGGGCCAGCGACTGCAGCTCGTGCGCATTCAGTTCGGCGCGCCGCGCCAGGTCTTCGGGGCTCGCGAAGGCGCCGTGCTCGCGGGCCGCGGCAATGCGCCGGGCCGCGGCCTCGGACAGGCCGCCGACGCGGTTCAGCCCCAGCCGCACCGGCCGCAGCCCGTCGCCGTGCGCGCGGGGCCCGTCCAGCGGCCACTCCAGCGTGCAGTCCCACCCGCTGCAATCGACATCCACCGGCCGCACCTCCACCCCATGCTCGCGCGCATCGCGCACCAGCTGCGCCGGGCCGTAGAAGCCCATCGGCAGGCTGTTCAGCAACGCGGCCAGGAAGGCATCGGGGTGGTGGCGCTTGATCCAGCTGCTGTTGTAGGCGAGCAGCGCGAAGCCGGCCGCATGGCTTTCGGGGAAGCCGTATTCGCCGAAGCCTTCCATCTGCTTGAAGATGCGCTCGGCGTATTCGAGCGCATAACCGTTGGCGACCATGCGGCCTACCAGCCGCTCGCGGAACGGCCCGAGCCCACCCTTGCGCTTCCAGGCCGCCATCGCGCGGCGCAGCTGGTCGGCCTCGCCCTGCGTGAAGTCGGCGGCCAGCATCGCGATCTGCATCACCTGCTCCTGGAAGATCGGCACGCCCTTCGTGCGCATCAGCGCGGGCCGGATTCCTTCGGGGCAGTCGATCTCGTGGTCGGCGAGCTTCCGGTTCTTCAGGTAGGGGTGGATCATGCCGCCCTGGATCGGGCCGGGCCGCACGATCGCCACCTCGACCACCAGGTCGTAGTAGGTGCGCGGCTGCAGCCGCGGCAGCATGCTCATCTGCGCCCGGCTCTCGATCTGGAACACGCCGATGGTGTCGGCCTTGCAGATCATGTCGTAGGTGGGCTCATCGCCCTCGGCGATGTCCTGCATGCGGAATGCATGGCCCTTCTTGTGGCCGATGAACTCGAGCGCGCGGCGCAGCGCGCTGAGCATGCCGAGCGCGAGGATGTCGACCTTGATGAGCCCGAGCGCGTCGAGGTCGTCCTTGTCCCATTGCACGACGCTGCGCTTGTCCATCGCGGCGTTCTCGACCGGCACCAGCTGCTCGATCTGGTCGCGCGCGATCACGAAGCCGCCCGGATGCTGGCTCAGGTGGCGCGGAAACCCCACCAGCATGCCGGTGAGTTCGGCCCATTGGCGCACCACCAGCGAGTCCGGGTCGAAGCCGTTCTCGCGCAAGCGGTCGGCGCTGATGCCGCGGCCGTCGAACCACTGCTGGCTCTTCGACAGCGCATCGATGCGCTGCAGGTCGATGCCGAGCGCGCGGCCGACATCGCGCACCGCGCTGCGCGGCCGGTAGCTGATGATCACCGCGGTGAGCGCCGCGCGGTGGCGGCCGTACTTGCCGTAGATGTACTGGATGACCTCCTCGCGGCGCTGGTGCTCGAAGTCGATGTCGATGTCGGGCGGCTCGTTGCGCTCGGCGCTGATGAAGCGGCCGAACAGCAGCGTCGCGCGCCCGGGATCGACCTCGGTCACTTCGAGGCAGTAGCACACCAGCGAGTTGGCCGCGCTGCCGCGGCCCTGGCACAGGATGTCGCGATCGCGCGCCCAGCGCACGATGTCGGCCACCGTCAGGAAGTAGGCCTCGTAGCCGAGCTGCTCGATCAGCGCAAGTTCGTCCTCGATCTGCCTGGCCCATTCGGGCTTCAGCCCGTTCGGAAAGCGCTTCGGCACGCCGGCGTAGGTGAGCCGGCGCAGGTGGGCGATCGGCGTGCTGCCTTCGGGCACGACCTCGCGCGGGTATTCGTACTTCAGCTCGGCCAGCGAGAAGCTGCATTGCGCGGCCAGCACCAGCGTGTTGTCGAGCCACGCCGGCTCGTAGAGGCCGGCCAGCCGGCCGCGCGAGCGCAGGTACTGCTCGGCGTTCGGCGCGAGCTGCAGCCCGCATTCGGCGAGCGGCAGCTTCAGCCGCGTGGCGGTCAGCGTGTCCTGCAGCGACTTGCGCGAGCGCAGGTGCATCAGCACGTCGCCGGCCGCGACCACCGGCAGGCCGACCCGCCGGGCGACGTCCGCCACGGTGGCGAGCAGTTCGTCGTCGCCGGGGCGGTGCAGGCGCTCGACGACCAGCGCGGCCCGTTCGTGGAACCAGGTCTTCAGCCACATCGCATGCGCGAACACCGTCTCGAACGGCTGCGATGCCTCGGGCACCAGCAGCGCCAGGCAGTCGGGCAGGCCGGCCAGCGTCGGCGCATCGGGCACGCCGCCTTCGAGGTCGCACGGGTGGGCGCGGTAGTGGCCCTTGTCGGCACGGCGCCGCGCGACGGTGATCCAGTGCGACAAGTTGCCGTAGCCGCGGCGCGTCTTCGCGAGCAGCACGAGCCGCGCATGCGGGGCGCCGTCGGCCGGCAGCGTGAGCCGCATCTCGCTGCCGATGATCAGGTGCAGCTGGCGGCGCTGCGCTTCGACATGCGCGCGCACGACGCCGGACAGCGAGCATTCGTCGGTGATCGCGAGCGCCGCGTAGCCGAGGTCGGCCGCGCGGTTCACCAGCTCCTCGGGGTGCGAGGCGCCGGTGAGGAAGCTGAAGTTGCTGCGGCAGTGCAGCTCGGCGTAGGACGGGAGCATTTCTGGAATAACTGTATGTTCATACAGTATATGAAGCGCCCGCCGGACTGCAAGCGTGTTCAGGACAGATGGACCGCCCACCAAGCTGTCCGTGGGGTCAGGCAAGCGGCAGAATCGTTGCCCCTCCCGACGAGAGATCGCCCCGATGCCCCACGCCTTCCGCCGGCCCTTGCGCTGGCCCCTGCGACCGCTTCGCACGCTGTCGCTTGCAGCGGTGGCCGCCGCCGCATCGTTCGGCTGCGCCTACCCGCGCACCATCCACGTCTACGACGAGGAATGCCAGATCACAGCGCGCCAGATGGTGCTCGACGTGGCGGACGTCAACACGATCTCATCGTGCAGCGGCAACCACTGCGTCGTGCAGCTGGTGGGCCAGGCCGCGTTGCTGGCCGCCTCCACCGTGATCTCCGGCAGCATCGTCGTGACCGGCAATGTCGTCTACTGGCTCGAGAAGAAGCGTGACTGCCGGCCGAAGCCGGCACCCTCCAACGCAATCGATGCAGGCCCACCCGCGTGATCGTCCGGTCGTGATCGAGCAGAACGGGTTCGAGGAGGCCGGCTGCGCACTGGTGACCGCGGTGCTGCGCCACTGATGTCGTTCGCGCCGCGACACCCACCGCATGGCCTGCGGTGGCACCATGCGGCATAGTCCACCGCCTCATCCCCCCGCGGACCACCATGTCAGATCCGACCTCCACCCCGTCGCCGTTCACCGTCGGCAACCTGGCGACGCTCGAAGCGCTGTTCAGCCCGGTCGGCGAAGCGTCGATCCGCAAGGAAGTGCCGTCGCTGCACCCGGTGTACCGCCGCTGGCTCGAAGCCGCACCGTTCGCGGTGCTCGCCACCAGCGGCCCGGGCGGGCTCGACGCGTCGCCGCGCGGCGACCCGGCCCCGCTCGTCACCGTGCAGGACGAGCACACGCTGCTGCTGCCCGAGCGGCGTGGCAACAACCGCATCGACAGCCTGCGCAACATCGTCGCCGACCCGCGCGTCGCGCTGCTGTTCATGATCCCCGGCGTCGGCGAGACGCTGCGCGTCAACGGCCGCGCCCAGCTCAGCGTCGACCCTGCGCTGCTGCAGCGGCTCGCGATGGACGGCCACCCGCCGACGTGCGTGATCGTCGTGCACATCGAGACGGTGCTGTTCCAGTGCGCCCGCGCGCTGCAGCGCTCGAAGCTGTGGGCGCCGCCCGCCTCCGATGTCCGCAGCACGGTGCCATCGGCCGGCGCGATGCTGGCCGCGCTCACCGACGATGCGATCGACGGCGACGCCTACGACCGCGCGTTGCCCGAGCGGCAGCGCAGCACGCTGTACTGACTCCCTCGCCTTCACGATGACGAACCCGCCCTCCTCCCACGCCTCCGTCATGCTGCCCACCGAGCGGCTGCTGCTGCGCCCCTTGCACGAGGGCGACGCGGCCACGCTGCTGACGATCTTCGGCGACCGCGAGGCGATGCGCTACTGGAGCGTCCCCGCGTGGACCCGCATCGACCAGGCGCACGCGATGATCGAATGTGACCGCGTCGAGATGGCCGCCGGCACGCACCTGCGCCTCGGCCTCGAACGGCGGGACGACGGCGCGCTGATCGGCGTGTGCACGCTGTTCAACCTGAGCGCCGCCTGCCGCCGCGCCGAGGTCGGCTATGCGCTCGCTCGGGCCGCCTGGGGCCGCGGCCACATGAACGAAGCGCTGCGCGCGCTGCTGCAGCACGGCTTCACCGCGATGAACCTGAACCGCGTCGAAGCCGACATCGACCCGCGCAACCATGCCTCGGCCGCCAGCCTCGAGCGGCTCGGCTTCACCCGCGAAGGCCACCTGCGCGAACGCTGGATCGTCGGCGACGAGGTGTCGGACAGCTGGCTCTACGGGCTGTTGCGGCGCGACTGGGAAGCCCTCGGTGCTGGCGACGCATCCGGCGGATGAACGTGTCCGGAAACGGCCACCGCTGACTCGCCACCACCCCTACGCTCGCGTCGTCAACCGGAGAACACAATGGCCTCGATCCGCCAGGAAATCTCGATCAACGTCCCGGCCGGGCAGCTGTGGGATGCCGTGCGCGATGTCGGCGCGCTGCATACCCGGCTGGTCCCCGGCTTCGTCACCGATTGCCGCCTGGAAGACGGTGCCCGCGTCGTGACCTTCGCGAACGGCGTGGTGGCCCGCGAGCTGATCGTCGACCTGGACGACAGCGCGCGCCGGCTGGTCTGGAGCGCGGTCGGCGGCCGACTCACGCACCACAACGCGTCGGCGCAGGTGTTCGACGAAGGCAGCGGCGCCTGCCGCCTGGTGTGGATCGCCGACCTGCTGCCCCATGCGATGGCCCCGGCGATCGCCGCGATGATCGAGCAGGGCCTGCAGGCGATGAAGACGGCGCAGGAATCCGCCGGTGCACCGGAGGCGTAGCAGAACAGCCCGACGCTCAGGCCACGAACCGGCACGACGACGCCGGCGTGCGCGTGTCCATGTTGCGGCCGCGGTTCAGGTGGTCGTCGATCTCGGCGGCACAGCCGAGCATGCGCGGGTACAGGAAGATCGTGAACGCCGCCGTCTCCAGGTCGCGCTCGGCCACCTCGCCGTGCCGCAGCCGCTTCCACAGCATCTTCAGCAGCAGCGACGCGATCACCGCATCGACGTTGACGCAATAGACGTTGCGCGACACGCCGGCGTCGAACAGCGCCTGCACCAGCGCGCGGTAGAACGCGTGGAACACGTTGTGCTCGCCGCGCTGCTCGAACAGCTGGGCGATGAAGACTTCGCGCGGGTCGTGGTTGACCGGCTTGTCCTTGAAGACCGGGTGGTTCACGCCCGGCAGCTTCGCGATGTCGGTGCTGCCGATGCTGCGGCGCTCGGCCTTGTAGCTCGCATAGCGCTGCGCGGTGCGCCACGCGAGCGCCGCCAGGTCGATGCCGTGCTCCGGATCGCCGGGGTCAGCCAGCCGGGTGTCGCGGAACTGCTCGTTCAGGAACGCGATGCCCTCGTAGCCGTTGCCGCCGTGCGCATAGCCGGTGTGGGTCAGGAAGCCCACCAGCGCCTTGTTCAACTGCACGCGCTGCGCCGCCTCGGGCCCGTCGGCCGACACCGCGCCCTTCGCGCCCTGCGCCGAGATCGCGCCCGGGCCATTGGTCAGCAGCAGGCCGAACAGCGTCTGGAACACGAACAGGTCGTCGTCGACCGGCGGCAGCCCGATCAGCGCCGCGAACGCGGTCTCGGCAAGCGAACAGCGGCCCAGCAGCTGCGCATCGTCGAAGCCGCAGAAGTGGCCATCGTGGTGGCGCGTGCCCGGCGCCGACGCGCCGATCAGCGTGCCGAACAAGGCCATCCACCACGGCAGGCTCTCGGCGGTCAGGCGCGACACGCGCTTGGCCATCAGCGGTGTCCAGGCCAGCGTCGTCGTCGTGGCGGCGAGCACGGCGTTGGCCGTCGGGTGGCCGGGCAATGCGCGCAGCCAGCGCAGCAGCACCGATTTCGCGCCGCGTGCATCGAGCGCGGCCAGCAGCGCCTGGGCGCGCGCATCGGGCGCCGCGCCGACCAGGCCCTCGCAGCCGAGGATCTCGACCTTGCCAAGGTCGAAGTGCTCGTCCACCGGGTCTTTCAGGCCGGCGGCGGCGAAGCGGTCGATCAGCAGCCGGGCCGCGTCGCGCGCGCCCTGCTGGCAACGCGGCCCGATGATCGCGACGGCCGCCGCGATCACCGCGTTCGGCGCATTGCCGGCCTCGCGCGCGGCCTGGGCCGCGGCCAGCGCCGGCGTGCCATGCAGGTTGACGTGCGCGGCCACCGCGGTCGCGACCAGGCGCCGGTCGTTCTCGTCGCCGACCTCGTGCAGCAGCGCGAGCTTGACGAGCGACTCGAAGGCCAGCGTCGCCGCCTGCAGCATCGAGACGCCGTACAGGCTGCCGAGCTGCGTCTGCGCGTCCATCTGCGACGCGCCGGACGCGTCCTTCATCGCCTGCCGCGGCAGGATGCCGCCGACCTGCCGGTTCACCTGCTCGACCTGTGCACCATAGGGCGCGGCCGGCGCCACCACCTGCAGCGCGAGCGACGCCGGCAGCGCGAGCCCGGCATCGGACGCGAACCACGGCTTCAGCACCAGGCTGCCCTCGGGCTCGAAATCGGGCAGCGTCGCGTTGGCCCGCATCACCGCCATCAGCGCGCCCGGGATGTGCGCGATGTTGGTGACCAGCGCACCGCGCGCCGAGAAGCGCGGCTCATCGGGCGTGAAGATGCCGTCGACGCCGAACTTGTCCATGAACCAGCGCTCCTTCGCGCGGGCGTCGTCCTCGCAGCCGGCCATCGCGCCGGCATGGCCGACCGCGCGGGTCAGCCGGCTCTTCCAGCGGCCGACCACGCAGGCCACGACCGGCTTCGTGAACCGGGCGTCGAGCTCGTAGGTGCCGCCCGGCTCGCAATACAGCACCGCGGCCTTGCTGCGCGCGTCGTTGGCGAGCGCGAACGCGAACTCCGGCGCGGCATAGTGGATGTAGACATCCTTGCCGCTGGAGATCACGGTGGTCGTGCCCCAGCCGCTCATGCGCAGATACTGCGCGATGGTCGTCGAGAAGCCGCCGGAGTTCGAGAAGATCGCGATCGAGCCCGGCCGCAGCGTGTCGCCCGGGGCGTCGCCGCCGAGCGCGCCGCCGATGCGCACCCGGTTCCAGGCATCGGCCACGCCCAGCCCGTTGGCACCGAAGATGTCGACGCCGGCCTGCTGGCCCATCGCGCGGATCTCGCGCGCATCGTGCACCGCGATCTTCTCGGTGACGATGAACACCTTCTTCAGCTGCGGGTTCACGCGGATCAGCTCGGCCACGCCGTCGCGGGCGGCGGCCGGCGGCAGGTAGACCACGCCGCAGTTGAAGCGGTGGCCGGCCTGCAGCCCGTCGCGCACGTTGTTGTAGACCGGGATGTCGCCTGCCGCGGTGGCGAGCGCCTGGCCGCCCTTGCCGGGCGCGGTGCCGAACACCACGTTGCCGCCCGACCAGGCATGGCCGACCGGCGTCACCTCGCTCGATTCGGCGCCGAGGATGTTGAGCACGCAGACGCGGTCGTCGCGCGTCGCGATCTGCGCGAGCGAGCTGATGCCGACGTAGTACCTGAAGTCGCCGACGCCTTGTTTCTGCAATGGATTCATCTGCATGGGGGTCCTCTCTCGTCAGGCGGTTTCCGACAGGCCCAGGCCGGCCGCGAGCTGCGCGCGGCCGCCGGCCTTCATCCAGGCATCGGCCTGCTTCGCATAGGCAATGACCTGGCTGATGTCCGAATCGAAGCCGAACATCCGGTACGGCAGCCCGAGCTGGTCGCAGGTGTCGCGCAGCGCCGCCATGCCGCGCACCAGGTTCGGCCCGCCGCGCCCGAGCACCACGTACAGCGGCGTCGCGCCGTGCAGCCCGACGTGCTCGCGCAGCGCGTCGGCGATCGCGCGCAGCGTCTCGTGGATGTCGGTGTTGTTCGACTTGCCGCCGATGATGAACAGCACGTTGGCCTGCTTCAGCCAGTGCCGGAAGCAGATGCGCGCGACCTCTTTCATCTTCTCGTACGGCGGGTTGCCGCCGAAGTCGGACGAGATGATGGCCGCATCGCCGAGCATCTCGGTGACCAGCGAATTGGCGCCGCCGCCGAAGGTGGGCGCGAGGATGGTGCCGGCGTCGTTGACGACGTAGACGTCGCTCTGCCCCTGGTGCGTGCGCAACTGGTTGATCTCCTGCTCGAAATCGGAATGGTCGGCGGTGAACAGGTGCGCCGGCAGCCCGAGCCGCGCCCAGCGCGGATCGTCGCGGTCGAAGCCGCACTTGAAGTCGCAGGCCACCGGCAGCAGCCGGCCCTTCGCGTCCTCGCGCAGGCGGATCGGGTTCAGCTCGAGCGTGGTCATGCCGAAGTCGTGGAACAGCTCCCACAGCTTCGGCAACTGCTGCACCAGCGGCGAGATGATCTCGCGCGGCGCGCCTATCTCGCTGAGCGCATTGGCGACGACGAAGGCCTTCAGGCCGGTCAGCGGATCGAAGGGCACGACCGCCAGGTCGCGGCGCTCGACTTCCTCGATGTCGATGCCGCCGCGGTGCGTCAGCGTCATCGTCGGCGCCCGGAAGCGCGTCGAATCGGTGATCGAGAAATAGACCTCGTGCCGCGCCGGCACGCCGGCCTCGAAGGTGACGCCGTTGGCCTTGGCCCGCTGGTGGCCCACCGCATGCTCGGCGAAATACAGGCGCTCCTTCTCGGCCAGCGCGGTGCGCAGGTCGCTCGCCCGGCCCAGCAGCCCGGCCTTGCCCTTCTGGCCGATGCCGCCCTTGAACATCGGTTTCACGAACACCTGCCCATGGCGGTCGATCAGCGACTTGATCTCCTCCTCGCTGGCGCCGGGGCCGAGCACCTCGGTGGCCGGGAAGCCGACGAACTGCAACAGGCGCGCGCCGTGGAACATGCCGGTGATCTGCATCGGTGTCTCCTTGCCGTCGCTGGTGCCGCAACGTGGCCGCGATGATCGGCAGGTGCGCTGTCGAACGGCTGTCATCCGACGTTCATTCGGGCTGTTCGACGCACAATGTCCGCCTGGCCTACCCGGCCCGCCTGGAGAACGACGATGCCGACGCCCGACACGCTGGAGCGCTTCATTGCGATGGTCGAAAGCAACGCGCATGCGCAGGCCTGCGAGGCGTTCTACACCGAGCACTCGACGATGCAGGAGAACCAGGCGCCGCCGCGCACCGGCCGCGATGCGCATGTGGCAGGCGAGCGCAAGGTGATGGCGCGCGCGCGGTCGGTGCGCTCGCAGTGCGTGCGGCCGGTGCTGGTGAACGGCGACCATGTCGTGATCCGCTGGATCTTCGATTTCGAATGGCTCGACGGCAGCACGACGCACATGGAGGAGCTCGCCTGGCAGCGCTGGGAGGGCGAGCGCATCGCCGAGGAAACCTTCTTCTATGATCCGGCGCAACGCGTGCCGCGCCCGGCACCCTCCTGAATTCCCCGGAGCACTTCGATTGGCATTGACCTGGACCACCAGCTGGCACGGCATCGGCTGGGATGAACTGGAAGCGCTGTACCGCGCCGCGGCACTGGGCAGCAAGAGCGCCGCACTGTTGCAGACGGTGTTCTCCAACAGCCGCTTCAGCTGCTTCGCGCGCGACGCCGACGGCCGGCTGGTGGCCGCGGGACGGGTGCTGTCCGACGGCGCCGACTGCGCCTACCTGTGCGACGTCGCCGTCCACCCCGACCAGCAGGGGCGCGGCGCGGGCGCCGAGGTGGTGTCGCGGCTGCTCGCGATGTGCGCCGGGCACCGCAAGATCATCCTGTACGCCGTGCCCGGCAAGGAGCCGTTCTACCGCCGGTTCGGCTTCCGGCGCATGCGCACCGCGATGGCGATCTTCGACGACCAGGCCGCCGCCTTCACCAAGGGACACATCGATGCCGAATGAGACCGCGTGGCGCGAGGTCGACGACTACTTCTGCAGCACGCTGCTGCCGGCCGACCCGGTGCTGGAGCAGGCGCTGCGCGACAGCGAGGCGGCCGGCCTGCCGCCGCATGCGGTGGCGCCCAACCAGGGCCGGCTGCTGAACCTGCTGGTGCGCCTGCAGGGTGCGCGCCGGGTGCTCGAAATCGGCACGCTCGGCGGCTACAGCACGATCTGGCTGGCGCGTGCGCTGCCGCCGGGCGGGCGCGTGATCACGCTGGAGGCCGATCCGGTGTGCGCCGACGTCGCGCGCATCAACATCGAACGCGCCGGGCTGGCCGACCGCATCGAGATCCGCCTCGGCCGCGCGGCCGACAGCCTGCCGCAGCTGATGGCGGAAGGCGCCGGCCCGTTCGACTTCATCTTCATCGACGCCGACAAGCCGAGCAACCCGCTGTACCTCGACTGGGCGCTGAAGCTGTCGCGGCCGGGCACGGCCATCGTCGGCGACAACGTCGTGCGCCATGGCGCAGTGGCCGACCCGCACAGCAGCGATGCGAACGTGCAGGGCGTGCGCCGCTTCCTCGAGCAGATGGCCGCCGAGCCGCGGCTGTCGGCGACCGCGCTGCAGACGGTGGGCAGCAAGGGCTGGGACGGGTTCTCGCTGGCGATCGTCGGGGCTTGAGCCGGTGCGCCCGAGCCGGTGGCCGACCCAGGCGGCGCTCGCAGCGATCGGCCTGTACCAGCGCTTCGTCTCGCCGCACAAGGGCTTCCGCTGCGCCCACGCGGTGCAGACCGGGCGGCGCGGCTGTTCGGCGCTGGGCGCGCGGGCGATCCGCCGCCATGGGCTGTGGGGCGGGCTCGGCGTGCTGGGCTGCCGGCTCGATGCCTGTGCGCTGAGCCACGAGGAATGGCGGGCGGCACGCGGCACGCCGCGGCTGCACCGGCAATCGGGCCTGTGCGACTTCGATTGCGGCGGAGCCGATTGCAACCCCTTCGATGCCTGCGATGTCGTCGACTGCGCCTGCGATGCGGCGGACTGCCTGGATTGCTGCGACCGTCGCAAGCGCTGCAACCGGACCTCCTCTGCCGACGCCGCCCGCGAGCGGATCCTCGCGCGGCAGAATCGGCGCAGGGCGCAACAGCATTCGACGCCACCTCCCGCCTCCGGCCCACCGAAGGAGTCCTGATGCGCACCGTCCTGTTCCTGACCGCCCGCCTGCTGCTGGCCTGGAAGCTTCGCTAGGAGACACACGCGATGTGCCGCAACATCAAGACCTTGTTCAACTTCGAGCCCCCGGCCACCGAGCTGGAGATCCGCGATGCGTCGCTGCAGTTCGTGCGCAAGCTCAGCGGCTTCACGGTGCCGTCGAAGGCCAACGAAGCGGCGTTCGAGCGCGCGGTGGCCGAGGTCGCCGCGTCGGCGCGCCGGCTGATCGATTCGATGGTGACCAGCGCCGAGCCGCGCGACCGCGAGGTCGAGGCGGCAAAGGCCCGCGAACGCAGCGCCGCCCGCTTCGGCACCTGAGTCGTCAGGTCGGCTTCAGCATCTCGGCCACTTTCGCCAGCAGGTCGGGCTTCGAGAACGGCTTGTCCAGCCCGGCGCAGCGGGTCGCCTTCAGGAACTCGCTGGCGTCGGGCGACAGCGTGTCGCCGGTGACGAACAGGAACCGCTGCGCCAGCTCCGGCTGCCGCGCCGACACGGCCCGCCACAGCGCCGCGCCGTCCATGTCGGGCATGCGCAGGTCGGACACCACCGCGTCGAAGCGCGCCGCGTCCAGCAACTCCAGCGCGACCGCACCCGACAGCGCCGTCGCGACCGCATAGCCGGCACGCTCCAGCATGTCGCGCAGCAGCTCGGCCAGCTCGGGCTCGTCGTCGACCACCAGCACCTGCGCCAGCGCCGGCACTTCGGCCGGCGGCGCCACCGGCTCCTCGGCGGGCGGTTCGGCCTCGCCGCTCAGCGGCAGGCTCAACCGGAACGACGCGCCCTGCGCCGTCGATTCGAGCACCAGCTCGCCGCCATGCTCGCGCGCCACCGAGCGCGACACCGACAGGCCCAGCCCGGTGCCCAGCCCTTCCGGCTTGGTGGTGAAGAAGGTCTCGAACAGCCGCGCGCGCACCTCGGGCGCAACGCCCGGCCCGGTGTCGACGACACGCAGCCACACCCGCGGCTCGCGGTCGGTGCGGCGCTGCTCGACGCCGCTGCTGACGTGCACGCGGCGCTCGCCGACCGTCAGCGTGAGCGCCTGCTGCGCATTGACCAGCAGGTTCAGCACGATCTGCGAGATCTGGTCGCCGTCGCCCATCACGCTCGGCAGCTGCGGCGCCAGGTCGAGCTGCAGCGCGACGTTGTGGCTGCGGTAGGTGTAGCCCAGCAGGTCGGCCGCTGCGCGCACCAGGTCGTTCAGGGCCACCGCGCCGCGCTGCGACGGCCGGCTGCGCGCCATGTTCAGGAAGGTGCGCACGATGCGCCCGCAGCGCTCGGCCGCCTCGCGGATGCGCTGCACGTCGTGCTGCAGGTCGGGCCGGTCCTCGCACTTTTCCTCGAGCAGCGTGGCGCGACCCATCACGATCGCGAGCGGGTTGTTCAGCTCGTGCGCGACGCCCGCCAGCAGGCTGCCCATCGCGGTCAGGCGCTCGCTCTGGCGCAGCGCCTCGCGCTGGCGCTCGATCTGGCGCGCCGCATCGTGGCGCTCGGACACGTCGGCGATCGACGCGGTGTAGAACGCGGTGCCGCCGACATCGCTGCGCCACAGCACCATCTCGATCGGGAACTCGCTGCCGTCGGCACGCAGCGCATGCAGTTCCATGCGCTTGCCGAGCACCTGCGCCGGGCCGCCGGCCTGCATGCGGCGCAGCCCCGCCTCGTGCGCGGCGCGGTGGCGCTCGGGCACGATCACCTCGCTGACCGGCCGCCCGACGACCTCGGCGCGCCGGCGCCCGAAGATCGTCTCGGCCGACGGGTTGAACTCGACGATGCGGCCTTCGGCATCGGTCGAGATCAGCGCCGCCAGCGCATGGTCGACGATCGCCGACTTCAGCGCCTCGCTGGCGCGCAGCTGCTCCTGGCGCAGCGCGAGCTCCTCTTCGCCCAGCCGCAGGTTGGTGTGGTCGAGCCCGCAGACCACCACCGCCTGCACCGGCCCGCCGCCGGGCGTGTACGGCACCAGCACCTGCTCGCGGTAGCGCCGGCCCTGCAGCTGGTAGTTGACCCAGCCCTGCAGGTGCAGCGACTCGCCGGCGAACAGCCGCTCGAAGATCGGCACGAAGCTGCGGTACACGCCGTCGTCGAGCACCTCGGACATGTGGCGGCCGATCACCCGCTCGGCGGGCAGGCCCATGAAGCGCAGCGCTTCGAGGTTGGCGTACAGGTAGTGCCCGTCGCGGCCGATCACCGCGACGCGGGTGTTGATGTGCTCCAGCAGCGTGCCCATCAGCACCGGATCGAGCATCGGCAGCGACGGCGGCCGCTCGCCCCAGCGCGTCTGCGACCAGCGCAGTTCACGCTGGTCCGGGCCGGCCTGGAGCAGCCCGCCGCTCGGCGCTCCGCGTTCCTCGCTCATCGGAAGCCGAGCACCACGCGCCGCGTCTGGGCGGACTTCTTCTCGATCTTCGTGACGACCACCTCGCCGATGTCGGCGGTGTTCGCGACGTGCGTGCCGCCGCAGGGCTGCAGGTCGACGCCCTCGATCTCCAGCACCCGCACCCGGCCCAGGCCGCGCGGCGGCTGCACGCTCATGCTGCGCACCAGGCCGGGGTTGGCGTCGAGCTCGGCCTCGCTGATCCAGCGGTGGCGCACCGGGTGCGCGCCGGCCACCAGGCGCGCGAGGCCGGCGGTCAGCGCGTCCTTGTCGAGCGGCTCGGTCATGTGGAAATCGAGCCGGGCCGAGTCGGCGGTGATCGAGCAGCCGTCGACCGGGTGCGGCACCAGCGCGCACAGCAGGTGGGTCGCGGTGTGGAAGCGCATGTGGCGCGCGCGGCGGGCGCGGTCGATGCGGGCGGTGACCGGCTGGTCGACCGCGAGGCCCGCGAGCAGGTCGTCCTGCCCCGGCGCCGGCACGTGGACGATCTCGCCGGGTGCGGCGCCCTTGCGGGTGTCGGCGATCTGCAGCACGCGGCCGTCGGCCAGCCGCAGCTCGCCGCGGTCGCCGGCCTGCCCGCCGCCGAGCGGGTAGAACACCGTGCGGTCGAGTTGCACGCCGGTCTCGCCGAGCGCGACGATGCGGGCCTCGCAGTCGTCGAGTGCAGCGTCTTCGCGGAACAGTTCTTGCGTCATCGGTTCGGTCGTCGCTGGGGTCATTGCAGCCATCCTGTCGATCAAACGGGGTCGGTGATGAAGCGGCGCAGCACGTCGAAGGCCTCGTTCGGCTTCTCGCGCCAGGCGCCATGGCCGATGCCGGGGAACGCATGGAACTGCCGCCAGCGCGCCGGCAGCGCCGCGGCGATGTCCTGCGCGTCGGCCAGCGGGCACACCGGGTCGAGCTCGCCGGCCAGCACCAGCACCGGGCATTGCGCGGCCGCCAGCCCGGGCAGCAGGTTCATCTGCCGCTGCTCGCCGCGGATGAAGGCCTGCAGGATCTCCGGCGCGGTGAAGCGCCACGGCGCGCTCTCGACCCGGCCGACCAGGCTCGGGTTGTACAGCGGCTTGCAGACGCGCTGGTAGACCGCGTTGTTCTCGTCGTTCGGGTCGGCCCAGAAGCGCTCGGCCACCGCGCGCGCCTCGGCGCCGCCGAGCTGCTCGAACATCGCGAGCTTGCGCGGCATCGCCATGCTGCCGGCGGTGCTGGACAGGATCACCTTGGCCGCATGCGCCGGATGGCGTGCGATGTAGCGCTGCGCGACGAAGCCGCCGAACGACTGGCCGAGCACGATCGGCTTGACGATGCCGAGCGCGTCGCACAGCCGCACCACGTCGTCGGCCCAGGTGTCGAGCGTCCATTCCGACGGCGGGCGGCGGTCGCTCATGCCATGGCCGCGGTGGTCGTAGTAGACGACCTGGGCCAGGTCGGCCAGGCGGGAGAAGAGGGGTTTGAAGGCGACGTGGTCGAAGCCCGGGCCGCCGTGCAGCAGCACGAGGCTGGGCTTCTCACGCACACCGTTGCCGTCGGGGACGAGGCCGGGGCCTTCGACATCCACGAACAGCCGAACTCCCGGCTCGATTTCGATACGCACGCGCTGGACCCTTCGTCGTTCAACCGAGGGTCGATCTTGCCACGCCAGTGTCCCGGGCCGTGGTAGCCCGGATGCCAATCCGGGAAACGCTGCGCTCAGCCGTTGAGGAGGCGCTGGCGTTTTTGAGTCTGGTCGATGTAGCGCTGCAGCGCGCGCGTGACGTCGCTGGCGGGGTTGACGATCTCGCAGCCGAGGCGCACGCCGCGCGAATCGGGGTTGATCGAGGTCACGTGCTGCAGGCGCAGCGCGACGTGGATCCGCGTGTCGACGTCGAGGTCCATCTGCACGCCGTTCAGCACCACGCCGGGCGGCAGCGGCGGCACGTCGTCGGGCAGGAACAGCGCGCAGCCGCCGATGCTCACGTCGAGCACCCGCAGCGCGAGTGGCATCTCGTGGATGGCCGGGTGGCGCATGCGCGCCATCGGGGTGCTGCGCAGCAGCGGCCGCACCCGGAAGCCGCTGCGGCGCTGGAAACGGAACAGCTCGCGCGGCATCGCGCAGTTCAGCACCGCGTTGCGGCCGTTGTGCACCACCACCAGCCCGATCGCATCGAACTGCAGCTTGATGCTGTCCAGGTAGGCGACCGCGACGGCATCGGCCGACTCGACCAGCGACTGCACCTGGTTGCTCTCGGCTTCGGCACTGAAGCTGATCACGCCGCGCAGCGCGTCCACCGACCACAGCGTGGTGGTGTAGGTCGCGCCGTCGCTGCCGTTCAGGTGGACGATCACGTTGCCGTCCTGCAGCCGCTTGAGCATCGCCAGCACCTCGGGCACGGCGGAGATGCGGAAATCGTCCAATCCGCCATGGGCGGCGGACAGCGCGTCCAGCGGCATCGGCATCGTGTCCAAGGTTCGGCTCCGGTCAGAGGGACAGCCCCTCGCGGTCAGTGGACGGTCTTCGGCTTGCCGGCCAGGATCGCGTCCAGGTCTTCGAGCCAGGGTTCGGCCAGGTGGCGGATCTCGGCGTCATTGACGAGGATGCGCTGCATGATGCGCGATTTCAACTGGGCTTCTTCCGAATCCAGCGGACGTTGCGACGCGGCATGCTTGAGCTGGGAGATCAGCACCGCGCAGGCACCTTCGAGCTTCACCACGTGGTCCCAGTTGCCGACGCGGGCGGCTTCGAGCATGTCCTGGCTGGCGCGCTCGATGGCTTCGTAGTAGTTCAGCAGGGCCTTGTTCATGGGATGGTCTCCGTTGTCGTGCGACCGGTCGATCTGGAAATGCTTCATGGTGTGTGGGGCCGGCGGTCAGGCGGCGGTCTTGATGGCGATCTCGGCCCAGGCGCTGCGCAGGGGTTCGATCAGCTGGGCGCATTCGTCGAGGGCGGCCTCGTCGTTGTGCCGGTTGGCCTGCGTCAGGCGCAGCGCCAGGTAGGCATACAGGTCGTTCAGGCGGGCGGCCAGTTCGCCGCCGTCCTTCAGGTTCAGGCCGGCCTTCAGGCCTTCGTCGACGATGCGCACCGCGCGGCTGATCGCACGGCCCTTCTCTTCGATCTTCTTCGCGCGCATCGCGCCACGCGCCTGGGCGATGCAATCGATCAGCCCGTCGAACAGCATCGTGATCAGCTGGTGCGGCGAAGCGCCGTCGACCCCGGTGCCGACCTGCACGGCATGGTAGGCATTGCGGCCGCCGCCGAAGGGCGATGCAGAGTAGTCGGATCCGAACATGTTGTAGGCCTTGTGCGTGACTGGATGCACTGTTTATCGGCCCGCCCCGTGCCGCCTTTAGGCTTCACAACAGGGGTGAAACAGGGTCCATTTCGCTTTCAAAATTGGCCCCCCAGTTGCTAGCGCTCCTGCCCCCAAGGGGCGCCACGCCAGGGGCCCGGCAAAGCCGGTTCCCCGGCGCGTTGCCTGGTCGGAGCGAGCGCAGCGAGCAACCCATCAAGCCACTCCCCAGGATCCGGCTTTGCCGGGCCGAGGGGAGGCGCCCCTTGGGGGCAGGAGCGCTAGCGACTGGGGGGCCGTCAATCAGCCGGTGCTCTTGTTCCAGTTGGCGATCTGCTGCGAGATGTAGGTGCTGAGCGTGTTCAGCCCGGCCATCTTCGTGTCGAGCGCGGTGTACTGGGCGCGCAGGCGCTTCTCGGTGGCCGTCATCCGGTCGGTGATGTCGTCCTGCCGCTCCTGGTTGTCCTTCAGCGTGCTGTTCAGCCCGGTGGTGCGGGCGGCCAGCGAGCCGTTGGTGCCCAGCACCTGGTCGCCCAGCGCGCGCAGCTTCTGCGCGAAGCCGTCTTTGGACGAATCGACCGTGTCGCTGTTGGCGAACGCCTTCTTCATCTCGGTCAGGTTGCCCAGCGCGCTGGTCAGCTTGGTGTCGCTGACCTTCAGCGTGCCGTCGGTCTGGATCTCCAGCCCGATCGACGACAGCGTCGGGAACGCGCTCGACGCGCTGCCGGTCCCGGTCAGCATCGTGCGCAGCTGGCGCTGCAGCGACACCGCGGTGCTGTCGCCCTGCAGCGTGCCGGCCGTCTTGGTCGCGTCGTCGTACTTGGTCTGCGTCTTCAGCAGCGAGGCCAGCCCGTTGTAGGCGGCCGTGAAGTTCGTGATCGCACTCTTGATCGAGGCGTTGTCCTGCGCGACGCTCACCTGCACGTCGGCGGCGGTGACCTTCTGCAGGTTCATCGTCAGGCCCTGCACCACGTCATTCAGCGTGTTGCTGGCCGAGGTGATCTTCAAGCCGTTGATCGTCGCCTCCGCGTCGGCCGCGGTCTGCGTGCGCTTCATCGGCGCGGTCTCGTCGGTCGTGTCGTAGGTGAAGGCCGACGGGCCGGCACCGCTGGCCGTCACGCGGAAGCCGTTGTCGACCCCGGTCGCCTTCGACGACAGCACCAGCCGTGCGCCGCTCGAGTCGGTGACGATGGAGGCGGCCACGTTGCCGCCGGCCGCATTGATCTTGTCGCGCACGTCGGCCAGCGTGTCGGTCGCGCTGATCGCGATGTTCATCGAGCTGATGGTCGCGCGGGCCTTGAAGCCCGGCTCGCCGATGTCCCAGCTGCCGGTATCGATGGTCAGCGAACCTTCGCCGACGACCGCGCTGCTGGACGCGAAGCTGGTGCTCGCCACCGACTGTGCGGCAGCCAGTTTCTGCACGCTGACCGCATAGTTGCCGGCGGACGCGTTGGAGCCGCCCGACACGGTGACGGACGAGGTGTCGGCCGAGGTCGCCGCCGTCGCGCCCCAGGTGGTCGAACGGGTCAGCGCGAGCGCGGCGTCGCGGAAGGCCGACACCGACGATTGAATGGAGCCATACGCGGAGATCTTGGTCTGGACCTTCGTCGCTTCGGTCTGCAATTGCGTGACCGGCAGCTTTTCGACCGCCATCAGCTTCGTGATGATCGATTCGACGTCGAGGCCGCTGCCTATCCCCGCTGATGTAACTGATGCCATGACCGTGACCTTTCGGAAGAGTGGACGGCAAGCAGAGGAAGCCTCGCTGCCACAGTCCTAAAAGAAGAAGGGCCCCCCAAAGGGGAATCCGATATCGCGTGTATCGGAATCACGGTCGGCAACTTGAGGCCCCGGACGCGACTTTTTTCACTCTTTCGAGTCGCGACCGGCGGGCAGGCAGGTCATCAACCCTTCAGCAGCTGCAGCACCTGCTGCGGCAGCTGGTTGGCCTGGGCCACCATCGCGTTGCCGGCCTGTTGCAGGATCTGCGCCCGGCTGAGCGACGCGGTTTCCGCCGCGAAGTCGGCATCCATGATGCGGCTGCGGGCGGCCGACTGGTTTTCCACCGCCGTCTGCAGGTTGGAGATCACCGAGTCGAAGCGCGACTGGCTCGCACCGTAGGTGGCGCGGGTGTCGTTGACCAGGTCGAGCGCGTCGTCGATGAAGTCGATCGTGGAGGCCAGGTTGTCGGGCGACTGCGTGCTGTCGATGACGACCGTGGCGCCGGTGACCGCCACGATCGACGCGTCGACGGTCAGGTCGACCGTGGTGATGTTGATCGTGTCGTTGACCGTGGTGTTGGCACCGACCTGGAAGGTCTGCGTGCCGGTGGACGCGAGGATCGGCTGGCCGTTGAAGGTCGTGCCGCCAAGCACCCGGGTGATTTCGTCGGACAGCTGCCGGAATTCCTTGTTCAGCGAGTCCTTGTCGCTGCCGCTGTTGGTCGAATTGCGGGCCTGGACCGTCAGCTCGCGCATCCGTTGCAGCGCGTCGCCCACCTTGGACAGCGCGCCTTCAGCGGTCTGCGCCATCGAGATGCCGTCATTGGCATTGCGCACGGCGACGTTCATGCCGCGCACCTGGGCATTCATGCGCTCGGCGATGGCCAGGCCGGCGGCGTCGTCCTTTGCGGAATTGACGCGAAGGCCGGACGACAGGCGCTGCATCGAGACCGCGAGCGCCGATTGGGACATGTTCAGGTTTCGCTGGGCATTCAGCGAAACGATGTTCGTGTTGATGGTTTGTGGCATGTTGCACTCCTCAAGAATCAATGACTCCCGGCGAATGCGCCGGCTCTTTCGTCTGCGGTGCGACCCGCAAGCGAACCGGCGCGACTCACCGTCGTGCACTGATCGAAAGATGTGCTCTCGCACATCGCCGCGTCAGCGTCCTCCAGTGGATCCGGACCGCGGATCCCTGGCGAGAGATCCGTGGAAGTCATTGTTCCGAGAACTGAACCTGCGCTAAACCGCGAAATGAGGGCGTTCCACCCGCCTATTCGATTTCAAAAGGAAAAGGCCCCGCCCGGTGTCCCGGGCGGGGCCTTCGGAAGCGAGCCGGGCGGCTTACTTCAGCAGCGACAGCACTTGCTGCGGCAGCTGGTTGGCCTGCGCCACCATCGCCGTGCCGGCCTGCTGCAGGATCTGGGCACGCGACAGGTTCGACGTTTCAGACGCGAAGTCGGCGTCGGTGATGCGGCTCTTGGCGGCCGACTGGTTCTCCACCGAGGTCTGCAGGTTGGAGATCACCGAGTCGAAGCGGTTCTGCACCGCACCGTACATGGCGCGCTCGCTGTTGATCTTGTCGATCGCGTCGTCGATCTTGTCGATCGTCGAGGCGATGTTGTCGGCGGATTGCGTGCTGTCGATCTTCGCGCCGGTGGCGTCGGTGATGCTGGCATCGGCCGTCATGTCGGTCGTCGTCACCACGATCGTGTCGTTGGTGGTGGTGTTGGCGCCGATCTGGAAGGTCTTCGCACCGGCGCTGGCACCGATGATGGTGATGCCGTTGAAGGTGGTGCCGCCCAGCACGCGGGTGATTTCCGACGACAGCTGCTGGAATTCCTTGTCCAGCGAATCCTTGTCGCTGTCGCCGTTGGTGCCGTTGCGGGCCTGCACGGCGAGTTCACGCATGCGTTGCAGCGAATCGCCGACCTTGCCCAGCGCGCCTTCAGCGGTCTGCGACAGCGAGATGCCGTCGTTGGCATTGCGGATCGCGACGTTCATGCCGCGGACCTGGGCGCCCATGCGCTCCGAGATCGAGAGGCCGGCGGCGTCGTCCTTGGCGCTGTTGACGCGCAGGCCGGAAGACAGGCGCTGCATCGAGATCGACAGCTGGTTCTGGGTGCTCGACAGGTTGCGTTGAGCGTTCAGCGAAGTAACGTTGGTGTTGACTGACATGACCATTTGAAAATCTCCAATAACGGTTGAACTGAGACCCGGCATGAGCGCCGGCATTGCCTCGGCAGATGGGTGTCTACCGTGATCCTCTCTGCCTAAACGACCGCGCTTCCCTGGGGTTGCGCGGCTTGCTGCGCCCGGCCCTCTTGGCTCCGGACCCCGGCGCCGTAGTTGCGTCGCCGATGGAGGCTTTATCGGACCGCCACTTTCGAGACTTGAGACCCGGTCTCCAAAATTTCGACGGGATCCCTCGAACAGAGGGGTGAGAACCCGGCTTCTATCTGCACTTGCGGCCGGAACTTGAGGGGTCGAACGACCGTTTCGAGATGTGTCACGCGCCCGGCAAGCGCAGAACTGGCGGGCGTCTGCCGTCCATCTCCGCAAGACCGGCGCGAGGCGGATTCCTAGAATTTCGGCATCCTTCCACGGGGCGTGCCATGCGCGCCATCACGATGCAGACCAAGCCCCACAAGCCCTCGAAGCCACGCGCCGCCCCGGTGCCGCCGTTCATGCGCAACGCGAAGCACGACTGGGAAGAAGGTCTGGCGCATGCGAAGGCCGGCGAGTGGACGCGCGCCGAGCGCGCCTTCCAGCGCGCTGCCGAGCGCGAGCCGCAAGACCACGTCTACCTGGTGAACCTGGCGCGCGCGCAGTTGCAGAACGGCACGCTGGACAAGGCGTTGCAGACGGCCCGCGCCGCGCTCGAGATGAAGCCGGAGGATCCGGTGGCCCGGCTGCTCGCCGCCGAATGCCTGGGCGCGCAGCACCGCGATGCCGAGGCAGCCCTGTGCCTGCAGCAGCAGCCCGAGCAGACGCCGCGCACCACCGAGTACTACCAGGCGCTCGGCATGGCGCTTTTCAATTCGAACCAGCACCAGGCCGCCATCGGCGCGCTGTTCCAGGCGCTCGCGGGCAACATCGACCATGCGCTGTCGCACTTCCGGCTCGGGCTGGCCTTCAACTCGCTGGGCATGAAGGCCGAGGCCACCGAATGCCTGCGCACCTCGCTCGTGCTCGGCCTGGGCCCGGGCGACCTGGCCGCGCAAAGCGTGCTGACCTTCATCGAGCGCGAGCTGTGCCGCTGGGACCATGCGCGGGAGGACCTCGCCGCCCTGGAACGCATGGCCGCATCGCTGCCGAACGACGCCGTCCGCTGGGCTGCCGTGTTCGCGCAGGTCACGCTGACCGCCGATCCGCAGGCCCAGCTGCGCGTCGCCCGCTCCTGCTGGCGCTTCCACACCCGCGCGATCAAGCCCTTCGCGCCGGTCGCGCCGCGCCCGCTGCCCGAGCGGCTGCGCGTCGGCTTCGTCTCGGCCGACTTCCACCACCATGCCACCGCCATCCTGATGGCCGAGGTGTTCGAGAAGCTCGACCGCCGCCAGTTCGACATCACGCTGTACTCGCACGGCCCCGAGGATGGCAGCGACATGCGCCAGCGCCTGCGCCGCGCGGCCGACCGCTTCGAAGACGTCAGCAAGCGCAGCGACCTCGAAGTGGCGCAGCAGATCCGCCACGACCAGATCGACGTGCTGGTCGACCTGAAGGGCCACACCCGCGACGGCCGGCTGAAGATCTTCGGCCACCGCCCGGCCCCGGTGCAGGCCACCTTCCTCGGCTTCCCCGGCACCACCGGCGCCGACGCGATCGACTATTTCATCGGCGACCCCATCGTCTCGCCGCTCGAACATGCCGCGCACTACAGCGAGAAGCTGGCGCTGATGCCCGGCTGCTATCAGCCGAACGACCGCCAGCGGCCGCTGCCCGGCCCGTACACCCGCGCCCAGGCCGGGCTGCCGGAGGACGCCGTGGTGCTGTGCGGCTTCAACCAGCCGTTCAAGCTGTCGCCCGAGGTGTTCGACGTCTGGTGCCGGCTGCTGCACCAGGTTCCGGGTTCGGTGCTGTGGCTGCTGCAGTGGAACGAGCATGCGCCGGCGCTGCTGCGCGCCGAGGCCGAGGCGCGCGGCATCGACCCGCAGCGCCTGGTGTTCGGCCCGAAGGTCGGGCTGCGCGAGCACCTGAGCCGCCTCGCGCTGGCCGACCTGTTCATCGATGCCTGGCCCTGCAACGGCCACACCACCGCCAGCGACGCGCTGTGGGCCGGCGTGCCGGTCGTCACCTACGCCGGCCAGGCCTTCGCATCGCGCGTGGCGGCCAGCCTGCTGGAGGCCGTCGGCCTGCCACAACTGGCCTGCAGCACGCTGGCCGACTACGAAGCCCGCATCGTCGACCTGGCCGGCGACGCCGCCGCGCGGCAGGCCCTGCGCGAGCACCTGGTGTCCGCCCGCGACACCGCCCCGCTGTTCGACAGCGAAACCTGGACCCGCGACTTCGGCCGGCTGCTGCGTGCCATGGCCGAACGATGGTCGCAAGGCAAGCCGGCCCGGCACATCGCGCTGGCCAGCGAACACCTCGAAGGAGCCACCGCATGAACGGCCTGCCCGCCATCCACCTGTGCATCGTCCAGCCCGGGGGCTACGTGCATTCGCTCGGTTTCCTGGACCAGGCGCGCTATTTCCGCCACCAGTTCCGGCGCATGGGCGCCGAGGTGAGCCTCGCGAAGAACCGGCTGCGCCATGACGCGGTCAACTTCGTGTTCGGCGCGCACCTCGGCTTCGACGCCGCGCTGCGCGAGCGCCACACCTGCGTGTTCGTCAACCTGGAACAGCTCGGCCGCGGCGGCGCGCCGGTCGGCGACGACTACCTGAAGCTGCTGGCCAGCTCGGCGGTCGTCGAGTACGACGCCGACAACATCGCCGCCTACACCGCCCATGCCGACGACGTGCCGGTGTTCCCGCTGCTGTTCGCGCCCTACCTGAAGCCGGCGCAGGCCGTGCCGCTGGAAGAGCGCCCGATCGACCTGCTGTTCATCGGCAGCATGAACCCGCGCCGGCTCGACATGCTCAAGCGCATCGAGGCCACCGGCCGGCGCGTCGCGAAGTTCGACCACCCGCTGTACGGTCCCGAGCGCGACCAGGTGATCCTGCAGGCCAAGGCGGTGGTGAACCTGCACTTCTACCCGACCAGCCGCTTCGAGCAGGCGCGCGTGTCGCACTGCCTGTCGCTGGGCACGCCGGTGCTGTCGGAACGCCGGGCGCAGACCCGTCCGCACGAGGCCTTCGAGGACTGCGTCGGCTGGTTCGACGAGGCGAGCCTGGAGACGGTGTTCGGGCAGCAGTTCGGCATGCCGGCGTTCTACGAGCAGGCGCGCGCGCAACTGCAGCGCTTCGAGGCGGCCGAGCCGATCGAGGCCTATGCCGACATCCTCGCGTTCGCCGCCGGCTATGCCCGCGTGCACCAGGAGCGCCGGCCGCAGACGCCGTGGCAGCCGTCGCGCATCAACCTCGGCTCGGGCAAGGACTACAAGCCGGGCTGGCTGAACGTCGACATCCTCGAGCGCGCGCAGCCCGACCTGGTGCTCGACCTCGGCCAGCCGGTGCAGTGGCCGCAGCGCGCGAGTTCGTCGTACGGCGGCGAGATGCAACTGGACGCCGGCAGCATCGACACCATCTTCGCGAACAACGTGCTCGAGCACGTGCCCGACCTGCCGATGCTGATGGGCAACTGCCTGGCGCTGCTGAAGACCGGCGGCCAGTTCATCATCGAGGTGCCGTACGAGCATGCCGCGACCGCCTGGCAGGACCCGACCCACCTGCGCGCGCTGAACGAGAAGTCGTGGCTCTACTACACCGACTGGTTCTGGTACCTCGGATGGTTCGAGCACCGCTTCCAGCTGGCGCAGTTCCACTACCTCGACGACGCGCTGCGCGAATGCCCCAAGGAGCGCGCCGCCTTCATGCGGGTCGTGCTGGCCAAGGTCGAAACCTCGCTGCGCGAGCGCACCACCGCGCGGGTGATGCGGGCGGATTTCGCGCTGCCGGACGACATGTCCGACTCCTATGCGGAGGATCTGGCAGCCATCTCGGCCTGAAAGACCCCTCCCCGATACGGAAAAGACCGCCCTGGCGGTCTTTTTTTCGTTCTGCGACAAGCACTTGCGTTCGCGCATCAGCTTCCCTGGCAGGCGTGTAGGAATTTGCCTGACAAGGGTGATGGAAGAAGCTGGACTCAAGCCACAGAACTGACCTGATGTTTGGGTCCAGATCTCTTCTTCACAATCCGTTCCACGTTGAGACAAGTCGCAAGCAAACCGCAACACACACCAAGGAACGAGACATGAACGCCGACCAAATCCTGACCGAGATCCGTGAAGCCAACCTGTCGTACCTGATGCTGGCCCAGAGCCTGATCCGCAGCGACCGCGAGCAAGCCCTGTACCGCCTGGGCATCAGCGACGAAAGCGCATCGCTGATCGGTCTGCTGACCCCGGCCCAGATGATGAAGGTGGCTGCCAGCAACACGCTGCTGTGCCGCTTCCGCATGGACGACGACCTGGTCTGGGGCCTGCTGACCAACCACGGCAAGACCGCGTCGAACGACACCACGAGCCGCCTGCACGCCAGCATCCTGATGGCTGGTCGCCACCACGAAGCCGCCTGAGCTTCGAGACCGCCGCAGACGCCAGATCAAGAATCAAGGAGAGAGACATGACCCGTACCAAGAGCATCCTGACCGAAGCCAAGCAGATCGAACGCGCCATCACGCTGATCAACCTGGGTGCGCGCCTGCAGGTGCTGGAATCGGAAACCGACCTGTCCTACGAGCGCCTGCTGCGCCTGTACAAGGAAGTCTCCGGCAAGTCGCCGAGCAAGGGCCAGCTGCCCTTCTCCACCGACTGGTTCATGACCTGGCAACCGAACATCCATGCCTCGCTGTTCCTGAACATCCACGAATACCTGAACAAGGTGGCCGTGATGGACGAGATCGACACCGTCATCAAGGCTTACCAGCTGTACTCCGAGCAGACCCAGGCGCAGGGCCTGGAAGCGTTGCTCTCGGTGACCCGCGCCTGGCGCCTGGTCAAGTTCGTCGACAACGGCATGCTGACGATGACCAAGTGCTCGAAGTGCGGCGGCCATTTCGTCAGCCACCCGCACGAGATTTCCAAGCATTACGTGTGCGGCCTGTGCAACCCGCCGGCCCGCGCCGGCAAGGGCAAGGCCAGCGGCGGCATCCAGATGCACTGAAGGACGGCAGATGCCCCTCAAGTCGAGCGGCGCACCGTCGATAACCCTCTCAACGTTTTCTGTTTTTCCCTGGGTAGTGTGAGTTAGCGACTTTTGTTTTCCTGATCTCCTCCTGGCGCTGAAAAGTGCTTTCAACGGGTCCCACGGGGCCCGTTTTTCTTTCTCGCTGCGCGAGGGCTTGTTCACTGCGTGGCATTGCCGGGTCTCGCCCTGCGCATCGCCTGGACCCCGGATTGGCATCCGGGCTACGGCGACCCGAAGCGGGGCGCGTGAGGAAAAAGGAAGGGCAACAATCCCAACCAAGGTCGGGCTCAAGCGGCGTGGCCGTGTTGTCCGCAGCGTGCAGAACGAGCCGTATGGTGTTCGGGTTCAAGCGCCTTTGCTTTGGTTACTTTTATTTGGCAAGACAAATGAAAGTGACTCGCCCGCCGGGGCGAGACCCGGCAATGCCACGCAGTGAACCGGACCTCGCCCGCAGCGAACAAGCCCTCGCGCAGCGAGAAGGATCATTTTTTCCAGCGCTGTTCGAGCGATTGCCGCCCCCCCACCCCCCCGACACTCAAGTGACTGGGGTCAGGGCCGATAACGGTCCGAGACTTGCGCCGGACAGGGCGTGCTCCCCACCCACACGGAACACCTGGAACATGTTCGTCCTCATCGGTTACGCGGTTGCCCTCGGGTGCATCTTCGGCGCCTACATCGTGCACGGCGGCAACATGGGCGTGATCATCCACGCGCTGCCGACCGAGCTGCTGGCCATCCTGGGCGGCGCGCTGGGTGCCTTCGTCGTGAACAACCAGCCGAAGGTGCTGAAGGCGACGCTGGCCGCGCTGCCGACGCTGCTGAAGGGCTCCAAGTATTCGAAGGCCCGCTACATGGAGCTGCTCGCGCTGCTCTACGACATCCTGCAGAAGGCGCGCAAGGAAGGCCTGATGTCGATCGAGAACGACGTCGAGCGCCCGCACGAATCGGCCCTCTTCAAGAAATACGCGACGGTGGGCAACGACCACCACGTGGTCGAGTTCATCACCGACTACCTGCGCATGATGGTCTCGGGCAACCTGAACGCCCACGAGATCGAAAGCCTGATGG
>Ga0209050_1001281_pt1 | contig 28701 bp, 22 predicted proteins | sample Araplavi_mTSA_r2_FD_184276 | JGI IMG/M metagenome (GOLD analysis project Ga0209050, IMG submission 184276) | Arabidopsis root microbial communities from North Carolina, USA - plate scrape MF_Cvi_mTSA_r2 (SPAdes) (version 2) | ecosystem: Host-associated > Plants > Roots > Endosphere | place: USA... | reverse complement strand
AGACGCGAGTCGATGACCTTGGTGTCGTTGGCACCGCAGAAGGGACAGTGCATGGTGGCAGGCAACAAAAAAAGGGAGGGCCATGGTAGCGCATCCCGGTGGCAAGACAAGCCATAGGGTTTGCGGTATACAGACGGGATGATCACTTGATCCATGGAATTCAGCTTTATGGAGCCACCAATGTCGTTACGTCCGCTCATTTTGCTCAGTGTTTTCAGCCTGCTGGTGGCTTGCGGCAGCGATGCACCCAAGCCCCAGCCGCCAACACCTGGCCCGGCGCCGCAGCAAGCGCAGAAGAAAGCCAGGGAGGCCGCCGACCTCGGCCCCCTGCCTGCCTATCAGCGTGAGCTGAGCGGCACCCTGCAAGGCGTACCGGCCGGCGCTGAAGTCGAGCTGGCATTACTGGTGATCGACGAAAAAGACCGCCCGCAACAATTGATCGCCAGTTCCAGCCTGATCGGCAATAACCAGGTGCTGCCGTTTCACTTGCGCTTCAATCCGGAGTCCTTCCCGTCCGGCGCCCGCGTGGAACTGCGAGGCCGCGCCAGCCAGTCCGGCCAGTTGATCCTGCACTTGCCGTCGCAACTCATTACTCAGCCGACCACCCAGGCCCTGGGCCAATTGCAATTCGTCAAAGCCCCATGAGTGCACCGCTCGACCTGCAACAGGCCCTGGCTGAATTGCTCGGTGATGCACAACTGATGGCCTGCCCGTTGCCGGCAACCGATTTGAAGCTGTGGCTGATCGACGGCGACAACATGGACCGCGCCTTCAGCCCCGAAGAAACCCGGCGCATCCTGCATGAGCCACCGTACTGGAGTTTCTGCTGGGCCAGCGGCCTGGCCGTGGCCCGCTATCTGGCCGCAAACCCGCACTGGGTCGAAGGCAAGCGGGTGCTGGATTTCGGCGCCGGTTCCGGGGTGGCGGGGATTGCCGCCGCCAGGGCCGGCGCACTGGAGGTGCTGGCCTGCGACCTCGATCCACTGGCGATTGCCGCGTGTCGGGCGAATGCCGAGCTCAATGACGTGCAGCTCAACTACTCGACGGATTTTTTCGCCGAGGCTGATCGCTTCGATCTGATTCTGGTGGCGGACGTGCTGTACGACCGGGCGAACCTGCCGCTGCTCGACCAGTTCCTCAGTCGCGGCCGAGAGGCGCTGGTGGCGGATTCCCGGGTACGGGATTTTCGCCATCCGTTGTACCGACGCATCGAAATGCTCGAAGCCATGACGCTACCGGATCTGGCCGAGCCCCACGAGTTTCGGCATGTGAGCCTGTACCACGCGCAGCGTTAGCCAAGAGCTTCGCGAGCAAGCCCGCTCCCACATTGGAATGCGTTCTTCCCTGTGGGAGCGGGCTTGCTCGCGAAGGCGTCCGGTCAGGCAACATACCTCTCATGACTACCCCGCTTTCGGCGCCCCCCCACCAAGCCGTATAGTTGCCCCATTCACGCTTCTACGAGATTGCCCATGAGTCAGGAAACGCCGTACATCTTCGACGCCACGACTGCCGATTTCGACCAGTCGGTGATCGAGAACTCTTTCCACAAGCCGGTGCTGGTGGATTTCTGGGCCGAATGGTGCGCGCCCTGCAAAGTGCTGATGCCGATGTTGCAGAGCATTGCCGAGAGCTACCAGGGTGAATTGCTGCTGGCCAAGGTCAACTGCGACCTCGAGCAAGACATCGTCGCCCGCTTCGGCATCCGCAGCCTGCCGACCGTGGTGCTGTTCAAGGACGGCCAGCCTGTCGACGGCTTTGCCGGTGCCCAACCGGAATCCGCCGTGCGCGCCTTGCTTGAGCCCCACGTACAGATGCCGCCACCGGCCGCCGCCGATCCGTTCGAGCAGGCCCAGGCGTTGTTCGACGACAGCCGCTTTGCTGATGCCGAAGCGCTGCTCAAAGTGATCCTGGGTGAAGACAATACCAACGCCAAGGCGCTGATCCTGTACGCCCGCTGCCTGACCGAGCGCGGTGAACTGGGCGAGGCGCATGCCGTGCTGGATGCGGTCAAGAGCGACGAGCACAAGGCCGCGCTGGCCGGCGCCAAGGCGCAGATCAAGTTTCTCGGTTTGGCCAAGGACTTGCCGGACACCGCCGACCTGAAGGCACGGCTGGCGAAAGACCCGCTGGACGATGAAGCGGTCTATCAATTGGCGATCCAGCAACTGGCCCGTCAGCAGTACGACGCCGCACTGGATGCTCTGCTGAAGTTGTTCATCCGCAACCGCAGCTACAGCGAAGGCTTGCCGCACAAGACCTTGCTGCAGGTGTTCGAGTTGCTGGGTAATGATCACCCGCTGGTGAGCACGTACCGTCGTAAACTGTTTGCTGCACTTTATTAAAAATCAAAAGATCGCAGCCTGCGGCAGCTCCTACAGAGGACTCGTATTCACCCTGTAGGAGTTGCCGCAGGCTGCGATCTTTTTACGGTCTACTCGATCCAGCTGTAGAGCGGCGTATCCCCGCCGCTCACTACTTTCACATCCGAGCTATGGCGCAAACGCACCAGCAGGCGCTTGCCCGCCGCCGCACTGCCGGTCAGGCCTTCCAATTGATCGAGCAAGTCCGGTCCACTCAACTGTCCGGCCTGACGCAGCAAATCCCGGGCGATCTGCCACAGCGCATCATCCTGATTCAGCGGCTTCGCCACCGGGGCGCTGACCGGGGATTTTTCTACCTGCAACTGCGCACCTAGTCGCGCCCAGTCCGCATCGTCCATCTCCAGGGTCAAATCCACCGGCCAGTCGCCGATGCTTCCGCGAATTCGCAACATCAGTCTGCTCCCGCAATTTTCTTCCCTGCATGCTCCCATGGGACTTGTGCAACGCCAAGCAGGCAGTCAAACTCTCGGCACTGATGTTATAAGATTACATAACATTTTCTTCATTTTACTTTTCGGAGACTCGCCATGCGTCGTCTGCTTCTCGCTCTGCCGTTTGCCATGCTGCCGCTGGCTGTCGCCCATGCCGCCGCCGAACACGATCATGAGCATGGCAGCCTGGGAGCCCACGAACATGGCGTTGGACGCCTGAACGCGGCGCTGGACGGCAAGACCCTGGCGCTGGAACTGCAAAGCCCGGCCATGAACCTGGTGGGTTTCGAACACGTCGCCACCAGCGATGCCGACAAAGCCAAAGTCGCCGCGGCCCGGGCTCTGCTTGAGCAACCGCTGGCCCTGTTCAACCTGCCGAAAGCCGCCGGTTGCGTGGTGGAAAACCAGGAACTGGAAAGCCCGTTGTTCGGTGACACGCTAGATGCCGACGATGACCATGATGAAGACGACAAAGATGAAGATGGCCACGAACATCATCACGACCACAGCGAAATCCACGCTCATTATCAGTTCACCTGCGCCACACCGGACGCATTGAAGACCCTGGACCTGGCGAACATGTTCAACGCGTTCCCGGCCACTCGGACGATTCAGGTACAACTGATCGGCCCGAGCGGGCAGCAAGGCGTTGATGTGACGGCCAAGGCTGCCGCGCTGAAGTTCTGATCCACCGCAAATCAAATGTGGGAGCGGGCTTGCTCGCGAAGGCGCCGTATCAGTTTGCATCAATGTCTCTGACACACCGCATTCGCGAGCAAGCCCCCTCCCACAGGGGTTCACCACTAACCTGACCGGTTTCACATGACCCAAGCACTCATCGAACTGTCCGACCTGGGCTTCAGCTGGCCCGGTCACCCGCCACTGCTGGACATCCCGGCGTTTCGCCTGGAGCGCGGTGAAACCCTGTTCCTCAAAGGCCCCAGCGGCAGTGGCAAGACCACCCTGCTCGGCCTGCTCGGTGGCGTGCAAAAGCCCGATCGCGGCAGCATTCGCCTGCTCGGCGAGGAGTTGACGCAACTGTCGGCCGGCGCCCGTGACCACTTCCGCGTCGATCACACCGGCTACATCTTCCAGCAGTTCAACCTGCTGCCGTTTCTGTCGGTGCGTGAAAACGTCGAACTGCCTTGCCACTTCTCGAAGCTGCGTGCCGAACGGGCGAAACAGCGTCACGGCAGCGTCGACAAAGCGGCCGCGACGCTGCTCGCCCACCTGGGTCTGAAGGATGCAAATATCCTCGGTCGCCGCGCCGATTCGTTGTCCATCGGCCAGCAGCAACGGGTCGCCGCCGCCCGTGCACTGATCGGGCAACCGGAACTGGTGATCGCCGACGAGCCGACCTCGGCCCTCGATTACGATGCCCGTGAGAATTTCATTCGCCTGCTGTTCGCCGAGTGCCGCGAGGCCGGTTCGAGCCTGTTGTTCGTCAGCCACGACCAGAGCCTGGCGCCGCTGTTCGACCACAACCTGTCACTGGCCGAACTCAATCGCGCCGCCACCCCGTCCGAGGTCTGAGATGTATCTGTTTCGTCTAGCCATGGCCAGCCTGGCTAACCGCCGCTTCACCGCGATCCTCACGGCGTTCGCCATCGCCTTGTCGGTGTGCCTGCTGCTGGCCGTGGAGCGCGTGCGCACCGAAGCCAAGGCCAGTTTCGCCAGCACCATCAGCGGTACCGACCTGATCGTCGGCGCCCGCTCCGGCTCGGTGAACCTGTTGCTGTACTCGGTGTTCCGCATCGGCAACGCCACCAACAACATCCGCTGGGACAGCTTCGAGCACTTCGCCAGCAACCCGAAAGTGAAATGGGCGATCCCGATGTCCCTCGGCGATTCCCATCGCGGCTATCGGGTGATGGGCACCACCGAAGCCTACTTCGAGCATTACCAGTACGGCCGCCAGCAACACCTGGAGCTGGCCGATGGCCGGGCGTTTGCGACCGACCCGTTCGAAGTGGTGCTCGGTGCCGAAGTGGCCGAGGCACTGCACTACAAACTCGGGGACAAACTGGTGCTGGCCCACGGCGTGGCGGCGATCAGCCTGGTCAAGCACGACGACAAGCCGTTCACCGTGGTCGGCATTCTTAAACGCACCGGCACGCCGGTGGACCGCACGCTGCACATCAGCCTTGGCGGTATGGAAGCGATTCACATCGACTGGCATAACGGCGTGCCGGCCAGGGGCGAGGGTCGTATCACCGCCGATCAGGCGCGCAACATGGACCTCACGCCACAAGCGATCACCACGTTCATGCTTGGCCTGAACAACAAGATTTCGACCTTTGCCCTGCAACGGGAAATCAATGAATTCCGTGGTGAGCCGATGCTGGCGATCCTGCCGGGCGTGGCGCTGCAGGAGCTGTGGAGCCTGATGGGCACCGCGGAAAAAGCCCTGTTCGTGGTCTCGCTGTTTGTGGTGCTGACCGGGTTGATCGGCATGCTCACGGCCATTCTCACCAGCCTCAACGAACGCCGTCGGGAAATGGCGATCCTGCGTTCGGTGGGTGCGCGCCCCTGGCACATCGCGACGCTGCTGGTGCTCGAAGCCTTAGCCCTGGCGCTGTCGGGCGTGATCGCCGGCGTGGCGTTGCTGTACGTGTGCATCGCCGCGGCCCAGGGTTATGTGCAGGCCAACTATGGCCTGTATCTGCCGCTGTCCTGGCCGAGCGAGTATGAATGGACGCTGCTCGGTGGCATCCTGATCGCCGCGTTGCTGATGGGCAGCGTGCCGGCCTGGCGCGCCTATCGCCAATCCCTGGCCGATGGCCTGTCGATCCGTTTATGAGGACGTTGAACATGCCCCGCGCAGTACTTGCGCTGTTGATGCTGGTCGCCCTGCCCCTGTGGGCAGCCCAGCCGCGAGATTTGACCTGGTCGGAGATGATTCCACCGGACGCGCCGAAAGAAGTGCCGAACATGACGCCCCTGCATGACCTGTCGCAGATGAGCAATGCGCTGTCGGCCGAGTCAGCGCCCGCCGCCAAACAAGACTTGCCCAACGCACCGGTGGTCAAGACCCTCGATGGACAGAACATTCGCCTGCCGGGCTACATCGTGCCACTGGAAGTGAGCGAGGAAGGACGCACCACGGAGTTTCTGCTGGTGCCCTATTTCGGCGCCTGTATCCACGTACCGCCACCGCCGTCGAACCAGATCGTGCACGTCAAGAGCGAAGTCGGCGTGAAGCTCGACGAGTTGTATCAGCCGTACTGGATCGAGGGCGCATTGCAGGTCAAGGCGTCCACCAGCGAACTGGCGGATGCCGGGTATCAGATGGAGGCGAACAAGATTTACCTGTATGAATTGCCGGAGTGAAGCCGGTCGTTTTGTGTGATTAGAAATGCCGCTTTCGCGAGCAAGCCCGCTCCCACACTGGAATGCGTTCCCCCTGTGGGAGCGGGCTTGCTCGCGAAGGGGCCATCAAAACGCCACAAAAATCACGCCCTTCCCACTTTCATTGAGCTGCATCAAAAGACCGAATCGTTAGGCGCCTTACCATTGGACATCGAACATTTTTAACGTCCTCTGGAGCCCCCATGAACAAGTCCTTGCTCAGCGCTTCGCTGGTTGCCCTCGCGCTCGCAGCCCCGCTCGCCAATGCTTTCGAAGCCGGTGACATTATCCTCCGTGCCGGCGCCATCACCGTCGACCCGGAAGCTGACAGCTCCAGCGTCAAGGTTGATCAAGGCCCGCTGGCGGGTGCCGACCTGGGTGGCAAAGCGACTCTGAGCAGCGACACACAGCTTGGTCTGAACTTCGCCTACATGCTCACGAACCACCTCGGTATCGAGCTGCTCGCGGCAACCCCCTTCGAACATGATGTGAAAATCAAGGGCACCGCGCTGGCCCCTGCCAATGGCAAGCTCGGTAGCATCAAACAGCTGCCGCCAACCTTGAGCCTGGTGTATTACCCGCTGGATCCCAAGTCGGCGTTCCAGCCGTACATCGGCGGTGGCATCAACTACACCTATATCTACGACGAACATGTCGGCAGCCGAGCCCAGTCCGCCGGTTTCAGCAATTTCAAGGCGGATAACTCATGGGGTCTGGCCTGGCAGGTCGGTGCCGACTACATGCTGACCGACAACGTGATGATTAACGCCCAGGTGCGCTACATCGACATCGATACCACCGCCACTGTGGAAAACAACGCCATTGCACCGGGCACCCGGGCCAAGGTCGATGTGGATGTGGATCCGTTCGTCTACATGATCGGTCTGGGCTACAAGTTCTAAGTAACGTTCACGTGGTGGTGGATGAGGCCGTGGCGAGCAAACTCAATACTGAAGACGACCATAACGGAGTCGATCTGGAGCAAGCTCCCTCGCCATAGAAGTTACACACGCTGTAAGTAAATTCCGGCCGTGAAAAAGGCGCCTGTCAAAAGGCGCCTTTTTCATGTCTGCGAGGAAAGCGATCTATCGCCCCAGCAACCGCGCCAGCCCCACACGCATCGGTGTCTGCTCCGTGGTAGTGAAGCGCTCCAGCAGACGCCGGTTGTTCGCCCGGGAATGACGGATGTCACCGGAGCGCGCCGGGCCATAGCTTACCGGCGGCAGCTGGCCGACCACGGTTTCAAGCGCTTCGAGCATTTGCTTGAGGGTCGTCGCCTGGTTCCAGCCCACGTTGACCGCACCGACTTCGGCCCGGGGCTTCTCGATGGCCTGCACCAGCAAGTCGACCAGGTCTTCGACGTAGACAAAATCCCGGGTCTGCTCACCATCGCCGAACACCGTGATCGGCAAGCCCTTCAGTGCGCGCTCGCTGAAAATGCTGATCACCCCGGAGTACGGCGAGGACGGATCCTGGCGCGGTCCGAAGATGTTGAAGAAGCGGAAAATCACCGGTTCCAGCCCATGCTGGCGACGGTAGAAATCGAAGTAATGCTCGCTGGCCAGTTTGTCCACCGCATACGGCGTCAGCGGCGCCTTTGGGGTGTCTTCGTCGATCGACTCGCCCTCGCCATTGTTGCCATACACCGCCGCGCTGGAGGCGAACAGCACGCGTTTGACCCCGGCCTGGCGCATGGCTTCGCAGACGTTCAGCGTGCCGATGAAGTTGCTCTGGTGCGTGCGCACCGGATCGTCCACCGAGGCCTGCACCGACGCCACGGCGGCCAGGTGCGCCACGGCGCTGCAACCGGCCATTGCCTGGGCGACCACAGCCGCATCGGCTACGTCGCCGACGATCAGTTCGACCTTGGGATTATCCAGCGGCAGATTACTGCGCTTGCCGGTGGACAGGTCATCGAGAATGCGCACCGCATGGCCCTTGGCGAGCAGGGCGTCAGTCAGGTGCGAACCAATGAAACCGGCACCACCGGTGATCAAAACGGGGCCGTCAGCCATGGCGATAGAACCTGTCCAGTAGACCGGGAAGCGCCGCACGCCAGGCGCGTGGCTTGATCCCGAAGGTGTGCAGAATTTTTTTGCAGGCCAATACCGCGTGTTGCGGCTCTTCCGCAGCATCCGGGCGCGCGGCGTGGGCCTGGGCGGTCGGGGCTTCGATGGCCAGCGGATGCAGGCTGCGGGCTTCGGTCAGAATTGCCTGCCCCAGCGCCAGCGGCGTGGTCGCCTCATGCCCGGCGTAGTGGTAGGTGCCCCACAGTGGCGCGGCGCAATCGAGTTGCTTGAGCACTGAAATGATCACCCGGGCGGCATCGTCGACCGGCGTCGGATTGCCGCGCCGGTCGTCGGCCATCAGCAGTTCTTCGGGTTGTTCGGCACGGGCGAGGAAGCGGCCAAGGGCACCATCCGGGCTGTCGTCCAGCAGCCAGCCGAAACGCAGGAGCACGTGTTGCGGGCAAGTGGCGCGAACGCTTTGCTCAATTCGCCACAACGCCTGCCCCCGCAAGCCCAAGGGCACCGGTTCGTCTTTTTCGCTATAGGCCGTTGCGCGGGAACCGTCGAACACACGATAGCTGGAAGGTTGCAGCAAAACGATGTTGTGGTGCTGGCACAGTTCCGCCAGACGCTCGATCGCGCGCTCCTGGCCGGCCAGACGCTGTTCGCTGACCGCTTCGGCCTGAAACCAGTCGAAGTAGTAGGCAAGGTTGATCAATGCATCGGGACGGGTGTCGTCGAGCAGTTGCGTCAGGCTCGCGGCATCCCAGCCGTCTTGCGGCGGGCGGGGGGCGAGGAAACCGATGTCTTCCTCCGCACCGAGGCGAATCAGCGCCTGCCCAAGGGCATTTCCGCCGCCCAGTAACATAAGGCGCATTCGCATAGAGTCAGCAGGCCCAGTCTGATTGGAACGATGGCTATATCGACATCGCCTCCAGGCGATGTCGTTGGTAATTGCCGGAATCGTTGCATTTTGCGGGTTTAGTGCGCAACCGTCATCCGTAAAGTGTAGATGTCCGGGATTTGTGGTGCTGCCACTGGCCTCATCGCGAGCAAGCTCGCTCCCACAATGGTTTTGTGAACACCGCCCCCCCGTGGGAGCGAGCTTGCTCGCGATGGGGCCCTGTCAGTCAACAGAGATCCCCGAGCGGTACTTGCATCTTGCGCCCCCCACCCGCATAACTTGCTGCATGAACCTGCCCATCCCCGCAGACAGCGCCCTGAGCGGCTTCCACCCCGCCGTCAGTGCCTGGTTCAGCCACACGTTCGCAGCGGTCACCGCCGCCCAGGCCCGGGCGTGGCCGTTGATCCGCCAGCGCCGCTCGACCCTGGTCGCCGCGCCCACCGGCTCCGGCAAGACCCTCACCGCGTTTCTCGCGGTCATCGACGACCTGGTGCACCGCGGCCTGGAAAGCCCCGAAGGATTGCCCGACGCAACGCTGGTGGTCTACGTCTCGCCGCTCAAGGCGCTGTCCAACGACATCCGGATCAACCTGCAAAACCCGTTGGCCGGCATTACCGAGCAATTGCGTGTAATGGGCCTGCCCGAACTGCAGATCAGCACCGCCGTGCGCACCGGCGATACACCGCAAAAAGACCGCTCGGCGATGCGCAAGACGGCGCCGCACATTCTGGTGACCACACCGGAATCCCTGTACGTGCTGCTCGGTTCCGACTCCGGTCGGCAGATGCTCGGTACGACACAAACGGTGATCATCGACGAAATCCATGCCATGGCCGCCAGCAAGCGCGGCAGCCATCTGGCCCTGAGCCTTGAACGCCTGCAGGCACTCTGCCCCGAGCCGCTGCTGCGCATCGGTCTGTCGGCCACGCAAAAACCCATCGAGGCAGTGTCGCGTTTCCTGGTCGGTCGCGACCGCCCGTGCGAGATCGTCGACATCGGCCACGCCCGCCCCCGCGACCTGGACATCGAAGTGCCGCCCGTGCCGCTGTCGGCCGTGATGGCCAACGATGTCTGGGAGCTGGTCTACGACCGCCTCGCCGCCCTCGCCCGGGAACACCGGACCACGCTGATTTTCGTCAACACCCGGCGTTTGGCCGAACGCCTGAGCCGGCACCTGAGCGAACGCCTGGGCAAGGACGCCGTAGCGGCCCACCACGGCAGCCTGGCCAAGGAGTTTCGCCTGAACGCCGAGCAGCGGCTCAAGCGTGGCGACCTGCAAGTGCTGATCGCCACCGCATCGCTGGAACTGGGGATCGACATCGGCGACGTCGACCTGGTGTGCCAGATCGCCTCGCCGCGTTCGATTGCCGGGTTTCTGCAACGGGTCGGCCGTTCCGGGCACCAGGTCGGCGGCACGCCCAAGGGCCGCTTGTTCGCCACCTCCCGCGACGACCTGATCGAATGCGCCGCGCTGCTCGACTGCGTGCGCCGGGGTGAACTCGACACCTTGCTGATCCCGCAAGCGCCGCTGGACGTGCTGGCGCAGCAGATCATCGCCGAAGTCAGTTGCCAGGAGTGGCCGGAGCAAGCGCTGCTGGAGATGCTGCGCCGCGCCTCGCCCTACGCCGGACTCGACGACAAACACTATCAGGCGCTGCTGCACATGCTCGCCGAGGGCTACAACGGGCGTCAGGGTCTGCGCAGCGCCTACCTGCACCGCGACGCCGTGAGCCGCACCCTGCGTGGTCGCCGGGGCGCAAAACTGACCGCAGTGACCAGTGGCGGGACCATTCCGGACAATGCCGACTACGCCGTGCTGCTGGAGCCTCAAGGGCTGAACATCGGCACCATCAACGAAGACTTCGCGGTGGAAAGCATCGCCGGGGATATCTTCCAGCTGGGCAATACCTCCTATCGAATCCTGCGCGTGGAAACCGGCAAGGTGCGGGTCGAGGATGCCCAGGGTCAACCGCCGACCATTCCGTTCTGGCTTGGTGAAGCGCCGGGGCGCAGCGCCGAATTGTCCTCGGCGGTGGCGCGCTTGCTGGCACAACTCGACGACCTGTTGGGTACCGAACCAGGCAACTTGCAGCCAGCGCTCGTCTGGCTGACCAATACCCTGGGCCTGAACCTCGCCAGCGCCGAACAACTGGTGGACTACCTGGCCCGCGCACGGCAGACGCTGGGTGCCCTGCCCTCGCAAGACACGCTGCTGATGGAGCGTTTTTTCGACGAGTCCGGCGGCACCCAGCTGGTCATTCATACGCCGTTCGGCAGCCGCATCAACCGCGCCTGGGGCCTGGCCCTGCGCAAGCGTTTCTGTCGCACCTTCAACTTCGAATTGCAGGCCGCCGCCAGCGAAGACGCCATCGTGCTGTCGCTGTCCACCAGCCACAGCTTTGAACTGGACGATGTCTGGCGCTACCTGCACAGCAACAGCGCCGAACACATCCTGATCCAGGCCGTGCTCGACGCGCCGCTGTTCGGCGTGCGCTGGCGCTGGAATGCCGGCGTGGCCCTGGCGCTGCCGCGCTACAGCGGCGGGCGCAAAGTCCCGCCGCAGATCCAGCGGATGAAAAGCGAAGACCTGATCGCCAGCGTGTTTCCCGATCAGATTGCCTGCGTGGAAAACCTCGCCGGCGAACGGGAGATTCCCGACCATCCGCTGGTGGAACAGACCCTCGACGATTGCCTGCACGAAGCCATGGACACTGAAGGCTGGCTCACCTTGTTGCGACGCATGGAACGCGGCGACATTCGTCTGATCAGCCGCGACTTGCCGGCGCCCTCGCCGCTGGCGGCGGAGATTCTCAGCGCCCGCCCCTACACCTTTCTCGACGATGCACCGCTGGAAGAACGCCGCACCCAAGCGGTACTTAATCGGCGCTGGAGCGATCCGCAATCCACCGACGACCTCGGTGCACTGGACGCCGAGGCGATTGCCGCCGTGCGCGACGAAGCCTGGCCGGTGCCTTGCAGTGTCGATGAAATGCACGAGGCCTTGATGAGCCTGGCGTGCATCACCGATACCGAGGCCGGCGCCAATCCGCAATGGCTCGCCTGGCTCAAGACCCTGGCCGACAGCGGACGCGCGAGTCGTTTGCAGATCAATGCCGGGCAATCGCTGTGGCTGGCGCTGGAGCGCCTGAATTGCCTGCGGGCGATTTATCCACAGGCCGAATTGACGCCACCGCTGCAAGCGCTGCCGGACTTCGATGAAAGCTGGGCACCCGACGAAGCCGTCCTCGAACTAATCCGCGCACGGCTCAGCGCCTTCGGCCCGCTTGCGCTTGAGCGCATTGCCGAACCACTCGGCATGCCCGCAGCACAAGTGACCCAGGCCCTGGTGCACCTGGAACGCGAAGGCTACGTGTTGCGCGGTCGCTTCACCCCGGGCATCGCCGAAGAAGAATGGTGCGAGCGGCATTTGCTGGCGCGAATTCACCGCTATACGGTCAAGCGCCTGCGCCGGGAAATCGAACCGGTGGCGTTGCAGGATTTCATGCGATTCCTGTTCGATTGGCAGCATGTGTCGACTGCAAGCCAGGGCCAGGGCGCTGCGGTGTTGCCAGCCATCGTCGGGCCATTCGAAGGCTACCCCGCCGCCGCTTCCGCCTGGGACAGCGACATTCTGCCCGCACGGATCAAGGACTACTCAGCGACCTGGCTGGATGAGTTGTGCCGCAGCGGCAGACTGGTGTGGACGCGCCTGACTGCGCACAACAAAAACGCCGGTACCGCGTTGCGCAGCACACCGATTGTCTTGCTGCCGCGCAATCGGGTCGGCCTCTGGAGCGGCTTGACCGAACAGACACCGGTGAGCGAACTGTCGCCGAAAACACAAAAGGTCCACGCCGCCCTCAGCCAGCACGGCGCGCTGTTTTTCGACGAGCTGATCCATGAGGCGCACTTGCTGCGTTCGGAACTGGAAATCGCCCTGCAGGAACTGGTGGGCGCGGGGCTGGTGAACGCCGACAGCTTTGCCGGTTTGCGCGCGCTGATCACCCCGGCCAGCAAGCGCCAGCCGCGCAACAGTCGGCGTGGACGCGGCGCATTCATCGGTGGCATGGACGACGCCGGGCGCTGGGCCTTGTTGCGACGCGCGCCAACGGCCCCTGTGGTGGAAAACCAGCGTCCTATGCCGACGCCGGCCGATACCCTGGAACACATCGCCATGACCTTGCTGCGTCGTTACGGCGTGGTGTTCTGGCGCTTGCTGGAACGTGAGGCGGACTGGCTGCCGAGCTGGCGCGAACTGCTGCGCACCTTTCATCGCCTGGAGGCACGCGGCGAGATTCGTGGGGGACGGTTTGTCAGCGGCCTGGCGGGCGAGCAATTCGCCCTGCCCGAGGCGATTCCATTGCTGCGGGAGGTGCGACGTCGGCCCCATGACGGCAGCCTGGTCGCGGTGTGCGGAGTTGATCCGCTGAACCTCGCCGGCACACTATTACCTGGTGCGAAAGTCCCGGCACTGGCGAGCAATCGGCTGGTGTTTCGCGATGGTTTGCCGGTTGCTGCCGAGATTGCCGGCAAGCCACAGTTTTGGGGGGAGCTGGATCAGCAGGCGAGTGCCGAGGTGCGCAGCAAGCTGATCCGGCATTAATGTCGTCTGGACCGGCCCCATCGTCGGAACGCCGCCCGGAGCAAGCTCGCTCCCACAGGGGATTTTCTGTGAATACAAATTTTTGGCACAACAGAGATCACTGTGTGCGAGCTTGCTCGCGATGGGGCCAGACCAGCCACTGAAAGCCTCAAGTACAAAACCGGCTATTGAGACCGCGGTCGATCCGGCATCAACACCGCCGCATGTTCCGGCTCAGCCTCCGGTGGCGCTTCGACCGGATGCCGCGGCACCAGCGCCTGCTGTGGATAAGTCTGCGCGAAGTTCACCCACGGGCAGTTATCCACAAGCTTTTTCAACCGCTGGTTAAAGGCCCGGCTCACCGCATATTGGCCACCGGACACCGTGCGGAATTGCGCCGTCAGCACCACCCCGTTGAGGTCCATCCTGTCGACGCCAAACACATCCAGCGGTCCTTGCAGGTTGTAGCGCAGGAACGGGTCGTTGCTGATGGAGTGCCCGGCCTCGCGGATCAGTTCGATGGCCTTGTCGACGTCGGTGTCGTAGGTGAATTGCACCGAGAAAAACGCATAGGCGAATTGCCGCGACTGGTTGGTCACGGCCTTGATCTGCCCGAACGGTACCGAGTGCACGAAGCCCTTGCCGTCGCGCAGGCGCAAGGTGCGGATGGTCAGGCCTTCGACCGTGCCGGCATGCCCGGAATCCAGCACCACCCAATCACCGATGGACAGGGTGTCTTCGATGATGATGAACAGCCCGGTGATCACATCCTGCACCAGTTGCTGGGAGCCGAAACCGATCGCCAGGCCGATGACCCCGGCACCGGCCAGGAATGGCGCGACGTTGATCCCCAGGTTGGCCATGGTGGTGATCGCGCAGATCACCACCAGGATGATTTTGATCGCGTTGCGCAGCAGCGGCAGGATGGTTTTCACCCGCGTACTCGGCTGGCGTGCCGAGCGCTTGTTGGTCGGCGGTTTCAGGGCTTCCTGAATCGCCGTGTCGAGCACCACCCAGACCATCCAGGTCACCAGCAGGATCAAACCGATGTGGCTCAGGGAATCACTGATCGCCCGGCCCACGGCATTGCTCACCGCGAACTCGAACAGCGACACGCCCCAGATCCGCCCGAGGATATCGATGAACACGATGGCCATGCCGATGCGCAGCAAGGCGTGGGACAAGTTGAGAAAACGCTCCTTGTAGGCGCTGCTGCGGCGCAGGTCCGCTTCGCTACGCGCCTTGAACAGATGGTGCAGCGTGGTGCTGAGAAACACCGTGGCGATCAGCAATACCGTGGTGAACAACGCGCTGCGCAGCACCCTCTGGTTGTCCGCGCCAACGCCGATCAGGTTGATGATCGAGACCAGCACCATCAACAGGATCGGCCAATACCAGAGCCCGGAAAATATCCGCAGGGTCTCACGCAATGCCGGCTGACTTTGGCGCTGGGCCAGCGGCAGGATGCGGATCACCTGAGCGACCGGGCGGCGCGTGCGGATCACCAGCAAGCCGAAGGAAATCGATGCCGCCAAGCCAGTGAAGACTGCAATGCTGCTGGTGAGATTGCTGCCCAGTTGATGGGCGATTTGCGGACTGGTCAGGGCATCGCTCAAGGCCACCAGAAAACCGATGCCGAACAATGGCCGGGCACTCTTCTCGCGGAGAATCCGCACCGCCCGGCGCTTGTGGCCGGCATTGAACACCACCACCAGCGACAGCACCAAGGACGCGGAAAATATCCCCGCGCTTGTGGCATAAGCCAGGCACAACGCAAGCGCCCGACCGGCGGATATCGGCAAAAACTGGCTGGCATAAATCGTCAGGGGCAGGCTGGCCACCGCCGGAAGGGTATAGGGCAATACATAACCGAGCAGGGCTTGGCCGCGTTCGCGGCTGAGCAACAGGCGATGTTCGCACAGGCGTTTGGCCAACAATCGCCCCAGCAGCCAAAGAGAGGCAAACACGGCGGCCCACACGCAGGTCAGTATCAGGAGATCGCCGGTGACGCCCCAGGGCGAGCGGGCCGAAGGCTGATTGACCAACTGATCCACCTCGTCGGCCGCGCGGTCGGCACGCAAGCGCCAGGCGTCCACGAGGTTTTCGTTGAGATCGAGTTTGGCCTGGACCTCGTCGATGCTTGAACTGATGGCCCCCAGTAAGCCGCCTTGCACCAGCGGTTCGGGGTGAGCTGGCGGCGTCGCAGCGGTCGCGGCGGCCGGCAGCCCCGGTATCGCGGCGGCTTCCAGTTGCTCGCTGCCCACAAACAGCAACGCCCCCAGGAGTATCGCGGTCTTGAGCCTGATCAAAACACCCGCTCCTTTGGCTGTGTCGGTAAGGAACTGATCGAAAAATGCCGGGCAAGTTCGGGCATTGCTAGTGGATAGCAGGACAGCGACGCCATTTGTGGCGAGGGGGCTCGCCCCCGTTGGGGTGCGAAGCGCCCCCAAAACCTACCGTTCGGATTCATCTGACACACCGCATTCCAGGGATTTACGACTGCTGCGCAGCCGAGCGGGGCGATGCGGCGATCCGACGAGCCCCCTCGCCACAAGTATGCACCCGCCTTCGCGATATTTGATCTGTACGCAAATATCAAATGCTCGTCCCTGTATTTTTCTGCACAACCTGAACCTCGACACTGCGCTCCATCGAATCATCTTCCGGAGTTGCAGCCATGCCCATTGCCTTGCTCGCGCTGACCCTCAGCGCCTTTGCCATCGGGACGACAGAGTTCGTCATCGTTGGCCTGTTACCCACTATTGGCGCCGACCTCGGCGTCAGCCTGCCGTCCGCCGGCCTGCTGGTCAGCCTGTATGCCCTTGGCGTTGCCGTCGGCGCCCCGGTACTGACCGCCCTCACCGGCAAGGTTCCGCGCAAGTTGCTGCTGTTGTCGTTGATGGTGCTGTTCACCCTCGGCAACCTGCTGGCATGGCAAGCGCCGAGCTACGAGTCGCTGATCCTCGCACGGATCGTCACCGGCCTGGCCCACGGGGTGTTTTTCTCGATCGGCTCGACCATCGCCACCAGTCTAGTGCCGAAGGAAAAAGCCGCCAGCGCGATTGCCATCATGTTCACCGGCCTGACCGTAGCACTGGTCACTGGCGTGCCACTGGGAACCTTCATTGGCCAGCATTTCGGCTGGCGTGAAACCTTCCTCGCCGTTTCGACCCTGGGCGTCATCGCCTTCATCGGCAGCCTGATCTACGTGCCGAAAAATATCCCCCACAGCAAGCCCGCGTCGTTCTTGCAGCAATTGCAGGTGCTCAAGCAACCTCGCCTGTTGCTGGTGTATGCAATGACGGCCATCGGCTACGGCGGCACGTTCACCGCCTTTACTTTCCTCGCGCCAATACTTCAGGACCTCTCCGGCTTCAGCGCCAGCGCCGTCAGCCTGGTGTTGCTGGTCTACGGCATCTCCGTGGCCGTCGGCAATATCTGGGGCGGCAAACTGGCGGACAAACGCGGTCCGATCAGCGCCCTGAAAATCATTTTTGCCCTGCTCGCCGCCGTGTTGTTCGCGCTGACCTTCACGGCCGGCAATCCCTGGCTGGCGCTGGCCACCGTACTGGTCTGGGGCGCCGTGGCATTCGGCAACGTGCCGGGGTTGCAGGTGTACGTGGTGCGCCAGGCCGAACATCACACGCCCCATGCCGTGGACGTGGCATCCGGCCTGAACATCGCCGCGTTCAACCTCGGCATTGCCGGTGGCGCCTGGGGCGGTGGCCTGATCGTCGCCCACATGGGGTTGATCCACACCGCGTGGATCGGTGGCCTGGTGGTGCTGGTGGCGCTGGCATTGACGGCGTGGAGCGGACGTCTTGATCACCTTGGCCCGGCCTATGCCGAGCCGGCCGACGGTTCTGCCCGCATAATCACGGGCCACTGATAAACCCTGTGGGAGCGAGCTTGCTCGCGATGGCGGAGTATCAGTCGACATCATAGGCGTCCGACACACCGCCATCGCGAGCAGGCTCGCTCCCACATTGAATCTGTTGTGATCTGATAACTGTGTACCGTCCGTAGCCCCATCGAAACTTTCGCCGCCGCCCCAGAGTCATCCCAAAATACGAGCCGTCAGGCGGGAGGCGACATGACAGCGAATCACACCGATGTTCCCGCACACGCAAATGCAAACGACATGCGGGTACAGGGTCCGTCCGTGACTTGTCGCTTCAAGGTGCTGACGGTCAACACCCATAAAGGTTTCACCGCGCTCAACCGGCGTTTCATCCTGCCGGAACTGCGTGAAGCGGTGCGCAGCGTGTCTGCCGATGTGGTGTTTTTGCAGGAAGTCCACGGCACCCACGAGCACCACCCCAAGCGCTACACCAACTGGCCGGCGATGCCGCAATACGAGTTCCTCGCCGACACCCTGTGGCCGCAGTTCGCCTATGGTCGCAATGCGGTGTATCCGGCAGGTGATCACGGCAACGCGCTGTTGTCGAAATTCCAGATCATCCGCCACGACAATCTCGACGTGTCCATCAGCGGTCACGAAAACCGCGGGATCCTGCATTGTGTGTTGCGCCTGCCCGGCGACGGCCAGGAAGTACATGCCATTTGCGTGCACCTGGGGTTGCGCGAAAGTCACCGCACGGCGCAATTGAAGCTGCTCGCCCAGCGGCTGGACGCCCTGCCCGCCGATGCCCCGGTGATCGTCGCCGGGGACTTCAACGACTGGCGTCAGCGCGCCGATGCGTTGCTCAAACCCTGCGGTCTGCGCGAAGCCTTCGCCGCGCACCACGGCAAACCGGCGCGCAGTTTCCCCGCGCGCCTGCCGGCATTGCGCCTGGACCGCATCTACGTGCGCAACCTCAAGATCAGCCATCCGCAAGTGTTGACCAGTCGCCCCTGGTCGCACCTTTCCGACCACGTCCCGCTGTCGGTGGAGATCGAGTTATGAGCAGCCAGTCGATGGAAAAAACCACGCTGGATCACATCCCCGCTCCGCCGATCCGCGAGCCGACAGCGGTCGACGTCGAATACGGCTGGCAAGGCAGCAATCGCGTCGAGTTGCTGGAAAACGGCGAGGCGTATTTTCCCCGGGTATTTGACGCCCTGCGCCAGGCTCAACGTGAAATCCTGCTGGAAACCTTCATTCTGTTCGAGGACAAGGTTGGCAATGAACTGCAACAAATCCTGATCGAAGCCGCTCAACGCGGCGTGCGCACCACCGTCAGCCTCGACGGCTTTGGCTGTGGCGAACTGAGTACCGGGTTCCTTACCGCCCTGACCGCCGCCGGTGTGCACCTGCAAATGTTCGATCCTGCGCCGAAACGCCTGGGCATCCGCACCAACTGGTTCCGGCGCCTGCACCGCAAGATAGTGGTGGTGGATGGCAGCATTGCCTTCATCGGCGGGATCAACTTTTCTGCCGATCACCTTGCCGACTTCGGCCCCGAGGCCAAGCAGGACTATTCCGTGGAGGTGCAAGGCCCGGCGGTGGCCGACATCCATCACTTCGCTCTGCTGCAATGCGGTCGCCCGGCGCACGCCAAATACTGGTGGCAACGCCGTCGGCAGCGACGTTCGGAACTGGCCTTCAGCGATCACGATGGCCAGGTGCGTCTGGTGTACCGCGACAACGGCGAACACCCGAGCGACATTGAAGAGGTTTACCGCCAGGTGTTGCGCCAGGCCAAGCGTCGGGTGGTGATCGCCAATGCCTACTTCTTTCCCGGCTTGCGCCTGCTGCGCGATATCCGCAACGCGGCCCGCCGGGGTGTGGATGTGCGGCTGATCCTGCAAGGGCAACCGGACATGCTGGTGGCCAAACTCGCCGCGCGCATGACCTACGATTACCTGCTCCGGTCCGGAGTGAAGATCTACGAATATTGCGACCGCCCGCTACACGGCAAGGTCGCATTGGTGGATGAAGACTGGAGCACCGTCGGCTCCAGCAACCTCGACCCGTTGAGCCTGTCGATGAATCTGGAAGCCAACGTGCTGATCCGCGACCGTGGCTTCAATCGAGTTCTGTTCGATCGCCTGGAAGACCTCAGCGACAACCATTGCAAGGCCATGTCTCACGACATCGCGCCGCGCGGGCGTGTCTGGCACATGACCATAGGTTTTCTGGTGTTTCACTTCCTGCGGCATTTCCCGGCTTGGGCCGGTTGGTTGCCGGCGCACAAGCCTCGCCTGAAACCCATCCCCCCTCCGACCGGGAGCGCTGACCATGAACCGCGCTGAGCCTCACATGGCAACTGACGCCAAAAGTCCGGGCAAGTCGCACTGGAGCCGCTGGAAACGACCGCTGACGATGCTGTTTTTCCTGATGCTGATCGTGTTGTTCACGATGCTCGCCCAGCGCCTCGAGTGGAACGAGGTGTTCGATAACCTGGCCGATTTCAAGGTGCGCACGCTGATCATTGCGTCGGGGCTGACCCTGGTGAGCTTTCTGGTATACGCCTGCTTCGACCTGATCGGCCGCACCTACATCCGCCAGAACCTGACGTGGAAGCAGATACTGCCCGTGGGGATCATCAGCTACGCCTTCAACCTGAACCTGAGCGCCTGGGTCGGCGGCATCGCCATGCGCTACCGGTTGTATTCGCGGCTCGGGGTCAGCAAGAGCAACATCGCGAAGATCCTTGGCCTGAGCCTGGCGACCAATTGGTTCGGCTACATGGTCATTGCCGGCGCCGTGTTCAGCAGCGGGCTGGTGCGCATGCCGCCGGGCTGGAAGCTCAGCAGCAGTGCGCTGCAAGGCGTGGGGGTTTTGCTGTTGCTGCTGAGCGCCGGTTACCTGGCGGCATGTCGCTTTGCCAAACGTCGGGAGTGGGCGATTCGCGGCATCGAAATCGACCTCCCGTCCCTGCGCATGGCAGTGCTGCAACTGGCCCTCGGTGCGCTGAACTGGTCGCTGATGGCGGCGGTGATCTTCACCTTGCTGCCGAGCAAACTGGACTATCCACTGGTGCTGGGCGTGCTGTTGATCAGCGCCATCGCCGGGGTCATCACCCACATCCCGGCCGGGCTCGGCGTGCTCGAGGCGGTGTTCGTGGCGCTGCTGCAGCATGAAGTGTCGCGGGGCAGCCTGGTGGCCGGGCTGCTGGCCTATCGGGCGATTTATTTCATCCTGCCGTTGTTGATTGCCCTGGTGATGTACCTGTTGGTGGAGGCCAAGGCCAAGTCGTTGCGAATCTCAAGGAAACCCAAGTGATCTGTGGTGTCTGCTAGTCCGCCATCGCGGGCTTGCCCGCGAAGGCGTCCGCATGCACACCGCAAATCACTGGGATTGAATAATGCTCAACCGCTCCCCGACCACCATCTCGGTAATCCAGTCGACAAGGATCGAGGTATAGGCCTGCTGGGAAACCGGGTCGCTCAAGGCGTGGTCGGCACCGTCGATGATGCGGTGAGTCATTGAGTGCGTCTGCTGGCAGGCCGCCCGGTAGCTCATGATCGTCGCGTGGGGCACGTAGTCGTCGGTCTCGGACTGCACCAGCAGGACATCTCCGCGAAATTGCGAGCAGGCATGCAAGGCCCGGTTGCTGTCGGCACGCACCAGGGTGCCTCGGTAATCACGCAGATCCAGCTTGTCCAGGTCGCGTTTCGGCGTGTGCCATTGTTCGTCGCGGTACAGCGCCGGCACCCGCAGCGCCAGCCAGCGCACCGGCCGCAGCGAAGTCAGAATCGAGGCCAGATAACCTCCATAACTGGTGCCCACCACGGCAATAGCCGAGGTATCGAGGGCCGGGTGCGCGAGCAAGCGGTCATAGGCTGCCAGCAGGTCGCGCAGATTGTCCTCCCGGGTCACCCGGGACAATGGAATGCCGGTGCCGCCGGTGTGCCCGCGCAGGTCGAAGGTCAGGCATACACAACCCAAACCGGCGATGCCTTTGGCGCGTTCCAGGTCCCGCTCCTGACTGCCGCCCCAACCGTGTACGAAGAGTACGCCGGGCACTTTCGATTTGGGGCTCAGAAAAGTCCCGCTCATCTGTTCGTTATCGATGTCGATCTGAATGGATTCGCTTCTAGCCGTCATAGGATTTAACCGTTACGTACTTGAGAAGAAAGTCACTGCTTTGCGCCGGCCCGCGATACACCTCGATGGCATCTGCCGGCAGCGGCTGATCGATGTAGGTTTCCACCGAAGACACACGAATCGCGCGCATCCCCGGATGGTTGACGAAACTCTGCAAAGCCGCCACCTCGGCACTGCTCGCACCGCCCATGCGCCAGGATTGTTCGAGCACGCCGCTGCGCTGTTTGCCGTCGCTATCGATGCCCTGAGCGATGTCGTAGTTGCGCCGTGACGCATAGAAACGCGGATAGGCTTCATCCGCGGCGCTGTCGAACACCTGCGCCTGCTTGATAGCCATCCGCACGTCATCGGCCAGGTCCAGCTTCAGTAAATCGTCGTAACTGCCCTGCACCACCAACAGGTTCGAGCCGCCATACACCTCCTCGCCCTCTGCGTCCTTGGTCAAGTATTGATCACCGCAGTAACTCAGCACCTTGTCGCCGATGAAACTCTGGCCGACGCTATGGGTAATCACCTGATCAAGGTCCTGTTCCAGCACCACGCCTTCGCTGAAGGTCGCGTCAGCTTCGGGTCTGGCCAGAATTTCGTCGAACTCGTCGAGGCTTTGGATCACTTCCTGACCACGTCCGGCGCAAGCGTGTATCGGCTTCAGGCGGATCGGTCCGGTGTACAACAGATGTTCCGCCGCCGGGCGAGCATCCTCCAGGCAGAACACGCTGAGACCGTCGAGTACGACGCTGCGTACCCGCTGGGAAAACAAAGGAGCCCAGCCTGGCGGCGCATGGGCATGGTGATTGAGCAGCCCATGACTGATGGCTTTGGTGCAGATGAAATCATGGTCGACATAACCACCCCACAAATCCTCCGGTCCCTTGACCCCCAGCTGCCGGGCAGCCTGAGCGCCCACCAGCGTCTGGGTCGGCAACAGGTAGAGGTCCCGACCGTTGTGCAATTGCGCATCGTAACTACCGCCGTACTTGAGTCCCATTATCTGCGCCAGCCAGCGCGCCAGCGCACGGTTGGTCTCGACTTCGTGCAGCGGCGCGTCGGCGCGTACCGAATGGGCAACCACCAGTTTCTTGCGGTTTGTTGGGGTCATGCATCCCCCTTCAATCGACGCTTGATGAATGTAGTTGAAGGGGTGCAGGGATCAGGCCAAGGCACAGTGCAGGGAAACGGTTTTCAAATCAGCCGGTTGGTTAAAACATGATGGCATGAGGCCTGTTTTATTCTGCACGATGCACTTTGATATACCGGCATTTTGCACGACTCCAGCCCACACACCCGACCCTGTGGGAGCAAGCTTGCTCGCGATAGCGGTGTTCCAGACACATCAATGTTGAATGTCATGCCCTCATCGCGAGCAAGCTCGCTCCCACAGGAGATCGGGTGTGATGTGACTACCGTGCAACCGATCCAGGGCTCACCCCGAACCGCATCCGATAATCACTCGGCGCCAGCCCGGTGATTTTCTTGAATGTCGCGCGAAACGCGCCGGGGTCCTGATAACCCACGGTCCAGGCAATATGGTCGATGGTGCCGTTGGTGAACTCGAGCAGTTCCCGGGCCTTGCCGACTCGCAGATGCTGACAGTATTCGGTGGGTTTGAGCCCGGTGGCCGAGCGGAAGCGTCGCAGGAAGGTGCGCTCCTCCAGCCCTGCCTTTTCGGCCATCGCCGCCAGCGATACATCGGTCGCCCCGGTGCTTTGCAACCAGTGTTGCACCTTGAGGATCGCCGCATCGCCATGACTGAGAATCGGCGCAAAATTGCTGCCGCACTCGCTGGCGCTGTCGCTGTGTTCCACCACCAGAAAACGCGCGGTACCGGTGGCGATGCTCGGTCCCAGCAGCCGGTTGACCAGGCGCAAACCCAGTTCAGACCACGCCATCAGTCCGGCGGTGGTGATCAGGTCGCCGTCATCGACAATCGGCGTATCGGCCTTGAGCTGGATCGCCGGATAACGTTCGGCAAAGGTCTTGGCCGAGGTCCAGTGGGTGGTGGCGCTGCGACCGTCGAGCAGACCGCTTTCAGCCAACAGGATCGAGCCCACGCAAACCCCGCCCAGTGTCGCGCCGCTGGCATGTTGCTCGCGCAACCAGCGAATCAAGCCCCGTGGCGCCTGGCCCTCGGAAAAACCGGCAATCGATGGCGGGATCAACACGGCCACCAAGGCACGCTGCGGGCCGGGAAGGCTGTCGAAGACCCGGACTGGCGGCTGATCACCCTCGACCTGCCAATGGCTGACCCGCAGCAGGGGCAACTGTGCAGACTGATGTTCAGCAGCGATCCGGTTCGCCACCCCGAACAGGTCCGTCAAGCCATGCACCGCCGCCATCTGTGCGCCGGGATAGATCAGCACACCGAGTTCGGCGATTGCCCTTTCTGCGTCCATTGTCAGTTTTCCCCCTCTTATTGTCGGTGCGGCCAATCCCCGGACCGCCTGCCAGCGCCAATACTTCATTCCACACCAAACACACTTCGAGGAAACAGTCATGGCCAAGCAAGCGCTCATCGTAGTCGATATCCAGAACGACTACTTCCCCCAAGGCAAGTGGCCACTGGTCGGCGCCGATGCCGCCGCCGACAACGCCGTCCGCCTGATCAAGGCCTTCCGTGATGCCGGTGATCCGGTGGTGCACATCCGCCACGAATTCACCTCCGCAGAGGCGCCGTTCTTCACCCCGAACTCCGAAGGCGCGAAGCTGCACCCCAAAGTGATCAACCGCGCTGACGAACCGGTGGTGCTCAAGCACTTCGTCAACTCGTTCCGCGAAACCGAGCTGAAATCGATCCTCGACGAGCAAGGCATCAAGGAACTGGTGATCGTGGGCAGCATGAGCCACATGTGCGTCGACGGCATCACCCGTGCGGCGGCGGACTTCGGCTACACGGTGACCGTGATCCACGACGCCTGCGCCACCCGTGACCTGGAATTCAATGGCGTGTCGGTCCCGGCGGCCCAGGTTCATGCGGCGTTCATGGCGGCCCTGGCGTTTGCCTATGCCAGCGTGGTGTCGGCCGACGAGTTCCTCGCGGCCTGAGTCTGCACCAAATTTCACCGCCCATAAAAAACCCGCACTTCAGACCGAAGTGCGGGTTTTGTTTTGTCAGCTTGCTGCTTGTAGCTTTAGGCTTGCAGCCGCTTTAGAACGGAATATCGTCATCAAAGCTGTCGAAATCCGGAGCCGGTTGCGGTGCGGCCTGTTGAGGGGCCGGACGCTGTGGCTGCTGTTGCGGAGCAGGACGTGGAGCCTGCTGGCGCGGAGCGGATTGCTGGTAGTTGTTACCGCCGCCCTGGCCCTGCTGGTCGCCCTGTGGACGGCCGCCCAGCAGTTGCATGGTGCCTTGCATGTCGACCACGATTTCGGTGGTGTAACGCTTGATACCGTCTTTTTCCCACTCGCGGGTCTGCAGCTTGCCTTCGATGTATACCTGCGAACCTTTACGCAGGTACTCGCCGGCGATTTCTGCAACCTTGCCGAACATCGATACACGGTGCCATTCGGTCTTTTCGACTTTCTGACCGGTTTGCTTGTCGGTCCACTGTTCGCTGGTCGCCAGACTCAGGTTGGTCACGGCGTTACCGTTAGGCAAGTAGCGAACTTCGGGATCCTGGCCGCAAGTGCCGACCAATATGACTTTGTTAACCCCACGGGCCATAACGTTCTCCTAGGCTACGCACGCTGCCCCGACCGGGTTGTTCACCAGGCGCTCAAGGGTGGTGCGATCCAATAGTTCGGTGTCCAGTTTGATGTAAATCGCCGCCTCTTCCGCGACGATGACTGCATCTGTTACCCCTACGACCGCCTTCAGGCGCTCGACCAGACCCGCTTCGCGGATCGCCTCGGGCGACAACGGCAAGCGCAGGCTTGTGACGTAGGGAGGTTCGCGCATGGTAACAGCAAAGGCCAGCCAGAGGGCAGCGAGAGCGGCGCATCCGAGGAACACAACCGACAGACCGCCATGCTGGAACAGCCAGCCACCGAGGATTCCCCCCAGTGCCGAGCCGAGGAACTGGCTGGTGGAATAAACCCCCATCGCCGTGCCCTTGCCGCCTGCCGGTGAAACCTTGCTGATCAGCGACGGCAATGAAGCCTCCAGCAGATTGAACGCGGTGAAGAACACCACCGTACCGATCACCAGAGACCGCAAGCTGTCGCCGAACTGCCAGAAGAATAGCTCAGTGAGCATCAACGTCACGACGGCGCCGAGTAAAACTCGTTTCATTTTGCGTTTCTTCTCGCCGTAGATAATGAACGGGATCATGGCGAAGAAAGAAATCAGCAGCGCCGTCAGGTACACCCACCAGTGCTGCTCTTTGGGCAGCCCGGCTTTCTCGACCAGCGCCAGGGGCAAGGCGACGAAGCTGGACATCAACATCGCGTGCAAGACAAAAATGCCCAGGTCCAGGCGCAGCAGGTCCGGATGCTTGAGCGTCGGCATCAATGCCTGGCGCGCGACTCCGGACTCACGGTGCTGCAACGGGCCGGTGGAGCGCGGCACCATGAACATCACGATCACGATGCCGAACAGCGCCATGCCGCCGGTGGCCAGGAACAACCCGGACAACCCGAACGCGCGGGTCAGCAGTGGGCCGACGACCATGGCCACCGCAAACGACAGGCCGATGGTCATGCCGATCATGGCCATGGCCTTGGTCCTGTGCTGCTCGCGGGTCAGGTCGGACAGCAAGGCCATGACCGCAGCGGAAATCGCCCCGGCACCCTGCAAGATTCGCCCGGCGATCACGCCCCAGATCGAATCGGCATTGGCGGCCAGCAGGCTGCCGAGGGCAAAGACGATCAAGCCCAGGTAAATCACCGGGCGACGGCCGATGCGGTCGGAAATGAAACCGAACGGAATCTGGAAGACCGCCTGGGTCAGGCCATAAGCGCCAATCGCCAGGCCGATCAGGGCCGGAGTGGCACCGGCCAGATCCATCCCATAGGTCGCCAGTACCGGCAACACCATGAACATGCCAAGCATACGGAAGGCGAACACCAGGGCCAGACCGCTTGCCGCGCGGGTCTCGCTACCACTCATGCGCTCGCTGTGGGGATCGTGCATGGAAAAACCTCATGTGAACCGGCGGCGATTCTACCAGTCCCATCGATTGGCGGGGTATATCGCGACGCTTTGACGCGCATTGCTGACACACTCTTCATGTAAGACAGTAACCCTCTCGTTTGATAGTGTGCATCCATCCAGTATTTGGCCGTATACTCCTACGTTTTCGACGCCCGCCGAGCGAGGCCACCTTGGACAAGATCCTGATTCGTGGGGCTCGAACCCACAACCTGAAGAACATCGACCTGACCCTGCCACGGGACAAGCTGATCGTCATCACCGGCCTGTCCGGCTCCGGCAAGTCGTCCCTGGCGTTCGACACCCTGTACGCCGAGGGCCAGCGCCGCTACGTCGAATCGCTGTCGGCTTATGCCCGGCAGTTCCTGTCGATGATGGAAAAGCCTGACGTCGACACCATCGAAGGCCTGTCGCCGGCGATCTCCATCGAACAGAAGTCGACCTCGCACAACCCGCGTTCGACGGTCGGCACCATTACCGAAATCTACGATTACCTGCGCCTGCTGTATGCACGCGTGGGTATTCCCCGTTGCCCGGACCACGACATTCCGCTGGAAGCGCAGACCGTCAGCCAGATGGTCGACCTGGTCCTCGCCGAACCGGAGGGCAGCAAGCTGATGCTGTTGGCCCCGGTCATCCGCGAGCGCAAAGGCGAGCACCTGTCGGTTTTCGAAGAACTGCGCGCCCAAGGGTTCGTCCGTGCCCGGATCAACGGAAAGCTCTATGAGCTGGACGAAGCCCCCAAGCTCGACAAGCAGAAAAAACACACCATTGATGTCGTGGTCGACCGTTTCAAGGTTCGCGCCGACCTGCAACAACGCCTGGCCGAATCCTTCGAAACCGCGCTGAAACTGGCGGACGGCATCGCCCTTGTAGCGCCGATGGACGACGAGCCGGGCGAGGAGATGATCTTCTCCGCACGCTTCGCCTGCCCGATCTGCGGCCATGCGATCAGTGAGCTGGAACCCAAGCTGTTCTCCTTCAACAACCCGGCCGGCGCCTGCCCGACCTGTGATGGTCTGGGGGTAAAGCAGTTCTTCGACATCAAGCGCCTGGTCAACGGCGAACTGACCCTGGCCGAAGGGGCGATTCGTGGCTGGGACCGGCGTAACGTCTATTACTTCCAGATGCTCGGATCACTGGCCGCGCACTACAAGTTCAGCCTGGAAGTACCGTTCAACGAACTGCCCGCCGACCAGCAGAAATTCATCCTGCATGGCAGCGGTTCGCAAAACGTCGATTTCAAATACCTGAACGACCGCGGCGACATCGTCAAACGCTCGCACCCGTTCGAAGGCATCGTGCCGAACCTGGAGCGCCGTTACCGCGAAACCGAATCGGCATCGGTGCGCGAGGAGCTGGCCAAATTCCTCAGCACCCAGTCGTGCCCGGATTGCCGTGGCACCCGTCTGCGGCGTGAAGCGCGGCACGTCTGGGTCGGCGAGAAAACCCTGCCGGCGGTGACCAACCTGCCGATCGGCGATGCGTCCGAATATTTTGGCGGGCTCAAGCTCACCGGTCGGCGTGGCGAAATTGCCGACAAGATCCTCAAGGAAATCCGCGAACGCCTGCAGTTCCTGGTCAACGTCGGCCTCGACTATCTGTCGCTGGACCGCAGTGCCGACACCTTGTCCGGTGGCGAGGCCCAGCGCATTCGCCTGGCCAGCCAGATTGGCGCCGGCCTGGTGGGCGTCCTGTACATCCTTGACGAACCTTCCATCGGCCTCCATCAGCGCGATAACGACCGGCTGCTGGGCACCCTCAAGCATCTGCGCGATATCGGCAACACGGTGATCGTGGTCGAGCACGACGAAGACGCGATCCGCCTGGCCGACTACGTGGTCGACATCGGCCCGGGCGCCGGCGTGCACGGCGGGCATATCGTCGCCGAAGGCACACCGGCCGAGGTCATGGCGCATCCGGACTCGCTGACGGGCAAATACCTGTCGGGCCGGGTGAAAATCGAA
>Ga0209050_1001280_pt1 | contig 28715 bp, 34 predicted proteins | sample Araplavi_mTSA_r2_FD_184276 | JGI IMG/M metagenome (GOLD analysis project Ga0209050, IMG submission 184276) | Arabidopsis root microbial communities from North Carolina, USA - plate scrape MF_Cvi_mTSA_r2 (SPAdes) (version 2) | ecosystem: Host-associated > Plants > Roots > Endosphere | place: USA... | reverse complement strand
TTGAGCATAAGCGGGCGCGGCATCGCGATCTTGACCGGCCTGCCGCAGGCCTTGGCCCCCAGCGCCGCCATCACCGCATCGGCGCGCAGGAACAGCTTGCCGCCGAACCCGCCGCCGATGAAGGGCGAGCGGACGTGGATTTTCTCCGGTGGCATCTGGAGCGTCGTGGCCAGTTCGCGCTTGTTCCAGGCGATCATCTGGTTCGAGGTCCAGACCGACAGGGCGTCCCCCTCCCACCAGGCGATCGTGGCGAAAGGCTCCATCATCGCATGATTCTGGTCGGGCGTGGTGTAAGTCTGGTCCACCTGCACCGGCGCGGCAGCGAAAGCGCCTGCGAAGTCGCCCGTATGCGTATCGGCATCGTTGCCGGTGAGCGGCTGCGCGCCCGGCTTCGCCTTGGCGAGGTCGAACTGCCCCTGCGCGCGGTCATAGGTGATCCGCACTGCATTAGCGGCGCTGCGCGCCTGCTCGAAGCTCTCCGCGACCACCACGGCGAGCGCCTGGTGATAGTGATCGACGTTCGGCCCGCCGAGCAGCTTGGCGGTGTTCATGTTGCCCTTGCCGAGCGGCTGCGCGTTCTCCGCCGAGACGATCGCCAGGACCCCCGGCATCCGCCGCGCTTCCTCGGCATTGAACGAGGCGATGCGCCCCTTGGCGATCCCTGCGCCGATCACGTAGCCGAAGGCAGGCTTGGCCGGGACCTCGCCATGCTCGTAGGCGTAAGGCGCCTGTCCGGTGGTCTTGAGCTTGCCGTCCACGCGGTCGACCGCCTGGCCGATGACCTTCATCGCGTCGATGGGATTGGTGCCCGCAGGCGTGTCGAACTTCATGCCCGGTTCTCCGCGATAAGCGCCGCCAGCGTGCGTTCGGCCAGCGTCACCTTGAAGGCGTTCTCATGGGTGGGCCGCGCTTCGGCGAAAGCCGTCTTCGCCGTTGCCCCGGCGCCGTTCCGAAGCTGCGCATCCGCCGCCTCGACCCGCCACGGCTTCGGCGCGACACCACCGAAAGCCACCCTCCCGCTGCCGTCCTCGTTCAGCACCGCCGCCACCGAAACGAGCGCGAAAGCATAGGAGGCCCGGTCGCGCACCTTGTGGTAGAAATGGCGTCCGCCCAAGGGCTTGGGCAGGGTAACGGCAGTAATCAGCTCGCCGGGCTGGAGCACGTTCTCCAGATGTGGGGTATCCCCCGGCAGGCGGTGGAATTCGCCGATCGGCACGCTGCGGGTCTTGCCCGAAGCATCGACCGTCTCGACCGCCGCATCCAGCACGCGCAGGGCAATCGCCATGTCGCTGGGATGGGTGGCGATACAGGCATCGCTGGTGCCGATCACCCCGAGCGGGCGGCTGAACCCGCCGATCGCGGCGCAGCCGGCGCCGGGCTTGCGCTTGTTGCAGGCCTGGTTGGTGTCGTAGAAATAGGGGCAACGGGTGCGCTGGAGCAGGTTGCCGCCGGTCGTCGCCTTGTTGCGCAATTGCCCCGAGGCGCCCGCGACGATGGCACGGGTGAGCACGCCATAGTCCTTGCGCACCCGAGAGTCCGCCGCCAGCGCCGTATTGCTGACGAGCGTGCCGATGCGCAGGCCGCCTTCCTTCGTCGCCTCGATCCGGTCCAGCCCGAGGTCCTGCACGTCGACCAGATGCGTCGGCGTCTCGATCTCCAGCTTCATCAGGTCGAGCAGGTTGGTGCCGCCGGCGATGAACTTGGCGCCCTTGTTCGCGGCGACGGCAGCGGCGGCCGCAGCCGGAGTCTTCGCGCGCTCGTAGGTGAAGGCCTTCATGCCCGAACCTCCGCATCGTGGGTTTCCGCGATCCGGACACCGGCGACTTCCGCCATGGCCTCCGCGATGTTCGAGTAGGCGCCGCAGCGGCAGAGGTTGCCGCTCATCCGCTCGCGCATTTCGAGCACGGTCATCTCGGGCGCGCCGCCGACGTCACTCTGGACGTGGCTGGGAATACCCGCCTTGATCTCTTCCAGCACCGCCACTGCCGAGCAGATCTGCCCCGGCGTGCAATAGCCGCACTGGAAGCCGTCATGCTTGACGAAAGCCGCCTGCATCGGGTGCAGCTCTTCGGGCGTGCCGAGGCCTTCGATCGTCGTCACCGCATCGCCTTCGTGCATCACCGCAAAGCTGAGGCAGGAATTGATGCGCGTGCCGTTGACCAGCACCGTGCAGGCCCCGCACTGGCCGTGGTCGCAGCCCTTCTTGGTGCCCATCAACCCGATATGATCGCGCAGCGCATCGAGCAGCGTCGTGCGCGTGTCCAGCATCAGCGCCTGCGCCTTGCCGTTGACCTTGAACGTAACCGCCATCGTCGGAGGCTGCTGTGCCATGGGTGCCGCTCCTTCCGCGACGGACGGGATGGCGGAAATGCCGACGCTTGCCGCGCCGCCCGCCAGAACCGCACGCCTGGATACCTCGAAAAGCCCCGTTTCCAGCGAGGCCTCGCTCGACGTTTCGTTCATTGCCCGTCCTTTTCGCACCATTGGGACGGTTGGCCGTCCATCAGGCACGATAACGCATAGCTGAGCGAAACGTCACTGCGCTAAATCGCATGCCGTCATGAACGCAGCTCATGATAAATGGCTCCCGGCCTCAGCCGGTCTGGCGCAGCAGATTCCGGCCGTCATGCTTGGCCTGGTAGAGCGCGCGATCCGCGCGCAGCATCAGTTCCTTGCAGTCGACATCCCCCAAACTCGACGCCAGACCGATGCTGACCGTCACGGGCGGCAGGTCGAGCGGCGCCCAGTCGATGGTTTCCACGGCGCGGCGCACACGCTCGGCCACGGCGAAAGCCATTTCCGCCTCGGTCGAAGGCAGGACGATCAGGAATTCCTCCCCGCCGATCCGGCCGACGAGGTCCGCCCCCCGGATTGCCAAGGCACAGACTTGCGCCACCCGGCGGATCACCTGATCGCCCACGGCATGGCCGAAACGGTCGTTGATGAGCTTGAAACGGTCGATATCCAGCACCGCGATCGATATCGGCCCGCCAAGCGCCGCCGTCCTGGCGATCTCGCTATCGAGATAGGCCATGACCTTGCGGCGATTGGCGATTTCCGTCAGCGCGTCGGTTTCCGCGAGGTGGATTGCCTCGTCCGCCCGCGCCTCCGCCTTTGCCCGCGCACTGGCCAGTTCCATCGCCGCGAGCACGCGGTTGGTCACGTCCTGGAAAATGCCGAAGATCGCCCCCGGCTTGCCGTCCTCGCGCAATTCTACTTCGCTGCAACTATAGACGTAGCGGATTTCCCCGTCCGCGCGGATGATGCGTGCCTCGAACTCGATCGGACTTAGCGTTTCCAGACTCTGCGCCAGAGTGCCTTCCACCAGCGTCCGATCCTCCGGGTGATAGAAGTTCACCGCCATGTCCAGCGAGGGTAGCGGCCCGGGTTCGAGGCCGTGAATGCGGAACACCTCGCCCGACCAGAACAGCCGCTGCTCCGCCAGCTCCAGCCGCCAGTGCCCGACTTTGGCGATGCCCTCGGACATTTCCAGCCAGCGCTTGCCGCGCTCCACTTCGGCGAAACTGCGGTCGCGCATGGCGATGAGCGCCGCCAGCGGAAGCGCCGAGACCAGCAGGGTGAAGAGATAGAACTGGAAGAACAGCACTTCCACCCGCGTACCCGCATCCGTCAGGCTGACCGATCCCTGCCCCTGCCAGATCGCCACCGAACCGATCGCGGCGATCGTCAGGATGCTGCACGTCGCCCCGGTCGCGCCGAGGAAATAGGTCGCGAAAAGCACGCAGAGCAGCGGCAGGAACAGCAGCGGATAAGTCGACTGAGCGAAGACGGCGACAGTGGTTCCCGCCACCAGCGCCAGAACCAGCGCGGTGAGGCCGAAATGGCCCACCCCTCGGGCCGGGCCGCTTGTGCCGGGATGCACGAAGTTCATGATCAGCGGCACGACGATCAGGATGCCCAGTGCCACGGTGGTCAGCCAAGAGAGGAACATGTGGCCGAAATTGTCTCCGGCAATGAGACTGGCCACGGTCGCGCTCGCCACCGACGCGAAGATCGCGGCGAGGCAGAAGCGCAGGATCGCGGAAATGTGGAAGAACGAATCGTTGCGCCGCTGGATGTCGCGCATGACCCCGAAAGCGATCAGCGCTTCCAGCACGTTGGCACTTGTCAGCCCGAGCGCGAGGCCCGTCCGGCCGCTGAAAACGAGATTGGCCAGAAAGCTGGCGAAAGCCAGCGCCAGCACGACCCACCGCCGCTGCCCCGGCTGCGCAAGCAGAAGCGCCGCCACGGCCACGCCGCTGGCCGGCCAGACGGTAGCGATCCCGTCAGCCCCGCGCGTCAATTGAAGTGCGATGACGGCCAGCGAAAAATAGAGACCGCCCGCCAATGCCGCCGCTAGAATCGCCCGACCAAGATTGCTGCTACCCACAATTCCGAGATAGCGGTCTGCTCGCCCGATTTCGACATAATATCCATCGTCATGCGAAATTTCGGTGCGCCGATGCGGGACAGCCGGGCAACTTTTGCCCGGACAGGGCTTGGCGGAGCGGGAGGGATTCGAACCCTCGATACGCTTTTGACGTATACTCACTTTCCAGGCGAGCGCCTTCGACCACTCGGCCACCGCTCCGCATGCACTGGTAAGGCGGGCGCCCTAGCCTGCGTTGAAGGGTTTCGCAAGCCGTCTCGACGTGCCATCACGCTCTCGATGCGAAATTTCTTTTCCGCCCTCGTGGTTTCCGTCCTTTTGACCGCTCCCGTGCTCGCCGAGGACACCCCTGCGCCGCGCACGCCGAACGATATCGTCGCCGCCGCACCCGCCGGGGACTGGAAGCGGATCGCGCCGTCCGATCTTCTGGTGATGGACCTCGCTCCCGATGCCGCGGGCAAGGCGCGGCGGGTGGTGATCCAGTTGATCCCCGCGCCGTTCTCGCAGGGCTGGGTCGGGAATATCCGCAAGCTGGTCGCCGCGCGCTGGTATGACGGGATTGCCGTGGTGCGGGTTCAGGACAATTACGTCGCACAATGGGGCGATCCCGAGGGGGAGAACCCGGCGAAGGCCAAGCCGCTGCCCAAGGGGCTGACGGTCGTGCCGGAAAGCGAATATGCGGCCGCGCACAGCGCTCCCGTCGACCTGACCATCCCGAACGATTCCTATCGCACTGGCACCGGCATCCACGCTGGGTGGCCGATCGCCTTTGCAGACAAAAAGGCCTGGCCCACCCACTGCTACGGCTACGTCGGCGTGGGGCGCAACAATTCGCCCGAGTTCGGCACCGGTGCCGAACTCTATGCGGTGATCGGCCACGCCCCACGCCAGCTCGACCGTAACGTGGCGATCGTCGGGCGCGTGATTTCGGGGATCGAGAACCTCTCCGCCCTGCCGCGCGGCACCGGGGATATCGGCTTCTACAAGACGCCGAAGGAGCGCACGGCGATCCGCTCGATCCGCATGGGCAACGAAGTGGCCGGACTGCCCACTTACGAGTACCTTTCCACCGAGAGTCGCAGTTTCGCCGCCTATGTGGACAAGCGCGCCAACCGGCAGGACGATTTCTACATTCACCCCGCGGGCGGCGTGGACGTCTGCAACGTCCCGGTGCCGATCCGGGAGGTCAAGTGAGCAGCGACCTCAGCAGCGAGGATCTGTCCCATACCGGCCGCCTCTGGCGCTGGACGGGCGGCTCGGGCAACGGCACCTGGCATTTCCTAACTATCGACGGCGCAGCGGGCGAGGCGCTCTCCGGCACGGCGATAATGCGCAAGCTGGAAGGCAGCGCGCGCGGGTTCGGCGCGCTCAAGGTCAAAGCGCGGATCGGCGACAGCACCTTTGCGACTTCGGTATTTCCGAGCAAGTCCGATGACGGAGAAGCGCAGCAGGTCTGGTTGCTGCCGGTGAAAGCCGCCGTCCGCCGCGCCGAAAGGCTGGCGGAAGGCGACGACGTGGAGGTCAGCCTGGAGTACTGACCTCCGTCAGGTCAGATGCGCTCAGCTTCCGCCACCGCCTCGCTGGCGCGCAGGGCGCTGACGATGCGGGTGAGGTGCGCGAGGTCGTTGACCTCCAGATCGACCTCGTAAGTGCCGAAAGGCTCGTCGCGGTGGACCATTTGCAGGTTGGTGACGTTCGCACGGTTGGAGGCGAGAATCTGCGTCACTTCCGCCAGAGTACCCGGCCGGTTGTAGAGCACGAGGCTGAGGCGGCCGACCGCGCCGGTCGTACGCTCACCCCAGGACAAGTCGAGCCAGTCGACATCGGCGCCGTTGGCCAGGGTGAAGCAGTCGATCGCGTGGACTTCCACCTTGTGGTCGGGGCGCCTGATGCCGACGATGCGGTCGCCGGGGACCGGGTGGCAGCATTCGCCGAGTTCAAAGCCGACACCCGGCGTCAACCCGCGAATTGAGATCGCCCGCTCGGCATGGGCCCAGTCGCTGTCGTCGGGGAGTTCGGCAGTGCTGCCGGGCACCAGGGCTTCCATGACCTGACGGTCGGTGAGACGCGCCGAGCCTACGGCGAACATCAGGTCTTCCTCGTCGCGCATGTCGAGCCGCTGGATGGCGCCGTCGATCGCCTTCTTGCCGATTCGGCCCGGCAGGCGGCCGACGATCTCGTCGAGCAGCTTGGCGCCGATCTCGGCCACTTCCTGCCGCTCCTTGGCCCGCACCGCGCGGCGGATCGAGGCGCGCGCCTTGCCGGTGACGACGAAGCCCAGCCAGGACAGCTGCGGCTCGGAAGTCGGGCTCTTGATGATCTCCACCACGTCGCCGTTGGCGAGCTGGGTGCGCAGCGGCATGTGGCGGCCGTTGATCTTCACGCCGACCGTCGCGTTGCCGAGATTGGTGTGGACCGCATAGGCGAAGTCGACCGCCGTCGATCCCTTGGGCAGCTGGAACAGCGCGCCCTTGGGGGTGAAGGCGAAGATGCGGTCCTGGTAGATCGCCATCTTGGTGTTTTCGAGGAGTTCCTCGGCATCGTGGCTGGCATCGACGATTTCGATCAGGTCACGCAGCCAGCCGACCTGGCCATCGGGACGGGCGCCGCCGCCCTGCTTGTAGGCCCAGTGGGCGGCGAGGCCGAATTCGTTGGTGCGGTGCATCTCGCGCGTGCGGACCTGCACTTCCATGCGCATCGAGCGCTCGAAGATCAGCGCCGTGTGCAGCGACTGGTAGCCGTTCGACTTAGGCGTCGAGATATAGTCCTTGAAGCGTCCCGGAATCATTTGCCAGGTGGTGTGCAGCACGCCCAGCGCCTTGTAGCATTCCTCCACGTTGTCGGTGAGGACGCGGAAGGCCATGATGTCGGTGATCTGCTCGAAGGTCACATGACGCTCGGCCATCTTGCGCCAGATCGAATAGGGATGCTTCTCGCGGCCCGAGACTTCGACGTTGAGACCGGCCTCCGCCAGCGCCTGCTTGATCGAGAGCGCGATCTCGTCGACCTGCCCGCCTTCCTCGCTGCGAATCTGCGCGAGGCGGCCGGTGATCGTGGCATAGCCTTCGGGTTCCAGCTGCTCGAAGGCGAGCATCTGCATCTCGCGCATGTACTCGTACATGCCCACACGCTCGGCGAGCGGCGCGTAGATATCCATGGTCTCGCGGGCGATGCGGCGGCGCTTGTCCTCCTTCTTGATGTAATGGAGGGTGCGCATGTTGTGCAGCCGGTCCGCCAGCTTCACGAGCAGGACGCGCAAGTCCTCGCTCATTGCCAGCAGGAACTTGCGCAAGTTCTCCGCCGCGCGCTCGTTCTCGGTCATCACCTCGATCTTGGAGAGCTTGGTGACGCCGTCCACCAGACGCGCGACGTCGGGGCCGAACAGCTTCTCGATCTCTTCGATGGTCGCCAGCGTGTCTTCCACGGTATCGTGGAGCAGCGCGGTGATGATGGTCTGCTGGTCGAGCTTCAGCTCGGTCATCAGACCCGCGACTTCGACCGGATGGCTGAAATAGGGGTCGCCGGAAGCCCGCTTCTGGGTGCCGTGCTTCTGTACGGTATAGACGTAGGCACGGTTGAGCAGGGCCTCATCGGCCTGGGGCGCGTATTCCTTCACGCGTTCGACAAGTTCGTATTGGCGCAGCATTCCCAGGCTTCATGTCAGGATTTTTCGCGGCGCGGCAAGAGGCCGAGTCTCTACATGCAGATTATGCAACGAAACTGTGACTTCCGCACCACCGATAAGCGATGAAATCGATTGCCTCGGGTTTTTCCGGAATCGTCGCTTAAACCGCGAAAAACCTGCGTCGCAGCACGATGTGCCCGACAGTCAAAGGAGGCAGTGGTGGGCATCGAAGGCGATATCGGCAGGAAGTTGGCGATCCATGCGGCTCTTCTGGGAACGGCCGATTCGCAGCTTGTGGACGCGGCACTGCGCCCTTCCCCGGCACTCCAGCCCCGTGCCCCGCGGAGGCGCACGCTCATCAGTGCAACTTTGCTGCGCGCCCCGGATGAAGGGGCAGGAGCGGCATGTCCGCAGCAGGACATCATCGTGCGAAACATCTCGGAGCGCGGGATGTGCCTTGCCGCCCGCGCTGCATCGCAGCGCGCCCTGCCGCTTGCGGACGAAATCGTCTGCATCCGCCTGCCCGAAAATGGGGAGTACCTCGCCCAGGTTCGCTGGGTGGAGGAGCGGGCTTTCGGCGTGGAGCTGTTCGGCACCCTGGATATCGAAGCGCTCGGTGCCGCCAATCGCAAACGCAACGACCGCTTCCTCAGGCTGCTCGATACCCCCGTTCCCGAGCCGGTCTTCGCGGGAAGCGAAGGCGCGCCGGCGTAACGCCGGCGCCCTCCCGTCAGGCAGCTCTCTCGTCAGGCAATCGTCGGCAGGATCCCACCCTCCGCGCGGATCGCCGCGCCGTTGGTCACTGCCGCCAGCGGGCTGGCGAGGAAGGCGACCATCGCGGCGACTTCGTCAGCCTCGATCAGGCGGCGGATCAGCGAGAGCGGGCGCAACTTGCTGAAGAACTCGGCTTCGCGCTCGGCTTCCGAGGCGTCCTTGTTCTCGACCACCGAACGGATGAACTCAACGATACCTTCCGAGCGTGTCGGCCCCGGCAGCACCGAGTTCACCGTGACCTGCGTGCCGCGCGTGGCGTCGGCCATGCCGCGCGCAACCGCAAGCTGCGCAGTCTTGGTCATGCCGTAGTGGACCATCTCGCCCGGCGTCATCAACCCGCTTTCGCTGGAGATGAAGATCACCCGCCCCCAGTCGCGCTCCAGCATTCCGGGGAAGTAATGGCGCGAGAGGCGAACGCCGCTGAGCACGTTGACCTCGAAGAAATTGCGCCATTCCGCGTCAGTGATCTCGACGAAGGGTCGTGCCTCGTAGATGCCGAGGTTGTTGACGAGAATGTCGACTTGCGGAACCGCCGCGATCAGCGCCTGCGCGCCTTCCTCGGTGGCCGGATCGGCCAGCACCGCACGCACTTTGCCGAGCTGCCCGACCGTCTGCGCGGCGGCATCGAGCTTGGCCTGGTCGCGACCGGTCACGACGACTTCGGCGCCTTCGTCCGCGAGCTTCGCGGCAATGGCCAGGCCGATGCCTGCGGTCGATCCGGTCACGAGCGCAGTCTTGCCGGCGAGCTTGAGATCCATGGGAGAATTCCTTCCTAATCTTGCAATCGAAGCGCAAGATAGGCGCGGAACTCCGCAGCGATTAGGCGGTTCCCAAGCTTTTCAGCTTTGTCTCAGGCGCACAAGTACAAAGTCGATTGCCCTTTTCAACGCCCAATCAGGACCACGTAGCCTCGGGCGGCAGGCTCATCAGGATCGCATCGATATTGCCGCCGGTCTTGAGTCCGAACAGCGTGCCGCGATCGTACACGAGGTTGAACTCTGCATAGCGGCCGCGCCATTCCAGCTGCCGGGCCTTATCCCCGGAGGTGAATGCCATGCCCATCCGCTTGCGCACGAGGCGGGGAAACACCGCCAGGAAAGCCTCGCCCACCGCCTGCGTATAGGCGAAGTTCGCCTCCCAGGCCGCTTCGTCGGCGCATTCGAGGTGGTCGTAGAAAATGCCGCCGACACCGCGATGGACCTTGCGGTGGGGAATGTAGAAATAGTCGTCCGCCCAGGCCTTGTAGCGCTCGTAATAGTCGGCGCCGTGGGCGTCGCAGGCGGCCTTGAGTTCGGCGTGGAACGCGGCAGTGTCCTCGTCGTAGGGGATCGGCGGGTTGAGGTCCGCACCGCCGCCGAACCAGGCCTTGGTCGTGGTGAGGAAACGGGTGTTCATGTGCACGGCGGGCACATGCGGATTGGCCATATGCGCAACGAGGCTGATTCCGGTGGCCGAAAAGGCGTTCTGCTCGGCCGAGGCACCGTTGATCGTGCCCGCAAAGTCCTTCGACAACGAGCCGATCACGGTGGAGACGTTGACGCCGACTTTCTCGAAGACCTGCCCCTTCATCAACCCGCGCGTGCCGCCGCCGGTCTCGCCGTCCGCGCCGCCTTCGACCGCCGCGCGCGTCCACGGGGTATATTCGAAGGCCGCCGAAGACCCCGCCTCGCGCTCGATCGCCTCGAATTCGGCGCAGATGCGGTCCCGCAGCGTCTCGAACCAGTCGCGGGCGCGGGCAGTTTGGGCAGTCCAGTCGGTCATTGCGTTTCCTCTTCCGCCGGGCGCTTGCCAAATCGAGCGGCCTGCGGCAAGGGAAAGCCATGGTTCCCTTTTCGTTCTGCGCGCAGGAGTTGCAGCTCGTGCCCGCCCCGCAAGGCACGGCGAGCGGGCGCGGGGCCGCGCTCTACTGGCCGCGTGAGCAGGCGCTGCTGGTGGCGGACCTCCACCTCGAAAAGGCGAGCTTCTATGCGCGCGGCGGGCAGATGCTGCCGCCCTACGACAGCCGCGAGACGCTGGAACGCCTGGCCCTCGCGGTGCGGCGGACCGGCGCCCGGCGAGTTTTCGCACTGGGCGACAACTTCCACGACAGCAAGGGCACCGAGCGACTCGAACCCCATGCCGCCGGGATGCTCGGCGCCCTCACCCGCGCGCTCGACTGGGTGTGGATCACCGGCAACCACGATCCGCATCTCGGCAGCGAGGCGGGCGGCACGCGGGTCGAGGAGATCGTGGTGGACGGCATCGCCTTGCGCCACGAAGCCCGGCCCGGCACTACGGAGCCTGAGCTTTCCGGCCATTTCCACCCCCGCCTGATCGTCCATGCGCGTGGCCGCCGGATCGCCCGGCCCTGCGTGGTGCACAGCGGAAATCGCCTGATCCTGCCTGCTTTCGGCGCGCTGACCGGAGGCATGGACGCAGCCGATCCGGCGATCCTCAAGGCACTGCAACCGGCCAGCCAGATCGACGCCCTTCTGGCCGCGAAAGACCAGTTGCTGCGTTACCCCCTCTGGCGATCCGCGGCCTGATCGCCTATATACAGTTACGACCATTTCATATGGTCGGGGCGTCCTGTAGAATTTACGCGAAATCGTGCTTTGCGTGCGGACGCGATTCGCATTAATGACGCCCCCACTCGCCTAGCGACAGCAACGATTCAGGAGAACGCTTATAGCACCCCCACCACGGCGTATGATGACGCCACCGGTCAAGAGCGGACCGCGCTACAATAATATGATCCAGTCGGACAAGGTCCGCGTGATCGATCAGGACGGCGAGAATATCGGCGTCATGTACACGCGTCAGGCTATCGAGCAGGCGGCCGAAGTCGGCCTCGACCTGGTTGAAGTCTCGCCGAACGCGGATCCGCCGGTGTGCAAGTTCCTCGATGTAGGCAAGTACCGGTACGAGGCCCAGAAAAAGGCCAACGCCGCGCGCAAGACCCAGAAGACGCAGGAGATCAAAGAGATCAAGATGCGTCCGAACATCGACGACCACGACTACGACACCAAGATGCGTAACGTGGTTCGTTTCATCGGTGACGGTGACAAGGTGAAGGTGACGCTGCGCTTCCGCGGTCGTGAACTCTCGCACCAGCAGCTGGGCATGAACCTGCTCCGCCGCGTGCAGGAAGACGTGGCCGACATTGCCAAGATCGAAGCCTATCCGCGCATGGAAGGCCGCCAGATGCTGATGGTCCTGTCGCCGAAGTAAGCGACGGATTCAGTATCTGACTAACACGAAGGGCGTGCCGCAAGGCGCGCCCTTTGTTTTTCGAGGTCAGCGATATCGTAAGTCTGGAAGTGCCGTCAGCCCTTCCACTCGCGGCGCTCTTCCGCCGCGCGCAGGACTTCGTAGGCGAGCTGATAGGTCTGGAACGCCTTCGCCGCTTCCGGGTCGTTGGGCTTCACGTCCGGGTGCACTTCCTTGGCCCGGGTGCGCCAGGCCTTGCGGACGGCATCGAAGTCGGCATCCGGATCGAGGCCGAGCGCTTCCAGTGCGCGCAATTCGTCGCGGCTGCGGCTGCCGTCGCCGGAGCCGGTCCAGCCGTAGTGCGCCGATTCCTTGTAGCCCGAACTCTCGGTCCGCTCATCGGCTTCGCGCCGGGCGGCTTCCTCGGCATCGAGGCCCGCGAAATAGTCCCAGCCCGCATTGTATTCGGCGGCATGCTTCTGGCAGAAATACCAGCGATCCGGGCTGTTCGGGCTCTTGGGCGCGGGGCAATTGCCGGGTTCGGTGCAGCCGTGCCGATCGCACAGGCGCACTTGCGCAGCCTCGCGCGAGCTGCCGTAGCTGCGCCAGCGCGGGAAACCCCAGTCCATCGATCGACCTGCGCGACTCATCCGGCGAGCGATACCTGCCCTTCCGAAGCCAATGCAAGCACCGATCCATGCAAAAAGGCCCGGCTCGCATGCGCGAACCGGGCCTTCATCACATTCGCAGCAGCGAAATCAGTCGATCGTGACAGTGACCGCGCGGCGGTTCTGCGCCCACGAGGCCTCGTCCGAACCGAGCGCGATCGGGCGTTCCTTGCCGTAGCTCACGGTGTTCAGGCGCGAGGGATCGATGCCCAGGCTGATGAGGTAGTTCTTGGCCGCATTGGCACGGCGCTCACCCAGCGCGAGGTTGTATTCGCGGGTGCCACGTTCGTCGGCATGGCCTTCGATCGTGGCGCGCTTGCTGGGGTACTGCTGCAGCCACTGGGCCTGCTTCGACAGCGCGGCCTGGTCGGTGGCGTCCACGGTGTCTTCGTTGAGCTGGAAGTAGATGGTGTCCGAACCCATCATGCGCGCGACGAAGTCGGCCTGGCTGCCCGGCTGCGGGCCGCTCGGCGGCGGGGTGGTTTGGGTGGTGGTTGCCGGGCCCGGCTCGGGCGGCAGTTCCTTCGGCGCCTTCGATGCACAGGCCGACATGGCGAGCGCCCCGGCGATGAGGAGCATTGTCGATCCGGTCTTCACATGACGGCGGTACATGAGGGCAGGCATGAGGCAATCTCCTAAGGTGCGCAGCCAATTATGAATGGCCTGCGATTGTTGAAGTTTCGTGTAATTTTCTGAGGTGTCAACCTGAACAAGGCCCTTCCCTTTAGGGAAGGAGCCCGGTTCAGGCGACGGATCGGGAAAGCGTCAGGGGCGGACGGGGCCCCAGGCCGGGTCTGAGGCGCCAACCGGGGTCGGCAGGCGGCGCTCGTTGCGGCCGGTCAGGTCGACCTGCCAGATCGAGGCGGTGCCTGCGCCCTTGGCGGTGCGGAAGAACTGGATGATGCGGCCGTTCGGCGACCAGGTGGGCGCCTCGTCCTGCCACGAATCCGTCAGGTGGCGCAGACCGCCGCCGCTGGGGTTCATCACCGCGATGCGCAGATTGCCCGCCACGTGGGTGAAGGCGATCTGGTCGCCGCGTGGGCTCCATTCGGGCGTCGCCGAGCGGCCGCCGAAGAAGCTGATGCGGTGCTGGTTGGAGCCATCCGCGTTCATCACGTAGATCTGCTGGTTGCCCGAGCGGTCGCTCTCGAACACGATCTGGCTGCCGTCCGGCGAGTAGGACCCGCCGATCGAGATGCCGGGCGTATTGGTCAGGCGCTGCGGGGTGCCGCCACCGGCCGAGGAGATGCGGTAGATGTCGGTATTACCGCCCGAGGCCATCGAATAGAGCACCCACTTGCCGTCCGGCGACCAGCGCGGTGCCATCGTCGGGTTGCCGGTGCGGGCGATCAGCTTCTGCGTGTTGCTGGCCAGATCGTAGACGTAGATGCTCGGCTGTCCGTTGAGGTACGACAGATAGAGGATCTTCGAATAGTCCGGCGAATAGCGCGGTGTCAGGGCGGTCGACTGGCCGCTGGTCAGGTAGCGGTGGTTGGCGCCGTCCGAATCCATGATCGCCAGACGCTTCATGCGGTGGTCCTTGGGACCGGTCTCGGCGATATAGGCGATCTTGGAATCGAAGAACGGGCTTTCGCCCGAGAGACGCGAATAGACCATGTCGGCGCACTTGTGCGCGGCGCGGCGCCAGTCCGACGGCGGAACCTGCCAACCGCCCTTCACCAGCTGCTGCTTGAGCGCGACGTCGTAGAGGTAGCAGCCGACCGTGATCTGGCCGCCCGCACCGGCGCGAACATAGCCCTGCACCAGCATGTTGGCGGCGCGCGCCGACCAGGTCGGGAAGTCCGGCGACTGAATCTGCGAATAGGCGGGCTGCGGCAGACCGTCAGGCCCCGAGGGCTTGAACAGGCCGTTGTTCTTGAGGTCGGCGGCGACCACTTGCGACAGCGCACGGCCGAGCGCGGCGGTGGAACCGGCATTGGTGCCGGTCGGCACATCGGCGTCCGTCGCGAACGTGGTGATGGCGATGCCGAGGTCTTGCCAGTCGCTGTCGTCCGAGACGGTGACCTGAAGACCGCCGTCCTCGTCGGCAGGCGCGCCGGGCGCCTGGGCCGGAGCAGGCTGCGGCGCGGGCGGCGCACTCTGCGCGAAGGCCGCCACGGAACCGGAAAGCAGCAGGCCGAAAGCAGCGATGTGGATTATCTTTTTCATTGCGAGAGCCTTCTGTCGAAGTTGGTCGTGATGACCTTCCAGCCGTTGTAGAGGTCTTCCGGCAGATTGAACGGCGCGGCAAGCTTCACCGCGCGGATCGCCTGTTCCTGGTGGCGCTTGACCTGGGCCGAGTTGGTCGCGGTCTGGCCGGTCGTGCGCAGGACTTGCGGCTCGCCGTCGAGACTGCCGTCCTTGTTCAGGCGGAAGCGCACGGTGGTCACCAGAAGTTCCGCATCGGCCCCTTGCGGTGCGGCCCAGTGCGGCTTGAGCTGGCGGCTGATCGCGCCATTGAGCGCGGAAATCGCCGCCGGGCCGAGCGCCGCGGCGGGCTGCCCCTTGCCCTGCTCCGAAGTCGATCCTGGCACACCCGGAAGGAAGTCGGCCCCAATGCGACTGCCGCCCGCCTTCTTGGGCGGTGTCGCCGCCTTGCTCGATGCCGAACCCGACTTGCGGACGATCTTGTCGATCGCGCTGCTGTCGCGGCTGGTGGCGGGCTTGGCCGGGGTCTTCTGCGGCCCCGGTTTGGGTGCGGGCTTTGGCGGCGCGGGCTTCGGAGGCGCAGGCTTGGGCGGGGCCGGTTTCGGCGGCGCAGGCCTCGGTGCCGGAACCGGCTTCGGTTGCGGCTTGGGAGGCTGCGGGCGCGGCTGCGGTGCTGGCGCCGGAGGCGGCGGCACGGGCACCGGCTGCGGCGCAGGTTCCGGCTCGGGAGCCGGGGCCGGAGGCGGTGCGGCCTCGCCGATTTCAGGCGCCATGTCGGGCGCGGCCTGGCTGAACGGGTCGGGCGAAGTCGAGGTCATGCCGACCTGATCGCTCAGCGTCACCTCGATGCGCTGCGGCGGCTTTACGACCTCGCTCCGGTCGGGGCGCAGCACCATGATCGCCAGCACCGCAACGTGCAGCGCGACCGCCAGCGTGAGCCCCAGCCCCTCGTCCTTGCGCAATCCCAGCATTGCCATCGTGCCAGCCTAACTCAGCCGCCTGAACCGCTGCTGACGCCCGTCACCAGCGAGATCGAGGTGAAACCGGCATGGTTCAGCTCGCCCATCACGTCGATCACCCGGCCATAGTCGAGCGCCTTGTCGGCACGCAGCGTGACTTGCGGCTTGCGGCCGTCGGCACCCTCCGGAACGGAAGCGAGCCGCTCGGCCAGTTCGCCGGGGGCGAGCGCTTCGGTCTCGTAGTAGATCGTGCCGTCGCGCTGGACCGTGATCGTGACCTGGTCCTGCTCCTCGTTCATCGCCTTGGCGCGGCTGTCGGGCAGCTCGATCGGCACCGCCGCCTTGAGCAGCGGCGCGGTGACCATGAAGATGATCAGCAGCACCAGCATGACGTCGACCAGCGGCGTCACGTTGATTTCGGCCATGGGGGTACGTCCCCCGCCGCTGCGGCGTCCTCGCCTGCCGCCGCCGGAAACGCCCATGCCCATCAGCGCTGCTCCAGCTCACGCGTGAGCGCGGAGTGCAGGCGGTCGGCAAAGCGCTGGAGGCGCGATTCGAACAGGTTCACGCGGTGCGAGAAGCGGTTGTAGGCAATGACCGCCGGGATCGCCGCAAACAGGCCGATGGCGGTGGCGAACAGCGCCTCCGAAATACCGGGCGCAACCACTGCCAGCGAGGAATTCTGCTGCTGGCCGATCTGGAAGAAGCTGTTCATGATGCCCCAGACGGTGCCGAACAGGCCCACGAACGGCGCCACCGAACCCACGGTCGCCAGGAAGTTCAGGCGGTTGGAGATGCGGTCGCTCTCCTCGCCGACCGAGGAGGTCATGGCGAGAGCGATACGCTCGCGCGCGCCGTCGGGATCGAACTTGGGCATGGCGGCATTGCGGCGCCATTCGGCGAGACCGGCGCCCGCGACTTTGCCCATCGGCACGTCGCCGCGGCGGCGTTCCTTCTGGTAGGCCTCGAAGTTCTGGGCCTCCCAGAAGCCTTCCTCATAGTCCGCGCACTTGCGGTTGAGGCTGCCGATGCGCAGCATGAAGCTGATGATGATGGCCCAGACCCAGACGCTCGCCAGGATCAGCCCCGCCATGATCGACTGCACGACGATATCGGCGTGGAGGAACAGCTTTACCGGGTTGAGGTGGTCGGAATCGCTGCCGATGGTGACGGCAGAGGCGAGCAGTTCAAAAGTCATTCTGGTCCTCTCGGATGCTCTTGCATGAGCGAGGCGAAAGCATGTTGCCAGGCGGCGGGCTGTTTGCGCGGTCGTCCTTCAGGACTGATGAACCCCACCTTTACCGTGGCTTCGGCAAGGCGGATTTCTCCGCGCCGCGCCACTTGCCGGAGGGTGCAGCTGACCCGCCCGACCTGCAGCGCATGGGTATCGATCACGACCGCATCGCCGAGGCGCGCGGGCGAGAGGTAGCGGATGTTCACTTCCGCGACGGTATAGAGCCCTTCCCCGGATTCCAGCGCCGCGCGCTGGTCGATGCCGAGAAGGTCGAGCAGGTCTGAGCGGGCGCGCTCGAACCAGCGGATGTAATTGGCATGATAGACCACCCCGCCGGCGTCGGTGTCCTCGTAGAACACGCGAAGCGCATAGCGATGGAGCGGGCCGTCGAGGACGCCGCTGGGGGGGAGTGGGTCGCTGTTCATGCTGCCCGGTTGTGTAACGCGAGGCGGGCGCAGTGCAATCCACTCGTCGCACTTATCCCGCGCGCGCGGGCGAATGGACGGTTAATTGCGTCGTAATTGTGGTGTTTGTTGGAATTTGAGGCTTGCGGCAGGCGCAAGCCATCCGATGCGCAGGAACTCGGCGCCGCGCAGAATTCCACCCATTCCACTCGCCCCCCTCGCCTCCCCGCTCAGGCTGAGCTTGTCGAAGCCCCCTGAGACACAGCGCAGTGCTATGCTCCCATCCTTCGACAAGCTCAGGATGAGCGGGGTGAGGTCAGCGGAGCGCTCTACTCCGCGATCATCTGGAAGAACTGGCGGCCCCCGAAGATATGGACATGCAGATGCGGCACTTCCTGATGGCCGTTGGTGCCCATGTTGACCATCAGGCGATAGCCCGGCCCGTCCATTTCCAGCTGACGCGTCACATGGCCCACCGCGCGCATGAAACCGGCGATTTCCGCGTCGTCCGCCTTGGCGGTGAAGTCGTCCCACGAGACATAGGCCGCCTTGGGGATCACCAGCACATGGATCGGCGCCTGCGGGCGGATGTCGTTGAAGGCCAGCGCGAAGTCGTCTTCGTAGACCTTGCTGCACGGCAGTTCGCCGCGCAGGATCTTCGCGAAGACGTTGTTGTCGTCATAGGGCAGCTTGGGGTCGATCGGCATCGGCTTCTCCCGAAGAATGGAAATCAGGCCTGGGGACGGGCAGCCTTCTCGGCGATGCCCGAGACGCCTTCGCGGCGGTCGAGTTCGGCCAGCACCGCCGCGAACGGCACATCACGCGCGCCGAGCAGGACCATGAGGTGGAAGATCAGGTCCGAAGCCTCGCCCACCAGCGCCTTGTCATCCTCGGTGAGGGCGGCGATCACGGTTTCGGTGGCTTCCTCGCCCAGCTTCTGCGCGATCTTGCCGAGGCCCTTGGCATGAAGCTTCGCCACATAGCTGGCGTCGGGATCGGCGGCGCGGCGCGCGGCGATCGTGGCTTCGAGGCGGGCGAGAGTATCGGGGCTGCTCATGCCATGCCCATGCGGTGCAAGCGCGGGCCGGTCAAGAGAAGGAAGATCAGTCCGAGCGCTTGCGCGAAAAACGACGCCCTATCACCACCCCGGCCACGCCCATGGCGAGCAGGAACAGCCCGCTCGGCTCCGGCAGGCGCGTCGCTTCCGCCGCGAAAGCGGGCATCGGGGCGAGGGAAACCGCGGCGATGGCGGAAAGGCAGCAAAAGCGAGGCAAGGCGGGGGCTCCTGCGGAACTGTTGGGGCGACCATTGGCGGAACGGCCGGAAACGACAAGCGGGGATCGGCGCCTGTCCCGATCCGGGGCGATCGGGAGAGCAAAGGTTTGCCCTCCCGAACACGCATTCAGCCCCGCGCCGGAAGCCCCGCCGCGCGCAGCGCCGCATGGGCCTCCGCAATCGAGTGCTTGCCGAAATGGAAGATCGAGGCCGCCAGCACCGCGCTGGCCTTGCCCTCGGTCACGCCCGCCACCAGGTGGTCGAGATTGCCCACCCCGCCGCTGGCGATCACCGGCACCGAGACGCTCTCGGCGATCAGCCGCGTGAGTTCGAGGTCGTAGCCGTTCTGTGTGCCGTCGCCGTCCATCGAGGTGACCAGCAGTTCGCCCGCGCCGTAATCGGCCAGCTTCACCGCGTGCTCCAGCGCATCGATCCCGGTCGCCTTGCGGCCGCCGTGGGTGAAGATTTCCCACTTGCCCAGCGCCACCTTGCGCGCGTCGACCGAGGCGACGATGCACTGCGAGCCGAACTTCTCGGCGATGTCGGCCACCACTTCCGGGCGCGAGACGGCGGCTGAATTAACCGCTACCTTGTCGGCGCCTGCCAGCAGCAGCGCGCGGGCATCTTCGACCGCGCGTACGCCGCCGCCGACGGTCAGCGGCATGAAGCAGACCTCGGCAGTGCGCTGCACCACGTCGAGCAGGGTGCCGCGTCCTTCGTGGCTGGCGGAAATGTCGAGGAAGCAGAGTTCGTCGGCCCCGGCAGCGTCATAGGCGCGCGCCTGCTCGACGGGATCGCCGGCATCGACGAGATCGACGAAGTTCACGCCCTTGACCACGCGCCCATTGGCGACGTCGAGGCAGGGAATGACGCGGATACGAACGGTCATGACATCACTCCACCGGCTTGAAGAACAGCAGCACGCAGAACACCGCGACGGTCAGGCTCACCACGAGGTTGAACGCCGTGTAGCCCCAGAACTTGCGCGGGTTCTCGGCGAGCGTGGCCTCCACTTTCGAACGCGCGCGGCTGAACAGCATCAGCCGCGCCCGGCCCTTGCGAAAGTCGCGCAAGGCGAAGAGGACACCCGGCACGAAGATCGCCAGCGCCAGGACGGCGACGAGGCGGTTCTCGTTCACGCCTTCTCCGCCATCGCGATCGCGGCGGCAAGGTCGAGGCGGCCGTCATAAAGCGCGCGGCCGGTGATGACACCCTCGATGCCGTCATTGGCATGGAGCGCCAGCAAGCGGATGTCGTCAAGGCCCTTCACACCGCCCGAGGCGATCACCGGCAGGTCGGTGCGGCGGGCGAGGTCGACGGTGGCGTCGATGTTCACGCCCTTGAGCAGGCCATCGCGGCCGATGTCGGTGAACAGCAGCGAGGCCACGCCCGCGTCCTCGAAGCGGCGGGCCATGTCGACGATCGAAACGTCGGAGACTTCCGCCCAGCCCTCGGTCGCGACCATGCCGTCGCGCGCGTCCACGGCGACGACGATGCCACCGGGGTATTCCTTCGCCATGTCCTTGACGAACTGCGGGTCCTTCAGCGCGGCCGTGCCCATGACCACGCGCGAGACGCCGAGGTCGAACCAGCCCGCCACGGCCTCGCGCGTGCGGATACCGCCGCCGAGCTGGACGTGGCCGGGGAAGACCTCAAGGATCGCTTCCACCGCCTCGCGGTTCTCGGCGCGGCCCGCGAAGGAGCCGTCGAGATCGACGACATGGAGATACTGCGAACCGGCCTCGGCAAAGAGCATGGCCTGCGCGGCGGGATTGTCGCCATAGACGGTGGCGCGGTCCATATCGCCTTCGGCGAGACGCACGACCTGACCTTGCTTGAGGTCGATGGCGGGAAATACGATCATTGCTTGGCGTTCCTGAGGTCCTGAGGGCTGTGCATGGGCTTCGACAAGCTCAGCCTGAGCGGGCTTTGTATTGGAGGCGCAAAATATCAACCCGCTCAGGCTGAGCTTGTCGAAGCCCCGCGCGGCTTGGCGCAGACTTGCCTGCCAGTTTACTCACGGCTTCCATTCGAGGAAACGGGAAAGCAGCGCGAGTCCGTAAGCCTGGCTCTTTTCGGGATGGAACTGTACGCCGACGACATTGTCCTTCGCCACCGCCGCGACGAGACCGCCACCGTGGTCGGTCATCGCCGCCACATGCGCGCCTTCGTCGGGCTGGAAGTGGTAAGAGTGCAGGAAATAAGCCTCGCCGGGCTCGATCAGGCCCTGCGCCGGGTCCTTGCGGCCGAGCGAGACGTCGTTCCAGCCCATGTGCGGGATCTTGATCGCGGGATCGGTGCGCTCGATGATCTGCACTTGCCCGCCGATCCAGTCGAGCCCCTTGGTCACGCCGTGCTCCAGCCCGCGCGTGGCGAGGAGCTGCATGCCCACGCAGATGCCGAGGAACGGCGCACCACCGACATGGACACGCTCGGTCATGGCCTCGACCATGCCGCGAATGCCCCAGAGTCCTTCGGCGCAGGCCCGGAACGAACCGACGCCCGGCAGGACGATGCGGTCCGCCGCCCGGACCACGTCCGGATTGGCGGTGATGACCACGTTCTCCGCCCCGGCCGCCCGCAGCGCATTGGCCACCGAATAGAGGTTGCCTGCACCGTAGTCGATCAGCGCCAATGTCATCCGGCGAGACCCGCTACGCTGTCGTCAAGGAAGCCGTGGGCCCATTCGATCACTTCGATGGTGGCGACGCCGCCCTGCACGAAGGGGTCCTGCAAGGCGAGTGCTTCCACCGCGGCCTTGCTTTCGCCTTTGGCCAGCAGGATGCCGCCCTCGCGCGGGACCTTGCGACCCCAGCCCAGCAGATGGCCCGCCGCATGCTGTTCGCGCAGCCAGGCGACATGCTTGTCCAGCAGCGCGTCGATCGCCTCGATCGGCGCGGTATAGGTAAGCGAGACAATGAAGCTGGCCATTACAACGACTCCTGTCCGAGAATGCCCTTGGTCGAAGGGATCGCCCCGCCCTTGCGCGGGTCCAGTTCCACCGCCGTGCGCATGGCGCGGGCGAAGCCCTTGAAGATGCCTTCGCAGATATGGTGGTTGTTGGTGCCGTAGAGAAGCTCGATATGGAGCGTGATGCCCACCGCCTGCGCGATCGAGTGGAACCAGTGCTCGACCATCTCGGTATCGAACTCGCCCAGCTTGTCCTGGGTGAAACCGGCCTTCCACACGAGCCAGGGGCGGCCCGAGATATCGAGCGACACCCGGCTGAGCGCCTCGTCCATCGGCGAATGGACATCGCCGTAGCGGCCGATCCCGGCGCGGTCGCCCAGTGCCTGGCTGATCGCCTGGCCGATGGCAATGGCGCTGTCCTCGGTCGTATGGTGCTGGTCGACGTGGAGGTCGCCCTTGATGCGGCAGGTAATGTCGATCAGCGAATGGCGGCTGAACTGCTCGATCATATGGTCGAGGAAGCCGATCCCGGTGGAGACCTGATAGGCCCCGGTGCCGTCGAGATTGACCTCCACGGCGATGTCGGTCTCGTGAGTCTTGCGGATGATCGAGGCTGTACGCATGGCAGCGCCTATAGCCCTCTACGCACGGGAATCAATTCCGCCCGGCACCAAGTGTGCGCGAAAAGCGTTTCGGAAGTAATCTTCGGTCGTACGCATCATAAACGACCTAGGGAAAACCGGTCGGAACGTGTTATTTTCCACTTTAACCCGCTTGACCGGAAATGGAACCATGAGCACGTAAGGCGCGATGAACGATACGACACCAGACAGCCTGATCCCCTACGACGAAATCGTCCAGGAGGCCCTGCGCGCCGTTGTCGGCCGCGTGCTCGGCCAGGTCGAGGACGCAGGCGGCGTCCTGCCCGGCGCCCACCACTTCTACATTACCTTCAAGACCGGCGCCCCCGGCGTCTCGGTTCCTCCCGAACTTCGCGCCCGCTTCCCGGACGAGATGACGATCGTGCTCCAGAACAAGTTCTGGGACCTCGCGGTGCGCGAGGACGGCTTCACCGTCAGCCTCAGCTTCAACCAGATGCCCTCCAAGCTGGTGATTCCCTTCTCGGCGATCACCGCCTTCGTCGATCCGGCGGTCGATTTCGGCCTCCAGTTCCAGGCGGTGGAGGATGACGAAAACGAAGACGACCTCGCCGCTCCCGAGAACGACTCGGAACGCGACGTGGCCTCGCGCATTACTCCCAGCGAAGACGGCTCGAACGTCGTTTCGGTCGATTTCGGCAAGAAGAAGTAAAACGGGCCGACGAGGCCCGAGAAGGCAAGCTTCATGGGCGTCGTTTCCGTTCCTAAAAAAGTCGGCCAGAGCGTCGGCAACAGCGTCGGCAGGGGCGTGAGCAAGGCCGGAACGGCGGTAAAAAACACCGCCGGGAAGGCGCTGGACAAGGCCAGCACGCTCAGCGGCCCCAGCCCGAACACCGCCACCAACCTCGCCATTGCCGACATCGCCCTGCGCGGCGGAAGCTTTCTGGCCCGGCGCGCGATGGAGCATGCGCTGCTCGGCAAGCGCTATACCCCGGAAACGGCGGCGCAGATCCTGCGCGGGCGCTCGTTCAGCCAGGCCATGCTCCATACCGCCATCGCTCGTATGGCGCTCGGCTCCGTCCCCGGCGCCGCGCTGGTCATCGGCGGCCTCGCCGCCAAGACGCTCTATGAGCGCAGCCGTGCCCGCAAGGAAAAGCTGCGCGGCGAAAAGCAGATTCGCGCCATGGCCGAGGACGGTGAGGGCGAAACCGACCTCGTGCCGAAGATCGGCGGATAGGCGCGCCCGACTTCCCCGGAATTGCCCTCTTGATTTACCGGCCCGGCCTCGGCATCGGGGCACATGGTCAACTCCCCGGAAAATCCTGCCGATACGCTCGCCCGCCGCGGGCTGATGCTCATTCTGTCCTCGCCCTCGGGCGCGGGCAAGACGACGATCGCGCGCATGCTGCTCGAACACGATCCGCACATCCGCAACTCGGTCTCCTGCACCACCCGCGCGCCGCGTCCCGGCGAAGTGGACGGCAAGGACTATCATTTCGTCAGCCAGGCCGAATTCGATCGCATGGCCGATGAGGGCGAATTCCTCGAATGGGCAATGGTGTTCGGCCATTCCTATGCCACACCCAAGGCTCAGGTGAAGGCCGGCCTGAAGGACGGGCAGGACTACCTGTTCGACATCGACTGGCAAGGCACCCAGCAGCTCTACCAGAAGCTGGAGCGCGACGTCGTGCGCGTGTTCCTGCTGCCGCCGAGCATCGACGAACTGCGCCGCCGCCTGACCGGGCGCGGCACCGACAGCATGGACGTGATCGCCGCCCGCATGGAACGCGCCCGCTCGGAAATCAGCCACTGGGACGGCTACGACTACGTGGTGGTCAACGACGACATCGCCGCGTGCTTCGACAAGGTCCAGCAGATCCTCTACGCCGAGCGCATGCGCCGCGCCCGCCAGACCGGGCTGATCGGCTTTGTCCGCGAACTGATGGTGCCCTGACCCGATTTTTTCCTGTTCCTTGCGGGCACCTGCGCCGGGTTTGCGCGTAGATAGCCGGGTACGCTCGGAAAGGGAGAAGATCATGGCCGCGCGCAAGAATCCGCTGGTGCAGGCCCTGCCATGGGCCTGCCTCTTCGCCCTTTCGGCCTGCGGCTCGCCTTCCCGCGAGGAAGCGACCGCAAGCCCGCAGGCCAGCGCGACGGATACGGAACCGTCCGCCGCCTCGGCAGCCCCCCCGTCGCAGAGCCTGCCGCCTGCCGAACCGCTGTCCTGCGCGGACGAGATCGGCGCCACCGCCGCGCAGAAGCGCGCGGACTTGTGCCGCAATGTCTCCCCCGCAACGCATCCACCCTGCAACGTCGCCAATTCCTGCGCAATGATCGAGGACGAGATCGCCCGCAGCTGCGCGCTGTTCGACTCCAAGGGCGACCCGATGCCCGAATGCGCCGTCGATCCCAGGAGCAAGGAAGCCGCCGCCGCAGTCGTCGAGCGCTACTATTCCGCGCTCAACGCCCGCGACTACGGCACGGCCTGGCAGCAATGGGGCGACAACGGCCCGCCGAACCAGACTCTGGAGAAATTCCAGGCCGGTTTCGCCCATACCCGCTCCACCCATGTCGCGATCGGCAAGCTGGAACCGGGAGACGCGGGCGCCGGCTCGATCTACCAACCGGTTCCGGTGACGATCGACGCCACGCTCGACGACGGCACCCACCAGCGCTTTCGCGGCACTTACGTAGTTCGCCGCGTGAACGATGTGGACGGTGCCAGTGCTGCGCAGCTGCGCTGGCATATCGATTCGGCCAAACTCACACCTGCGCGTTGAGGTCGGGCATCGGCGGCGGGTCCTCTCCTCCGCCCGCCCCACCCGTTTTCTCCGTCGAGGCGAGGACCCGCTTCCTAAAGCCGAGCGCAAGATCGACGGGATCGACATCGGCGCCCTTTGCCTCAGCTTATGGCCGCCCGAGTCCTTCTTTCTTGTCCTCGCCCCCCGCACCCTTTAGGCGCGCCTGCGAACCTGCCTTTTGGCCGACTTTCTGGAGACGCGAACATGTCCGAACTCGAAACCGCGATCGAAGCCGCCTGGGATGCGCGCGACACCGTCACCCCTGCCAGCGAAGACGTGCGCAAGCTCGTCGATGAAGCGCTCGGCCTGATCGAATCGGGCGCTGCCCGCGTCGCCGAACCGGACGGTCAGGGTGGCTGGAAGGTCAACCAGTGGCTGAAGAAGGCGGTCCTCCTCTCCTTCCGCCTCAACGACAACGCCCCCGTCGCCCATGGCGCCGGCGGCGCGCCGGCCTTCGACAAGGTGCCGGTGAAGTTCGACGGCTGGGCCGACGAAGACTTCCGCAAGGCCGGTTTCCGCGTGGTTCCGGGCGCCGTCGCCCGCCGCGGCACCTACATCTCGAAGGGCGTCGTGCTGATGCCGAGCTTCGTGAACATCGGCGCCTATGTTGGCGAAGGCACCATGGTCGACACCTGGGCGACCGTCGGCTCCTGCGCGCAGATCGGCAAGAACGTCCACATCTCGGGCGGCGTCGGCATCGGCGGCGTGCTTGAGCCGCTCCAGGCCGGCCCGGTCATCATCGAGGACAACTGCTTCATCGGCGCCCGTTCGGAAGTGGCCGAAGGCGTGGTCGTCGGCGAAGGCGCGGTGCTGTCGATGGGCGTCTACCTCGGCGCCTCGACCAAGATCGTCGACCGTGCGACCGGCGAAGTCCACATCGGCAAGGTTCCGCCCTACGCGGTGGTCGTCCCCGGTTCGCTGCCCGGCAAGCCGCTGCCGGACGGCACCCCCGGCCCGTCGCTCTACTGCGCGGTGATCGTCAAGACCGTCGACGCGCAGACCCGCTCGAAGACCGGCATCAACGAACTGCTGCGCGACTGATCGCGACTTCAACGCTGATTCCGGAAGGGGTCGGATGGCACGCCATCCGGCCCCTTTCGCGTTTCGGGAACCAAACAGCCTGCCGCGCGTTCCCGTTGTTGGCCCTAGATGTACGGCGGCCGCGGAAAGCCGCTCCCAAAGCTGTGGGCCACGGGAGAGCCGAGATGCAACGCATCGGTGACGAAGTTCATCTGGACGAGGACGAAGCCCGCTCGGGCAGCACGCCCCATATCGTGCGCTATGTCCTGATCGCCAGCCTTTTACTCGCGATTCTGGCAATGTCCGCGATCTGGATTTCGCGCGCGTGGTGGGACCAGCCGCCGCCTCAGGGGCATCCGGTCACGGCCGAGGAACACGCGCTGGGCGGTTGAACGGTCGAATTCGCTTGCCAGAGCGGCCGACTCGACTGATCCTGTCCCCGGAAAACAAGGAACCGCGCGCTTCCGGGCGATGCAGAGTTCTCAGGACAGGAGAAGCGGATGCAGGATGAGGTAATCACGCCCTCGCACGGTCGTCACGCCGCGCGCATTCCCCATGGCAACGCCACGCTGAAAATTCTTCCGCATATTCTGGCCGCCATCTTCGGCGTCTTTGCGGTGGCAATCGCAATTCTCTGGCTTTCCATCGGCATCTGGAGCCGCCCCGACCCGGATCAACTCGCTCCCGGCGCCGCACAGCAGCAGGCGCCAGCCGAACCCACGCATAGGCTTTAGACAAGCGGCTTTAGAAAAAAGCGAGCCGCCGGTGGAGGCGTGTCCCGAGCGTGGCCAAGGCCGCGCTCCCGCCATGGACCTGCCGTTCGCCCCCCGACGTACGACCGGTCCCCTGCACCGACGGCTCCCGTGTGAACGACGGTCAGGCGCCGTTCTCTACTGGTCCGATCCTGCGTTCGGTGGCGCGTGTATTCGTCAAGTCCCGCAGCGAGGACAGGGCGTTACAGAAATTTAACGGCCTGTCGGGGAACCTTTCCTGTCCGCCATCGCCGGAGCGGGTTTCGCACGCGCACATGTCAAGGCGCGAAGGGGAGAGCTTGATCGCCCAAAGGCAGCGTCCTAGCCCTTGGCCATGGGAGAGTTCGACTACATCGTCGTGGGCGGCGGCAGCGCCGGCTGCGTGCTGGCGAACCGGCTGAGCGCGGACCCGCGCCGCCGCGTGCTCCTGCTGGAGGCGGGCGGCAAGGACGATTACATCTGGATCCGGGTGCCGGTGGGCTATCTCTACTGCATCGGCAACCCGCGCACCGACTGGTGCCTTTCCACCGAGGCGGAAGCCGGCCTGAACGGGCGCAGCCTGCGCTACCCGCGCGGGAAAGTGCTGGGCGGCAGTTCCTCGATCAACGGCATGATCTACATGCGTGGGCAGGCGGCCGACTACGACCAATGGCGACAGGCGGGCAATCCCGGCTGGGGCTGGGACGACGTCCTGCCCTACTTTACCCGCGCCGAGGACCATTACGAAGGCGCCAGCCCCTTCCACGGCAGCGGCGGCGAGATCCGGGTGGAGAAACAACGACTGCGCTGGGATATCCTCGAAGCTTTCCGCACCGCCTGCACCCAGCAGGGCATTCCCGAGGTTTCCGACTTCAACCGGGGAGACAACGAAGGCTCCGGCTTCTTCCAGGTCACGCAGCGCCGGGGCTGGCGCTGGAGCGCCTCCGATGCTTTCCTGAAACCCGTGCGCAACCGCGCCAATCTCAAGGTCGCGACCGGCGCCGCAGTCGACCGCGTGCTGTTCGAGCAGGGCCGCGCCGCAGCGGTTGTCTACGCGATCGGCGGCGAGGAGAGGACCGCCCGCGCCTGCGGCGAAGTCGTGCTTTCGGCAGGCGCCATCGGCTCGCCCGCGATCCTCGAACGCAGCGGCGTGGGGGCGGCGGGGCGGCTTTGCGGCCACGGCATCGGGCCGGTGCTAGACCTTCCCGAAGTCGGCGAGAACCTCCAGGACCATCTGCAACTGCGCTGCGCCTGGCGCGTCACCGGGGTTTCCACGCTCAACCGGCGCGCGGCCAACATCTTCGGCAAGGCGCGGATCGGTCTGGAATATGCCCTCAGCCGCAGCGGGCCGATGGCGATGGCGCCCAGCCAGCTCGGCATGTTCACCCGCAGCCATCCGCGCCATGCCACCGCCAACCTGGAGTACCACGTCCAGCCGCTCAGTCTCGAAGCGTTCGGCGGCGCGCTGGACCCGTTCCCGGCCTTCACTGCCAGCATCTGCAACTTGCGGCCGGAAAGCCGGGGCAGCACCCATATCACCAGCGCCGATCCCGCCGCCGCGCCGAGCATCCGGCCCAACTACCTCTCGACCGAGGAGGACCGGATCGTCGCGGCGCAGTCGATCCGGCTGACGCGGGAAATCGTCGCCCGCCCGGCCCTGGCCCGCTACGCCCCGCAGGAACTGCGCCCCGGCACCGAATTCACGAGCGAGGACGACTTGCGCCGGGCGGCGGGCCTGATCGGCACGACGATCTTCCACCCGGTCGGCACCGCGGCGATGGGCCGTGTGGTCGATGCCCGGCTGCGCGTCATAGGCGTGGGCCGCCTGCGCGTCATCGACGCATCGGTCATGCCGACGATCACTTCGGGCAACACCAATGCGCCGACGATGATGATCGCGGAAAAAGGGGCGGAAATGATTTTGGCCGATGCCCGTTAGCAGGCAGCCACGAATTATTTACGCCAGGAGCGCCCGCGTCCGGGCCACC
>Ga0209050_1001278_pt1 | contig 28743 bp, 23 predicted proteins | sample Araplavi_mTSA_r2_FD_184276 | JGI IMG/M metagenome (GOLD analysis project Ga0209050, IMG submission 184276) | Arabidopsis root microbial communities from North Carolina, USA - plate scrape MF_Cvi_mTSA_r2 (SPAdes) (version 2) | ecosystem: Host-associated > Plants > Roots > Endosphere | place: USA... | reverse complement strand
CAGGTCGCGTTGAAGCACCAGGGCTGCGCCATTGGATCGCGCGTGGCGTTCCTGGGCACGGGCCCATTGCTCTATCTGGTGGCATACCAATACGCCAAGGCTGGCGCACAGGTTGCCGCCGTGCTGGACACGTCGCGATTTGCGGACCGCGTCGCGGCGCTACCCGGCATGTTGCGCGCACCCGCGCTGCTGGCCAAGGGTCTCTATTACATGGCGTGGCTGCGCGCGCATGGCGTGCCGCTGCGCAGCGGCGTACGCCCCGTCGCCGTGCAGGGCGGCGATCGCGTCACGGGCCTGTCGTACACCCGGAACGGACGGACGCATACGCTGGACTGCGACGCTGTCGGCTTCGGCCTGTCGCTGCGTTCCGAAACCCAGCTCGCTAGCCTGATCGGCTGCGATTTCGAATTCAACGAACGCGACCGCAACTGGATCCCACGGCGCGACGCCGCCGGACGCAGCAGCGTGGCGAGCGTTTACGTCGCGGGCGACGGCGCGGGCATTGCCGGGGCCGATGCAGCGGAACTCGCCGGCGAACGCGCCGCGCTGGCGCTGCTTGAAGACACAGGACATCCGCACGACGCACGCCGCGCGCGGATACTGGAATCGCAACTCGCGGCAAATAGCCGCGTGCGCGACGCGCTGGAACGCGCGTTTCCGTTTCCCGAGGACTGGGCCGCCAGCATCGCCGACGACACCGTCGTCTGCCGCTGCGAGGAAGTCACCGCCGGCACCATCCGCCAGGCCGCGCGCGACAACGGCGTGCAAGAGATGAATCGCCTGAAGGCGCTGACCCGCGTCGGCATGGGACGCTGCCAGGGCCGCATGTGCGGCGTGGCTGGCGCAGAGGTCCTGGCCCATGCCGTCGGCTGCGCGCCGCAGGCGGTAGGACGGCTGCGCAACCAGCCGCCGGTCAAACCCATTCCGGTCAGCGTCGTCTGCCTGGAACGGCCCGCGAAAAAGGCCGCCTGATGGAACGCATCGACTCCGAAGTCGCGATCATCGGCGGTGGCATCGTCGGCGGCAGCGCCGCGCTCTTCCTGCGCCGGCTAGGCGTGCCCGTCGTGCTGCTGGAAGCCGCGCTGTGCGGCGCCAAGGCCAGCGGCGTCAACTACGGCGGCGTGCGCCGCCAGGGACGCGGCATCGAACAACTGCCGCTCGCGCGGCGCGCGCACGAACTGTGGGGCCAACTGCCCGCGCTGATCGGCATCCACGGCGAATACGTGCGTTCCGGCCACCTCAAGCTGGCCACCTCCGACGCCGATCTGGCGCTGCTCGAAGCCTACCGCGACAACACACGCGGCTTCGGCATGGACCTTGAAATCCTGGACCGCCGCGCGCTCGCCCAACGCTTCGGCTGGCTGGGCGAAAGCGTGATCGGCGGCTCGTTCTGCCCGCAGGACGGCCACGCCAACCCGCGGCTCGTGTCCCCCGCCTTCGGACGTGCCGCCGCCGCGCTGGGCGCCGACGTGCGCGAAGGCGTGCGCGTCACCTCCGCCACGCACGACGGCACGCGCTTCATCGTGCGCGCCGGCGACTCACTCGAAGTGCGATCGCGCTACCTGTTGAACTGCGCGGGCGCCTGGGCCGGCCGCTTTGCCGAAGGCTTCGGCGAGCCGGTTCCCGAAACGTCCATCCACCCCCTGATGATGGTGACCGAGCCCCTGCCGCTGTTCATGAACGTCAGCCTCGGCATGCAGGGCGGCGGCATCTACGCACGGCAGGTCGCGCGCGGCAACTGCGTCATCGGCGGCGGACGCGGCGTCTCCGCCGACCCCGACTACGCCCGCCCCGGCCGCGCCAACCTCGGCGCGCTGATGGCCAACGCCGCCAAGCTTCTGCCCGTGCTGCGCGGCGCCCAGGTCATCCGCTTCTGGACCGGCGTCGAAGGCAACATGCCCGACCACAATCCCGTGCTCGGCCCCAGCGCCACCGTGCCCGGCCTCTTTCACGCCTTCGGCCTGTCCGGCGCGGGCTTTCAGATCGGCCCCGCCATCGGCGAAGTGCTGGCCGACCTGGTCGTGCACGGCCGATCTTCCATCCCTATCAATGCCTTCCGCATTGAACGGTACGCGCCCGCCGCTCACGGCGCCGCGGCCCGTCCTGACCGTCTTCGTGAGCAAACGCTGGAGTCACCATGATGCACAAGAAACAGGGCGCGCAGCGCCTGAGCAAGGGGAAACGACTGCTGGGCGCGGCAATGCTGGCATTGCTGTCCGCCGGTGCCATGGCGCAGCAGAAAACGTTGTACGTCGGCATGAACGGCGGCGACATGGAACGCGCCTTCACCCAGCACGTCTTCCCCGACTTTGAGAAGGCCAACAACGTCAAGATCGTCGTCGTGCCCGGCACCTCGACCGACGTCCTCGCCAAGGCCCAGGCCTACAAAGACAAGCCCCAGATGCACGTCATGTTCCTGGACGACGGCATCATGGCCCGCGCCATTTCCATGGGCCTGTGCGAACAGCTCAACGACGACCCCGTCCTCAAAGAGCTGTATCCCACCGCCCTGATGAAAGACCGCATGGCCGCCGGCATCGACATCGGCATGACCGGCCTCGGCTACAACACCCGCCTCTTCCAGAAAAACGGCTGGACCCCGCCCACCTCGTGGCTCGACCTGGCCGATCCCAAGTACAAAGGCAAGGTCGTCTTCCAGTCCGCCTCCGGCAGCACCTTCGGCCTGCACGGCTTCCTGATGTTCAATCGCATCGAAGGCGGCAACGACCAGAACTACGAGCCCGGCTTCAAGAAGTGGCCCTCCACCATCGGCCCCAACGTCCTCGAGTACATCCCCAACTCCGCCAAGCTCGCCGAGATGATCCAGTCCGACGAGGCCGCCATTTTCCCCCTCACCCCCACCGCCATCGCCCGCTTGAAGAAGCGCGACATCCCGGTGGAATACGCCCAACCCAAGGAAGGCTCCGTCATCCTCATGGTCGGCGAATGCGTCATCGCCAAGAACAGCGAACCCGAACTCGCGCAAAAGCTCGCCCTGTACCTCTTGTCCGCCAAGGCCCAGGCCAAGGCCCTGGAAATGGGCGGCCACTTCCCGTCCAACAAAAACGTCCAGGCCCCCGCCGACAACGCCGAGTCCCTCAAGCGCTTCCAAGGCTACATGGCCAACGCTAAGATCCTGGACTGGGACCAGATCAACGCGGCGCGGCCCGCCTTCAACGCCCGCTGGAACCGCACGGTCGAACGTTGACGACAACGCGCGGCGCACCCTGTGGACAACCCGCAGGCGCGCCGCGCCGGGCAAGACGCCGGAAGTATCGGGATGAAACCCGGGGGCTGAAGCCCGGGCCTAAACCCCGCGCTTGAAACACGCACCTGAAACATGCGCCTGGCCGACACGCCCTCATCACCCGCAAGGACAACCATGCGCCTCATCATCAATTCCGGCGGCCCCCAGGCAATAGAAGAGTGGCGCACACAATTCCGCACCTTCGCGCCAGACCTGGACGTCGTCGGCTGGCATGAAGACACCGACCCCGCCACCATCGACTACGCCCTGGTCTGGGCCCCCGACGCCGGCCGCCTGGCCACCTTCCCCAACCTCAAACTCATCATCAGCGCCGGCGCAGGCGTTGACCACATCCTCGCCGACCCCACCCTGCCGCGCCACCTGCCCATCGCCCGCATGGTCACCACGCGCACGCAGACCGAGATGGCCGAGTACGTGCTCACCAGCGCCCTGATGATCACGCGCAACGTCAAACGCATCACCGACAACCAATCCCGCCGCCACTGGGAAATCTTCGACTCCCTGCGCGTCGCCGCCGACGTGCGCGTCGGCATCATGGGTCTGGGCCACCTGGGCGTCGCTTCAGCCCAACTCCTGTCCCGCGCAGGCTTTCCCGTCAGCGGCTGGTCCCGCGGCGCCAGCCGGCTCCCCGACATGCCTTCCTACGCAGGCCAGGACCAGTTCAACGATTTCCTCGCTAACACCGATCTTCTCGTCTGCCTCCTGCCTGCAACGGAAACGACGCGCGGCATCCTCAACCGCACCACGCTGTCCCGACTCCCCAAAGGCGCCAGCCTCATCAACGCCGGCCGCGGCACCCACATGGTCACGCAGGACATTCTGGATGCGCTGGACAGCGGGCATCTGGACCAGGCAATCCTGGACGTCTTCGAGCAGGAACCCCTGCCGGAAGACTCCCCACTGTGGACTCACCCAAGAATCACGATCACTCCTCACTGCGCAGCGATCCCCGACCGCAAGGAGCGCGCCCGTCACACGGCTTTGCTGATCGCGGCAAATGAGCGCGGCGAAGCCCTGCCCAACATCTACGACCCGCAGCGCGGCTACTGATTCCAGCGAATCACGCAGCGAATCGCGCAGCGCCAAACGCGCGCCGCAAGACACTGCGTAAGCTCCACCAGGCCGCCCGCGCGGCCGCCGTGGAGCGGGCCCCGCAAGATCTTCCTCTCACACACCGCTGCCTGCCAGAACGCCAAGCACACACCCCGTCCCAGCACTGCGCGCACCCGAACCGCTAGAGCACGGTGCGGCGGCGGGCTTGGGGCGCGGGGCGTGTAGATGCGCCCGAGGGAATCTGAAGGCAGTCGCCGAAGGCGACAACGAAGATGACGAAGGGGCAGTCCGGAGCGAAGGCTCCGGACCGCAATCGTAGCCCCGCGCGCCCCAGACCGACGACGCGCCGGGCGTCTTAAAAACCGCGACCGACGCACCATCGGCCAGTGTCAGACCTCGAGCTAACAGCCCAACGCACTGCGCACGGTGTCAGACACCCGGCGAATACCGCCGCGCAATGACAACTTTCTCATGCGGGTGTCAGACACCTGACTTCAGCGGCATGCTCACAAGAAAATCCGCCCCACAAGCACCGAAGGCCCGCCGCCCTCGCCCCCCGGTGCCGGCCGGGAAGCAAATGCGGCGAACCTTCGATACACCGTCAAACCGAATAAACCCCTACTGCGCAGGCACCACCGCAGTCACTTCAATTTCAACCTTCGCGCGATCCTCCACCAGAGCGGCAACCTCCACCGCCGTCATCGCCGGAAAATGCCGGCCAATCAACTCACGGTAGTGTTTACCAATGCCCGGATACGCCGCAACGTACTCCTTCCTGTCCGTCACATACCAAGTCATCCGCACGATATGCTCAGGCTTCGCCCCACCCTCGGCAAGAATCTGCACGATGTTCAGCAGCGCTTGACGCACCTGGTCCGCAAAGTCATCAGACTCGAACTGCTGCTGCCCGTTCCATCCCACCTGTCCGCCCACAAACACGATCTTGCTGCCCACCTGCATCTCGGTCAGCACACCATTCGAATAGCCCCGGGGCGCCATCCAATCCGGCGGTTGCAGAATCTTCATAACGTCTCATCCTATTGATCAAATAAACAAACCACAGGGTGGCGCCCGCTTATGCCGCGGTTGCCAGAAAATGCTGCATGCGTTCCCGCAGATCCGCAGGCAGCGGCATCGACTTCATCGTCCGCAGATCCACCGTCACGATCGTCAGCGTCGCCGACAGCCGCAACTGCCCGTCCGGCCCTTCAAACCGCACCAGCGCCTTGAACGATGCACCGCCAATGCGCTGCACCGACAGCGTCTGCCGCAGTTTCTCGTGCCACCGGCTCGGCGCGCTGAAATCGCACGTCACCGACGCCATCGGCGTACCGATGTGCCGCTCCACATGCAGCGCATGAAACGGCAACCCCATTCCCTTGTCGAACCACTCCTCGACGAAATCATTGATCATCTCGAAATAGCGCGGATAGAACACGATCCCCGCCGGGTCGCAATGGCGGAATCGGACTTCTACCTGGCTCACGAAAGGAGCCGTCGTGATGGGTGCTGCCATGATGTTTCCTTGATGCCTGCAATGCCTATGCCATCTTGCGCAGCGCAAACCGCTGCAACTTGCCCGTCTCGGTCCGCGGCAACGTATCCACGAACTCGATCGCGCGCGGATATTTGTAGGGCGCAATATTCGCCTTCACGAATGTCTGCATCGCCGTCACCAGCTCCGCGCTTGGCGCAAACCCCGGCTTCAGCACCACAAACGCCTTCACCACCTGACCGCGCTCGTCGTCCATCGCGCCCACCACCCCGCACTCCGCCACCGCCTCATGGCGCAGCAGCGCGTCCTCGACTTCCGGACCCGCGATGTTGTAGCCCGCCGACACGATCATGTCGTCGTTGCGCGCTTGGTAGAACAGATAGCCGTCGTCATCTTGCACGAACGTATCGCCCGGCAGATTCCAGCCGTCTTGCACGAACCGGCGCTGGCGCTCATCCGCCAGATAGCGGCAGCCCGTCGGCCCCTTGATCGCCAACCGGCCCACCGTCCCGTTCGGCACCGGCTTCATCTCATCGTCAACGATCTGCGCCACGTACCCCGGCACCACGCGGCCGATCGCACCACGGCGCACCGACTCCGGCGGGCTCGACACGAACACGTGGATCATCTCCGTGCCGCCGATGCCGTCGATCATCTCGATCCCCGTTGCGTCCTTCCAGAGCTGACGCGTCGCATCCGGCAGCGCTTCGCCCGCCGACACGCTCTTCTTCAGCGACGACAGATCGAACTTGCCCACCAGCGCCGCCATCTGGCGGTAGAAGGTCGGGGCCGTGAACACGATCGTCGCGCGGAACTCCTGGATCAGTTCCAAGAGGCTTTCCGGCGACAGCTTCTCGGCCAGCACCGTGCTCGCGCCCACTCGCAGCGGGAAGCACAACAACCCGCCCAACCCGAACGTGAACGCCAGCGGCGGCGTGCCGCAGAAAATGTCGTCCGGCCCCGGCTTGATCACATGCTTCGGGAAAAGGTCGCACATCGCCAGCACATCGCGATGAAAATGCATGCAGCCCTTCGGCGAGCCCGTCGTGCCGCTGGTGAACGCGATCAGGCACACATCGTCCGCCGCCGTATCGCACGCCTCGAACGTGTCAGGCTTGCCGGCCGCCAGCGCGTCCAGGGCATCGGCCGCCGAATCGTTGAAGTACATCACCTGCGCCAGACCCGGGCAGTGGTTCTCGTGATCCGGCTGCGCGCAGAACTGCGCCTCGTCCTTCAGGCGCACGTCGCACAGCACCGCCTGGATCTGCGCCTTCTCGATGATCTGCTTCAGTTCCTTCGAACGCAGCAGCGGCATCGTCGGCACCGTCACCAGCCCCGCCTTGATCGCCGCCAGCCACGAGGCCGCCATCATCGGATTGTTCGGGCCGCGCAGCAGCAGGCGGTTACCCGGCACCAGCTTCATGTCCTCGGTCAGCACGCGCGCGATGCGGTTCGTCAGCGCGGCCAGTTCGCCGTAGGTCATCGTTGCCGGCTTGCCGTCCTGGCGCCAGCGTAGCGCCACGCGATCGCCGTGGCCTTGGCCGACCATCGCGTCCACCAATTCCACTGCGCAATTGAAACGCTTTGGATAGGCCACGTCGGGGCCGTCCAGCAGGAACTCAGGCCATTGTTCGCCCGGGGGCAGGTTGTCCCGGGCAAAGGTGTCGATGTGGGCGGATACTTCCATGAAAATTCCCCTTGGCTGTGCGATGCGGTTTACGTTGCAAAAAGCAGGCGCTCGATGGCCCTTTATGCCTTCAGCAATTCACGGGCGATGATCAACTTCTGCACTTCCGTGGCGCCTTCGTAGATACGCAGCGCTCTGATTTCCCTGTAAAGCTTCTCCACCGGCATCCCCGACACCACGCCAGCGCCGCCGAACATCTGCAGCGCCCGGTCGATCACCGTCTGCGCCGACTCCGTCGCCGTCATCTTGGCCATCGCCGCTTCGCGCGTGGTGCGTAGCTTCTGCACGTCGCGCATCCACGCGGCGCGGTACGTCAGCAGCGCCGAGGCGTCGATGGCGGTTGCCATGTCGCCCAACGCGGCTTGCGTCAGTTGCAGGTCGGCCAGCGTCTGGCCGAACATGCGGCGCGACTTGGCGCGCGCCAATCCCTCATCCAGCGCCCGGCGCGCAAACCCCAGCGCCGCTGCCGCCACCGACGCGCGGAAGATGTCCAGCGTCATCATGGCCAGCTTGAAACCTTGCCCCGCGTCGCCCAACCGGTGCGTCACCGGGATGCGGCAGTTGTCGAACGTAATGGTCGCCAGCGGATGCGGCGCGATCAGGTCGATGCGCTCGGCCACCTCGAACCCCGGCGTGTCTGCATCCACCACGAACGCGCTGATGCCCCGCGCGCCCGGCGCTTCGCCTGTGCGCGCGAACACCACATAGAAGTCCGCAATACCGCCGTTCGAAATCCACGTCTTGGCGCCATTCAGCACATAGTGATCGCCGTCCAGCTTCGCCTCGCAGGCCAGCGCCGCCACGTCCGAGCCCGCATCGGGCTCCGACAGCGCAAAGGCCGCAATCGCCTCGCCGCGCGCCACGCGCGGCAGGTAATGCTGGCGCAGCGCATCCGAGCCCATCAGCGAAATCGCGCCGCTGCCCAGGCCCTGCATCGCAAACGCAAAGTCCGCCAATCCTTCATGCCGGGCAAACGTCTCGCGCAGGATGCATACCGCGCGGGAGTCCACCTCCGGCAGCGCGCCGCCCCAAGCCCCGCCCGGGCCGCCTGCCACCGCGTAACGCAGCCACCCGGCCTGGCCCATGGCCTTGACCAGCTTCTTGCATGCCGCATCTGCGTCGTGATGGTCCACGTCGCCCAGCGACTGCTCGCACCAGGCGTCCACGTCATGCGCCAGCTTGCGATGCGCGTCGTCGAAAAAGGGCCAGTCCAGCCAGCTTGCGTCGCGCATCATCAGTTCCCCTCAAAGACGGGCTTCTGCTTGGCCACGAAGGCCTCGTAGGCGCGATGGAAATCGCGCGTCTGCATGCAGATGGCCTGCGCCTCGGCTTCGGCCTCGATGGCTTCGTCCACACCCATGTTCCATTCCTGGTGCAGCAGCTTCTTGGTCACGCCGTGTGCGAAGGTCGGACCTGCGGCCAGTTGGGCCGCCAGCGTCTGCGCCGCTTCCAGCAGCTTGCCGGACTCGTGCAGCGCATTGAAAAACCCCCAGCTCGCGCCCTCGTCGGCCGTCATCGCGCGGCCGGTGTACAGCAGTTCCGAAGCACGGCCCTGACCGATCATGCGCGGCAGCAACGTGCACGCGCCCATGTCGGCCCCCGCCAGCCCCACGCGGGTAAAGAGGAACGCGGTCCGCGCGGCGGGCGTGCCCAAGCGCATATCCGACGCCAGCGCCACCATCGCCCCCGCGCCCGCGCACACGCCGTCCACGGCCGCCACGATGGGTTGCGGGCAAGCGCGCATGGCCTTGATCAGATCACCCGTCATGCGCGTGAAATCCAGCAGTTCCGGCATGCTCATCTTCGTGAGCGGGCCGATGATCTCGTGCACGTCGCCGCCCGAGCAGAAATTGCCGCCCGCGCCCGTCACCACCACCACCTTGATGTCGGTGGCATACACCAGCGACCGGAAGAAATCGCGCAGTTCCGCGTACGAATCAAACGTCAGCGGATTCTTGCGCTCGGGACGGTTCAGCGTAATGGTGCCGACCTTGCCGTCGTCCGACACCTGCCACAGGAACGTCTTCGCCTGGTAGCCGGCGATGGGACGCTTGTGATGCTTCATGGTGTGCTCTTCGGGCTGGGTGCTCATGGTGTCTCCGTTCATGAATGCTGGGTGGATGGAACGCCGGCCTCAGCCGGTCATCACTTCGCCGCCGTCGACGGCGATCGCCTGGCCGTTGATCGAAGCGGAGGCCGGCAGCGCCAGCCACGCGACCGTCTCGGCCACTTCCTCGGGCTGCACCAGGCGGCCCTGCGGGTTGCGCTCCGCCAGTTTCAGGCGGGCGGCTTCCGGCGTCATGCCGGTCTTCTCGACAATGTTGGCGACGGCGCCGCGCACGATGTCGGTCTCGGTATAGCCCGGGCAGACTGCGTTGACCGTCACGCCCTTCTGCGCCGTTTCCAGCGCCAGCGACCGGGTCAGCCCGATCACGCCGTGCTTTGCAGCGCAGTAGGCGCTTACATACCCATAGCCGATCAGCCCTGCGGTGCTGGCCACGTTGATCACACGGCCCCACTTTTCCTGCAGCATCCCCGGCAACGCCGCCTGGATGCAATGGAAGGTGCCCGTCAGGTTGACGGCCAGCATCTGGTTCCACAGCGCGGCGTCCGTGCGGTCAAAACGCTGGCTGACCGCCTGCCCCGCGTTGTTCACCAGGATCAGCGCCGGGCCAAACTCCGCTTCGGCCTGCGCGAAGGCCGCGCGCACCGAGGCTTCGTCGGCAATGTCCGCGCTGACCGCCTGCACCTGACCCAGCCGGGCCAGCTCGTTGGTCGCGGCCTCCAGCGCGCCACCATCGCGGCCCAGCAGCGTGACGCGGGCGCCGCGCTGAAGCAGCGCCCGGGCGGCGGCCAGGCCGATGCCGCGCGCGCCCCCCGTCACCAGGGCGTGACGCCCGGCGAGCGGTAGCGATTGTGCGTTCATTTGATATCCAGTTGCGCCAGCGCGGCGGCGCGTTCGAAGTTGGTCTCAAGCTGGCGCTTGCCGGCGAAATACTGGCTAGGCCACGACACATCAACATAGCCCACGCGCGCCGCTTCGCGCAGCGTCCAGGAGGCGTCAGCCAAATGGGGACGTGCCAGCGCGCACAGGTCCGCACGGCCCGAGGCGATGATGCCGTTGGCGTGGTCGGCCTCGAAAATGGCGCCCACCGCAATCGTGGGGATGCCGGCTTCGTTGCGGACGCGATCAGCAAACGGCGTCTGGAACATGCGGCCGTACACCGGCTTTTCTTCCTTGCTGACCTGACCGGACGAGCAATCGATCATGTCGGCGCCCGCCGCCTTGAAGTGACGCGCGATCTCGACGGCATCGTCCGCGGTGATGCCGCCTTCCACCCAATCGCTGGCCGAGATCCGCACCGACATCGGCTTGTCCTCGGGCCACACCGCCCGCACCGCATGGAACACCTCCAGCGGAAAGCGCAGCCGGTTCTCCAGACTGCCGCCGTATTCATCCTCACGCCGATTGGTCAGCGGCGAAATAAAGCTGGACAACAGATAGCCGTGCGCGCAGTGCAGCTCCAGCCAGTCGAAGCCCGCAGCCGCCGCGCGGCGCGCCGCCGCCACGAAGTTGTCGCGCACTTCGTCCATATCCGCGCGCGTCATGGCGCGCGGCGTCTGCGACACGCCTTCGATGTACGGCAGGGCCGATGCCGACACCAGCGGCCAATTGCCCTCTGCCAGCGGATGATCGATCTTCTGCCAGCCGAGCTGCGTCGACCCCTTGCGGCCCGCATGACCCAACTGCATGCCGATGCGCGCATCGCTGTTGCCGTGCACAAAGTTCACGATGCGGGCAAACGCCTGCTGCTGCTCGTCGTTCCACAGCCCCGGGCACCCCGGCGTGATGCGGCCATCCGGCGACACGCAGGTCATTTCCACCATCACCAAGCCGGCGCCACCCATGGCGCGCGCGCCCAGGTGAACCAGATGGAAATCCCCCGGCACGCCGTCCGTGCACGAATACATGGCCATCGGCGACACCAGGATGCGATTCTTCAGCCGCACGCCGCGCACCTGATAAGGCGTCAGCATCGGAATCGCCGGGCGCCGGCCCTCCGGCGTGGCCGCGCCGGCGCGTTCCGCGATCCAGCGCTCAAAGCCTTCCAGCCACGCCGGATCGCGCAGGCGCAGGTTCTCGTGCGAAATGCGCTGCGAACGGGTCAGCAACGAATACGCGAACTGCTCGGGCTCCAGGTCGGCGTAGCGCTCGACGTTCTCAAACCATTCGGTGGAGTTGCGCGCGGCGTTCTGAATCTTCAGCACCTCGACGCTGCGCACTTCCTCGTAATGATGCAGTCCGGCCTCGACGCTGCCTTCCGCGCCGCTCAGGCAACGCGCCAGCTCGATAGCGTCTTCCAGCGCCAGCTTCGTGCCCGACCCGATGGAAAAGTGCGCCGTGTGCGCGGCATCGCCCATCAGCACGACCGGCACGCGGCGCTCGCCACGGGCGGTGTCCAGCTTGTTCCAGTGGACCCACGTATTGCAGATGACGCGCGGGAAACGGATCCAGATCGCCGAACCACGCAGATGCGACGCATTGCTGATCAGCGGATTGCCGTCCAGCCAGGGCGCAAACAGCTTCTCGCAATAGGCGATGCCCTCTTCCTGGCTCATCTGCTCGATGCCCGCAGCCTGCCAGGTTTCCTCCGGCGTCTCGACGATAAACGTCGACATGCCGTCCTCGTACCGGTAAGCATGCGCCTGGAACCAGCCGTGCTCGGTCTGCACGAACGCAAAGGTAAAGGCATCGAAGACCTTCTTGGTGCCCAGCCACACGAAGCGGCAGCGGCGCTGGTCGATGTCGGGATGGAATGTATCGGCGTACCGGGTGCGAATCTGGCTGTTGATGCCGTCCGAGGCAATGACCAGATCGGCGTCGTACTCGCGGGCGATGGCCTGGTCGTCCTGGACGAAGTTCTCGAACACGAGCTTCACGCCCACGTCTTCGCAACGCGCCTGCAGGATGTTCAGGAGCTTCTTGCGCCCAATGCCGATGAAGCCGTGGCCGCTGCTGCGGATGCTGCGTCCCTTGAAATGGATGTCGATGTCATCCCAATGGTTGAACGCATCGCCAATGGTCTGCGCCGATACGGGATCGGCCTCACGCAAATTCTGCATGGTGGCGTCGGAGAAGACCACGCCCCAGCCAAAAGTGTCATACGGACGATTGCGTTCGATGACGGTGACTTCGTTGGCGGGGTTCTGCAGTTTCATGAGCAGACCGAAATACAGGCCGGCGGGACCACCGCCGATGCAGACTATCTTCATTGCCGTATACGCTCCAAGTACGCGACAGTCGCTCTGTGGTGCTGGAGCGGAAGCCGCAGATATTTAGGTCTGGATAGTTTAGGCTTGAAATATATATCGGAAGTGGTGGGTGTGCAAATGAGGGAAAGTATTTAGTGATGCTGGAGGGGAGGGGAAATGGGGACGATTGGAGGTCGGGTGTAGAGGCGGGGTATAGGTGTGGGTGCAGAGGAGCGTACGGGGTGTCGTTGAGGCCGCTTTGACCGTTGGTTCTGGGTTGGCGGTTGCTGCGTTCTTCTCCCGCCCCTCGGCACGGGCAACAGGGGGCCGAGCGCCCACGATTGCGGTCCGGAGCCTCCGCTCCGGACTGCCCCGTCGTCATCTTCGTCCGCCTTCGGCTCCCTTCAGATTCCCTCGGGCGCATCGACGGCGCTCGGCCCCCTGTCGCCCGCACCGAGGAGCTGCGGTGTGCATGATTCGGGGCGCTGCTAGAGCAGTGGTCAGGGACGAGTCTTGCGGGGCCCGCCGAGTCGCGGCCGCGCGGGCGGCCACGATCGGCATACGCGTTGTGGGTCGTCGTGGAGGTAGTCGCTTGCGCGCTTGCGGGGAGTGGGGTTCTAAAGCTCCAGCATCACCGTGGGGAGGGCCGTGATGGGCGGCGCGGCGACGGTTCGCCACAGCCTGCCGACCGGTTCGCGCCGCCCATCGGGCACGTGAGTTCAAGTGACGATGAATGGCGGCCGGAGTGCTTCATGGTGTCTGACACCCGATTTAGTCTTACGAGTCCACTGGTGTCTGACACCCAAACGCTACCTACTCGCGAAGCGTCATCACCACGCCGCAAGACGCCGCGTAAGTCTCCGGAGGCCGCCCGCGCGGCCGAACGGAGACGGGCACCGCAAGATGCTCCGAGCCCGAAAGGAACTGCGCAAAAATGCCAAGCACGCCGACCGCCCCCGCTGCCTGAAAACTCGAATTGCCAGAGTCCGGTGCGGTGGCGTCCCGGGGTGCGCGGGGCGTCGATAAGCCCGAGGGAATCTGAAGGGAGCCGAAGGCGGACGAAGATGACGACGGGGAAGTCCGGAGCGAAGGCTCCGGACCGCAATCGTGGCCCCGCGCGCCCCGGGACGCCACCGTGCCGAGCGCCTCAAGAACTCAACCCGGCAAAGGAAGAGAACCAATCACCCCCGAGCCCGCAACCACTCCTCAAGATCCCCAGCAGGCAAGGGCGGCGAAAACAGAAACCCCTGCCCCGCAGCACACCCTTGCTCGATCAGAAACCGCCGCTGCTCTTCGTTCTCAACGCCTTCAGCCACAACCGGCAGACTCAAGCTTTCCCCGATCCGAATCACAGCGCTAGTCAACGCCCGAGCCGCATCATCGCTCTCCAACCCTTGCACGAAACTGCGATCCAGCTTCAGTTCGTCAACGATCAGGCGCCGCAAATGCCCCAGGCTGGAATAACCAGTCCCGAAGTCATCCATCGACAGCCGTACGCCCAACCGATGCAGTTCAGCAATCGTGCGCAACGTCCCAGCCGTGGCATCCAGAACCACGCCCTCGGTAATCTCCAGCATCAAATCCGCAGGCGCCAACCCGAACTCAGCCAACGTCGCCGCAATCATCCGCGGCAGGTTCAGATTGTGGAAATTCGTCGCCGACAGGTTCACCGACACCGAAGGCACTCTCAGACCGTTATTCCGCCAGATCGCCAATTGCGAGCAAGCCTCGCGCAACGCCCAGTCGCCCAGATCTCCGATCAGCCCACACTCTTCCGCCAGCGGCACGAAGCGCGCCGGCGAAATATCCCCCAGCGTCGGATGGCGCCAGCGCGCAAGCGCCTCCACCCCATACAGGCTGCCGTTCTTCAACCCCACCTGCGGCTGGTAATGCAAACGCAACGCCTTCGCTTCCAACGCATCCCGCAGCGCCGCTTCCAGCGCCAACCGCTCCTGCGCCTGACGATTCATCTCCGCGCTGAAGAACGAAATGCGATTGCGCCCCGCCGTCTTCGCCTGGTACATCGCCATGTCCGCATGGCGCAGCAACGTATCCATGTCCCGGCCATTCTCCGGGAACACGCTGATGCCGATACTCACCGACGGGTTCAGCGTAATGCCGCCCACCGAGAACGGCTGCGCCAGCGCCACCAGGATATGTTCCGCCGCCGCGGTCAGGCGGCCATGTTCGAACTCCGGCATCAGCATCACGAACTCGTCGCCGGAAAGCCGGCCCACGATATCCGTCGCCCGCGCCAACCGGCGCAGACGCTGCGCCACATCCCGCAGCAGCGCGTCCCCGATCGGGTGGCCCAGCGTATCGTTCACCTGCTTGAAGCGGTCCAGATCCAGGAACAGCACCGCCACCCGCTTACGCTCCGGCTCCGCCCGCGCGATCGCCTGTTCCGCCTGCGCCAACAGCAGATTGCGGTTCGGCAATCCCGTCAGTTCGTCATAGAACGCCAATTGCCGGATGCGGGCGCGCGCTTCCTCGCGTTCCAGCGCCAGCGCGCACAGGTACACGCACACGTCCACCAGACGGTGATGGAAATCATCCGGCAGCCGGCGTTCCCGGAAATAGAAACCGAACGTCCCGATCACCCGGCCATCGCTCGACTTGATCGGCGACGACCAGCACGCCTTGTATTCTTCCGGCAGCGGCAGATGGCGGTAATCGTCCCACAGCGGGTCTGTTGCAATGTCCGGCACGATCACCGGGCGCCCCAGAAACGCCGCCGTCCCGCAGGCGCCCACCTGCGGGCCGATCGGTACGCCTTCCAGCGCGTCCGAATAGCCCTGCGGCAGGCTCGGCGCCGCCAGCGGGCGCAACAGGCCCGCGTCGTCCACGCGAACCACCGACGCCGCCACTTCCGGCGCCAGGCGCTCCACCTCGCGGCACACCATGTTCATGACCTCGACCACCGAGGCCTCGTTCACCATCGCTTGCAGCACCCGGCGCTGCAGCACCTCGTGCACCTTCGTTGGCGTAATGTCCGTCAGCACGTCCACGATGTTGACCAGCGTCCCGCGCTCGTCGAACACCGAGTTGGCCATCACCGACACCCACAGCGGCTTGCCGCCGCGGTCATAGACCAGCACGTCCTTGTGGTAACCCTCGCGACAGGCCACGCGACGGTGCAGTTCCTCGCGCGTGCCGCCGTCCGCGCGGCCGCCAGAGAGCAGTTCGCCCAGATCCTGGTCCAGCGCATCGCTACGGGAAAAGCCGAGCATCCGCTGAAAGCCGTCGTTCACGTAGACGATGCGGCCATCGGAACCCGACACCGCCACCGCGTTGCCCGTTTCGTTGATGCCCAGCATCAGCAGGCGGATTTCTTCCTGGCGCTCCGCGTCCGCGATCGACTTGCGCGAAATCACCGTCACGCGGCCCACCTCGCCCGCGTCGTTCAGCAGCGGCAGGTAGGTCGCTTCGATCCACAGCGAGCTGCCGTCCTTCTTGCGGTAGCGGCAGGTGCCCGAAAAGTGCTGGCCGCGGCGCAGCCGGTCCCAAACCTGTTCGCCGCTGCGCGTACCCTTGCCTTCGTCCATGCTGTCGCACAGCAGCTCGTGGCGCAGGGTCAGCGCCTCTTCGCGGGTGTAACCCACCGCGGCCAGGAAATTGGTATTGCCGTTCAACAAGGAGCCGGCTGCGTCGAAATCGAACAGCAGCAAGGCGCGGTCCATCGACGTCAGATAATTGCCCACATGCCACGCGGCGCCTTGGGGGTTCGACTGCGACCCGCCAAGATGAGAATCAAGCATAAGGGGCTCCAACCCGGATAACAGCTGTTCCGGTTTCATTCAGCGCCTCGGAAAACCAAGGGCGACGCGATCGCGTCCGTCCTGCTTGGCCAGATACAACGCCTGATCCGCCCGGCTGAGCGTCTCCGAAAACGTTTCGCCCAACTGGTGATACGCCATGCCGATACTGACCGTCAGCCGCAGGACTTCGTCGCCGGCCGGCATCGCCAGCCCCCGCACGTCGCTCACCAGGCGGTCCATGACCGCCTGCGCCGCGTCCGGGTCCGTATGGGGCAGCAGCACGAGGAATTCCTCACCGCCCCAGCGGCCGCACAGATCGTATTCGCGCAGGCTTTCGCCCAGCACGCCGGCCAGTTCGACCAGCGCGCGGTCGCCCGTCTCGTGGCCGAATCGGTCGTTCACGGCCTTGAAGTGATCCACGTCCAGCATCGCGACGACAAAGCTGTCGCCGCTGCGCGCAGCGCGCTGGACTTCCTGCTTGATCATTTCCATCAGCGCGCGCCGGTTCAACAGGCCCGTCAGGGGGTCGCGGCTGGACGTTTCCTCGAGCGCGCGGTTCAGGTCGCGCATCATGTTCTGGTAGTGATCCGAGATCCGCGCGATGCGGGTCAGGCGGCGCAGCTGGCGGTCGAACTGGTCGCACAGGCCCAGTTCACGTTCGTGCGCCATGCTTTGATAGGCGTCCGAAAGCTGCGTGACGCGCTGAATGCGCGCCATCTGTTCCTCGGTATGCCGCCAGAGCGCTTCCAGCGCGTCGCGCAGCGGATGGCCGGCATGCGCCGGATCCGCCAGCAGCTCGGCGATACGCTGATCCAGTTCGGCGGCGCCCGGTTTCATTGGCGGCCAACCACCGAGAACGGGAACGTGCAGTCTTCCTTGAACTCTTCAGCCAGTTCGCCCACGCGCTCGTTACGCATGTCGTAGAACCAGGTGACGCCGACCTCGCGGCCCTTGCGGTGCGCGGCTTCGAGCACATCGAAGATGTCCATGACGGACTTGATGCTGCTGGTGTTCAGGTACAGGAGTTCCAGCTCCAGCTTCAGCGGCGTTTCGCGATCCTGCAGGTACGTCTCGACCCATTCAATGACCGGGCCGAACAGCTCGAAGGAATTCTCGGGATAGGAGTCGCCGCGCATCGCCAGCACGCCGGCGGCAGCGTCGGCGGTGATGGCGGGCGTGGACTGGGTCCCGGGAATGTTCAGGTCTTTCATCAAATACTCCGAAAATAATCCTGTTGAGCGCGCGTCCTCAGACCACCACGCTCAGGCTGAAGAAGGCCTTGCCCGGCTGTGCAGCGGGGGTCAGGCTGGCTTCCAGCGGCGCGCCGGCGCGGCGCGCGATGTCAATGAGGCCCAGGCCCGCGCCCGACGCGACGCCCTGCGTACGCGGCTTGTGCAGTTGGGCCTTGTATTCGGCTTTCAGGGCCGGCTTGTCCAGCGCGGCCAGTTCCTGGATGCGGGCGACCAGGCTGTGGCCGTCTTCCGCGCTGACCAGATTGCCCGCCGACACCACGTAGCGGCTTTCGTCGCGGCGGCCGATCACGACCGTGGCGGAGGCGTCCGCGTCGCCGTTCTGCGCGGCGTACTGGCGGATGTTCTGGATCATCTCGATGTAGACCGAGAACACGTCCATGGCTTCAGCGGGCCGGACGTGCTCGGCGTTCAGGTAGTTCTTCAGCGCATTGCCGATTTCCTCGATCAGGCTGCGCGAGATCGGCCCGTTGAAACACAGCAACGTGCGGTTCTGGTCGAATCGCGCGCCCAACGCGTAAAGATCGGAGGCATTCATGGAGGGTACCGCCTTGATAACGATTATTCGAAACGGAAAGACAGCAAGGTGATGTCGTCGCGCTGGGGCCGGCCACCTTGGTACTCGGCGAGCGCCTGGCTGAACGCGGCCGCCTGTTCGGTTAACGGCCGGCGCGCGTGTGTCTTGAGCATGTCCGCAAAGCGCGTATTGCCAAAGCCGAACCCGTGCTCGCCGCCCGCCTGATCCAGAAAACCGTCGGTCGCCAGGTAATACGTCCAGCCCGGCTCCATCTGCAACGCGTTGTTCTCGTAAACCCCCATACGCTTGTCGCCCAGCGCACGCCGGCCGCCGGGCACTTCATGCAGGTTTTCGCCGTCGCTTGCGTACAGGCTGATCTTCGCGCCTGCGTACAGCAGCCTGCCGGCTTGCCGGTCAATATATACCAGCCCCGCATCGGTATTGGTCGCCAAGGCCCGGGGCAGCTGCGCGTCGGCCAGCATGGCCCGGATTGCGTTGTCGGTACGCGTCAGAATGCCCGCGGGATCGCCCGGTCCGACCTCGGTGATCGCCAGATCGATCGCCGCACGCGCCAGCATCGTCATCAGCGCGCCGGGCACGCCGTGGCCCGCGCAGTCCATGATGCCCAGCAGGCAGTTGGCGCCGTCCTCGCGGAACACGTAGAAATCGCCGCCAACCACATCGCGCGGCTTCCACAGCACAAAATGGTGGGCGCCCAGCGACTGCGTCAGTTGGCGATCCGGCAGGATCGCGCGCTGGATCAGGCTGGCGTAGTCGATGGAGTCGCCGATCTTCTTGTGCGCCGCGGCCATGGCGCGGTTGGCGTCTTCCAGTTCCGAGGTGCGTTCGCGCACCTTGGTTTCCAGCTCGGCCGTGTGCTTGCGGACCTTGTCGGCCATCACGCCGAACGCGCGGCTCAGGTCGCCGATCTCGTCCTGGCCGCCCGGCGGCAGGCGCACGTCGTAGCTGCCGTCGGCGATTGCGCGCGCGGACTGCTGCAGGCGGCGCAAGGGGCGCAGCATCAGGCGCTCGATGGCGTAGCCGAAGCACAGCAGCATCGCGGCAAACAGCAGCACCAGGCCGATGGCCGCCGGCCACAGCCAGCCGGTATCCAGCACCCGGGCCGCGCCCAGGTCGACCACCGTCAGGACGTGCCAGTGCAGCTCCGGCATGTACGCCACCGACACCAGCTGGCGCACGCCGTCCATCTTGACCCAGGCCGACTGCACCGACTGCGGATCCGCCTGCGCGGCATGCATGGCCGACAGCAGCTCGGCGCGGCCTTCGCCCTGATCCAGCAGGCTGAAGACCATGCCCTTGCCGCCCGCCCCGCCCGCGCCCGAGTTGTAGGCGATCAGCGCGGGGTTCATGTGCGCCTGGATCGCGCCTTCCTCGTCCACGATGATGGGCGTGACCCCGGGCTGGCCGCTGTTCACGAATTCCTTCAGGAACCCGCCCACGTCCAGACCGGCCCCCGTCAGGCCCATGACCGTCTCGCCGTCGCGGATCTGTACGTTGATCCAGACCTTTGTGGTCTTGAGCTTCAGGTCCGGGTTGACGTTGATGTTGTAGCGGGCGGGCGACTTGATCGTGGCGTAGAACCAGCCGTCGTCGGCCGCGCTGGGGCTGAGCGTGTAGCGCGGCGTCTCCGACAGCGGCTTGTCGTCGTTGAAGTAGTAGTTGCCGGAACTGGCGCTGGCGATGAAGTACGCGCCGCCGAGCAGATCGCGCCGGTAGCCGTCGGCCTCGCGGAAGAACAGCTCGCGCGCGGCGGGATCGTTTTCATTGCGGAGCCAGCGGCGCGTGACTTCGCTGTCGGCCAGGCGCTGCGACAGCGCCAGTTCGCGCGACACCGGCGCCAGGATGCGCTGGCGGTTCAGTTGCGTGAAGTTGTCGGAAAAGGCGCGGCCAAAGTGCTCGCGGACGCCGTCCAGCACCTGCCAGCCAATCAGCGCGGCCGGCGCCAAGGCGACCAGGCACGCCAACAGCAGCGCCATCAGTGATTTCCTGCGCAATCCCCATTTCGCCATGCAAAGTCTTCCTGACAACTTGATGCGATGCCACGCGCGAAAAAGGGGACGCAGATAGGACGCGCTGACCTTACGAGGCGCCGTACCCGTGCTTCGCCCCGCCTTTTGAGCCATGAGCCTGAACGCCTGCGCCCCGTGCGGGCAACCGGCGCGGCTAGTGTAGATGCCAGGGGGGTTTATTGATACAGGTGCAAACGTCTGGATGCGTTCGAGACACCTTAAGTTTCACCGCAGCAATATATATCGTGATTTATTGCGTTTTATATCAGCGGCTGTTACGCCTGGCAGGTCCGAATTGCAGCTTTATTACGACACGTTGTCAGACGCCCAGATAGCGTTCCCAGAGGCTGCGGTCGGCGTCCAGGGCCTGCGAGTTGCCGGTCCACACCACTTTGCCGCGCTCCAGGATGACATGGCGATCGGCCAGGCTGAGTAACCTTTCGACATATTTGTCAATCACCAGGATCGTCTGCCCGGCCTGACGCAGACGCGCCAGGCAGTTCCAGATCTCTTCCCGGATTTTCGGCGCCAGCCCTTCGGTGGCTTCGTCCAGAATCAGCAGCCGGGGGTTGGTCACCAGCGCGCGGCCGATGGCCAGCATCTGCTGCTCGCCGCCCGACAACTGGTTGCCCATGTTTCGGGCGCGTTCAGCCAGCCGGGGGAAGAGTTCAAAGACGCGATCGGGCGTCCACGGTTCGCCGATCTCCGGGTTGCGCCCGGCCACGAAGGCCGTCAGGTGTTCGCGCACCGTCAGATTGGGAAAGCACTGGCGCCCTTCCGGGACGATGGCGACGCCGGCCCGCGCGATGCGGTCCGGACTCCATCCGCTGATGTCCTGCCCTGCAAAATGGATCTTGCCGCCGCGCAGCGGCAACTGGCCGAACAGCGTGCGCAGCAGCGTCGTCTTGCCCATGCCGTTGCGGCCCAGCAGCGTCACGACCTGCCCCGCGCCGATCTCCAGGTCCACGCCAAACAGCACCTGGCTGGCGCCGTAGCCGCTCTTGGCCGATTCGATGGTCAGCATCATGCGGTCTCCTCGTCGCCCAGGTAGGCCTGGCGCACTTCGGGGTTGGCGCGGATCTCGTCCGGCGTGCCCGAGGCAATCACCCGCCCGTACACCAGCACGGACAGGCGGTCGGCCAGACGGAACACCGCCTGCATGTCGTGTTCAACCAGCAGCATGGCGGCGCGTCCCCGCAAGGATTCGATCAATTCGGTCAGGCGGACGGTTTCGTCGGGCCCCATGCCTGCCATGGGTTCGTCCAGCAGCAGCACCTTGGGCCGGGCGGCAAGCGCCAGCGCGAATTCCACCTTGCGCTGTTCGCCGTGCGGCAACGTGCCCGCGGCGCGGTCGAGCAGGCTGGCGTCGATGGCGCATTCGCGGGCCAGCTCGCGCGCCTGTTCGTACAGCGCCGATTCCGCGGCGCGCGGCTTCCAGAAGCGGAAGCTGCTGCCGGCGTGGGCCTGCACGGCCAGCACCAGGTTATCCAGCACGCTGGACTGCTTGAAGATGTTGGTGATCTGGTAGGACCGCGACAGGCCCGCCGCCACGCGCTGGTGCGCGTTCATTGCGGTGACGTCGCGGCCGTCGACTTCCAGCGTGCCGGCGTCGGCAGACAGCGTGCCCGACAGCAGGTGGATCAGCGTGGACTTGCCCGCGCCGTTGGGGCCGATCAGGGCATGGATCTCGCCCGGCGCCAGCGACAGCGATACGTTGTCGGTGGCCACCAACGCGCCAAAGCGCCGGACCAGACCGCGCGCCTGCAGGGCGTGCGTTCCCGGGGCGGGTGTCCCCAAGCGGTGCGTCCCCGCGGGTTGCGTCCTATTCGCGGCTGCGCCAGTCGTGGCATTCATCGGATTGCTCATGAGCCCACCTTGCCGGATTGCGGCGCAGCGCGCCCGCTGAACAGCGGCCCGAACAGGCCGACCAGGCCGCGCGGCGCGCCAAACACCACGCAGAGCAGCAGCACGCCCAGGGGCAGGTGCCAGTATTCGGTCCACAGGCGCAGCACTTCTTCCAGCGTCAGCATCACGACCGCACCGGCCACGCCGCCATAGCGCAGGCCGATGCCGCCCACCAGCACCATGATCAGCAGGTTGGCCGACTGGGTCCAATGCATCAGGCTGGGCGAAATGAAGAGGTTGTGGTTGGCCAGCAGCGCGCCGGCCAGCCCCGCCGCCGCGCCGCTCAGCGTGAACGCCATCAGCTTGATGCGGTACACGGGATAGCCCATGGACTCCATGCGCGATTCGTTCTCGCGGATGCCCTGCAGCGCCATGCCGAAGCGCGAGGCGACGACGTGACCGAAGGCCCACATCAGCAGCGCGAACAGCGCCAGCACCAGGTAATAGAAGCTGACATCGTGGGCCAGGTCGATGCCCGGCAGCGTGGAATATCCCGGCAGGTTCAGGCCATCCTCACCGCCGTACTGGCGCAGCGAGATGAAGATGTAGAACAGCATCTGCGCGAACGCCAGCGTGATCATGATGAAGTACACGCCTCGTGTGCGCAGCGAGATCGCGCCCGTGATGCAGGCCAGCACGCCCGCCAGCAGCATGGCCACCGGCCAGGACACCAGCGCGGACGTGACGCCCGACATGGACAGGATGCCCACCGCATAGGCGCCCGCGCCGAAGAACGCCGCGTGACCCAAGGCCACCATGCCGCCATACCCCAGGATGAGGTTCAGGCTGGTGGCCGCCAGCGCGTAGATCAGCACGCGCCGCACGAAGGAAATGTAGAAGTCCAGGCCCAGCATGGGCGCGACCAGCGGGAACACCGCCAGCGCGGCCAGCAGGACCACGGTCCAGATCTTGGTTTTCATGGTCAGCCCCGCGCCGGAAAGAGGCCAGAGGGCCGGAACACCAGCACTGCCGCCATCAACACGTAGATGGCGATGGCCGCCAGCGTCGGACCGACGCTGGATGCCACGGCCGGCGAAAACACCTGGCGCAGCAGCATCGGCAGGAACGCCCGGCCGGCGGTGTCGACCATGCCGACCAGAAGCGCGCCCACGAAGGCGCCCCGGATCGAGCCGATGCCGCCGATGACGATGCACACCAGCACCAGGATCAGGATTTCTTCGCCCATGCCCACCTGCACCGAGGTGATCGGCCCCAGCAGCGCACCCGCCACCGCGGCCAGCATGGCGCCCAGCACGAACACGCCCAGGAACAGCAGCGGCACGCGCACGCCCATCAGCGTGGCCATCTGGCGGTTCGACGCCCCGGCCCGCACCAGCACGCCGGCACGGGTTCGCGTCACGAACCAGTACAGGCCCGCGGCCGCGGCCACGCCGAAGACGATGATCATCAGGCGGTAGGCGGGATACATCAGGTCGGGCAACAGGCGCACGGGACCGGACAGCATCGCGGGCATGTTCAGCATGACCGGCGCCGGACCCCAGATCATCTTGACCAGGTCATTGGCAATAAGGATGACAGCGTAGGTGCCCAGCACCTGGGCCAGATGGTCACGCAGCGCCAGGCGGCGGATGAGCGAGAGCTCCAGCACGATGCCGACGATGCCCGTGGCAACCGCCGCCACAAGAACCGCGGCGGTGAACGAGCCGGTGCGTTGCATGGTTTCGGCGGCGACATAGGCGCCAGCCATATAGAGCGAGCCGTGAGCCAGATTCATGATGTCCATGATCCCGAACACCAGGGTCAGCCCGGCCGCAATCAGAAACAACATCAACCCAAACTGCAGACCGTTCAGCAATTGCTCGACGATCAGCGTAAACGTCATGAAAACTTCCCCCTTGCCGCGCGCCGCCGATGGGCCCCCGCGATCAATTCACCAAAGCTATCCCACCTGCATCAGCGACGCATCCCCGCGCCCAAGCCGCCGCCCCCAAGCGGGGTCGCGCGGATCCGGCTTCGCCGGTCCGCTGCGACGCCCCCTGGGGGGAAGCGCGCAGCGCTTCGGGGGGATCAGAGCTTGCAGTCGCCTACGTACACGTCCTGGTACTTGTCGAAGACCTTGCCCACCAGCTTGTTGGTGATGCGGCCGCTGCCGTCTTTCTCGACGACGCGCAGGTAGTAGGCCTGGATCGGGTAGTGGTTCTTGCCGTAGGTGAAGCTGCCGCGCACCGAGGGGTAGTCGGCCTTTTCCAGCGCCTTCACGATGGCATCACGGTCGGTGGCCTTGCCGCCGGCCTGCTTGACGGCGGCGTCCATGGCCATGATCACGTCATACGCCTGGGCGGCGTACACCGACGGGTAACGGCCGTTGTATTCCTTGCGGAAGGCCTCGACGAAGGCCTTGTTCTGCGGCACGTCCAGGTCATGCGCCCATTGCGCCGTGTTGTACATGCCCAGCATGGGGTCGCCCACGGCCTGGATCACGTCCTCGTCGGCCGAGAAGCCCGGGCCGATCAGCTTGACGTTCTGCGACAGGCCGGCGGACACGAACTGCTTGACGAAGTTGATGCCCATGCCGCCCGGCAGGAAGATGTAGACGGCGTCCGGCTTGGCGGCGCGGATCTGCGCGATCTCTGCGGCGTAGTCGATCTGGCCGAGCTTGGTGTAGACCTCGTCGCCCGGAGCGGTCTTGTAGCCGCGCTTGAAGCCGGTCAGCGCATCCTTGCCGGCCGGGTAGTCCGGGGCCATGATGAACATCTTCTTGAAGCCGCGGTCGGCCGCGACCTTGCCGGCCGCTTCGTGGAAGGCATCGTTCTGGTACGACGTGCCGAACCAGTAGTTGTTGCACTGGGCGCCGGCGAACTGGCTGGGACCGGGGTTGTTGGACAGGTAGGGCACCTTCGCGGCGAACAGCGCGGGGCCGACGGCCAGCGCGACGTTCGAGCCGATGGGCCCCGTGAAGAAGTCGACCTTTTCGCGCTGGATGTAGCGCGTGACGAGCTGGCGGGCCTGGTCCGGATTGCCGCCCATGTCGGTTTGCAGGAATTCCGCGGGCTGGCCGCCCAGCTTGCTGCCCAGTTGCTTGATGGCCAGGTTGAAGCCGTCGCGGGCTTCGGCGCCCAGCGCCGAGAACGGGCCCGAGATGTCGTTGGCGATGCCGACCTTGACGGTGTCGGCCTGTGCCAGGGCCGGAATCAGGGCGGCGGCAGCCAGGAAGGAAGTGATCAAACGCATGGTGGTGTGCTCCGTGCGCGAGCCCGCGCAGAGGGTGTTCTTTTTGAAAGTGCGATGCGAAAGACTTCTATGCCCGGCCCGCTGGCGCGATGGTCGCCGCCGTCAGGCCGGTGCCTGCAGAACGTATGCTCTGCAACGCCCCAATCCCCTTATGCAGCACAGGGAAAACTGGCGTGGTTCATAGTTTAGGTTTAAAGTAATCGGCAAAACAAGTCTAGGGTTTTTACCACCTGCCGCCATGGTCACCCTCTACCGCAACTACGATCGCGCCGAACTGGACGTCCAGTACAACGCTCGCGCGACAGTACCCGACATCCAACCGATACTCAAGAAATACGCCGAGGACAGCGCCACGGCGCGCAGCACGCTGGAATGCGCGCTGGACGTGCCTTTTGGCGATCATCCGGATGAACTGCTGGACATATTTCCAGCCGCGGCCGGCAAGTCCGGCGCGCCCGTCTTCGTGTTCATTCACGGCGGCTACTGGCGCCTCTTGTCCAAAAACGAATCCAGCAACATGGCGCCCGCGTTCACGCAGGCGGGCGCGGTGGTGGTGTCGGTGAATTATTCGCTGGCCCCCGCCGTCACGCTGGACCGTATCGTGGATCAGAACCGGCGCGCGCTGGCCTGGATTCACCACCACATCGCCGAGTACGGCGGCGACCCGTCGCGCATCCACATCTGCGGCAGCTCGGCGGGTGGTCATCTGGTCGGCGCCCTGCTGGCCGGCGGCTGGCATGCCAGCTACGACGTGCCGCCCGGCGTCGTCAGGGGCGCCGCGCCCCTGTCGGGCCTGTTCGACCTGCGCCCGCTGGTGCACACCCACATCAACGAATGGATGCGCATGAGCGAAGCCGATGCCATCCGCAACAGCCCCGCCCTGCATTTGCCGCAGGCGGGCTGCCCGCTGGTGGTCAGCTACGGAGAATCCGAAACCGACGAATTCAAGCGCCAGAGCGATGATTATCTGGCCGCATGGCGGGCGCGCGGTTTTCCCGGTAGGTATGTACCAATGCCAGGCACCAATCATTTTGATATTGTCCTGACGCTCAACGATCCGAACAGCCCGCTGACCCAAGCCATCTTCGAACAGATGGGTCTGGCGCCCTCTTCACCCCCGCATTCCCGGTAATCTTCCGAGCCATGACCGATACCCCCGACCTGGAATCCCGCGCCGCGCCCGACGACCATCACGCGCTGCGCCTGTGGCTGCGCATGCTGACCTGCGCCAACCTCATCGAAGGCGAGATCCGCAGCCGCCTGCGCAACGACTTCGACACCACCCTGCCGCGTTTCGACCTGATGGCGCAGTTGCAGCGCGCCCCCAAGGGCATGAAGATGGGCGAGCTGTCGCGCCACATGATGGTCACCAACGGCAATATCACCGGGATCACCGACCAGCTCGAAAAAGAAGGCCTGGTGGTGCGGACCAAGGTCGAGTCCGACCGCCGCAGCTCGCTCATCAAGCTGACGCCGCAAGGCAAGAAGAGCTTTGCGCGCATGGCCCGCGCCCACGAGACCTGGGTCAAATCCATGTTTGCCGAACTGCCCGAGGCCAGCCGCAACGCCCTGTTCCAGGCGCTGGGCGAACTGAAGCTGCAGGTGGTGGCCACGCGCTCGGCGGCGGCCCGCGACTGAGGGCGGACCAGGACTTTTTCGCGACGGTCCGGCCTGCCGGATTGGCGCATAATTGCCGCCATGATTCCGGTTTCTCTTCCTGGCGGTAATTTCTATGTGCTGATGGCGGCTTCGCTCGCCTGCCTCGCCACGCTGTTCACCTGGCTGGCCGCCCTGGCCACCTCGCCCGGCGCGCGAGACTGGCTGTCCGGCCACCGGCGCGCCGGCACCGTCCTGATGGCCGTGCTGGCCGTCATCGGCGCCATCTTCCCGTATCAGCAGTTCAGCCAGTGGTTCTCGGTCCAGCGCGAAGCGCAGGCCGACGACGCGCGCAAGACGGTGCTGTCACAACCCACGCAACTGGCCGGCGTCCAGATGCCCACCGGCACCACGCTTCGGCTTGCCACGCCCGGTGAACTGGCATCGTTCGACCGGGCCGTCTTTCCCGAATCCCACCCGGCAGACATTAACGGCGTCGCCGCGACGCGCCTGTTCCGTTACCCCGCCACGCCCAAGCAGCCCGAAACCCTGTCCGCCGAGATCGCGCGGGACCAGGCGCTGGAAGGCTGGCTCTGCGCGCACGGCCATCGCATCGAATTCGTGGTGCAAGGCGGGCATCCGCAGTTTTCCAGCTGCCACCTTGCCATCGGCAATACGCTGGACCAGCAACCGGTGCCCGCGGGCGCCTGGTTGAAGGTCGACCCCGCCGCCCGCGGCACGCCGCTGGACAAGACCGGCACGGCGCCCCGCTGGCTGCTGCGCACCGAAGGCAGCGACGCCCTGACCGTCGCCGGGATCCCCTTGCTGAAGGTCGACCTGCAACTGGACGCGCAGCGCCGGATGCTGGGCTTCGAGGGTCTGGCGGCGCGCGACACCGTCCTGGGCGAAATGACCTACCCGCCGGGCACGCGCGTACTGGCCGCCAACCCGCGCCTGCAGGGCGCGCAGCCTGGCGATCTGCTGTTCTCGCCGTCCCGCGGGCGCTCGGCGCGCCGGGCGGGCGGCGAAGACGTCCCGACCGGCAAGTCGGTGCTGCAGGCGCCCGACGGCACGGTGCGCAGCGTGCTGAGCAACCGCGAAGCCGGCGTGCTGGACGTGGCCGCCATGCGCATGGCTCCCTGAGGCCGGCGCCTGGGGCCGCCTCCCCTCGGGTTGCCGAGGGGACCGGCCACCCCCGCCGGATCCGGTGGGATAATACGAACCTTTCCCGCGCGCCGCCGTGCCTGGCGGCGGTTCCGTCCCGCTCACACCAAGAGACGAAGTCATGGCCGTTAATCTGCAGATCCCCTCCGAGTCCGAAATTTTTCCTGTTGCCGGCGTAGAAATCGGCGTCACCGAGGCCGGCATCCGCAAGGCCAACCGGCGCGACCTGACGGTGTTCCGCCTGGCCGAAGGCACCAGCGTGGCGGGCGTCTTCACGCGTAACCGCTTCTGCGCCGCCCCGGTGCAGGTCTGCCAGGCCCACCTGGCCGCCGGCGGCCCGATCAGCGCGCTGGTCATCAACACGGGCAACGCCAACGCCGGCACCGGCGAAGAAGGCCTGAAGAAAGCCAAGGACACGTGCGATGCACTGGGCAAGCTGCTGGGCGTGCCCGCCGCGCAGATCCTGCCGTTCTCCACCGGCGTCATCCTGGAACCCCTGCCGCTCGACCGCCTGACCGCCGGCCTGCCCGCCGCCATCGCCGACCTGGCCGCCGACCACTGGTCCAGCGCCGCCC
>Ga0209050_1001274_pt1 | contig 28926 bp, 26 predicted proteins | sample Araplavi_mTSA_r2_FD_184276 | JGI IMG/M metagenome (GOLD analysis project Ga0209050, IMG submission 184276) | Arabidopsis root microbial communities from North Carolina, USA - plate scrape MF_Cvi_mTSA_r2 (SPAdes) (version 2) | ecosystem: Host-associated > Plants > Roots > Endosphere | place: USA... | reverse complement strand
GTGAAGCTCCAGTTGCCAGCCTGGTCAGCGGTGACGCTGCCGAGCTTGGTCGAGCCTTCATAGATGTCCACCACGCTGGCGGCGGGCGCAGTGCCCGTGGCGGTCGGCGTGCTGTCGTTGGTCAGCGCCGGCGCGGAGATCGTCACTGCGGGTGCCGCCGTGTCGATGGTCACCGCGGCGTTGCTTGAGCCTTCGTTGCCTGCGGCATCCTTGACCTTCGCGGTCAAGGTGTGCAGACCATCGATCAGAGCAGTCGGCAGCGTGAAGCTCCAGTTGCCAGCCTGGTCAGCGGTGACGCTGCCCAGCTTGGTCGAACCTTCATAGATGTCCACGACGCTGCCGACGGGAGCGGTGCCCATGGCCGTCGGCGTGCTGTCGTTGGTCAGCGCCGGAGCGGAGATCGTCACCGCAGGAGCCGCCGTGTCGATGGTCACCGTGGCGCTGCTCGAGCCTTTGTTACCTGCGGCATCCTTGACCTTCGCCGTCAGCCTGTGATCGCCCTCGCCGAGCTCCTGCGTCGGCGTGAAGGTCCAGTTGCCGTCCTCATCGGCCTTGGCGTTGCCCAGATTCGTCTCGTCTCCGTAGAGATCGATCACCGAATTGGGCGGCGCCTTGCCCGTCAGCGTCGGGGTCTTGTCATTGGTTGAGCCCGGCGTGTTGATCGTGACCTCCGGAGGATCGGTGTCGATGTTCACTGTCGCGCGGGCCACTCCCTCGTTACCTGCCTCATCCTTGACCTTCGCCGTCAGTCTGTGATCCCCTTCGCCGAGCCCCTGCGTCGGCGTGAAGGTCCAGTTGCCGTCCTCGTCGGCCTTGGCGTTGCCCAGATTCGTCTCGTCTTCGTAGAGATCGATCACCGAATTGGGCGGCGCCTTGCCCGTCAGCGTCGGGGTCTTGTCATTGGTTGAGCCCGGCGCATTGATCGTGACCACTGGAGGATCCGTGTCGATGTTCACCTTCGCGCTGCTCGATCCCTCGTTGCCCGCTTCATCCTTGACCTTCGCGGTCAGCGTGTGATCGCCCTCGCCGAGCTCCCGCGTCGGCGTGAAGGTCCAGTTGCCGTCCTTGTCGGCCGTGACGTTGCCCAGCTTCGTCTGGCCTTCGTAGAGGTCAATCACCGAATTGGACGGTGCCTTGCCCGTCAGCGTCGGGGTCTCGTCATTGGTCGTCACCGGTCCCTTGATCGTGACGCCGTCGAACCCTCCCGACGGAGCGGCCGGCGTTGCATCGCCCTGATCGTCCCCGCCCTTGGACATGCTGCTCGCCACGGCCAGCATGCCTGCGCCGACGCTCATCAGCCACGGCACGAGGCCCGGGCGATCGCAGTCCTCGGAGGTGCCCTCGCTTCCTTCTTTCGTCTGGCATTCCGCCTCGCTGGCGGAAGCCGCCGCTGCTGACGCGGTGGAAGCACCGTCGGCCGACGAAGCCGCTGGGCTGCCGCTTTCCCCTTCGGAAGCACGGTCTGCGCGTTCCTCGTCAGATCCGATTGCTTGATCACCACTGCCTTGATCCTCGTCAATCGGCCGCTTGCGCGCGTTGACGGGGCGCTCCGCGGTGGAGCGTGGCGCCGCGAAGCCACCGTTGGGCAGCGCCTGGGCCGGAGTGTTCGAGGGGTGTTGCATGACAGGTAGATCCGAAGTGAAGAAAGGTTCGGAGTCTGGATGTCCGTGTGCGGCAGATCGATAACCTACTTCTGCCGTGTCCCCACCCAAATTGATCAACGACTGACCCAAATAAAGGGGTAGCCCCTCAACACTGATCAACGGAACCCGCATTTTTCGCTTGTCGAGTTGACCGCGTCGGACAGGGATAATCCCGCCCCATGGTCCTTGCCGAAATCACCGGCCTGTTCCTGTCCTGGCTGGCGCGTCTGATCACCGGCGCGCAGGGGCATTGGAAAGGCTGTCCGCCGACGTCGGAACAACGCATCTATTTCGCCAACCATCAGAGCCACTTCGACTGGGTGCTGATCTGGGCCTCGCTGCCTGCCGAACTGCGCTCGCGCACCCGTCCGATCGCCGCGCGCGATTACTGGACCAGTTCGCGTCTGAAGACCTGGATCACCACCGCCGTGTTCAACGCGGTCTACGTCAGCCGCACCCGCGCCACGCCCGACGAGGATCCACTCGAGCCGCTGGTCGAGACGCTGCAAGGGGGCGACTCGCTGGTCATCTTCCCGGAGGGCACGCGCTCCAACAAGGGCGCGCCGCAGGCCTTCAAGGCCGGCCTCTTCCACCTGTCCGAGCAGTTCCCCGACGTGCAGCTGATCCCCACCTGGATCGACAACGTCCAGCGCGTCATGCCCAAGGGCGAGGTCGTGCCCGTGCCCATCCTGTGCACGGTGACCTTCGGCGCGCCGATCCGGATCGAACCCGGCGAGGACAAGCGCGCGTTCCTGGAACGCGCCCGCGCCGCCGTCATGGCGCTGCGTCCGGGAGGGTGGAAGGAATGAGGTGGCTCAAGTCCCTGAACCCGGGCGAGCAGGTCGCCTTCCTGTTCGTCGTGCTGTTCGGCGCGCTGCTGCTGGTGAGCATCGGCTCGGTGCTGTGGTCGCTGCGCGAGCGGCCCGAGCAGGAGCAGGACGCCTGGCAGCGCCGCTGGTCCAGCTTCCGCCATGAGCTGAACATGGTGTGGGTCGGCGCCTGCCTGTTCTGGGCCGCGTGGATCTCGGGGCCGGTGGGCGCGACGCTGCTGTTCGGCGTGTTCTCGTTCCTGTCGTTCCGCGAGTTCATCACGCTGCTGCACACGCGCCGCGCCGACCATCGCGGGCTGATCATGGCGTTCTTCGTGATCCTGCCGCTGCAGTACGTGCTGGTGGGTACGCGCCACTTCGACCTGTTCTCGGTGCTGATCCCGGTCTACGGCTTCCTGGCGATCCCGGTGGCCAGCGCGCTGGCGGACGATCCGGGCCGTTTCCTGGAGCGCAACGCCAAGATCCAGTGGGGCATCATGGTCTGCGTGTACGGGCTGTCGCATGCGCCGGCGCTGCTGCTGCTGGAGTTCCCGAAGTACGAGGGCCGCGGCGCCTTCCTGCTGTTCTTCCTGGTGGCGGTGGTGGCCTGCGGCCAGATCGCGCAGGCGATCGCCACCAGCCGCTTCCGCGCCAAGCCGGTGGCTCGCCGCATCAGCCGCTCGTTCACGATGAAGGCGTGGTGGATCGGCGCGTTCGCGGCGGCGCTGGCGGGCGCGCTGCTGTACTGGATCACGCCGTTCAAGGCCGGCCAGGCAGCGATCGCCGCGTTCATCGCGGCGGGCTGCGGCAGCTTCGGCGCGTTCGTGATGCAGGCGCTCAAGCGCGACGCCGGCATCAACGCCTGGGGCAACCGCAGCGCGATCACCGGCGCGGTGGGGCTGCTGGACCGCATCGCGGTGATGTGCTTCGCGGCGCCGGTGTTCTTCCATGCGGTGCGGTGGTATTTCCGCGCCGGGACCTGAGGGGACATGGCCATGCGCATCCTCGGCATCGACCCCGGTCTGCAGACGACCGGCTTTGGCGTGATCGACGCGGACGGGCCGCGGCTGGCCTATGTGGCCAGCGGCACGATCAAGACCAACGGGCTGCCCACGGGCGATCTGCCGGGCCGGCTCAAGATCCTGTACGACGGCATCCGCGAGGTGGTCTCGCGCTACCAGCCGACCTGCGCGGCGGTGGAGATCATCTTCGTGAACGTGAACCCGCAGTCCACGCTGCTGCTGGGACAGGCGCGCGGCGCGGCGCTGACGGCGCTGGTGTCCTGCGACCTGCATGTGTCGGAGTACACCGCGGTGCAGATGAAGAAAGCCATCACCGGGCACGGCGGCGCGGCCAAGGCGCAGGTGCAGGCGATGGTGGCGCGGCTGCTGAGCCTGCCGGGCGAGCCGGGCAAGGACGCGGCCGACGCGCTGGGCATCGCGATCATGGACGCGCATGCGCGCGTGTCCTTCGACGCAATGAGCCGTCAGACGACGCTGCAGCGGCGCCAGCACGCGCAGTTCAAGGGCTCGCGCACGTACTGAGCGCGCCGGCTCAGGGCTCGCCGTGCCAGTAGTCGAGGTCGCCGCCGAGTTCGCGGATCGCCTCGAACGAGCGCTCGGCCTTGGACGCGCCGTGCTCCGCCATGAACTTGTTGGAGTCGGGGTAGACGCAGATCTCGGGCTGTTCCATCGTGCTGATGGAGAGGTACTTCAGCGGCGCGCCGGAGGTGTTGATGATGTGGTGCGGGTACTCCGGGCCGGCGGGGATGAAGATCATGTCGCCGGCCTTGATGGGCAGCAGCTCGCCGGCCACGCGCAGCGTGCCGGTGCCCTCGAGGACGATGAACATCTCCTCCTGCGCGTAATGCAGGTGGTAGGGGCAGGTGGTCTTGCCGGGTTCGACGATGTCGTACGAAGCGCCGAGCTTGCGCGCCGCGGTGCCGCGCGCGAGCCGCGCGGAGCGCGCCTCGTACAGCGGCTCGCGCTTGAACGCGGTGAGCTCGGCCTCGTGGAAGTTGCGGATCAGCTGGGCGGCGAGCGCCTTGGCACGGTCGGTCATGCGGGGGTCTCCTTGCGCGGCGACGGGGGTATCGAGTTCACTTGAACTCGGGATCACAGGCTAGCTTGTCCCCCCATCCACAGCAATCCAAGGTCAATGACCTCGGGATCTCCGTTCCCTAGGATGCATGGCTTCGGCGTCCAGCTCCGCACTGGACGTCGCGACTCTTCCACTGACCTCCGGAGTGACCCGCATGCAGACGATCCAAATGATGGTGGCGTACGATCCGCGAATGAACAGGCCCTTGCTGATTCAAGCCGAATGGGACCCGGAGGCCTCGGTCTGGGTGGCCACTTCGCAGGACGTGCCGGGTCTTGTCACCGAAGCCGAGACGCTCGAGGCCCTCGAATCGAAACTGAAGGTCCTCGTGCCGGAACTGCTCGAAGCCAACGGCCGTCTTCCCGACGGCCCGGAGGTGTCGATGGAACTCCTGGCGCGGCGCATGAGCGTTGCGCAGATCCACCCGTCATCGCCCTGACGATGGTCGCCAGCTTCACCCCGGAGCTGGTTCGGATGCTACGTGCGGCGGGATGCCAGTTCGTGCGCCATGGCAAGGGAGACCATGACATCTGGTACTCCCCAAAGAGCGAGTTGCGCTTTCCTGTGGATCACAAGATCAAGTCCCGCCACACTGCGAATGCGGCGCTTCAGCAAGCGGGTCTCGCCAAGCGCTTCTGAAAGGCAACCGAACCCGGTCCGACGCCAGCCGCCCCGCCAGCGGATCACACCACCGGCACACCCGACGCGCTGCCATAGCGATTCGGCGCGGTCGGCTGGACGAGCCAGTACAGGATGACGAAGAAGCCGATGACCGGGATCAGGCTGACCAGTTGCCACCAGCCGCTGCGGTCGATGTCGTGCAGCCGGCGCGAGGCCGCCGCGAGCGAAGGCACCAGCATCGCCAGCGTGAAGATCAGGCTCAGCGTGTTCGAGACGATGCCCAGCACCAGCGAGCCCAGCACCAGGAACAGCGCGAACCACCAGTACTCGGACCGGCTGGCCGTGCCGCTGAAATCGGCGTACTTGCGCAGGCAGGTCTGGATCGCTTCGGTGAAGGTCATGACACTCTCCCTCTCATGTGAACATGTCGCCCCGGATCGGGACCGCCGGATGGTAAGGACCTTCCCCCATCGTGGCGATCCCCCTGGATGGCCGAAAGTCAGTTGGAATGTCCCCGGGAATAAACGGCCCCCGCGCCGTGTTCATGCCATATCCCCACCCTGTTCCCAACCCAGGAGACCTCGCATGAAGCAGATGTTCAAGTTCGCCGCCGCCGCGGCGCTGATGGCCGCCGCCGGCTTCGCCGCCGCGCAGACCGCTCCCGCGATGGCCAAGGACGGCGCGCTGGTCGGCGCCAACGACATGACGCTCTACACCTTCGACAAGGACACGGCCGGATCCGGCAAGAGCGCCTGCAACGGGCCCTGCGCGACCAACTGGCCGCCGCTGATGGCCCGCGCCGAGGACAAGGCCAGCGGCGACTGGTCCATCATCACGCGCGACGACGGCTCCAAGCAGTGGGCCTACAAGGGCAAGCCGCTGTACTTCTGGACCAAGGACGCCAAGCCCGGCGACCGCGGCGGTGAGGGCATCAATCAGATCTGGCACACCGCCAAACCCTGATCGCGGCGCCGCTTTGGGCACCTGGCGTCGTTGCAAATCCTCGCCATAGCGCCGCTATGGCTGCGGTTTGCGCCTAGCCAGGCACCCAAAGCGACACCGCGATCACTCTGCATCATCCATCTTCATCCATGACTGTGGTCCTCGAGGAAGCCCTGCCGCTGCTGCCGCGCCTGCGCCGCCACGCGCGGCTGCTGTGCGGCGACACGGCGCGCGCGGACGACCTGCTCCAGGACACCCTCGAACGCGCGGCCCGCAAAGGCGCGCTGTTCCATGCCGAGCCCGGCCCCACGCGCCAGGATGCGCTGCGCAACTGGCTGCTGACGCTGATGCACCGCCTCTATCTGAACCAGCGGCGCGACGCGCGCGAGGCGCTGCATGACTCGCTCGACGAGGAGGACACCGTCCAGCCGCTGGTGCACGAACCGCAGCAGCAGGTCGCCTTGCGGCTCGATCTGGAACGCGCGCTGGCCGCGCTGCCGGCCGCGGCGCGCGAGATCCTGCTGTTGGTCTGCGTCGAGGAACTCAGCTACCAGGACGCGGCGCGCGTGCTCGACGTGCCGGTGGGCACGGTGATGTCGCGGCTGTCGCGTGCGCGCGAGCGGCTGCGTCAGTCGATGTCCGGCGGCGAGGCCGGCCGCGCCCCGCTGCGGGTGGTGAAATGAGCGCCACGCCATGACGCACGACGACGATCACGACCTCGACGAGGCCACCCTTCACGCCTACGTGGACGGTCAGCTCGACCCCGCCCGCGCCGCCGCGGTGGCCGACCGGCTGCTGCGGCATCCGCGCGCCGCGCAACAGGTGCTGGCCTGGCGGGAGCAGCGCGAATCACTGCAGGCGCTGCATCGGGAGTGGCTCGATGAGCCGATTCCCCCGCGCCTGACCGCCGCGCTGCGGCCCGAGGCGGCGAACGCGCCGCGCTGGCCGCGCGCCTGGGCGGCGGCGCTGCTGCTGACCGTGGGCGTGGGCGCTGGACTCGCTGGCGGCTGGGGCGGCCATGCCTGGTGGCATGCCAAGCAAGAAGCCGCGGAGCGCGCCAGCGCCGAGGCGGCCGCGCGCGCGGCGGGCCGCGATCCTTCGGTGCCCGATTACGTCCGCGACGCGGCCATCGCGCATGCCGTCTATCAACCTGAGCAGCGTCATCCCGTGGAGGTCGGCGCGGATCAAGCCGATCACCTGATCCAGTGGCTCAGCAAGCGCCTGGGCCAGCCGCTGCACGCGCCAGTGTTGCGCGACTACGGATGGAAGCTGGTCGGCGGCCGCCTGCTGCCGGCGGGCGACGATGCAGCGCCCGGCGCGCCGCTGGCGCGTGCGCAGTTCATGTACGAGAACGAGACCGGCGAGCGCTTCACGCTCTACGTCAGCACCGGCGCGAGATCGCCCGAGGCGCCCGTGGCCTTCCGCCTGACGCGCCGCGTCGAAGCGGGACAGACCACGCGCAGCCTCTATTGGATCGACGGGGCACTCGCCTATGCGCTGAGCGGGAATTTCGACGAGAAGCGGCTGCGCATCCTGGCCGACCTGGTCCACGCACGCATCGGCATGGCGGATCGCGCACCGCGATCCCCCTGACTCCCGGACGTGAAAAGCCCGGCGGGCACAATCCGCCGCCATGTCCCTCACACGCCTGATCGTCGGCCACATCCGCGGCCATTGGCGGCCTTATGCCGCCAGCGCGCTGATGCTCAGCACCATCGCCGTCCTGACAGTCTGGATCCCGCGGCAGGTCGGCCATGTGGTCGACGGGCTGGTGTCGCACCGGCTTGCCGGCTGGGGCCTGATCACCGAGCTCGGCCTGCTCGTGCTGGCCGGCCTGGCCATCTACCTGCTGCGCGTGGGCTGGCGCCTGGCGCTGTTCCGCACGGCCTATGAACTCGGCCGCCAGCTGCGCACCCGCCTCTACGCGCAGCTGACGCGCCAGGGCCCGGCCTTCTTCCACGCCCAGCGCACCGGCGACCTGATGGCGCTGGCGACCAACGACGTCGACGCCATCGAGATGGCCGCCGGCGAAGCCCTGCTCGCCGCCTTCGACGGCTCGCTGACGCTGATCCTGGTGCTGGGGATGATGACCATCGGCGTGGACTGGCGGCTCGGCCTGGCCGCGCTGGTGCCCTTCCCCTTCATGGCCTATGCGTTCTGGCGCATCTCGACGCAGGTCCACAAGGCCTGGTCCGACTCGCTGTCGCGCTTCTCGGCGCTCAACCAGCAGGTGCAGGACAGCCTGGCCGGCGTGCGCACCGTGCGCGCGCTCGGCCTCGTGCGCCGCAGCCGCGAGCAGTTCGGCGAACTGGCCCGCGACGCCGGCGCCGCCGCCTATCAGGCGCAGCGCTGGGAGGCGATGTTCGAACCCGCCGTCGGCCTGTCGCTCGGCGCGGCGACCGTGATCGCGCTGGGCGTCGGCGCCTGGCTCGTGGGCACGGAGCGCATCAGCATCGGCCAGCTCACCGCGTTCACGATGTACCTGGGCCAGTTGATCTGGCCGATGTTCGCGGCTGGCTGGGTGCTGTCGCTGCTGGAGCGCGGCCGCGCCGCCTGGACGCGGCTGCAGCCGGTGCTGGACGCGCCGGCGGGCCTCGTCGACACCGGCACCCGCGAGATGCCGGCGCACGCCGATCTGGCCTGGGATCAGGTGAGCTTCCAGTACCCCGGCATGTCGCACCCGGCGCTGCAGGACATCGTGCTGACGCTGCCGCCGGGCCGCACGCTGGGCATCGTCGGCGCGACGGGCTCGGGCAAGTCGACGCTGCTGCGGCTGCTGCTGCGCCAGTACGAGCCAAGCGCCGGCACGGTGCGGCTGGGCGGCCTGCCCGCGCCGGAGATCCGCCTGGACGCGCTGCGCCGCGCGCTGGCCTGGGTGCCGCAGGAGCCCTTCCTGTTCTCGGCCTCGGTGGCGGACAACATCGCCCTCGCGCGCCCCGACGCGACGCGCGAGCAGATCCTGGCGGTGGCCGAGCTGGCCGCCGTGCACGACGACATCGCGCGCCTGCCGCAGGGCTACGACACGCTGGTCGGCGAGCGCGGCGTGACGCTGTCGGGCGGGCAGCGCCAGCGCGTGGCGATCGCGCGGGCGCTGCTGGCCGAGGCGCCGGTGCTGCTGCTCGACGACGCGCTGTCGGCCGTCGACAGCGGCACCGAGACGCAGATCCTCGATCACTGGCGCGAGCTGCGCCAGCGGCATCCGGAGCGCAGTCTGGCGGTGGTGAGCCACCGGCTGTCGGCGGTGATGGAGGCCGACGAGATCGTGGTGCTGAAGCAGGGCCGCATCGTCGAGCGCGGCCGCCACGAGGACCTGATCGCGCTGGGCGGCTGGTATGCCGGCCAGTGGCGCTACCAACAACTGGAGGCCAGCCTTGACGCCGCCTGAGACCGCGTCCGCCACGGACCGCAAGAACAGCGGCGAGCACTCGCCGCGCGAGGCGCTGGCGCTGCTCGCGCAAGCTGCCGCGCCCGAACGCCGCGGCCTGGTCAAGGGGCTGGGCTGGCTGGTCGTGGCCGCGGCGCTCGAGGCCGTCGGGCCCATCCTCGGCAAGCACTTCATCGATGCGCACGTGCTGCCGCGCGACTTCTCGCTCGGCCCGATGGCACTGCTGCTGGGCGCGATGCTGCTGGCGGGCTGGTCCGCGAGCCTGCTGCGCTACGCGCAGCTGCGGCGCATGGCGGCGGTGGCGCAGCGCTCGGTGCTGCGTCTGCGCGAGCAGGTCTACGCGCATGTGCTGGCGCAGCCGATGGCCTTCTTCGATCGCAGCATCACCGGCCAGTTGCTGAGCCGCATCACCAACGACACGGACGCGGTCAACAACCTGTACCGGCAGGTGCTGTTCGTGATGCTGGATTCGACGATCGTGGTGGCCGGCGCGCTGGTCGCGATGGCGTGGCTGGACTGGCGGCTGATGCTGATCGTGCTGGCGCTCGTGCCGGCGAGTTCCGGGATCATCTGGCTCTACCAGCGCGCGAGCAGCGGCCCGGTGCAGCGGGCCCGGGCGCTGCGCGCCGAGCTCAACGCGCAGATGGCCGAGAGCATGGCCGGCATGGCGATGCTGCAGTCGGCGGGCGCGGCACGGCGCTTCGCGGCGCGCTACGAGACGGCCAACCAGGCGCAGCTGCAGGCGCGCGTGCAGGAGCTGCGCGCCAATGCGTGGCTGCTGCGGCCGGCGCTGGACCTGCTCAACGTGCTGCTGATCGTGACGGTGATCTACGGCTTCGGGATGCGGGAACTGTCCGGGCTCGAGGTGGGGCTGCTGTACGCGTTCCTCGCGTACATCGCGCGCGTGGTGGAGCCGCTGATCCAGATCACGATGCAGTTCAGCCAACTGCAGCAGGCGCTAGTGGCCGCGTCGCGCGTGCGCGCGCTGCTGCGCGAGCCGTCGGAGCCGCGCGCGGTCCAGCCGGGGCTGCGCATCGGGGCGGGCGCGATCCGTTTCGAGCATCTGCGGTTCGCCTACAAGCCGGAGCAGCCGGTGCTGCGCGACCTGGACCTGGACATTCCGGCCGGAAGCTTCGTGGGCATCGCGGGCCACACGGGCTCGGGCAAGTCGACGCTGCTGGCGCTGCTGCTGCGCTTCTACCAGCCGCAGCAGGGGCGCATCCTGATCGATGGCCAGCCGCTCGAGCAACTGCCCGATGAGACCTTCCATGACGCGCTGGGCCTGGTGCCGCAGGAGCCGTATCTGATCGCGGACACGGTGCGGGACAACATCCGCATGGGCCGCGCGATTCCGGACGAGAAGCTGGAGCAGGCGGCAAGGGCGGCGCGCGCGCATGAGTTCCTGTCCTCCTTGCCGCAGGGCTACGACAGCCGGCTGGGCGATGGCGGGCTGGCGGTGTCGACGGGGCAGAAGCAGCTGATCGCGCTGGCGCGGGCGCTGGCGGGAGATCCGCGGATCCTGCTGCTGGACGAGGCCACGGCCAACATCGACAGCGCGACCGAGGCGCAGGTCGGCGAGGCGCTGCGCGCGCTGCGAGGCCAGGTGACGGTGATCGCGATCGCGCACCGGCTGTCGACGATCCGCGAGGCCGATCAGATCGTGGTGCTGAACCACGGACATCTGGACGAGCGCGGCACCCACGAGGAGCTGATGACGATCGAGGGCGGGATCTATCAGCGGCTGGTGCAGTTGCAGGCGCTGGAGGAGTGAGCGGGTCTCCGGAAAACCGGCGCTGAAACGACAGAAGCCCGGTCTCTCGACCGGGCTTCCAAAGGCCTCGAAGGGCGGGTTTCCAGAAGGTTCCCCGAAGGGCTGGAAGCTGGGAATGGCCTCAAAGGGCAGGACGGATTCTGCTCGTGGCGCGCGTCGGCATCAAGACGTTGGTTGGAGTGGCTTACCCACATCGATGTGCAGCGCATGTTCACTTATCGGAACAAGCAGCGCGCTGGCATTCAGCGCCATGATCGCGGCACGCTGGATGCGCCCGACCAGCGCCGAATCCACCACCCACTTCACCGCGCCTTTGGCGTGCGTTGGCAAATGCAGCCGGCGATTGCTCACAGTGTGAATGCAATCGGCCTTTGCCCATCGGCGGCACGGCGCGAAATAGTCGAGCGAGCAGATCGCATCGGAAGCGACTTCGATGTGAACCCCCGCGCACGTCTTCGACGGATCCTGTGAGCGCGAGAGCGGAACCACGATGCAGGACTGGCGGCTCAATCGGCCATTCAAGACGATGACCAGCCTGTTCTTCACCATCTCCGGTGGGATGCGTCGATTGAAGTCCGAATGTCCCGACGATTGATCACCAGATCCACCGAACTGCCCGAAATGGCATTGGAGAACTTGACCGACTGTCGGCGAGAAGTTGATCGCCATGAAACCCTCTTGGAGCATTGCAGTGGCGAGGCAGTGTTGCCAACGCCGCCGCGGTCGGGAATCGGCGAGAAGAGGGATGTGGCAGGAGATTCACAACCCTTTAGAGTGGTGATGTTCGCCTGCGACCTGCCGCACCACGAGCTGGGAATCGTCTGATCTCCGGCTTGTTCATTCGTCATAACGACAGAAGCCCGGTCTCTCGACCGGGCTTCCAAAGGCCTCGAAGGGCGGGTTTCCAGATGAATCCCCGAAGGGCTGGAAGATTTGAATGGCCACAAAGGGCAGGACGGATTCTGCTTGTCGACACCGCCTTCATCAAGACATTTGTTCTTGTGGCCATCCCGCTTCGATGAGTAGGGCTCGTTCGTCGAGTGGAATGAGCAACGAGCTAGCGTTCATCGCGGTCACGGCTGCCCGCTGAATGCGCCTCAGGAGATCGGATTCCACGACCCGCTCCGCTGGAATGCCATTTGTCGCAGGCACGCGCAGTCGGAGCTTGCTCACCGTGTGCACGCAGTCGGCTTTGGCCCAACGCTTGGAGCGCTCGAAGTAGTCGAACGTCGGAATCAAGTCCGCAGCAACTTCGACATGCACGCCTGCGCCGGCCTTCGCCCGATCAAGCGACGTTGAGAGCGGCACCACGATGCATGACTGTCGACTGAGACGGCCATTCAGAACGATCACGAGCCTGTTCTTCACCATCTCTGGGGGAAGCCGTCGATTGACATCCGGACGAGCTAACGGCCGGGTACCTGATTCACCAAACTGCCCGAAGTCGCATTCGAGGACCTGACCGGTCTTCGGCGTGAAGTTGATCGCCATGAATTTCCCCCTGACATCGCGCCGGCCAGCCAGTGTTGGCCGGTACCTTGCGATACCGGAAGCATGACTACGGGGGACGTTGCGAGGGCTTCACAGCTCTCTTGGGGGAACTGCCGCGCCAGTCCACGGGAAAAGCAAGGGCCCTCGCAGGCCTTTGCAACTTCTCAATCACGGCATCGGCGGTGCGGACTCACACCAGCAGAATCAACCGCTCAAGGATCAGCACCGCGAAGAACCCGATGCCGGCGATGACGGTCCACTTGATCAGCAGAATCCCGCGTCGGCGCCAGATCGGCTGCTTCGTGCCGATGTAGACGGCGAAGCACAAAAGACCTGCCACCAGCAGCAGCGCGAAGACGAGTCGGAAAACAAGCACCTCGATCCGCCCTCGCCGCTCACCACGCCGGCGCCAGCTCGGCGAACCCCGCCGGCGCGTCGCGCTCATCCTCGAAGGTCACGATCTCGTAAGCCTCCGCGTCCGCCAGCAGCTCGCGCAGCAGCAGGTTGTTCAGCGCATGCCCGCCCTTGAACGACGTGTACGCCGCCAGCAGCGGATGCCCCACCACCTGCATGTCCCCGATCGCGTCCAGGATCTTGTGCTTCACGAACTCGTCGTCGTAGCGCAGCCCTTCGGCGTTCAGTACCCGGTAGTCGTCCACCACGATCGCGTTGTCCATGCTGCCGCCCAGCGTCAGCCCGCGCGAACGCATCAGCTCGATGTCCTTGGTCATGCCGAAGGTGCGCGCCCGCGCGATCTCGCGCTTGTACTGGCCGCTGCCCATGTCGAACACGTAATGCTGCCCCGTCGCCGACACCGCCGGATTGTCGAACTCGATCTGGAAGCTCAGCGTGTAGCCGTGATGCGGCACCAGCTTCGCCCACATCAGGCTCTTGCCCTCGCCGCGGCGCACCTCCACCGGCTTCTTCACCCGCAGGAACTGCTTGGGCGCGTTCTGCAGCTCGATGCCCGCGCTCTGCAGCAGGAACACATAGCTCGCCGCCGAGCCATCCAGCACCGGCACCTCGTCCGCGTTGATGTCGATCAGCAGGTTGTCGATGCCCAGCCCCGCGCAGGCCGACAGCAGATGCTCGATCGTCTGCACCTTGGGCTGGCCCGGATCGCCATTCGGGCTGATCGTCGTGGCCATGCGCGTGTCGCAGACGCTGTGCGTGTTCACCGGAATGTCGACCGGCTGCGCCAGGTCGACCCGCCGAAACACGATGCCGGTGCCCGGCGCGGCCGGGCGCAGCGTGATCTCCACCTTCTGGCCGCTGTGGATGCCGACCCCGACCGCGCGGGTCAGCGATTTGATGGTGCGTTGCTTGAGCATGGGCGGCATTCTCCCAAATCGGACTCAACCCTGCTGCAGCACGGCCTCCCGGTCCGCCCGCGCCACCGGCAGCCGCAGCGTCACCACCGTGCCATGCCCCGGGCTGCTATCCACCCGCAGCAGCCCGCCCAGCACCTTGGCCCGCCGCTGCAGCCCGCGCAGCCCCCGCCCCTGCGAGATCGCCCCGACGTCGAAGCCCTCACCATCGTCCTCCACCCGGATCTCCACCCGCCGGCCCAGATCGCGCGTGACCACCCGCACCCGCGTCGCCCGCGCATGCTTCAGGGCGTTGGTCAGCGCCTCCTGCATCAGCCGCAGCACATGCAGCGCATCCGGCGGCTCCAGCCAGTCCAGCGGCGGCAGGTCGTGCACGTCCCACTCCAGCTTGAGCCCGCCCAGCTGCAGCCGCTTGCCCAGCCGGTAGCGCATCGTCGCCAACAGCGACACCAGGTCGTGGCCGACCGGCTCCAGCGAATCGATCACCAGCCGCAGGTCGTCGACGCACTCCCGCAGCACGCCCACCACCTGCTCCTGCGGCATCGAGCCCTGCTCCACCGCCACCATCGCCGACAGCAGCGACGAGCCCAGCCCGTCGTGCATGTCCTGCATGATCCGCTGCCGCTCCAGCAGCAGCGCCTGCTGGCGCTCGGCCTCGCGCAGCTTGTCGTGCTGCGCGCGCAGCTCCACGCTCTGCTCATCCAGCCGCTGCGCCAGCTCCTCGTTGGCGCGCTCGACGCCGCGTAGCGCCTCGATGTAGCGGTACTGCACCGCATACAGGAAGCTCGCCAGGATCACCAGCGTCGCGAACGGCATCAGGTAGACATGCTCCGGCCACCACCAGCCCGCCAGCAGCCCCAGGTCGTGCACGCCCAGCACCACGCCGATCACCAGCGCCGCCGCCATCACGCGCAACTCGCGCGTGCCCTGCCGCCACGCGATGCTCGCCACGAAGGCCGTCCCCGCCAGCCCCACCACCGCGTTGCAGATGTGCAGCAGCACCAGCGCGTCGAACCCGCGCCCCCACATCGGCATCGACGCCAGGCTCGACACCAGCACGAACAGCCCCATGCCGCGCTCGAATCGCGCGAAGCGCTGTCTCGCGAAACGCAGCGCGAAGAGGAAGGTCAGCAACATCACCCACGCCATCGACGCATGCGTGACCCACCAGAACCACTCCAGCGCATCCCGCGTGCGCGGCAGGTCCAGGTGGTAATGCAGGTTGCGCACCAGCCAGGCCACCGTCGCCAGCGAGAACAGCAGGTAGGCCGGATCCTCGCGCCGCTTGAGCCACAGCACCAGCGCGAACAGCCCCAGCGTCACCAGCGTCAGCCCGGTCGCCTGCGGCACGCCGATCTGCAGCACCCAGCGGCGGTCATGCTTCGGCTCCAGGTCCTCGCGCGCGCCCAGCCAGACGCTGGACACCGAGTAGTAGCCCGCCTGCATCACCGGCACCGCGATGACGACCTCGATCTCACGCGCCTGCTGGATCTCCGTCAGCGCCGAGGGCAGCACCACCCACAGCGGCCGCACCCATTGCTCGCGCGCGCCGGACTGGTTGTCGAAGACCGGCCGCCAGCCGTCGTCGGTCTTCACCAGCACCGCCGCCGCCAGCGCCACCAGCCGCGGCATGTAGAGCGCGACGCTGGTCGGCCAGCGGCCGTTCGGCGCGGCATAGCGCACCCGGTACCAGCGCATCTGGAAACGCGCGTCGCCCGCCGTGCCCGTCGCCTCGCGCTGCTGCACCTCGGGCAAGCTCACGCGGTGCCAGGCCGCATCGTCCGACGGCGGCAGCAGCGCCTGCGGCAACGCGCCATCGCGCCCATCCATGACGCGCAGCGCGCGCCACCAGGCCTTGAGCTGATCCTGCGTCCAGTCGCTGGTGGCGACCTCCGCCTCGGTCGCGCGTTGCGCGCCACCGCCCGGGCCGGCATCGGGCACCGGCCGCGCCGGGCCCAGCGGCGACGCGCGCGAGACCTGCGCCTGCGGCGCCGGCTGGGTGGCGGCCTGCGTGGCCTGAACCGGCTGAACCGCTTGCCCCGCCGCCAGCGGCAGCAGCCCCAGCGTCAGGAGCAGCGCCAGCAGCGCCCTCAGCAGTGTCGCCACCGGCACCGAGGCACGCCGCGGCGCCGGCACACAGGTCTCCCCTGCCTGCCGCGCGCACGCGGCCGGCCGACTCGACGCCGACATCCCGACCTCACCCTGGACCATGCATCCGCTCTGTCTTGTGATGGGGCGCCAGTGTGCCGAACTTCACAGACACGCACGAGCGTTCATTTGCAACAGCGACACCCCCGGATGGGGGCGCTCCCCCCCAGGGCCAATGAAAAAAGGCCATGCCCCCCGCACGGGGGCATGGCCTTGAAGCTGATGGCGTTCGAGTGAGCGTTCGGTCTCAGTCCGCCTGCTTGCGCAGGAAGGCCGGGATCTCGATCTCGTCCATGCCGTTGGACGACAGCGCCTCGACCTTCGCCGCGGCCGTGCGGCCGTGGCGCCAGACGCTGGGCACGCTCATGCCACCGAAGTCGGACGCGGTCATCGGCGCGGCGGCAGGCGAGCCCTGCGCGGCGGCAGAACCCGGCATCACCACCGGCTGCGTCAGCACCGGCATGTTGTCGGTGCCGGTGCGCAGCTGCGGCTGCTGCACCACCAACTGCGGCTGCTGGCGCGCCGCGGCGCGCTGGCTCAGGCCGGTCGCGATCACGGTGACGCGCAACTGGTCGCCCAGCGATTCGTCGTAGGCGGTGCCGTAGATGATGTGCGCGTCTTCAGCGGCATAGCGCTTGATCGCGGTCATCGCGTTGCGGCTCTCGGCCAGCTTGAAGTTGTTGCGGCTCGCCGCGATCAACACCAGCACGCCACGCGCGCCGGACAGATCGATGCCTTCCAGCAGCGGGCAGGCCACGGCACCTTCGGCGGCCTTGGTCGCGCGGTCCGGACCCGCCGCGACGGCCGTGCCCATCATCGCCTTGCCCGGCTCGCTCATCACCGTCTTCACGTCTTCGAAGTCGACGTTGACCAGACCCGGCATGTGGATGATGTCGGAGATGCCGCCCACCGCGTTCTTCAGCACGTCATTGGCGTGCGCGAAGGCCTGGTCCTGCGTGACGTCGTCGCCCAGCACTTCCAGCAGCTTGTCGTTCAACACCACGATCAGCGAGTCGACATTGGCCTCGAGCTCCTGCAGGCCCAGGTCCGCGGCCTTGCCGCGCCGGTTGCCTTCGAACTCGAACGGCTTGGTCACCACGCCGACGGTCAGGATGCCCATCTCCTTGGCCACGCGCGCGATCACCGGCGCCGCGCCGGTGCCCGTCCCGCCGCCCATGCCGGCCGTGATGAACAGCATGTGCGCGCCGGTGATGGATTCGCGGATGCGGGCTTCCGCTTCCTCGGCCGCGGTCTTGCCGACCTCGGGTTTCGCGCCGGCGCCCAGGCCGGTATGGCCCAGTTGCAGGAGTTGATCGGCCTTGGAGCGATTCAGGGCCTGGGCATCCGTGTTGGCCACGATGAATTCCACGCCCTGGACACCTTGGCTGATCATGTGCTCGACCGCGTTGCCGCCGCCGCCGCCCACGCCGATCACCTTGATCTGGGTGCCCTGATCAAACTCTTCGATCATCTCGATCGCCATATCAAACCTCCTGTCCATATTGTGCAGTTGCCATCAGCAAAATAGAAGTGGGATCGGCCCTTTTTTAGGGGGCAAAACCCTCGAACGTCGTAAAGAAAAGCCGAGCCGGTGAGTTCCAGCTTCTTAGAAATTCCCCAGGAACCAGTCCTTGGCGCGGCCGAACAAGGTCTTCACCGACCCCGCCTGCTGCGCCGCCTTGAATCCCCGCGTGCGCGATAGCCGCGCTTCTTCCAACAATCCCATGACGGTCGCCGAGCGGGGATTGGCGACCATGTCGAAGAGCGCGCCGTTGTAGGTCGGATTCCCGCGGCGCACCGGTTTCAGGAAAATGTCCTCGGCCAGCTCGACCATGCCCGGCATGACCGACGAACCGCCCGACAGGACGATTCCCGAGGACAGCAGTTCCTCGTAGCCCGATTCCCGGATGACCTGGTGGACGAGCGAGAAAATCTCCTCGACGCGGGGTTCGATGACCCCCGCCAGCGCCTGTTTCGAGAGCATCCGCGGCGCGCGGTCGCCCAAACCCGGCACTTCGACCTGGTCGGCCGGATCGGCCAGCAATTGCTTGGCCACGCCATGCTCGACCTTGATTTCCTCCGCGTCCTTGGTCGGAGTGCGCAGCGCCATCGCGATATCGCTGGTAATCAGGTCGCCGGCAATGGGAATCACGGCGGTATGACGGATCGAGCCGCCGGTGAAAATCGCCACGTCGGTGGTGCCGGCGCCGATATCGACCAGCGCCACGCCCAGGTCGCGCTCGTCCGAGGTCAGCGCCGCCAGGCTGGACGCGCTGGGGTTGAGCACCAGTTGCTCGACCTCCAGGCCGCAGCGGCGCACGCACTTGACGATGTTCTCCGCCGCGCTCTGGGCGCCGGTCACGATATGGACCTTCACTTCCAGGCGGCCGCCGCTCATCCCGATCGGTTCCTTGACCTCATGGCCGTCGATGACGAATTCCTGCGGCTCCACCAGCAACAGGCGCTGGTCATTCGGAATATTGATCGCCTTGGCGGTTTCCACCACCCGTGCGACATCCACCGGCGTGACTTCCTTGTCCCGCACGATGACCATGCCGGTCGAGTTCTGACCGCGAATATGACTGCCGGTAATCCCCGTATAAACCCGGGAGATGCGGCAGTCGGCCATCATTTCGGCCTCTTTCAGCGCCTGCTGGATGGACTGGACGGTGGCATCGATATTGACCACCACGCCGCGCTTGAGCCCGTGGCTGGGCGCCACGCCCAGGCCGGCGATGCGCAATTGCCCGTCGCCCATCACTTCGGCGACCACCGCCATGATCTTGGCGGTGCCGATGTCCAACCCGACGACCAAATCCTTGTATTCCTTGGCCATGCCAGTCCTCAATTCTTCTTGGCGCCCTTGGGCGCGTTGGTAACCGTCGTCACGCCGGCCAGGCGGACCGCATATCCGGCCTCATGCCGCAGGTCGGCCGATACCAGCGAGCTGCGGTACCGGGCGGTGATCCGGGGCACGCTGGCGATGAATTGCCCATACCGGGCGACGACCTCGGCCTCGCTGCCCCGGCCGAGTTCAACGACCGCTCCCTTTTCCAGCGTGGCCTTCCAGGACCCGCGCCCCGACAAATCGAGCCGGGACACGCCCTCGTCCAGTTTCAGGTGGGTCATCGGATCGAGTTGCCGCCACATCGACAGCATCGCCGCCGACGATTTGGCCGGGCCGGCCAGCGTCGGCAGGTCCTCGTCCTCGACGTCGCCCAGATTCGCCTCGAAAACCTCGCCGAAACTGTTGACCAGCCGGGTATCGACGACGGCGTCGGAATCGGCGTCGGCGTTCTCGGCCTTGGTTTCCCAATAGGCGGCGGGGCGGTGTTCCTCGAGCATCACGACCAGATGCAGCGGCCAGACGCGCCGCACGGCGGCGTGCCGCACCCAGGGCACGGCCTCGAAGGCGGCGCGCGCCTGCAGCAGGTTCATCGTCAGGAAGTTGCCCGACAGCCGCGGCAGCGCGTTGGCGCGCAGCGACGCGCTGCTGTTGCGGCTGACGTCACCCTCGACCGTGATCGAGCGGATCGAGAACGCCGGCTGCCGCGCCAGCCAGTGCAGCCCCACCGCCGCCGCGGCCAGCGCGAACGCGGCCAGCAGCAAGCCCGCGACGCCGTTCATCACGCGGATGTCCGGCGGCAGCGGTGCGGCGGTGTGGGTGAAGGTGGCGCCCATGGCGGTGGCTCGAGGTCCTGTCGGCGGCGGCTCAGGCCTGGCTGTCCAGCCGCGCCTGCGACAGCAGGTACAGGCACAGCTTGGGATAGGAGATGCCGGCGGCGGCCGCCGCCTTGGGCACCAGCGAATGGGAGGTCATGCCCGGCGAGGTGTTGATTTCCAGCAGGAACAGCCGGCCGTCGCTCTTGCGGCGCATCAGGTCGACGCGGCCCCAGCCGCGCGCGCCCAGCGAGCGGTAGGCCGCCAGCACCAGGTCCTGCACCCGCGTCTGCTCGTCAGGCGGCAGCTGACCGACGAGGTACTGCGTGGTGTCGGTGAAGTACTTGTTCTGATAGTCGTAATTGCCGCCCTCGGCGCGGATCTCGATGACCGGCAGCGCGATCGCGCCGGCGCCCTCGCCCAGCACCGGGCAGGTCAGCTCGGCGCCATCGACGAACTCCTCGCACAGCACCTCGGCGTCGTACTTCGCGGCCAGCTCGACGGCCGCCTGCATGTCCGAATAGCCCATCACCTTGCTCGCGCCGATGGACGAGCCCTCGTGCGGCGGCTTGACGAAGATCGGCAGGCCCAGCTCGTCGGGCACGGTGCGCACGCGCTCGCGCACCTGCTCGTCGCGCTTGAGGCTGACCCAGCGCGGCGTCGACAGCCGGTCGGCCAGCCAGACCCGCTTGGTCGTGATCTTGTCCATCGCGATGGCCGAGGCCATCACGCCGGAGCCGGTGTAGGGGATGCCCATCAGCTCGAGCGCGCCCTGCACCGTGCCATCCTCGCCATGGCGGCCATGCAGCGCGATGAAGGCGCGCTGGAAGCCCTCGGCCTTGAGCTCGAGCAGGTTGCGCTCGCCCGGGTCGAAGGCGTGCGCGTCGACGCCTTCCGCGCGCAGCGCGTCCAGCACGCCGCGGCCCGACATCAGCGAGACCTCGCGCTCGGCCGAGTCGCCGCCGAACAGCACCGCGACCTTGCCGAGCGCGCGCGCGTCGATGCGGGCGATGCCCAGGTGCTCGAAGAGGGGGGATGGGGTGTTGAGGTCCGTGCTCATGTCCGGACTCCCTTCGCTTGCGTCATGAGGGCCACGGTGCGCGCGGGGACGGCGGCGATCGAGCCGGCCCCCATCACGATCACCACGTCGCCGGCGCGCGCCTGGTGGGCGATCGCCTGCGGAAGTTGCTGCCAGTCGCCGACGTAGCCGGCCGCGGTGCCGCGCGCCGTCACCGCCTGCGCCAGGCTCTCGCCGCTGATGCCGGGCAGCGGCGATTCGCTGGCGGCATAGATCTCGGTCAGCAGCACGCCGTCGGCCTGCGCGAGCACGGCGGCGAACTCGTCGAAGCAGTCGCGGGTGCGCGTGTAGCGGTGCGGCTGGAAGGCCAGCAGCAGACGGCGGCCCGGATAGGCGCCGCGCGCGGCGGTCAGCACCGCCTGCATCTCGACCGGGTGATGGCCGTAGTCGTCGATGAGCAGCATCGTGCCCGCGCCGCCCGCGCCGCCTTCAGCGCCCTCACCGGCCTCGGCATGGGCGGCGACCGGCAGCTCGCCGTAGGACTGGAAGCGCCGGCCCACGCCGCCGAAGCCGGCCAGCGCGCGCAGCAGCGCCGCGTCCTCGATGCCCAGTTCCATCGCCATCGCGATCACGGACAGCGCGTTCAGCACGTTGTGGCGGCCGTTCAGGCGCAGCAGCACGGGTAGTGCCGGCAACTCGCGGCCCTGGCGGTCGCGGCGCAGCGCGGTGAAGCGCATGCCGCCGCCGGCCTCGGCCGACACGTCGATCGCGCGCACCGCGTTGCCCTCGTCCAGCCCGTACAGGATCACCGGGCGCGACAGCATCGGCACGATGCTGCGCACGCCGGGGTCGTCGCCGCACAGCACGGCGGCGCCCCAGAACGGCATGCGATGCAGGAAATCGACGAAGGCCTGACGCAGACGGGCCATGTCATGCCCGTAGGTGTCCATGTGGTCGGCGTCGATGTTGGTGACGATCGCCAGTTGCGGCAGCAGATGCAGGAAGGAGGCGTCCGACTCGTCGGCCTCGACCACCATGTGCGCCCCGGCGCCCAGCGCCGCGTTCGCGCCCGACGACAGCAGCTGGCCGCCGATCGCGTAGCTCGGATCCAGCCCCGCTTCCAGCATCACCGTCGTCAGCAGCGAGGTCGTGGTCGTCTTGCCATGCGTGCCGGCCACCGCGATGCCCAGGCGCGGGCGCATCAGCTCGGCCAGCATCTGCGCGCGCAGCAGCACCGGGATGCCGTGCTGGTGCGCGGCCATCAGCTCGGGGTTGTCGGCCTTGATGGCGCTGGACTTGACCAGCACCTGCGCGTCGCCGACGTGCTCGGCCGCATGGCCGATCTTCACGTCGACGCCGAGCGCGCGCAGCCGGCGCGTGGTGTCGCCCTCGCCCTGGTCGGAGCCGCTGACGCGATAGCCCTGGGCCGCCAGCAGTTCGGCGATGCCGCTCATGCCGGCGCCGCCGATGCCGGTGAAATGGATGCGCTGCAGGGCGTGCTTCATGCGCGCGCTCCCGTGCCGGAGCCGCCCGACTTCGCGTCCCGGGCGGCGACCAGCGCCTCGAGTTCATCGGCCACGCGCGAGGCCGCCCGCGGACGCGCCAGCGAGCGCGCCTTGGACGCCATCGCGAGCCAGTGCTCGCGCGGCTGCTGCAGCAGGTCGAACAGCGACTGCGCGTTCAGCTCGCCCTGCGGCAGATGCGTGCCGGCGCCGTGCTGCGCCAGGTACTGCGCGTTGTCGCGCTGGTGCGAGGTCGTGCTCACGACCAGCGGCACCAGGATGCTGGCGGCGCCGGCGGCGCAGAGCTCGGACACCGTCACCGCGCCCGCGCGGCAGATGACCACGTCGGCTTCGGCCAGACGCGTGGCCATGTCGGTAATGAAAGGCACGACCTCGGCCTCGACGCCGGCCTTGGCGTAGGCGGCCTGCACCAGCGGGAAGTTGGCCTCGCCGGTCTGATGCGTCACCAGCGGCCGCTGGTGCGCATCCCACAGCGCCAGCGTCTGTGGCAGCACGTCGTTGATCGCGCGCGCGCCCAGCGAGCCGCCGACCACCAGCACCTTCAGCGGGCCGTTGCGTCCGGCGAAGCGCAGCTCGGGCGCGGGCAGGTCCTCGATCTCCACGCGCACCGGATTGCCGGTGACCACGCTTCTTCGCTGCTGCGCCGCGGCCAGGCCGTCGAAGCCGAAGGCGATCTTCTTCGCCACCGGCGCCAGCGCCTTGTTGGACAGCAGCAGCGCCGCGTCGGCGTTGACCAGCATCAGCGGCTTGCGCATCACCCAGGCCATCAGACCGCCGGGGAAGCAGACGTAGCCGCCCATGCCCAGCACCGCGTCGGCCTTGCGGGCGGCGAAGATGTTGGCGCTCTGCGCGAAGGCCTTGAACAGGCGCACGACGCCCAGCAGCGAGTGCTTCAAGCCTTTGCCGCGCAGCCCGGCGAAGGACAGCCGGTCCATCGGCAGGCCCGACGGCGGCACCAGCTTGTTCTCCATGCCGGCCTCGGTGCCGAGCCAGGACACGGTCCAGCCGCGGCGCTGCATCTCGGCCGCGACAGCGAGTCCGGGGATCACGTGACCGCCCGTTCCGGCCGCCATCACGACGAGGTGACGCGTGCTCATGTGGACCCCTCGTCCGCGGCCAGCCGCGTCCGGTCCCCCGAGGGGACGTGAGCTTGCTTGGGGCGGCCCTGCGCTGCGCTCATGCCCGCCCTCCCCGCATCAGTTGTCTGTTCTCGATGTCGATTCGCAGGCAGATCGCCAGCGCCACGCAGTTGAGGACGGTGGCCGAGCCGCCATAGCTCATCAGCGGCAGCGTCAGGCCCTTGGTCGGCAGCGCGCCCAGGTTCACGCCCATGTTGATGAAGGCCTGGCCGCCCATCCAGATGCCGATGCCCTGCGCATACAGGCCCGCGAAGACGCGGTCCAGCGCGACCGCCTGGCGGCCGATGTGGAACAGCCGGCGCGACAGCCAGAAGAACGCGAAGATCACGACCGCCACGCCGATGAAGCCCAGCTCCTCGCCGATGACGGCGAGCAGGAAGTCGGTGTGGGCCTCGGGCAGGTAGTGCAGCTTCTCCAGGCTGGACCCCAGCCCCTGGCCGAAGAGCTCGCCGCGGCCGAAGGCGATCAGCGAGTGCGTCAGCTGGTAGGCCTTGCCCTGCGCGTACTTCTCGTCCCACGGATTGAGGTAGGCGAAGATCCGCTCGCGCCGGAAATCGCTGAAGGTGATCATCAGCACGAAGGCGCCGATCAGCACCGCCACGCTGAGGAAGAACATGCGGCCGTTGACGCCGCCCAGGAACAGGATGCCCATCGCGATCGCCGCGATGACCATGAAGGCGCCCATGTCCGGCTCGGCCAGCAGCAGCATGCCGGTGAAGGCCAGCGCGGCCGCCATCGGCCACACGGCGCGCACGAAGTTCTCCTTGACCTCCATCTTGCGGACCATGTAGTTCGCGGCGTACATCGCGATGGCCAGCTTGGCCAGCTCCGAGGGCTGGAAGTTCATGACGCCCAGCGGCAGCCAGCGGCGCGCGCCGTTGACGCCCTTGCCCACGTGCGGGATCAGCACCACCATCAGCAGCGCCAGCGCGATGACGAAGAGCTTGGGCGCATGCCGCTCCCAGAAGCTCACCGGCACCATCACCGTGATCCAGCCGGCCAGCAGGCCGATGCCGATGAACAGGCTCTGGCGCACGAAGAAATGCATCGGCGCGTACTTGGCGAACTTGGGGTTGTCCGGCAGCGCGATCGAGGCCGAGTAGACCATCAGCAGGCCCAGCGCCAGCAGCGCCAGCACGACCCAGATCAGCGTCAGGTCGAAGCCCAGCAGCCGCGTCGGCTGCCCGGCCGAGGTGGAGACCCAGTCGCGCACCGGCACGTCCACGCCGCCGCCCGCCGGCGACGCCGCGCGGCGCGACAGCAGCGCGCGGGCGCGCTCGCCGAGTCCGCCCATGACCGATGCGGCGCTCATCCGATCAGCCCCTCGTCTTCGGCCAGCTCGCGCACGGTGGTGATGAACACCTCGGCGCGATGGGCGTAGTTGCGGAACATGTCCAGGCTGGCGCAGGCGGGGCTGAGCAGCACGCTGTCGCCGGACTGCGCCTGCGCGAGCGCCCAATGCGTCGCCGCCTCGAGCGTCTCGTGGCGATGCATCGGGACGCCGCAGTCGCGCAGCGCGGCCTCGATCTGCGGCGCATCGCGCCCGATCAGCGCGACGGCGCGCGCATGCAGCGCGATCGGCGTGGCCAGCGGCGAGAAGTCCTGTCCCTTGCCATCGCCGCCCAGGATCATGACCAGCTTGGCCGGCGCGCGGTCAGCGCCCAGGCCCGACACCGCCGCGACGGTCGCGCCGACGTTGGTGCCCTTGGAGTCGTCGTAGAAGTCGACGCCCTTGATCGAGGTGACGAACTCGACGCGGTGCGGCTCGCCGCGGTATTCGCGCAGGCCGTGCAGCATCGGCGCCAACGGACAGCCGATCGATGAGGCCAGCGCCAGCGCCGCCAGCGCGTTCGCGGCGTTGTGACGGCCGCGCACGCGCAGCGCGTCGGCCGGCATCAGGCGCTGGATCAGCAGTTCGTCCTCGTCGTCCTTGCGGCGCTTCAGGCCCTTGAGCTCTTCTTCCTGCTCGCGGGCGCGCACCAGCCAGGCCATGCCGTTCTCGACCAGCAGGCCGAAGTCGCCCGGGCGGCGCGGCGCGTCCAGGCCGAAGCGGACCACCTCGCGCTCGACCAGCTTGGCCGGCCGGCCGCGGCCTTGCTTCACCGTGATCGGCGCGGGCACCAGCGCCTCGACTTCCGGATCGTCGCGGTTGATCACCAGCACGCCGTGCTCGCCGAAGACGCGACCCTTGGCGCGCGCATAGGCGGGCATGTCGCCATGCCAGTCCAGGTGGTCCTGCGTGATGTTGAGCACCGCGCCGGCGCTGGGCTCGAAGCCCTTCACGCCGTCCAGCTGGAAGCTCGACAGCTCCAGCACCCAGACCTGCGGCAGCACCTCGAATTCCGCCGGCTTGGGCGGTGGCGGCTTGATCGGCAGCGGCTGCTCGTCGAGCAGCTCGGCCACGGTCTCGAGCGCGCTGCGGTCGTCCACCGGCGCCCGCGCGGCGAGCGATCCGGCAGCGGCCTCGACGGGCGCTGCCATCGACGCGTCGGTCGGCGCGTCGGTCGGCGCTTCAACCGACGTTTCAGTCGAGGCTTCAGTCGAGGCTTCGCTTGGCGCGTCGAGCGGCGCGTCGCCGGAGGCTTCAGCCGGTGCGTTCGCATCGAGCTCCGCGGACGCGTCGACCGGCGCCAGCAGCGCCTCGGCATTCGGCACCTCGGGCGCTTCCGCGCCCTCGGCCGTGGTCACCGCCTCGACCGCGAGGTCGACGACGGCCTCGATCTCCGCGTCTTTCGGCTGCGGCATCGGCTCCTTGTCGAGCGCGTCGCTCAAGGTGCCCAGCAGCGTCGGGCCGATGTTGCCGGCCATCGCGACCCGGCGGCCGGCGCGCTCGACCAGCAGCGCGGTCATGCTGGTGGTCGTCGTCTTGCCGTTGGTGCCGGTGATCGCGAGCACGCCCGGCTCGTAGCGGTACAGCGTCTTGAGCTCGGCCAGCGCCTGCGCGAACAGCTCCAGCTCGCCGCGCACGCGCAGGCCGATCTCCTCGGCGCGCGCGAGCAGCGGCTTGAGCCGCGCATCCAGCGGCGACAAGCCGGGGCTCTTGAGCAGCACCCAGCTGTGATCGATCGCGGCCAGCAGCTCCGGCGTGAACTCGCCATGCGCGAACGCGGCCTCGGGCAGCCGCTCGCGCAGCGCGGCGAGCTGCGGCGGCTGTTCGCGGCTGTCCCACACGGTCACCCGCGCGCCCAGGCGCGCGGCCCAGGCCGCCATCGCGAGCCCGGAATCCCCCAGCCCCAGCACGAGCGCGTGCCGGTCCTGGTAGAGCGAGGGGAACTGGATCGGGGTCATCGCCGTCTCGCCCCGTTCAACGCAGCTTCAGGCTGGCCAGGCCGACCAGGCACAGCAGCATCGTGATGATCCAGAAGCGGATGACGACCTGCGTCTCCTTCCAGCCCGACTTCTCGAAGTGGTGGTGCAGCGGCGCCATCTTGAAGATGCGCCGGCCCTCGCCGTACTTCTTCTTCGTGTACTTGAACCAGGTCACCTGCAGCATCACCGACAGCACCTCGGCGACGAAGACGCCGCCCATGATGCCCAGCACGATCTCCTGGCGCGTGATCACGGCCAGCGTGCCCAGCCCGCCGCCCAGCGCCAGCGCGCCGACGTCGCCCATGAAGACCTGGGCCGGATGCGCGTTGAACCACAGGAAGGCCAGGCCCGCGCCCGCGAGCGCGGCGCAGAAGATCAGCAGCTCGCCGGCGCCCGGGATGTAGGGGAACAGCAGGTAGCGGCTGTAGACCGACGAGCCGGTCACGTAGGCGAAGACACCCAGCGCCGAGCCCACCATCACCACCGGCATGATCGCCAGGCCGTCCAGGCCATCGGTGAAGTTCACCGCGTTGCTGGTGCCCACGATCACCAGGTAGGACAGGCCGATGAAGCCGAACACGCCCAGCGGATAGCTGATCGACTTGAAGAACGGCAGCATCAGGTCGGCCTTGGGTGGCAGCTCGGTCGAGAAGCCGCTCGTGACCCAGCGGAAGAACAGCTGCACCACGCCGAGGAAGCTGGTCTCCGAGACGCTGAACGCCAGATAGATCGCGGCGATCAGGCCGATGATGGACTGCCACAGGAACTTCTCGCGCGAGCGCATGCCCTCGGGGTCCTTGTTGACGACCTTGCGGTAGTCGTCGACCCAGCCGATCAGCCCGAAGCCCATGGTCACCAGCATCACCACCCAGACGAAGCGGTTGGACCAGTCGAACCACAGCAGCGTCGACACGCCGATGCCGATCAGCACCAGCACGCCGCCCATGGTCGGGGTGCCGCTCTTGGCCAGGTGCTGCTGCACGCCGTACTCGCGGATCGGCTGGCCGATCTTGAGCTCGGTCAGGCGGCGGATCACCCACGGGCCGAAGGCCAGGCCGATCAGCAGCGCGGTCAGCGCCGCCATCACCGCGCGGAAGGTGATGTACTGGAAGACGCGCAGGAACCCCAGTTCAGGGAAATAGGTCTGCAGCCACTGGGCCAGACTAAGCAGCATGGGGGTCTCCTGGGCCGCCGGACTGCAAGGCGGCCACGATCTGTTCCATCTTCATGAAGCGCGAGCCCTTCACGAGGATGTTCTGTACTTGCGGCGCGTCCTTCAGCGCGGCGATCAGCTCGCCGACGCTGTCGAACGCCCGGGCGCCCGCGCCATAGGCCGACGCGGCCTCGCGGGCCGCGGCACCGGCCGTCCACAGCGCGGCCAGGCCCTGGCCGGCGGCGTGCGCGCCGACCTCGCGATGGAATTCCGGGCCCTGCTCGCCGACCTCGCCCATGTCGCCCAGCACCAGCCAGGACGGGCCGGGCAGCTCGGCCAGCACGTCGATGGCGGCGCGCACGCTGTCGGGATTGGCGTTGTAGCTGTCGTCGATCAGCGTGACGCGGCGGCCCTGCCACAGCGCCGTCTGCAGCGCCGAGCGGCCCTTGACCGCCTTGAAGGCCTGCAGGCCCTCGCGGATCGCCGCCAGCGGCGCGCCCGCGGCCAGCGTGCAGGCCGCAGCGGCCAGCGCATTGCGCACGTTGTGCTGCCCGGCCATCGCCAGCGCGACCGGGATGGTCCCGGCCGGCGTCAGCACCTCGATCGCCCAGTGGCCGGCGGCGCCCTGCGCCGCGCTCGCGTCGGTCGGCGCGACCCATTGCGCGCGCGCCATCACGTCGGCCTGGCCCTGCAGCGCGAACGTCAGCGTCGCGCGGCCGGCGGCCAGTTCCTGCCAGACCGGGGCGCAGGGATCCTCGGTCGGGAACACCGCGACACCCGCGGCGCCCAGCGCGCCGATCACGGCGCCGTTCTCGCGCGCCACCGCCTCGACGGTGTGCATGAACTCCTGGTGCTCGCGCTGCGCGTTGTTGACCAGCGCCACCGT